>WNFQ01006239.1_pt1 | contig 21889 bp, 16 predicted proteins | sample 5400171 | NCBI WGS metagenome assembly WNFQ01 (sample SAMN13153356, study PRJNA577476) | soil metagenome | isolation source: 20 cm soil under Madrone tree | place: USA:California | collected 2016-06-14 | reverse complement strand
AGCCGGTCGTGGCGGTTATCTACTCCCATAGTCATGGTGATCGCTATGGAGGCGCAAGCGGTCTGGTCTCGCTAGCCGCCGCGGCTGCGGGGAAGACGAAGGTCATTGCGCCAGCGGGCTTCATGGAAGCCGTCGACGGAGAAGCCGTTATTGGCGGAAACGCAAAGGCACGGCGCGGGCAGTATCAGTTTGGAATTTCTCTGCCGGTGGGAGAACGGGGGAACATCGATGAAGGCATTGGCAAGAACGACTCTCGGGGAGGTGGAGGAGTCGGGGTCGGGGTTGGGGTCGCACCGATTATCCCACCTAACGATACTATCCAGCAGCCGATGGAGACCCGCACTGTCGATGGAGTAGACCTTGTATTTCAACTTGCTCTGGACTCGGAAGCCCCTTCCGAGATGCTGATTTACCTGCCGCAGTCGCATGTCCTGGATGTGGCAGAGGACGCGACCCATACGCTGCACAATTTGCTCCCGTTTCGCGGCACCGGAGTCCGCGACGCGAATCGTTGGTCGCAATATCTCAATGTCGCCCTCGAGCAATTCGGTGCCGACGCGCAGGTGATGATCGCTCAACATCAATGGCCCGTGTGGGGTAACGAACGGGTGCGAGCGCATTTGGCCGATCAACGTGACCTCTACAAATATATCCATGACCAGACAATCCGATTGATGAATCAAGGACTGGGACCTACCGAGATTGCTGAGGCGCTTACGATGCCGCCTGGGCTTGAGAAGGACTGGTCTACGCACGGATATTACGGGACGATCGCGCATAATTCAAAGGCCGTATATCAGCGATATGTCGGCTGGTACGACGGAAATCCTGCGACTCTGAATCGTCTGCCCCGCGTTGAAGAGGCCAAAAAATATCTCGAGTACATGGGTGGATCGGCTGCGGTGATCGCGCGGGCGCGCGAGGACTTCAAAGCGGGTCAATACCGCTGGGTCGCTCAGGTAATGGACCAGGTCGTCTTCGCCGATCCCTCCAACAAAGAGGCGCGCAATCTTGCAGCGGATGCATTCGAGCAACTGGGATACCTCGCCGAATCGTCCACCTGGCGAAATGCCTATCTGCTCGGAGCACAAGAGTTGCGCAATGGTGTTCGCGGTGGCGCACGGTCGTCCGTTCCCGGCATCGGTGCGGAGATGTTGCGCGTGATGCCGCTCGCCCAGGTGTTCGATTATCTCGGCACGCGCGTAGATGGGCCTCGAACCGGAACAGCGAACATCGTGATCAACTGGCAATTCACCGATACAGGCGAGTCGCTTGCGTCTACTCTGGAGCACGGCGCGCTGACCTCGATCACTGGCAAGACCGCTCTGAATGCCGTGACTACGGTGAAGACAACACGACCCGTGTTTGAAAGCGTCATTCTGGGAAAGCGAACACTCGCCGATGCAATAGAGCACCGCGAGATCACGACTGTCGGAGATGCTAAGGCAGTATCAGATTTGTTGGCGCTGCTGGTCGCCTTCGAGCCGGGATTTCCGGTCGTCGAGCCTGGACGCTGACCAACGATCTCGAGAATGTTACCAAAAAGTATAAGGAGACATGTGATGCGAACAATGCAAATGGCGTGTATTTTGGCGGGCGTGGTTTTGTCCGGTGTGGTTTCAAGTGTGGCGTTGGCACAAGCTCCAATGGGACGACCTCCGGTTCCAGGACCGGCGGGTGAGGTGCAGCGGAGCTATGCCGCGCAGATGGACAACCTGCTGAAGACCGCCGAGATCATGCCGGCAGATCTGTACCAGTACAAACCGACTCCTGATGTGCGGACGTTTGCGCGCGTGGTGAACCATGTGACCGAAGCGCAGGTCCGAGGCTGCGGCGCGGTAAACGGTACTCCGCCACCCACAGCTCATCGTTGAGCTCCGCCAGCAAACGCTCGAACCAACGCGAGTGCCCGGTAGCCTCCACCCCTACGCGCACGCTGATTCCTTTTTTCTTCAGCTCGCGGTAGAACTGCTCAGCCTCCCCACTGCTGTGTGTTAGCCGCCGCTCTTCGCACTCTCCAGTTTCCGTATCAACCCATGCGATTTGTTGTACGCTTGATAATCGCAACCTATAATCAACATGTTCGGCCTCCTTTCTCCCCGAGCCCTTGGTCGTTAGCGCTACCAAGTGTACTCAGGTCAGATGAGGCCGACGACTTTATGAAATCAAAGGTCGGTGGTTCAAATCCACCCCCCGCAACCAACGCTTTCATACACTTGCCGTAGATTGCGGCTCTCCCGCGAGGGAGGATAAGGGAGCTCTAAGAGGCGGGGCCTTCTCGGAGGTTCCGCTGTCTGCTTTTGTGGACAAAACCGGCCTCAGGGCCATCTGAACTACCTTGCTGTTTGTCTGGCGCTTCGCATCCGACATCACCGCTCGTCCGTACACGTTCATGGTCGTCTCGATCGAGGCGTGCCGCATCAGCTCTCGCTGTATCGCAATCGGTGCTCCGGTCGAATCCAACCAGGTGCGGTACGTCTGGCGGCGGAATGTGTGCCAGCCGATGTTTGTTCCGACACCGGCTTTCACCGCAGCAGGTTTGATGTGGTCTGCGCAGATGCTTTCCTGCCAATACGGTTTGAGGGTGGTTGGGTTCAGGAACACCGATCCATTCGGGGTTACCGGACATTGCTGCTTCCAGTATTGCAAGATCGCGTAGAGATCGACATCGAGTGGAAAATCGTCGTTTGAATATTCGGTCTTCACCACATCGACGTGCCCGTGCACGATCCCACGCTGAACCCGAACCGTCAGATTGGCAAAATCGACGTCGCTCCATTGGAGCGCCATCACTTCGCTAATCCGCAGGCCCAAACATTGCGCCACGAAAACCATCGTGCGATACGGTTCGTCCACGAATTTGAGCAGGGCCCAAAACTCGTCGTACGTGAGGACGCGCGGCTGCTTTCGTCGCTTGGTCACATCCTTGATCTCGACAACTTCCATTGGGTTTCTGCCCAGTGGGTACAAAGCCCACTTCGTGGCGCATTCGTACAAGCGGTGCATCAGGGCTTTCAAATGCCCTTTCGTCTTGGGTGCCCTCGCGAGCTGCTCGACGCACTTCTCCACCTCGAAAGGTGCTGCCGCGATCCTCTCCAAGGTCTGTTCGCCCCATCGTGGCTTGATGTGAATTTTCAAGCACGATAGGTATGAACTGCGGGTCGAGTAGCGCTCGGGCGCTTATCGGCAATATAACGGGCCGATCGTAGGTAGTTCGTATTCCACCTTGACAATCAATAATTCAGGTGGTAAATCAACTCTGCTGTTGTTGGTCCAGCCATCGGCCGACGCTGTGCACGCAATAGCAAGCCATTGTCGCGTGGCTTGCTGGTGTCTGGGTCCCGTTGGAATCGAGGCAATACACGTGATAGCTAGCAAGACTCTTTTCCCTAGGCTTGGCTGTCGACTCACGAAACTGAGCAGCCTCCCTTTGTTTATTAGCGTGATGGGCGCTCCCATGATGGTTTGCGCACAAAGTGCCCCGGTGCGGGGAACAGCATTGAACGAGAAAAAGCCATTTGCCGCCCCCGCCGCCAAGTCTGGCGGGCAAAGCGACGTGCTGGGGGGACTCGTTCAGCAGATCAGTGAGTCGGGTCAAATTCTCGAAATCGCGGACCGCCCATCCGATCGCCTAGATCCACCGCCTGAGATTGCTCCGGGGCTAGCGCCAGTGCTCAGTTTTCGCTCTCTTGACCGGCAGGCTCGATACCGGCTGGGGCGACTCGACCTGGTGGTGGACGATGCCGGCCATTAACATTTGGTGTCTCGGCCTTTTCCTCGCGTTCTTAGCGCCCCAATCAGACCCACTATTAGACGGCATCGCCCACTTTCAACGCGGTGAGTATGTAGCGGCCGAATCCCTTCTTGAACGAGCCGTACAAACGCGAAGCGAGCCGCGGGCCCGTGCCTTCCTGGCCCTGGCTCGCGCCGCCAACGGGCGATGCGATCGCGCGATTGCAGAGTTGGAGAAGCAGTTTGCAACCCTCACCGATGGTCAGCTCCGTCGTCTTAGCGGACTAGGGTTAGCACAATGTTATGCATCCGGGAGCCGTTTCCCGGATGCGACAAGAGTGCTGGTGGAGCTCCAGAAGCTTTACCCGTCGGATGCGGACGTCCTCTACGAGACGGCGCGAGTGTACATGAAGGCCTGGAACGGAACGGTTCAGAAGATGTTCCAGGAAACCCCTGCTTCTTTTCGGGTGAATCAGCTATCGGGAGAAATCTTTGAGAGTCAGGGAAAGTACGCGGAAGCGGTCCAACAATTTCAGGAAGCGATCGTAAAGAATCCAAAGGCGTTAGACCTGCATTTCCAGATGGGGCGGGCACTCCTAATGAGTTCTCATTCGGTAGATACTTTGGTGCAAGCGCAGCGTGAGTTCGAGGCCGAACTGGCACTGAACCCCACGGATGCGGTGGCCGAATACGAAATCGGCCAAATCCTAACAACACAGCAGAAGTCGGTCGAAGCTCTGCCTCACCTGGAGCGCGCCGTCCGACTCAGCGGGCAATTTCCTGAGGCCCTCATCGCTTTGGCAAAGCTTAAGCTCGAAGCAAAGCAAAATGACGAAGCAATCGGCTTGCTTGAGGGGGCAGTCCACCTCGTCCCCAATAGCGAGGCAGCGCACTACAGCCTTATGATGGCGTATCGCAACGTAGGCCGCAACGAAGATTCTCTTCGACAAAAGGCCGAACTCGAGAAACTGCAGAAGCCCCCGGAAGGCGAGTTCACAGAATTTCTGAAGAAACTCGGCGACAAGGTTCCCCAACAGTGAAACCGTCGCATTCACCGCTTGTGCTGGGGGCAGTTCTTGTGCTCGTCTGGCAGGCACCAACGCTCATTCGCGGTTCGTCGACGGTGGACGCAGGGCGCAGCACGCAGACCGACAAAAGCGAGAGTCCGCCGCTTACCGATTTTCGAAACATAGCCGCAGAATCGGGTCTGATCCGCTCTTTCCCCAATGGGGGAGTCGAATCAAAAACCTACATTGTAGAAACCACTGGGAGTGGGATTGCCTTCCTCGATTATGACAACGACGGTTTTCTGGATATTTTTGTAGTTTCCGGTCCTGGCGGAAGCAACCGGCTCTATCACAACGATCAGAAAGGGCACTTTATTGACGTCACCGGGCAAATGGGCTTGGAACACTCTGGTTGGGGGCAAGGAGTTTGCGCCGGCGACTACGACAATGATGGTTTTGTAGATCTGTTTGTAACGTATTGGGGACAGAATATTCTCTATCACAATGTTGGCGGTCGGCGCTTCGAAGACGTTACCGCGCAGGCGGGATTAAGCCAGGACCGGACCCGCTATAACACCGGCTGCGCCTTTGTGGATTATGACCGCGACGGCAATCTGGACCTGTTTGTTGCGAATTACTTGCGTTTCGACTTTTCTGCCAGCCCGAAGCCCGGACAAAACCCCTATTGCTGGTATCGAGGCCTGCCAGTCGCATGCGGACCCCGAGGACTACCTTTTGAAACAAATTTGCTTTACAGGAACACTGGCAAAGGAACATTTGTGGACGTTTCGCAAGCTTCCGGGATCTCAAAACCGCACCAGAATTATTCGTTGGGAGTGCTTACAGGGGATTTCAATAATGACGGATGGCCGGATATTTACGTAGCTTGCGACCGAACCGCATCGTTGCTTTATGTCAACCAGCACAACGGACAGTTTACTGAGGAAGCGCTGCTCCGCGGCGTAGCGTTGGACGAGGAGGGAAACGCCCTCTCCGGCATGGGGGTTGCGGCTGGTGATTACGACGCCGACAGCTGGCTCGACATTTTTCGAACCAATTTCTCTGACGAACACGTCAGTCTTTACCACAACAGGGATGGAGCGTTTGACGATGCCACCCTTCCGGCCGGACTCGGCGGCAGCACCAGCTTCGTCAGCTGGGGCGCTGGGTTCTTTGATTTTGATAATGATGGCTGGACGGACCTGTTTTGGGTAAGTGGGCACATCTTTCCCGAAGTCGAGCGGCTAAAAACAGACATCCATTACCGAGATCACCCAATTCTCTACAGGAATACGGGAAATGGAAACTTTGTGAACCTGTCGGCACTTGCAGGCCCCGCGTTCGAAGAACGGCATTCTTCGCGAGGCGCGGCGTTCGGCGATTATGACAATGACGGTTCGGTCGAAATCGTGATCAATAACCAGAACGAGCCGCCCTCCCTGCTCAAACTGAGCCACCAGCCACAGGGTAACTGGATCATTCTTCGCCTGGAAGGAACGCGCTCGAACCGCAGCGCTATCGGGGCGCGGGTGCGGGTCGCAACCGGCGACCGGGTTCAAAGTGACGAAGTGCGAAGCGGAGGAAGCTACCTATCACAGAATGATTTGCGGCTGCATTTTGGTCTGGAAAAAGCCGCCGTCATCGACCGCCTCGAAATCAATTGGCCGAGCGGCGCTCACGAGGTCCAAACCCGGCTGCCGGTGAATCGAATGCTGACACTTCGCGAGCCCGTGGGACAGTGATAGCCGAGATTGTGCCGGGCGCCTGGAAACGCCTGGCATGGCGACTTGTTGCAGTCAGGCTTCAGCTTCAAGTATTGGCTGGGTAGCTAACTGTTCCTGCATCGCCTCCTCGGCTTCAGCTGGATTACGGCGGACTATCGCTTGGTAGATTAACCTATGCGTCCGGAAGCTTACTTCGCTACGAACCAACGCGTGGGTAATTTTCATGAAGCGCTCTAGCCTAGTATCACATTGAGTCCGATGCCCACGGCCAGCATCAATGCATTATGCGACGCAGCACTCAAGTCGAGATGAAACTGTGCGTCCATTGCGGCGAGCAGTTGTACTTCCTTGTTGACCCATGCCGCCTCAAGAGCTTGCAATACCTGAGCCAACTTCTTGAGATCATCCGCATGGGCATTTTTGGCGGCGAGTGCCGGCACCTTAGATTCAAAAACACTTCGAAATTGATGAAGTTCCTTGTCCGCTACAATTATTAGAGATAACGATGTGACGCAGGACTGTCGCGATGTTCCCAGGCTGAATGGCCTTAATGCGGAGACGGTTGCCGCTCCTCTTTTCCACCAATCCCCGCTCACAAAGCAGGAGAATCGCCTCAGCGAACGGTAGCTCGGTTGACCCCGAGCAGAGCAGCAAGTGAACCCTCGGGAGGCTGATAATCGCCCGCCTTGAGCTTACCGTGAAGTATTTGGCGCTGAATGACGCCAGCGATTTTATCGTTGAGTTTGCGACGATCCAGCACTAATGACCGGAAGGCGGGGATACCTTCGCCCGATGAGCCCGAACTGCGACTGTCCTTTATCACAGGGTTATGGTGCAATTTGCTGCCTCGGGTTGGCCTTTCAAGCGCAGCTACATCTTGCGAGGACGGTGACGGAAGATAGCTCGACCCTCGCCGTTTACCGCCCTCCTATTTCCTGCAGAAATCTCTGCGCGACTGTGCTGTCCTTTCGCGCCAGCAGGCGTTGCAGGACGTCCCGCGCCCGAGGTCGGTCTCCCGTGTCGACGTACGCCCGCGCGAGATTGAGATACAAGGTTTCATTGTCGGGAGCGAATTTCAAACCATATTGAAAAGCAGCAATGGCATCATCGAATTGATGCATCTGCATGTAAACGACACCCAGGTTGTTGATGGCAAAATCGTCGTCTCTCCGGGCGGCAATGGCCTGCTGTAAGTATCTACGAGCGTCTTCGAATCGGCCTTGGCTGGAAAGTAGAGAGCCCAACTGGCCGTTGGCCTCGGCATCCGTTGGATCGAGATTGACGGCACGGCGAAACATTTCTTCGGCGGCCTCTGGATGTCCTAAGTTCGCCTCTACCAATCCGCAATTGATGAGCGCCGAGGAATCGTCTGGATCCAGGGCAAGCGCCTTCTGCAAGTCAGCTAAGGCTGCGGTGAAATTACCCTGTCTCATTGCTACGCCGCCGAGGTCATTCCAGGCGCCGGCCGATTTGTCGTTCAGTGCAGTGGCCCGTTCCAGATGCTTGCGTGCGGCGTCAATCCGCCCAGCTCCCAAATGGATTTGTCCCAAACACAGGTGTGCGTAGAAATTGTCCGGCGTGCGGCGAACTACTTCATCGAGATAAACGATCGCTTGTTCCGGATACCCTGCCCAAAGGAACGCGGCTCCCATGCGAAAGTAGTTTCGAGCTGGCGTCGTATAGTACTTTCCGGCAAACGGCAAAGCGAGAGCAAGTCGTCCCGAGTCCTGGATTCGGTGGAGATCCTGACGCAGGACTTCAGCGCAGGGAATTGCTGGGTAAAGTTTGTGGGCGAATCCTTTTTCGTCAGTCAAGATCAGCAGGGGAAGAAGCAAATCGCTTCGGTAGTCAAGAAGGTATTTGCGAAAAAGCGCATAGGAAGCCGCGACATCCGGGGGCTCGGCCGCCAGATCGAGAAAGTCGATCGGCACATTTGATGGTGACTCGGGCTTGTTGCCATTGATCAGGCACAGAAAGCCCGGTCCTTTTCGCCGCTGTGGCAAGGGCACGGGATCCAGCAACCAGGTAGCCGCAAACGATGCCTGATTGTCCCCCACGACGGCAGGCAGAGTCGGGTACGACTCTCTAGGCAAGAAAGGCTGGCGAGTGACCTCGTTGCTCCCCTCGACGATCGAGTACTTAAAGCCCGCAGGCAGGTCGTGAAATTCCTGCACCAAACCCGACGGCCACTTGACCCGCAAGATTTCAGCGGCGGTCTTATCTCGCAAACCAAAATGGAGAGTCTTCGTGTGCTGGGAAATGTACCCGGAGCCAGCGCGGACGAATTGCCAATTTCGCAAAGTGCCGCTGGTCAATTCGACGGAGGCACCGATGGCATCGCGATTTGAATGCGTTCCGCGCAGGTGAACTGCGAGCACCGCCCGTTTTATGCCCCAGTCATTGCGGAATGCACGGATCTGTGAGCCGAGGCGGCTTTTCAACAGCAGATCCAGGTTACCGTCGCCATCGAAATCCACCGCCGCGAAAGAGCGGCTGTCTTCAGGATAGTTCAGTCCGGAAACGCCCGAAAAATCATAGAATCTATCTCCCCGTCTGCCATATAGCAAATTGGGTTCACGGCTGTTCTGGTTAAAGCCTTCGCGGATGAGTTCGTTTACCGCGTCCCATCCTTGTTCGTACTTAGGAGCAAAGGCTTTTTGTTTTGGGGATTTGGAAACTACCTGGCGCCAGAAAAAACTCTCGAGATCCCTCTCGGATGAATTGGTGAACATGCCGGTCGTGACGAATATTTCCGGCGAGCCGTCATTGTCAAAATCCACACCGTCAGAGCACCAGGCCCAACGTCCCATCTCGACTCCTTCACTGGCCCCGGTTTCTTCGAAAGTTCCGTCTCCCCGATTCCGATACAGTGAATTACCCTTGGTATGCCGCCGATAAGCTTCGCGCAGTTTTCCGTCGGCGGTGGGAGTAAAGTTCGGAGATTCAACCACCCGTTGTCCGGCCGCTGTCCACATATTGCTGACGTAAAGATCGGGAAGCCCATCGCCGTCGTAGTCGAACCAGGAGGCGCTCATGCCCGGTCCGATATCTTCCACGCCGGCTTCCGCCGCTACGTCTGTAAACCGCCCATGATCGTTCTTGTAGAGATTCTTGCGCCCGAAATCGTTGGCTACGTAAAGATCCGGCCAGCCGTCGCCGTTATAGTCGCACCAGGCGGGCGCGAAACTGTAACGGTTGTTGTTCTGATTGAGGCCGACAGCTTCCGTCACGTCCGCGAAAACGCCTTCGCCGTCGGGCGTCAGCTCATTGTGAAACATGAAATTGGGCGGTCCGTTCTCTGCGTCGTGATAAGGCATTGGGTAGCGATATTGGTCTTCACTTTGGAAATAGACATAAGTGCATAGATAAAGGTCGACGCGTCCATCCAAGTCGTAGTCGGCTGCGGCCATGCCACTAAATGCGCCTTGCGGCTTGGAAGCAAAACGAAAAGCTCGCGGCTTGAAAACGAACGTGCCGTCCCCGTTATTCAGGAACAGCAAAGGGCTGTAGTTGGTCAGAACAATCAGATCCTGAACGCCGCGATTACGAAAATCGACAAACAGAGCGCAGGACGAATCATCCAGAACCCCCACTCCCGCATGGTCTGTGATGTCGACCATTCCCCTTCCGCGCAGATTTTTGTATAGGCGATTGGGCAGGCCAGCCGGTTGGCAAATGTAGATTTCATCGCAGCCATCTCCATCAATATCGGCCACCGAGACACCATTTTCTCCATAGACATCGATCCCGCTGGCAGAATCCAGGCGAGCGCGCCAGAAGGGCACACCCTTCAACAACTGCTGCTGGAACGAATCGGTACCTCCGAACAGAGATTGTGTTACTTCCTGAAAGAGAGCCTTTGGAGACGTTGTGTGGTCTTCGAGGATGGGCACGGAGCGTGCCAGGCTCCCTTCCCTCCAAACCTGCTCGAACAGGCCAACACGCTGGTGAAGTCCGGCAGAATCCTCGCTGGAGATTTCATAGCGCACTCGATTGTTCGGAAGCACGAAGAACTGCGCGCGCCGAATTGAGCCGAACAGATCCAACCAGTCCAAGAGTGCTTTCTGGTAAATGAGGGAGTCGCTGATCAATCGATTGTGGTCGAACTCTGCACGGAAGGTCCCTTCTGTCACCTTATGGTATTGCGCTGGCACCGGCGAGTAACCGTGGAACTGGCACCGGCGAGTAACCTTGGAAGGAGTCGGCCAGGGGGAGCGTCCGGGTCTCCACGAGCCGATTAAGATGGAACGTGATATCAGCTGCTTCCTTTTCCATCGGAAATCCGTCATGGCCGGGATCGATGTAGGGCACGAGTGATTCGTACTGCGGCTGCTGACGAAAATGTACGGGGAATGGAGCCGGTTGCAGCGGTGTGGGGGTATTCTGTGGGGACGGGGAAGCGCTGAGCGGATGGGGTTCCCACGCCAGGTACAGCCCTAACGAGGCCGCGGCGCTGACGAAGTCTCGACGCGTGATGAACTTCTCTTCCATATGCAACCCGAAAGAGATGGCTCCGTCAATGTTGACGTCGTTTCAGCGCCCCAAGTCCTGGGGAGCCGCCGCGGTCTGCGCTACCTCATCGATCTCGGATGCAGGTGGTCGCCGCTGTCGTAAGCGGGCAGAAATCGATCCGTCTGTTGCGGATCTTGGACCGCTTGGTCGAAATCGATCACCGCATCGAACGCGCCGCTATTTCGAATCCACTGATTGAACGCCTTACGCGTCACTTCTCCATTCACAGAGAAGTACGGTGCTCCTTTATAAGGTGTCAATGTACCCCCGATGATCTTGACCCCTTGGAGATGGCATCGCCCAACAATCTGTTGTGCGGCAGCTTCTAGATCGGCGGCGCTCACAGATTTGCCATCAGGACCTGGGTCACTTCCAATGTCATTGATACCCTCAAGGAAGATAACTGTGCTTACGGCGGGATGATCGAGAGCGTCCCTATCAAAACGGGCAAGAGCATTGGAGGCCCGGGAATCATGCGAAGGAAGCAAAATCCGGTTACCGCCAACTCCCTCGTTGACTACGGAAATGTCGACTGTCGCCGACCGGTTCAGCAAGAGTGCGCCGAGAACGCTGGGCCAATTCCTGTTTGCATCCGTCGTGGACTTGTAACCGTTGGTTATGGAGTCTCCGAAGGCCACTACCAACGATGCGGGCGCGCTACGGGCAACGTAGACCTCAGCCAGCCAATAATATGCGGCCACCGTAGAGTTAACGGGCATCTTCGCCTCGCGAGCGAAATTGCCCGCGGGCGAAATGTAAGTCGTCTGGAGTCCGACGCCTTGACCCGTGGCCAACCCGGTAGACTCCGGGACGAAGACAGTGATTGCCAGGCGAGCAAGCTGAGGAACTTGTAAGCCAACCGGATCGCTAATCGCGTAAGCCCCCGGCGGAATTCTGGTCGAGGACTGCCCACTGAAGGTAAGCTTCCGGTTAGTGGCTGGGACGATCGCAGGGCCTTGCTGCTGCAATCCTATGTAAACCTCTCCCACCGACAGGGCTTCCGTTCCATACAAATTGGAAATGCGGATTCGTACTTGCTCACCTCCCAGTGTAATCCGCACGATCATCCGAATCGTTTGATTGTTGAATCCGGAATCGGTGGGTTGCATCGCGGTCGTCCACGTCGATACCCAGTGCCGATCACGAGTCTGGGCCGGCGACATCGGGAGACAGTAGGCGGCGTGAAAGCCGCTGAAAGCCAACACCAGAGCGCAAACCAGAATTCTGGCTCGGCGCCTCACCGCAGACGTGACGCGCTTCCGAAAATAGGTTCGCATGGTTCTATTCGTGTCGTGGTTTCCAGTTGCTCACGTAAGGCTTCAACACTTCTTCCAGTCGCGCGGCCGCCTTTCGGGATCCGGGAATGTTGGGGTGCGTGCCATCGGTAAAATCTCTGTCATCCAACCAGTCGGTCGAATCGACGTAGTGGACCGCGGGATCGGCCATTATTTTTACAGCCTGAGCTACATCGTCTCCGTGATATCGATCGCCATGGAATGGACGAAGAGCGAAAAGGACGGTCCGAGGACAGTGCTTTCGGATTTCCTGCAGCAGAGCGATGTAGGCCTGAACGAACTCGTTCGAGGAAGCGGATTCGTCGTTCGACCCCAGGTTGATGACTAGAAAGTCCGGGGCGAGAGAAAAGTCAGCAGCGGACCCGGTGAAGTTCCAGGCGAAAGAGAGCATAGCGGGAGGAACCTCGCGCGAGTCGCTGCTGATCACGCCCTGTCCTGCAAACGCGATCTGGGCATGCGTTGTGCCCAGTGCCTCGCCGGCCAGCCATGCGTACGAAGCGAGCGCGTCGCTGTTCATGACTGCGGCGCTGGTTGGGCGCAATATCCCGTCGCCCTGGGTGATCGAGTCGCCAACGAATTGCAACACAGGCCGCCGCTTTGATGGCGAACTATCCTCAAGCGGCGCTCCCGAATCGATTTCGAATCCCCGAAAAACTACCGCGCTGCGCAGCGGCAGTAACCAGCGCCCCGCTTTGCTATCCACGGCTTTCACTGCGACTTCAAGGCGGTGTCGGCCCCTGGTAAGGCCAGTGGGGAAAAATTGGATTCGGGGGCGGTCGATCGTAAATAAGCTCCAAGCGCCGCCATCGACCCTGACATCAATCTGTTCCAGGCAATCGATTCCATCCAGATCAAACAGGCCGGAAACATTTTGGCCAGTAAAGTTCAAGTAGATCTGGGAACTGCCATTGACCGTGACCATCGAACTTTGGCCGCCCTTCTCCACTGGGCCCCAACGGCCCACAAACGAAATTGCCGAGTCGGTTGCTAGCACATGCACAACCTCCGCCCTCAAGGCCGTTGTCAGGAACCCACAGAACATCAGGAAAGACCAAACAAGGTTTCGCGTCATTGGTTCTGTTCCGTCGCTTGGGTTGAGGGTTTCGTTGTCGCGAGCGAGCGGCCAACAAGCGCCACTGTGACCGATTCCAAACTGCTCCATGAAATGGCCGGACCAGATCGGGACTCTAGCTCTGTTTATGAACGATGTCAAGTAAGTTCAAAAAAGAGGTCACCGAAATATCTACGCCTGTCGCGCCGGGTTTATGTCTAGACGCCTGTCGGGATCAATGCCCGCCAATCGTGAAATGCCATGGTCTTTGCAGAGGCAAGGAGACCATCATCGAGAGCAAGTCGCGTGTGTCACTGGTTGGACCACTAAATGGCCCGCGCTTGGCGTAAAGCAGATCCGAAAACATGTAGCGCAATTCATTGGTTCTGCACGAGGGGGAGGACGACCGCCGAGGGATGGGCTGCGTCGTGATAAACGGTATTGGTAGCCGGCACCGATTTCCGGGCGGTAGCCTGTTCCTCGCCGGTATTCATGTTGCGATCGAAGCGGGGAAAGTTGCTGCTCGCGACCTCCAGGCGCAGGACATGTCCTTTTCGGAATACGTTGCTCGTTGACCACAAGTCGATCGTGAGTTTGTAGGTTTGCCCAGGATTCATGAAGACCGGCGTCTCCGGCGAATCGCGATAGCGAGCCCGTAGGATTCCTTCCGTCAGATCTTGCGCGAACCCGTCCGGTGCGACGTCAACCAGTTTGCCGGTGAAATCGGTGTCGACTGCGGATGAAGACACATAGAGTTCCAAGCTGACCGGGCCGGTGACTTCGGTATCTTGGGAAAAAGCCGGAGTCGAATAGACGAGAACGTCGTCGCGCGATTCGGCCGGGCGCTGATCGCGCGGACCAGCGGGAATATTGGCCAATATCGGGCCGCCGATCGTTGGCGTGGGATTCACCGGATCATAGAGATATTGATCGGAAGACTCTGATTGCGGAGGGCTGGTCGAGAGGGCGCCGTCGCCGCGCAGGGAATTAGCCTTGTCGCCGGAGTGCAAGAAATACCTGGTTGCGCGGGCCTGAGGGAGCGGCCAGTCGTCCTCCTCGCGCCAGGTATTTGCGCCCATCACAAATAGTCTCACTGGCTTGTGGTCAGCGAATCGGTTCCGGATGCCTTTGAATAAGTGATCGTACCAGCCCAGCACCACAGCGGTTTCGTCCCAGTCGTCGGCCGCCGGTCCGAAGTCGACGTCCCCAATTTTGCGTCCGCCACCGGAATGCCCGCCGATAATCACGATGAGTTGCTGGTCGGCACGCGCGGCCGGACCGCCATGCGCCTTGATTCCAATGTAGTTCTGCAAAGAACCACCCTGGAAAATGTCGTACCAGGCGGCTACATGAAGAGCGGGGACGTTGATGTCAGCAAAGTGATCTGGGACGGACCAACGCTTCCAATAGTCGTCGTAGCTGGGGTGCGCCAGCCAATCGTAGAAATAGGGAGCAATCATCTGGCTTAAAGCGTGGTCCGCCGGGAAAGGCGACAGATTGAAGAGCACATGGTTGTCGAGAGGAAGAGTCCACTGTTGAAGGCGCGGGTCGCTATTCCTCTGAACGAAATGGCTGAAGGTATCTTGTGCCATGCCTGAGGTCCAGGCTTCGTTGAACGCCTGCTCAAAGGCGCCGCCTTGATAAGTCCACCCGTCGTGGTAGTTGCTGCCTGTCACCACCGGGCAAATGCCGGCAAGATGCGGGGGATGGGCAACCGCGGCCAATAACTGGGAAACGCCCACATACGAAGCGCCCCACATGCCAACCTTGCCGTTGGAATAGGGCAACGACGCCGCCCACTCCACCGTGTCGTAACCATCATTGGCTTCATCCCGGAACGGATAGAATTCACCCCCCGAGGCAAAGCGGCCACGAGTGTCCTGAATGATCGCAATATAGCCTCTTGCGGCTGCCGTATAACCGAAGTCCACAATCGTGCGTTTGTCGTAGTACCGGCGCTGAAGGATGACGGGGAATTTTCCCTCGGCGTTCGGACGGTAGATGTCGGCGCGCAGAATGACACCGTCGCGCATTTTGGCGGCTACGTCACGTTCCACAATGATGGGCTCTTGATCAGCACCAAAAGCCAGCCCCATCGTGAAAACGATGGCGATCGCGAACAGAAGTAGAAGACGATTGATTCGCATCACGGATTTCGTTCAAAGATTCCTTAGTTCTTAATGTCTGCAATGAAAGCCGCTGCTGGCAATCCTTCACCGTTGTAGAGATCGCCCGGCAGGCCGTGATATCCGCCGTACCGCACCCGCAGCGGCGTGGTGACTTTGGGATTCGATAAAAACAGTTCATCGCCCTCTACCTTTACTTCCGCGGGCAAGAAGACGCCTTCCGATCCAGCGATCTCAAAATCATTTGGTCTGTGATCACGGAAGACCAGTCCACCCTCTGTGTGATCGAAGGTGAGGCGCACCCGATTCTGGAGCAACGTCGCAGAAGTAAAGAGAGGGCCGGAATATTTCACCTGTTCCCGATAGGCGATGGCGCGAGCCACCAGCGCGGCGCGTGCGCCCACATCCTGTTTGTTCGTGGGATGAACATCGTCGGGGTTCCCAATGTCATTGGTGACCGCCAAGCCGGTATTGCGTACGGAGGCGCTTCGTAATTGGCCATTCCGTACCAGACCCCACGCGTTGGGATCTCCGCCACCAAAATTGGCAAGCTGGACGACGACGAACGGAATATCCCCTTCTCCCCAATGAGCCCGCCAGTCGGAGATCAGGGTTTGCAAGACGCGGCCATAATATGGCGCCCGTACTGGATCAGAGCTGCTTTCGCCCTGATACCAGATAACCCCGCGAATTCGCATTGGGGTTAATGGCGCAATCATTGCGTTAAACAGATTCGCTGGTCCGAAAAGGGCGAGACCGGCGCGCGGGGGAGGAGCGGGCGGTATAGGCTTGCCCGCCGCCTTGGCCACATCGGAACGATGCTGCCAGATATTGTCTCGGAGAACGAGGGCGGTCTCATCTTCCGTCAATTTGGCTCGTGCCTCAAAGAGTGGCATGAGAGAAGCGTCGTCGCCCAAGGCTCTCAAACTGGTCCAGGCTTCCGCGGGTCCGCCAAACGCGGCTTCCACTAAGCCGATGGGAACTTTTTGATCATCCTGGATCTTGCGCCCAAAGAAATACGCGACGGCGGAAAAATCCTTCACACTTTCGGGAGAACAAACCGCCCAGGAAGCGCCAGCGGCGTCGTCCAACGCATAATCGGAAGCTTTTTGCTGCACATGAAATAGGCGAATTTTGGGTTGATCGGCGGCGGCAAGCTCTGTGGTTGCGTGATCGACCCGCGCCACGTTGAACCCCATGTTGGATTGTCCCGACCCGACCCAAATGTCTCCAACCAGAATGTCTTTGAAATGAATCGTATTGGTTCCGCGAATTTCCAGCTCGTAGGGCCCGCCTACTTTTGCCGGAGGAAGGTAAACGCTCCAGCGTCCGTACTCATCCGGCTTGGTGCTGGCGGATGCCCCCTGAAAAGACACAGTAATCGACTCATCCGGGTCGGCATCGCCCCAGATGTGAACCGGCTGGTCGCGTTGAATGACCATGTGGTCACCGATAAGAGTTGGCACTCTCACTTCTGCCTGAGAACGAATGGCAGTAAGGCAGGCGATAAAGACAGCCAGTCCCCCATGCAGGTTCAACTTCATCCCAGTTCTCCGTGTGTTTGATAGTTCTTGTTAGAAATTCAGAATGACTGGTGCAACGTACTGGTCTACTTTTTTCGTTGGCGCCTGGCTTTGCTGGTAATGATCCCTGAGATAGACAGGGTAGCCCGTTGGATTTGTGTCGCGTGGAGAGACGTCCACCACAGTATTCCCCTTGAACTGGAAGGTGTACGGACGGTCAAAAGCCATCGAATATTTCGCGGTCCTTTCGACGATGGGGAAGTCCAGAACAATGACGTCCTTTGGGCGAAGGCCGTCCACAACCAAATAGTTTCCAATCCACGAGGTAGCAGCGGACTTCCCATTCACTCGAGTCTGGATCGCGGCCCGGTCCACCCAGCGCGGAATACGGACGGCCGCACGGCGAGCCTGCTTGTTCTTGAGAACGACCTTACCTTCGTAAGGTAAGTAGCTGCTTACGTCCATCCACGGCGACGCGCGGTTGAGCAATAGATTGACAGTTGCAACTGCATCCTTGTAACGAACGGTGCTGTGCCAGGCGTAATACATGGCCTGCGTTCCGTTGCCGGAGCAGCAACCGCCCTGAATGGTATAGGGCATAGTGGTGACTTCAATCATGCCGGACATTAGCCCGATGGTGCGCGGTATTACATCTTTGGTTTCCGGTTTTTCAGGAGCGACGGTTTTGAGTTCGCGTTGCTGCATGGCCGGCGTCCAGGGGAGACCATCGTGGCTGATCCCAATATCGGCTATACCCTGCATACCCTCCGGCCCGGAAGGGTACTTCTTGTAGGCATCAGGGAACTCGACCGAGCCTTTCGACACTCCCTCTAGAAGAGCAGCGCGCAGAAGTTGTGACTCCGTCAGGTGATTGCGCACATACTGGTCAACATCATCCCAGTAGTCGCCGACGCCATAGTCGCTGAGCCTGATTGCGAGGGCGGTCATATCCGCGATCAGGCATGGTTCGGTGTCAGCGCCCCAGACGTGATCGCCAAAACATCCGATCTCAGAAATGCCCCAGGACCGCTGCCATTCGTATCCATTCTTGACGAATTCTTTTAAGGTCGCGTCGTTGGTGACGTAGGCATACTCCAGAATGCTGCGAAGTCCGAGGGTGTAAGAATGTGGTTGACCCTGATAGTGACCGTGTTCAGTGGAGTTGATCCACTTCCACTCCTTTTGTTCGCGCGCGCTCCAGAGCTGTTCCTTCATGGTGAAATTCACCAACTCTCCGGCAAAGTGGAGCGCTTCCTTGTCACCCGAGATTTCGTAATAGCGGGCCAACGCGCGAATGGGCTGGCCCTGGCAGACCGGCCCATCGAAAGATTTCAATATGTTCTCTTCTGCTTCCTCGCCGGCACCGCCCATGCAAGGGAAAAATGCGTATCCGTCTTTGTGAACTGCGGTCTTGGAGAGTCCTTGTCCCATCTTGCGGATCCTCTCCAGCCAAATAGGATCCTTGCTTCGCTCGTACCACGCGATCATCGCCAACATCATGCGGCCATTGCCGAAAGCGCAAGTTGAGGAGGTACCCGCTGCCCGCTCATGACGCGCATCATGGGCAGGGACTCCGACCATTTTGGATTGCAGCACGACATGTCCCCGGAGCCCGTATGCCACATCTCCGGGGGATTTTTCATATATAAGATCAGAAAGTAGTGCTCATAGTCGTGTTCCGCATCAACCGCCCGGGTCAGGCCATTAATCGCCAGACGAGCGCGGTCCGCCAAGTCTAAGGTATCGGGGACCTCTGCTTGATAGTGTTCGCCATTGAGTGCGACTTCAGACTCGATAGCCCAGAGGCGACTCGTTTTGGGACCGGCCAAGAGCAAGGCCGGGGAGGCCTTCGGAAGCACAGAGACGGACGCGACGGCAACGGCGGTCTTCACGGATTCTTGCAGAAAACTTCGACGATTCATGACCTACTCCAATCTGTCTTAATAGTTCTCTCTCGATTCAAGAACTCAGTAAGGTGACGGATTCCAGCGAAGCCGGACCTTAGAGTTTGTCTCGAGAAAGTATTCCGTACTTCTCAAGAAAATCGAAAATCGCTTTCTGCGCTTTTAGATTTTCTTCCGGCTTCCAAAACTGGCTTCCGTGTCCCGCTCCAGGAACTGTGACGAGTTGGTTCGGAACACCCGCGTGACTCAGGGCTTCGTGCAATCGAACCGCCTGCTGGTACGGGACCAAGGGGTCTAAATCACCGTGAATCGTAATGATAGGAGGAAGGCTATTGCGGACATGGGTCAAAGGAGAGAGCCGCTTCGCGAGTTCCGCCCGATTCTCCAGGTCGCCGAACCATTTCACGGCCCAATCCTGTCGATTCTTACCAGCCAGAACATCCGGGACGTCGGTAATTCCGAAGTAGTTGACGATGGCGGCTACGTGCAGATCTTCCTTCCCGGGACATTCATCATCGAATCCAGCAGCCGGGTCGAGCATTCCGGTCATGAGGCTCAGGTGGCCGCCCGCCGAGTGGCCATCCACTACCAGCTTCGTCGTGTCGAATCCATATTCTTTGGAGTGCTGGTAGATCCAGCGCAGTGCGCACCGGCAATCTTCAACCGCCGCTGGAGCCAGCGCCACGCTGGACACGCGATATTCAACATTGACCAGGTTCATCCCGCGGGTGACGAAAGGCAGAGGAAACCACGAATATTCCTCTTTACTCCCTCCGGCCCAACCGCCGCCGTGGATGTAAATCAGCGTGGGCCTGACCTGGGAACGGGGTCCTGCCGTAATCACGTCCAGTTTGAGCTCATGACCATTCGCTACCCCGTACACTACATTGGGAGAAACCTCCGATTGGTAAGCAGCAATCGTGGCCCATCGGGAAGCGGCGTCGAGCTCCTGGCCATGGACACAAGTGACTGTTGAAAGAATGAGAAACGCAGTGCCGACGAGTTTTCTCGTCTTCTTACGCATGCATAATGTTGTTCGAAAGCGCCCGCCTCCGGCATAAGCCTGAAGCGTCGGCACGGCATTGAGCTCGCGTCTGATGGGTACAGCTCCAACAGGCGTTGGATGTTCAGCGCCCTTCACTAAGTGGTTCATGCCCGTTCGATCTCTCCCAAGAACTCTGACCACCGCTGCCAACACCAACAGGGCGGACCCCAAGCCTCCGCCATTTCGCAAGAAACATGTTCAACCAACAGCGCTAAACGACACACGGCAGTGACACCAAGCCTCGAACCGACATGTTCTCTCGCCACTGTTGCACGGGGTTTGCCAGCCGGATATCGGGAAACCGTTGCACGATAGTGCCAATGGCAATCTGTCCCTCGAGGCGCGAGAGAGGCGCGCCCAGGCAATAGTGAATGCCAGAGCCGAAAGCCAGATGACCATTGTTGCGGCGGCGGATATCGAGCCGGTCCGGGTCCGCAAACTGACCTGGATCCCGGTTCGCGGCGCCTAGCATCGACAATACCGGCTGTCCTTTACATATGTGCTTTCCCGCCAGTTCAAAATCCTGTTTCGCAACTCGGGTCTGGCGCTGCAATGGACTGTCGTAGCGCAGTAGCTCTTCCACCGCCGAGATAATCAAACCGGGATCTTCCCAAAGCTTCTGTAGTTGGTCCTGGTTCTGCAGAAGAGCCAGAATTCCATTCCCGATCAGGTTCCGGGTGGTATCGTGACCGGCAGTGAGGAGCTGGTCGCAGAGACCGATCAGATCTTCCTCATTTAGTACGTCGCCTTGTTCTTCGACACGAGTGAGAGCACTGATCAGATCGGCTTGCGGCTGACGCCGGCGTTCCCGCATAAGCTCCCCGAAGTAGTCGTACATTTCAAAGAGACTCTTTTGCGCCTGCTCCGCGATCCTGGGCAGCGCAAGCGCACCTCCCCCCGTGAAGGCCATAATGTCCTCGGCCCATTGTTTGAACTGTTCGCGGCCCTCCGGGGGAACGCCTAACATGTCGGAGATGACCGCCGCCGGCAGGGGATATGCGATGTCGCGAATGATGTCGATCTCGTGCTTGCTCCGGATGGATTCAAGCAAATCTTCAACGATTGCCTGAATGTGGCCACGCATGGCTTCAACGATTCCCGGCGTAAAGGCTTTACTCACCAGTACGCGAAGACGAGTGTGATGAGGCGGATCGGAGTGCGACAACCATGTCGCTAAGTGCTCGCGAAGAGGCTCGAGAGTTTGCGTCATCGCGTCGGGAAGTTGTCGCATAAAGACGCCAGTTCGATTGGCCGAAAGACGCGAATCCTTGAGGGCCAGCGCCACATCCCCATAGCGAGTAAGCAGCCAACTGCTGAAACGCTCGCTCCAATGCACAGGGTCTTCGGCGCGAAGACGATGGTAGAGAGGGTATGGGTCCGACAGCCTGCCCGCAAACAGCATGGTGTAATCTTCGGACGATAAAGCAGAAGCCCGGCCTTCCGTCTGCGCGTTTTCTGGGACCAAGGTACCCTCGCAAAAGCAAATTTCAGATCTAGTGATCGTTGATGTTCGAGAGCCCGCAGGGTGCGAGTGGACTATGTGACGGCGACTCCCTGGGCTGACGATGAAAATCTACTTTGGGTGATTCCATGTATCCCGATAAGGCTGATTGGCCTGGTACAGCCTGATCCTGGCATTGAGCGCTCCCACGAGCTGAGACCGATGTTGCTCAGCGGCAATTTGCAGGGCGCGATGGGCGGTCTCGTCGGCTTGCGGAAATCTTCCGGCAGCAGCGTAGGCAATGGCCAGCGTGTCAAGGAAGGTTGGATCCTTCCCGCCGGACAATTGCACGGCCCTTTCGGCTAGTTTTACCGCTTCTTCATCATTCCGTTCAGAACTGTCCGGGCTGGCGGCCAGCGCGTGAGCGGTCTGGTTCATGGCCAGCACATTGTTTGGCTGCAACCTGAGCGCCTCTCGCCAGTTGAGGAGCGCATTCTGAACGTCGCCTTGCGAATAGTACAGAACGATC
>WNFQ01000772.1_pt1 | contig 21905 bp, 22 predicted proteins | sample 5400171 | NCBI WGS metagenome assembly WNFQ01 (sample SAMN13153356, study PRJNA577476) | soil metagenome | isolation source: 20 cm soil under Madrone tree | place: USA:California | collected 2016-06-14 | reverse complement strand
GTATTCGTCTGGTGAACCCATCTTCCCCCGTTAAGAACCTGAAGTGATACTCCTCTCGAGATGCAGCCGTGTGCTTCGAGCACATGTGCAAGGAAACGGGGGTGTCGAATGATCAAGAAGCAGGGTGTGGAGAAGAGACGTTTCTGGCAGAGAACCATTGGTGAGGCAGCACGGAGTGGGGTATCGATTAGGGAGTTTTGTCGGCAGCACCGGTTAAAGGAAAGTCAGTTCTACTGGTGGCAGCGCAAGCTCAAGGCGGGTCGGCAGGAACGGACATTGCACAGGCAAGGCATCGACCGGAATGTGACGAGTTTCGCTCTGGTCAGCGACGAATCGGGAGCAATGGACGCCGGCATCGAGCTCGTTCTGGGGGACGGACGCCGGCTGCGCATCCGCAAAGGCGTGGATGAGGAGACCTTGCGAGCGGTATTGGCAGCAGTCGAGCCAGCGAGATGCTGAGTTTTCCGGCGGCCATCAAAGTGTATCTGTGCACGGTACCGTGCGACATGCGGCGCTCGTTCGATGGGTTGTCCATGATGGCCGAATACATCATCCGGTGTAATCCGTTCTCGGGGCACCTGCTGGTGTTCTGCAACCGGCGGAGTGACCGCGTGAAGATTTTGTATTGGGACCGGGACGGGTGGGTGATTTGGTATAAGCGGCTGGAGGCGGGCACGTTTCAGTTTCCCTTCGCGGAGACGGGACGGAAAGAGATCGCGGCCTGGGAATTGGGAGTGCTTTTGGAGGGAATCGACTTGAGCAAGGGCAGGAGGCGCAAACGCTACAGCCTGCCGACGGCGCAGACGAGTGAGGAGAGCGGCGAGGCAGCCGTACCGGGAGCAGAGGAGAAAGAAGAAGGATAATTTTTTGAATTTGTTGTATTTTTTTGTTGACAGACACCGATAGCTATTATAGGCTATCGGTATGAATCCACAACAAATTGATCACCGGATCGAAGAACTCAAAAAGCGCTTGGCCGAACTGGGACCCCTGCACCCGGGGAGCCTCGGCGAGCAGTACAATGTGTGCGGCACGCCGGGCTGCCAATGCAAAGATCCGAAGAAGCCGCGCCGTCACGGCCCCTACTATCAGCTGAGCTTTTCTTGGCAGGGCAAGAGCAGCACGCGCTTCGTGCGGCCGGAGGGCCTGGCCGATATGCGTCAGAAGGTGGCCAACTACAAGCGGCTGCGGGAACTGGTGAACGAGTGGGTGGAGCTGGCGATCGAACTGGAGAAGGCCGAGCGGGCGGCGGCGAAGCATGGCCATGGAGATTGATCGCAACAAGTTGCCGGAAGATCCAGCTGCCTTGCGGCAGATGGTGGCGGGCCTGCTCGAGGAGCTGGACACCAAGGAGCGCCGTCTTCAACAGTTGCAGCACATGGTGGAGCAGTTGCTGCGCTGGCGTTACGGGCCGAAGCGTGAACGCGTAGATGAGAATCAGCTGTTCCTGTATGCCGTGGGGATCATCGGCACGGGGCAGGAAATCCTCCCTCTCCCAGGGAAGAGTGAAGCGGAAACTACCACACCGCAACACCAAGGGCACGGCCGAAGACGCCTGCCGAAACCCCTCGAGCGGCGGCGTGTGGTCTACGATCTCGGAGAACACGAACGTCAGTGTCCGCAGTGCCAGGGAGAGCTAAAGCACATCGGCGAAGAGACCAGTGAGCGGCTCGAATACGTGCCGGCTTCGTTGTATGTGATCGAGGAAGCCTGTCAGAAATATGCCTGCCCGAAGGGCTGCACGGTGCGCACGGCTGAAAAGCCCATGCAGCCGATCGAGAAGGGGCTGCCGGGGCCAGGGTTGCTGGCGCACGTGGCGGTGAGCAAGTATGGCGATCATCTTCCGTTGTACCGTCAGGAAGGAATCTACCAACGCCAGGGAGTGACGGTATCCCGCAAAACGATGTGCGACTGGATGCGGCGCTCGGCTGAGTTAGTCAATCCGCTTTTCGAGCGGATGAAAGAGCAGGTTCTCAAGTCGAAAGCCCTGCAGACGGACGACACGCCGGTAGCGGTTTTAGATCCCGCGCTTCCGCGAACGCGCACGGGGAGGATCTGGACCTATGTGGGGGATGACGAGCATCCCTATACGGTTTACGACTACACTCCGAACCGCAGTCGCGAAGGGCCGGATGCGTTCCTGAAAGAGTTTAGTGGGTTCCTGCAAGCCGACGCCTACTCGGGCTACGACGAGCTGTACAAGGATCCTGCGCGCGACGTGACTGAGGTGGCATGCTGGGCGCATTCGAGACGACGCTTTTATGAAGCGCAGTCTTCTGACTTGATGCGCTCGACGGTCATGCTGGCCTACATCCGGCTGCTGTACGACGTGGAGCGCGAAGCTCGGGACATGAAACTGAACGGTGAGAAACGCCTGGCACTACGTTTGGCCAAGACGGTACGCATTCTCGATGACATCAAGGCATATCTGGAGCGCGAAAAGCCCAACGTGCTGCCGAAGAGCCCGGAAGGGCAAGCGATCAGCTACGCGTTATCGAACTGGAAAGCGTTGACCCGATACTGCGAGGACGGTGACTTGGAAATCGACAATAACGGTGCCGAGCGCAGTCTGCGTGGAATCGCAGTCGGTCGGAAAAACTGGATGTTCTATGGGAGCGACAACGGCGGGCGGACAGCGGCGGTTCTAACCAGCTTCATCACCACGTGCAAAAGACTCGGCGTCGATCCGTTTGTCTACTTGCGCGACATCTTCGAACGCATCAGCACCTTTCCTGTCAGCCGACTGGCCGAGTTGCTTCCCGACAAGTGGCTGGCTGCACGGCCCGCGGTGGATCAACTGGGAGACTGATGGATACTGCACAAAAGATGATGATCGACTTCTATACAGGAGCGTCTGGACCGACGCTGCTTTTGGTTGTGCACTCAGCTTCGTCGTTGAAGCAGTTGAGAGACCTCTTCGTTAGTGTGTCGACTCAAGCTGAGGGGTACGCCGAAGAACTATTCAAAAACGATTGGGTTGAGCCTTCTGCCTCAGTAAGGTCACTCGTTTTGAGGCGTCTTACTAACCGGAAGGCGGAGCCATCCAAGACGTTCCGGCTGCTTACACAAGAAAAGGGCGCAGTTTTCGAATGGTCGCGACATGCAGAAGGCTGGCTTGAGTGCGCAGACAAGTTAGACGCCCTTCGGTTGCCGGGCCACCAGTACCTGACAATCGGAGGTTTTAATGACGCGCTAGTGGAAGTTTCTTACCTCGAACATGTTTCTCGGCGGGAGTAGCCGGTTTCATCCACTGCCCTGAAGAACCCGCGTTGGCCGGACGGGTACGATAAGCGAAGCGATGTGCAGTGTCCGCAGAACGCGGCGGCTGCGCGTTACTGTCCAGCCCAACAACACCCAGACGCACCCAAAGCAGATGTAGGAGCAGGACAGCTTCCGCGAGAAAAGATGCCTCGAAACGGGAGAGCACCTCACCTCGTCATTCGTCATTCCTTAGGCGCTGCACAAGCCCAAAAGAGCTAGCTGTCAGTTTCCCGCTTGTATCCTAAGGTGCCCATTCCCTCAGGCCTTTTCAGTTCTACGATGAGAACAACTTCTTTTTTCGGAATCAAAACTTTAATCGACTTGACGGGTTCGTTCTCTAAAGCACGCGGATAAAACGTGAACTCCGTGAAGTATTCGTCAGAAATATCCCAGCGGGTCACCGGAATTCCAAGAATATCGCCATTCCCCAAGGCAACATTGGCCGACGCAAAAATGGTGCTCACCCCAGTCGTTTCGACCCAGCTTTGACGGACGTGGACGATGGCAGTTATGGATTCATCTTTTTTGCTCATTTTAGCTTCCTCTTCCATATCACTTGCGTTGCTCTCTAAGTGGTAGCGGTTCTTGCAAGTGCGTTACCGGAGCAGAAGAACTAGTGACAGCACCAGACTGATTCCAAACGGAAAGACTTGACCGCTTCTTTCATTGAATCAATTCGGGCCTGCTCGATCCTTTGAGCGTTTCCCTGTATTTCCCGATGATGTGAACTCGAGGGAGCTTAACTCCATGAACAAACAAATAGTCAGCGCGCAGCGTAAGATTCTTCGCGAGCAAGTACTCCGCACCGGCGCTGGCTTGCTGGCTATAGGGAGTCGCCATGCGCGGATCGGGTCGGAAGATGGATGGGAGGCCCCGGCGGACAGGGGAAACCATAAAATCTCCTTGCAAGCTTCTTGTTAGTCCCTATGTGGCTGCCCATTGCAACGGCGACCGTTTTGCCTCAACTTCCTTGTGGTGCCGCCGTCGTACTTGCTCACCAAAGATTATTCTATTCGCCGGGTTTCGGATTCTCGGCAGTTGTATCTGTTAATTCAATATTCCCACGATTGCTGTCATGCCCGGAAACTGGCTTGGCACCGCCAATTGGCAGCATGACCGTTATTCGTGTTCCGTTGTTTCCCGACTCGATTTCAAGGAGGCCTTCTAGTTGCCGTACCCTCTCCTGCATCCCGGCAATGCCAACTCCGACGAATGCTTTTGCATTACCCTCTTTTCCAAGAATCCCGGGCGGCATTCCGTGACCGTGGTCCATGACTCGGAGTGTGACTCGATTTGCATCCTTGAACAAGCTTATGTCGGCAGTCGAACTACCAGAATGTCGATGAATGTTCGTCAGTGCTTCCTGCACGACGCGGAAAAGCGCTAGCTCGGTTTCGCTTGAGAATCGGCCCAGGTGAGGCTGCACCTCCACGCCGACACGAATTCCACACCGGCTGCTGAAACCGGCTGCGTACCACGGCACAGCGCCTTCCAGACCGAGGTCATCCAGCAGTGGCGGGTGCAGTAGGTAGGACAAGGTTCGGACCTCAGTTGTTGCTCGTTCTGCTAGGTCGGCGCTTTGCGCAAGCAGCTTCTGCAACTTCGAAGTCTTGCCGCTAAGAACAAACTGTTGAACTCTTTCGAGGTTTATAGTCAGGGCACCTAAAATCTGTGCAGTGCTGTCGTGCAGATCGCGGGCAATCCGGCGTTGCTCTTCATCTCTCAACCGCAGAAGGCGCCCCGAGAGCTCTTGGAGTGATTCTTCCGCCTGCCTTCGCTCATGGATTTCCGCTTCGAGTTGTTTGTTGATCGATTGCAGTTCTGCCGTTCGCTCTTGTACCCGCAACTCCAATTCGTCGTGCGCCTCGCGCAAGAGAACTGATTTTGCGTGCAACTGGCGCGCTAAATGGATAGCTGACGCCAACAGTGCGAGGAGAGCCAACGCGAATAGCACTCCCAGTTCCGGCAGCGGCGATCTAGTCTCGGCGATCAATTCAGGCTTGGGCCAAACCTCAACTTGCCAGTCCAAAGGGGGGAGAGGCACTTTGGCACTCTGCCCCCACTTTTTTCGAGTCTCCGAGCTGCCACTCCCCGGCGTCTGATAAAGCTGATGGAAATCGTCTGATACCGCAACCGAGTAGCCAAGTTGCTTGAATTCGGACAGCATGGAGTCAAGCGTTTTCTCGATATCAGATTCGACGACCAGGAATCCGACGAGCTCTTCGTGAGCAAAATTAGGCACAGCTATCAAATATCCCGGCCTGCCCTTGGGCAGCTCGAAAGGCACTGCCGCCACCCGGTTGGTTGCGGCCGCGGCAGCTTGAAGCGTGTGCTGGAGACGGGCATCAGCCAGAAAGTCAATCGCGGCATCAAGACCCGCGGCCTCAGGCAGCACCGCCATTCTCTTCTTGTGGTACGTCCTGTCGAGCAACTGAAGCCCCACATAGCCGGGGTTGTGGGCTAGAAATGACTTGGAAGTCGCTTCCCAATCATGCGCGGACATACTAGACAGGTCGCCTGCCTCGGCAAGCTTAACCTGCGCCCACATGCGCTCTTCCATATCCACAGCTGTGTCCGCTTGCGCAGTGGTAAGAGCCAGCTTCATGAGCCGTTCAATGTGAGGCCGGTCGTCGAAATCGAAAGGATCGCGGAAGGTAACGCCTACGGCGGCGATGACCAGAATCGCAAGCACCGCTGCCAATAGCCGGTACCCAAACAGCGTCCGCCAATTCAAGACTCTTCCTCCCTCCCCAGTGCCATGTAGCGAATTATAGGTCGGGATGCCGCTCTACCAGTAATGGCAACTGTCCGTCTACTGCTTGCCATTTTATTGCGTATAATCCATTTACTTAATTTGCGCCTGAGCCGAGCATCACCCACACCTTTCGTGCCAACCCAGCAAACCTGATATGTAGCATCCATCCACCGCTCGGCGACAAAACCTGGGTTGCGCTTCATAAAAAGTCTCGCCTGATTTTCCCAATTTCTGCGAGGGAGTGCGTCCTCAATCAGTTTGGCAAGCCGCTCCTGCGCCAATATGCGGGACGACATTTCGTCAGATAGACCAGTTTGGATCGTTCGAGCTAAGACTTTTGTCAAATCCCGTATGTAAACGTGCTCTCGATTTTGTAGCTGAGTCCAAAACACCAGGCTGGCTGCGGCGGCCGAGCCAATCATCAGACCCACTCTGAGCAGCAGCACAAAAGATGGTCTCTTTGTCATCATCGATCTTGATTTCCAGGCCGATTGGCTAAATTCCTGAGGGCTATCTGTTGTTGGTAGTTGCCTCTTTAAGTCTTTTCAGGGATCCCAAAGCATATCAGTTGTCGGATTCAGGCGATGTGGGTGGCTGTTCGCATCGGATTGTTCAGAGCGTCCAGGGATCACGTCTTCACTCCCTCCCATTCGATCTGCAAATATTACTCATGCAATCGAATACGGCATTTGGAAATGGAACACAAACGACTCTGTACACGTAAAAAACTTTCAATCGAATCTGACGTTAGCGTGTATCTCGTAGTTTTAGGTTGCAATTCATCAAACCCGAAGTAAAAAAATGTAACGCGGCGGTAAATTGCATGTAAACCTCCTGGAGCACTCGGAAGCGCCTCATACGGCCTCATCGCCGCCCCCTTTAATCCCGGGAAGAACCTATTGCTTTCGCCCGAGTCATTGCTGTTCAGTGTCTTTAAGAGCTCTTCATAATCTGTTCTCGGTGCCCATCTGTACTTGGCGGATGACCCACCTCTAGCCTGGGATCGATAAACAACAACTGGAGGAACCCAACAGATGGCATCAACGTCGGATCGGAGCTTCCGAAATGCTTCTTGAGGGCCCAGACGAAATCGTTCTCTTTTGAAAGCGGCAAGCTCGCAAAAACCAGCTCCGCTCGATCACGCGTTGCCTGAGGTGGCATCGCAAAGAAGCGCACAGTCGACATGCTGTCGGCCGGGAAACCGGTACGGGATGTTTCCGGACTATTGTGTCGTTCATTGCATGGACATTGTATTGGTTAACGCGTACCTGAACCGCGCGTTGACCGGCGAAAGGGGGGTCCAAGCTGCTATCAGAACAGACCGACATCGTCGAGCGTGTCAAGGAGACGTCGCGAGGCGATTCGCGTAGAACTTCGGCCCAGTTGGCTACCTGTTTTCGCGACGATGGGCTACTCCACGCGGATTTGGTGGCAGGCCGAAGGGCCTCCTGTTCCCACTGCTCCCCAAAGAAAGGATCTAGCCCCTCCGGGCCCGTGAGAAATGCTTCAAGGCATATGGAGGCCAAAGTGGACATCTCGGCCGGGACACGTCCCGCCGCAGCCGCAAGAAATGCTTCCACACACCGCTGGCTGCCGCTGGCACATACATAAATCTCACCCCTGCAAACCGCATCGATGGCTTCCGGCAAATGGGACGCAGCCTTAGCCTTTGTCACGTATCCTGCAACTCCCGCACGGAGACTCTCTAGAATGTACGGGCCGTCAGAGTGCGTGGAAAGGATAATGATCCCTGTACCTGGGGAGTCCCGCTTGATCTCGCGTGCAGCATCGATGCCGTTGAGCTTTGGCATCGAAAGGTCAAGCACGGCCATGTTAGGTTCTATATCCCGGCACAACCTGACTGCCTCATCTCCATTCGAGGCAACCCCAGCTACTCGAAATTGTTTTACTTCGAGGATCGCCTTAACCATCTCCCGTATCATCGGGTGGTCATCAGCGATCACAAACCTCAGATCCCGGCGGCTTGCCATGTTGTAATTCCAAGAAAAAGCTGCCACTGCCCGCCAAACTTAGAATGCCGTTCGCGTTCAGGCCAGTCAAAACTTCCCCCATAAGTGGCGGAAGAGCGACGTTAGGAAGGTAAGCGCACAGAAGTAGATACGCAATCGGGGGAATCCGCAATTATGGGGGGAAGAAATCTCAAAAAGTCATGGCAAAGCTCTGGCTGAGCAGGTGTGAATGGGAGCTTTCCCGCAAATCTTTGCGACTACTTAGCCCTCTGAATCGGGAATCGCCCGATTGTACCCATTGGAGAAAGTAACATAAGTTCTTGGTATGGGCAGAGGGACGAGCCAGTTGAGGAAAGAGGAGAAGGGCAATGAAATTGGAAACTCTGAGCAAGAAAAGGAAGGTGTTAGGGCGGCTCCTGTGGGCGGCCCTTTTAGTTTTGACGGCTGCCGTGTACTCCGTTCCCGATGCTCGAGCACAAGATTCGTTGGGGGGGCATGTCGGCTTTGTTCTCCCTCTGGTTACGCGGTCTGCCGGACAAACTACGAACCTCGCAGAGGGTTCTCGGCTCGAGTGCGCGACCCCGCAGGGCATAAAGATCCCCTCACCAACAAGTAGGGGACTATTGATACTTTGCCGATTTCGGGGTATCAGTGACGAACTAATATCATTTGTCGTGCATTGGGCTGGTAGTGGATCATCAAAAGTTTCTCTTGATCTCCCCAGTCCCTGTGGCAGAGGTCTTCCTCAATCAGTTTGACAAACCGAACATGCGTCAGCAAGCGGCTCGACATTTCACACTTCGTCGGATAGATCGATTTGCACGCTTCGAGCTAACATCGTTGTCATATTCCGAATGTAAATGTGCTCTCGATTTCGCAGCGAATTCCAAAAAGCCAGGCCAACTGATGCGATGACGCCAATCATCAGGCCCGCTCTGTGCAGCAGCACCAAAGATGGTCTCTTTGTCATCATCGATCTTGATTTCCACGCCGATTGGGCTAAATTCCCGAGGGCTATCTGTTGTTGGTAGTTGCCTCTTTAAGTCTTTTCAGGGATCCCAAAGCCCACGTGGCTTTGTCGTGCTGTTCCAGCGTGTACCACACTGGAGCATACTCCTCCATGAGGTGATATAGCGCTGCGAAGGCATTTGCCAATTGTGCCACCTGCTGTTCCATATCGGTTGTCACATTCAGGCGATGTGGGTGGCTGTTCACATCGGATTGTTCAGAGCGTCCAAGGATCACGTCTTCACTCCTTCCCATTCGATCTGCAAATATTACTCATGCAATCGAATACGGCATTTGGCAAAACTTAGAATGCGGCTCGCATTCAGGCCAGCTCGACTTCTTCCCCATGAGTGGCGGAAGAGCGACGTTAGAAGGGTAAAGCGCAGAGAGGTAGACACGCAATCGGGGGAATCCGCAATTATGGGGGGAAGAAATCTCAAGAAGTAATGGCAAAGCTCTGGCTGAGCAGGTGAACAAATTCGAAGGGGCCTTTAGAGCTGCTCAAGCGCTACTAGGCCCTCCCGGATGGCATAGCGGGTGAGGCCTGCCACATCATGAATACGCAACTCCTCCATGAGGTTGGTCCGGTGTGATTCAGCGGTCTTAGCGCTGATTCCCAAGATGATTCCAATTTCTTTTACATTTTTGCCTTCGGCAATCAATTGTATCACCTGGCGCTCACGCATACTCAAGGGATCCGGAGGAGCATCGTTCTTCGACACATATGCATCCGCGACGACCCTGGACACGCCGGGGCTCAAGTAGACCTCGCCTCTACGAGCTGCTTGAATAGCTTGCACCAAGCATGAAGCGGCTTGACTCTTCAGCACGTATCCGACGACACCGACGCGCAGGGCCGCCAAAACATAACGTTCGTTGTTGTGCATCGTAAGGACGACGATTTTTGTCTCGGGAGAAGTCTTGAGTATCTGGCGGGCGGTGTCCAGGCCGTTCAACAGCGGCATCGAAAGGTCTAGCGCTACCACGTGGGGGCGGAGTTCTATGCATAACCGGACTGTCTCGAGTCCGTCTGAGGCTTCACCAACTATTTCAAACCCCTGTTCCTTCAGGATAACCCGCAGTCCGTCTCGAACGATAGCGTGATCATCGGCAAGCAACACTCGGGGAGCTTCGCGACAGGTTTGTAGTTTCAACTCCATTTCAAATCCTTTAGCCACCTGGTAGCCACCTTGGCAAGCATTAACCGAAAAAAGCGGGTCAGTTGGTCTTATTATTATCCCATGCGTCCGCATGGTCCGCAGTGCCTGCAACTCAGACATTGACGCAGTGCCGCTTAGGACTCATTGCGCTTTAGCAAATTCAAGGTAAGGAGTATGTAAGTTCTTCCCTGCTTACTGCCTATCCCCGAACACCAGGAACAGCAGGGTGCCGTCATTTCAGCTCCCTTGGACTGAGTTACTCGCGGTCTCCACGGGAGATTGCGACCGCACAGCCCCGAAAATGCGGGATTCCCCGATTGTGCTTACTCCGTTCGCGGTATAGCCTCCAAGCAAGAAGTGACTTCACGACCGCTGCCGGGGCGAAGTCCTAAATTCCGCCGCAGACGTGAGTAGGCCTTTTGCAGTATATACAGGGCAACCCGCGCCCTGTCGATTGAGAATCAACGTGAATTTCTCAGAACGGAGATTGAAAAACTATATGCGTGCTACCTTCTCTCAGCCCTTTAAGGTTGCCCTGCTGTTGGTGGCTGTTGCTCTGGCAGTGACCCTAACACCTGCGCCCGCGATGGCTCAACAGCCGACTAATTTCGGCAGCAATTCCGGAGTCGCCTGTCCGGGTGGCAATATAATTTGCAACGGATCGATCAACTTTCTTACGACCGAGCTCTTTTTCGAGCCGGAGACTCCGGCCCAAGGTTTAAAAGACACTTTGGTGACCTGGAACGAAGTCGAATATCTGCTTGACAACCCGTATGTTGTTGGTGGCAACGGAACGGCTGCCAACATTGGCACCGTCTGCAACGATGGATCAGGCGCCCAGCCGCTGAACGAGTCGGGCTTCCCGTCGTATTGCACACCCACAACCGGAGTCTACGGCACTATCATTCGGCGTCCCGCCTTTGGGGTGACACACCCGGTTAGAACCGGCGCAGGCGCCGGCGGCCAGGGTGGAACAGTGACAAATGTTCCCGGTCTATCACCACTGCGGGTTCACCCGTTGAATTACAATGCGCCGAACGGAAACGAGCAGCGCGTGCTCAACCCAAACTATGGGGGCACCGCCAATTTCAATAACACGGGCGTTTGCTATACCCTCAGCGCTTCGTGCACTCCTCCGACGACGCACATCAATGTCACGGCGGGCTCAACCCGATTGGATCCGGCGGACACCCCTGAAATTAACTACAACGAGGCGATCGGACGGAAACTTCCTTTCTGCCAAGTGAACCCAGAACCCATCCCCCTCGGCGGCGTAGATCCCGTGACTGGTCTTCCATACGGCGGTCCTTTCACCACGGCTTTCGACTCGGAGAACCTCAACGCCTGCGGATCAGACCCGGGCGAACCCGGCGCAGCTAGCCTGGCCCACAACAACACGAGCCCCCTCCTCTGCATCACGGAGCTCCTGGGCGCGGGTTCCATCGCGGGTTTCACTTGTGAGGACAACCTGGGATTGCCATATACCGGACAATCGGCCACGAGTTGGTACTCGGTGCCGGCAGTTCCGGCGGGCAACGTCGTTACCGCAATTCTGCGCACGATGCCCGCGCGAAGCATTACCGGGGTGACGACGGGCGCCGCAATTCCCATTCAGACGAACGAGCGGCTGGTCGATCCAGGAGTTCGCGGCGCAATTCTGCCATACAATCCGATTAATGGCGCTGGCGGCCTCAAGAAGCCTACGCTGCGATCATCTGCTGTTAGCGGAAACGGGGTTACCCCCAATTACCTCTGGAACTCGGCGGGAGCCGTATCAGCCGCTCGCCCCGATCCAACCGGTGGGGACATACAGTTTTCGAACGAGAACGACTATTACGGGCTCTACACTACCCCGACTGGGACTCCCTATACCGGAGTAACTGCGGCAAACTTCTATGCACGGAAGCAGGCAGCCCGCCTGGAAGCAGCTCGCCTCGGCAAGTCCCTGTTCTGGGACATGCAGGTGGGCAGCGACGGCGTGCAGTCTTGCGGCTCTTGCCACGCACACGCGGCAGCGGACAACCGCACCAAGAACCAAGTCAACCCCTTCGGTCAGGACGGGATCTCCGGTAACCCCACAAACTTCAACACTACCGGAACTCTCGCTTCTTTCACCTTCCCGCCAAACCATGATTTGAAAACTGCTGACTTTCCGTTCCACAAGCTGACGGACCCCGACATTGCAGGGGACCCTCTGTGTTCGCCAAAAATTACGGGAGACGTCACTGGGATTAGCTTCCCGGATGGCGATCCTCCGGACAACCCGCTGACGCCGGCGCTATTTACGGCGTGCGACGCAGCGAACATCATCAGTGACACCGACGACGTGGCGTCCTCGATGGGCGTCCATTTCGGCCGGTTCGGCGACATACCGCTTGGAACCGGCGCGGGCCTGGCAGGCGGGTCATTTGGGCCGGCCTCGCACGGCGTGCGGGCGTTGATCCACGATCAGCGCAGCACCGTTGCGGCTGACAACATTGACCCCATTGTTGGTTTCGCCGGAACCTCTGGAAACGACTTCCGACGAGTTGAGCCGCGCAACACGCCCACCATCGACCTGGCACAGTTTAACTTCGACAACTTCTGGGATGGACGCGCGCGTCACGACGACAATGGCGGCAGCGTGTTCGGCCCAGCCGATCCGCAAGCCCATATATTTGTCGATCAGACCAACAGCGGAACGCTGACCGCGACCCGGCAACTCATCAAGTTCACGAGCATCGCTTCGCTGGCGAAAGGGCCGGCACTGAGCAAGTTCGAGATGTCGTTCGATGGCCGCAACTGGGCCAAAGTCGGCAAGAAGCTGCTGCAAGCCGGGGTTACACCCCTGGCCAACCAACTGGTCGATCCGACCGACAGCGTTATGGGTCCGTATTCCAACCAAAATGGGTCGGCTTGCCCGAGCTTGCCGTCTGCGGATCGTTCGCCTGCCGGGAGTCCTCCGACAGCGCTGGGAGTCGGTGTCCCAGGCCTGTGCATTACTTACGCAGCCCTGATCCGGCACGCCTACTACCCTGCGCTCCACAGCAACACCGCAGGGCATCTCAACGGCTGCTACACTGACGCGCGTCCCGACATTCACCCGAATCAGTGCGGCACCGGAATCTACCCGGCAGCTGCGATCACTGTCCTTGATCCGGATGGTACGGTGAACGCCCACAACAGCGACCCGTTCGATGGCTATGTTCTCACCATCGCAGGAGGTTCTGTTACAGCAACTGACACCAACCAGTTCACCCAGATGGAGGCAAACTTCAGCCTCTTCTGGGGGCAGTCGATTAATGCCTGGGCCAGCCTGCTGGTGCCGGACGATACGCCGCTCGACCAGTTCGCCGATCTGAATCCCGATATGGGAATGACGACCGGAGAGACCGGAGAGCCGCTGTTGGTTCTGGACATGCCCACGTGCGGGCAGAATGGCACCAGTGCCTTCCCTGCCGGATACGTGCGCGATTTCGAGCACCCCGGCTGCCTGCGCGAAGTGGGCAATTTCAAACGGGATCAATACAATGCCGCCGACATCGTTGGAACTCCGGCGCGGCCAGTGCAAAACGACACCACGGGCCATCCACGGATGAGCGCTTGCATCCAGCAGCTAACGTTCAACGGTGAAACCGGTATTCGCAACTGCACGCGTTTTGTCCCCGCGGGCGGCACTCGCGTGGCGGGTTCGAACACCCCGGATCCTTTGCTTGGGATGGATATCTTCTTCGGGTCCAACCTCTCGCTGAAGAATCCGCAATTCCGCTCGGCGCGGTGCGGCGCTTGCCACAACGCACCCGTCCTCAGCGATCACACCACCTCGTTTACGCACAAGTGGACGCTGGTGGACGCGGCCGCAGAGTTTGCGCACGACAACCCGTTGATCGAACCCCTGATGGAGCCGCTGAGCAAACAGCGCATCATCTCCGGCTTCCATCTGGAATCGGAAACCAACGGGCCTGGACAGGACGCCATCGAGCGCAAATCAGGCAATCTGAGCCTGGTTCCCGCTCCGGTAGCCGGGGTAAGCACGAGCGCGGGCAGCTTCGCCGTGAACGGCAACTGCATCACGGACAACTGCTCGGGTTACAATTTCCCCGATGGCATCACACTCGCCGACAATAATCCGTCCCAAACTGTCGGTGCGCCATTAAGCTATGTGGTCCACTCCGATCTCGGCAGCGGTCCGGTAGCCGGACCCGGAGACCCAGTCCCGTTCACGTCGTATGGCGGATCGTTCTTCGACAACGGCGTGTACAACATCGGCGTCAGGCCCTGCGTTGCCGATCAATCAAAGGTAACCGGCGCCTGTGAAGACACCGGCCGTGGCAACACGGACGCCTTCGGATGGCCGCTCTCCCTGGCCGCGCTGATGTTGAAGGACCTGGGCGGGCCGGAGCAGCAGCCCGGCGCGGCGATAGTCCAGTTCGATCCGACCAACGCAAATGACGGTGGCCGAGTTGACGCCCAAACGTGCACTCCGATGTGCGCCACGGGTGGCCTGTTCCCACTGACCGGACACGATCAACAGATCAACTCCGGGTACGCTGAGGACCCGGCCAATCCGCAAATACCTGGGTACTTGACGGCAGCGGCCAGCCACATCTCCGTGGGCGACGCCCATCCGCAATTGGATGAGGCGTGCGGTCCCACAGGCGGATGCATCAACACGCTGAGCGACACTGCCAACGCGGAAGGCTTCCCCGAGCTAGGGTTCGATGCTCGGTCGTTCCTGAGCGAGGTTATCAACAACGCGGTGGCGAACGGCGATGCAACCGTCGGCGGACCGGGTGTCGCCGAGCAGGGCACGTGGCCCTTCGTGAACCGCGTCAACCGGTTCGGCGCTTTTAAGGCGCCGCAACTGCGCGAAGTGGAACTCACCGGCCCGTATTTCCACAACGGCGGCAAGCTGACGCTGCGTCAGGTTGTTGACTTCTACGTGCGCGGCGGCGACTTCCCAGTCACCAATGCCCATCACCGCGATTTCAACATCCTCAATCTCAATGCCGAACTGCAGTCCGATCTCAGTGAGAACGAAAAGGTTGCCCTCGTGGACTTCCTGCTCGAACTCACCGACAACCGTGTAGCCATAGAGGCGGGGCCATTCGACCATCCTCAGTTGATTCTGCCTCTGGATGGCACGGCTCCGGAGAGTGATGGCGTCGTAAATCGGGACGTCATGCTGGGCGGGACCTGCACTTCAAGTCCGCTCGGTCCGGGAGCAACAGCCTGCACCAGCAGCGTTGCCGTTCAGCCCGTGGGCGCCACTGGCCCGCTGTTCCTGAACGTTCCTGCTACTGGCAACGCGGGGAATGCAGGCGGTCGCATACCGAACTTCCTCGGTATCGCGGGCGCGGCCCCGGATGCCCTTAATGCGGGTGGCCGTCTGAGGCTCGTGGGTGCCGCTGCAAACTGCGGAGCCAACGTAACCTCACAATACTGCCACTAATTGGCCTTTATCAACCCTACCTTGCGAATCCCTTCCCCTACCGGGGGAAGGGATTCGCTTTGGTGGGCTGCTTAGAGAAAGAAGTTGTGGTGTACGGATTCCCGGAGAAATGGAAACTTGGTTCGCAAATTGCGCGGAAGAGGTAGAACACTCTGGGTTAAGCGGGATCTCGGAACGGCAAGTCCTGCCTTCTCAGCAAGCTGTCAGAAGGGGACGACTGTGAAGAGGAAGAGCAGGTTATCTTTAGGAGAAAGAATGAGCACCATCAGTAAGCGAACCGGTTTGTTCGCAGTTATGGCTGTCCTATCGGCTCTCTTGCCTAGCTCTGCCCGGGCCCAAGGAACAGCGCCTCCAACTGCGAAGGCTGCCATCACCGGCATCCAACTTTCCTTCAAACGAGATCCCCGAATGGTCGATCCTTTTCGCGGAATTGGACCGTGGGTTATAGGTTCTAACTACACAGGGGCAACCGCCCAAGATACTGTTGAGGCTCGCGCCGAAGGTATGAACGCGGCGGGGAAAGCAATAAAGATCAGCCCGGAATGGAGCGTGTCGGACGCGGAGATGGTGACAGTGTCGCCCAGCCTGGGCGACGATGTGAAGATCACAGTGCATAAGGCCGGTGAGAGCAAGCTGAAGATCACTTATCAAGGAGTTAAGAAGGAATTGTTAATCAAGGCGCAATATGTAGGGAAGTTTATGCTCTTCGAAATCAGCCCGCCTCCCCCGGCGAAGCCAGCTGGACCCTCGACCACGGAGATGAATCCGGCCCTGAAGGATCAGAGGGCGCAGATCAGTTACGCTGCGGGTATGCGGCTGGCCAAGACTCTGCGAAAGCAATCGGTGAAGGTGGACCCCGATCTTGTGAGAGAGGCGCTTGAGGACGTCCTCTCTGACGGGCCAACTCTCATGAACGACGACCAGGTCCAGACGGCCCTGATGGGAGTGGAAACCGAGCTAAACGTTACCGAAGCCGCCTTGGAGAGAAAAAGACTCACCGAGAAGAACAAAAAGGAAGCCGAGGAATTCCTGGCCGAGAACAAGAAGAAGGAAGGCATAGTGACTCTGCCCAGCGGGCTGCAGTACAAGGTGATCAAGGCGGGCGAAGGGAAAAAACCAACAGCTCTAGATGTTGCGGTCTGCCAATACCGGGGCACCTTGACGGACGGAACGGAGTTCGACAACTCCTACAAGAGCAAAAACGGTGGACCGGTCAACTTCCCGCTGAGGGCCGTGATCAAGGGCTGGCAAGAAGCTCTTAAACTGATGCCCGTCGGCTCCCAGTGGCAACTCTTCGTCCCGCCGGACCTTGCGTACGGAGACAGAGGGGTACCGCGGGCGAAGATTCCGCCGAATGCCGCGCTGATCTTCGAAGTGGAGTTGCTCTCCGTCAGGGAACCCGGGTCCCAACCGCCAGCTTCGAACGCGGCGCAAAAAACGGAGCTCACGCCTGAGCAAATCGACCTACTAAAAAAGGTCATTCAACAAGGGGAGAAAAATCCATGATCTTACAGACGACAATACGATGGACGATGACGCTCGGAATGGCGCTGCTTGCAGGGACGGTGGCCTCCGCGCAAGAAGCTCCGGTCGTGAACAAGAACCAGCAAGAAGCTCCGGCCATGAAAGCCGAGCAAGAGGCTAAAGTAACCAGTAAGACCCAGCAGGACGAGCCCACGATCCAGAGCCGTAAGGACAAGGTCAGCTACGCCTTTGGCGTTGATTTGGCGAGGGATCTAAAGCGGCAAAAAGAGGACCTGAACCTGGATTTGCTGATAAGAGCTCTGACGGATGCGCTGGCAGATAAGAGCCTCCTCATGACCGACGAGGAAGTGACCGCAACCCTGAAAACCGTCGAGGCGGAGCAGAAACACGACTTCGAGCACGCCAAGACGATGATAGCGGAGAAAAACAGGAAGGCGGTAGAGGCATTCGTCGCCGAGAACGCGAAGAAGGAAGGCGTCGTCACGCTGCCGAGCGGGTTGCAGTACAAGATCCTGAAGCAGGGCGACGGAAAGATGCCCATGCTCGACGACCACGTGGTATGCCAGTACCGGGGCACGCTGATTGATGGCACGGAATTCGACAGCTCCTACAAACACGACAAACCAGCGACCTTGCCGGTTAAGGGAGTCATGCCGGGCTGGGCCCAAGCGCTTCAGCTCATGCCGGTGGGCTCGAAGTGGCAGGTTTTCATCCCGCCGCAGCTCGCCTACGGAGAGAAGGTGGTCAGCGGGATCGGGGCCAACGCCATGCTTATTTTCGAGGTCGAGTTGATATCGATCCAAGACAAGCCGCAGACCGTAAGTGCACGTTAAGGAGGTGCTACGATGTTATCCAGGCGCTGGCAATTCGCGTTAGTTCTGGCAGTGGCGGGTTTGCTCTGGCTTCCGGCACGGAGCTGGGCGCAGGATCCGCAAGTCCAAGAGCAAATAAAAGTGAGGGCGCCTAACAAACCGCCCGCCGCGCTTCCACAAGTGGCGGCAGGCAAGGCCGTGGTTACGTACCAGAACGGCCAACTGACGATTGAGGCCAATAACGCCTCGCTCATCGACGTTCTGCGCGCAGTCTGCAAGCAGATCGGGGCCGAGCTTGACTCCCAGGCAGTGGCCGACGAACGGGTATTCAATGTTCTAGGTCCAGGGCCGACCAGGGAAGTGCTTGTTGCTTTGCTCAGTAACTCACATTTCAATTATGCGATGGCGGAATCGCCCAACGATCCAAACGCACTCGCAAGCGTCGTTGTTTTTCCGAAGACTAAGGGATCCACGCAACAGGGGACCGGGGATTCCGGCGCACAGAATCGCGTGACTCAGGCGCAAGGCAGTTCGACAGACGCCAAGGCTAGCTCTATCGAGAAGAAATCGAGCTTGAAAGAAATGAAGGAACTTCTTGCTATGGCGCGGGCCGAAGCGGCCGGGGGAGCTGTAATCGAGACTCAGGGGGAAGACGGAATGAATGAAGTTGACGCCGCAACCATCTTGCAGCAGGTCGAGGCACAACTCAACGCAATTGGGGATGCGGCTGCCACGGACGGCAACTCCGCACAAACCGGGCAGCAAGCGGCTGCGGGACCCAATAACCCATTGGGCAGATCACGGCATAGAGGAAGACATTAGAACTGGCCGCGAAACCGGTCTAGTTCGTAGAGCCGCCCTCAGCCCCAAGTTCAACGGCAAGGCGAGCAGCTCAAAGGAGCATGCGCTTGATACAACTGTCTCACGGTCGCGCCACGATGTTGACCACTGAGCTCGCCAAGGTGTTCATCAAAGTATGCACTAGGAAAAGGAGCGGGCTTACCCGCACCGATACTTCTGGGAGTGTGCTGCAAGTCTTGAACGGGCACTGCTCAAGCCGTGGCGTTTTACTGGCGAAGAAGTCTTGGGAGCTTGTCCCTGGGAGAAGAGTCTTTGGCTTCGTTTTGGCCACCTTGCTGGTTGTTGGTGCCTCGGCTTCTGCTGGCGACCTCGCGGGCAGGGTCATCAATGGCACGACCAAGAAGCCTCCTGTCGGCGATGAAGTGGTGCTCTTGACCATATCGGGAGGCAGCGAGAAGGAAAGTGCGCGAGCCAAGACCGACGGCGCCGGGCACTTCAGCCTTAATGTTGGTGACGCTCGAGGAACCCGTCTCGTGCACGTGGTGCACCAAGGCGTCACCTACGAGAAGGTGGTTGAGCCGGATGCCGCTTTCATAGCAATTCGAGTCTATGACGTAGCCGACAAACTGGATGGCCTGACCGCAGTCATGGATGTGCAGCGCTTCGAGGCCAGGAGCGACACGCTAGAGGTGAAGCGACTGATTACCATGCACAACGCCTCTAAGCCGCCGCGGACACTCATGAATGATCGCCCTTTCTCAATTCAGTTGCCCGCCGATGCTCAAGTCTTGTCCGGGCTTGTGCAGCTCGGGGACGGCGAGCCCCTCAAGGGCAAACCTGCCCCTGGTGAGCGCAAGGACGAGTATTATTTCCGCTCTCCATTGCGTCCGGGAGATACGCGTTTCGGGGTTGTCTATCGGTTGCCTTACAACGGCGAAGCCGTGGTTGAACCCAGCATCCGTAATGCGCAGGAACGCTTTGTGGTCATGCTACCTAAGTCCATGAGTTTCGAACCGCAGGCCGGAGGTATCTTCCAGGCGATGCCGAATGTTTCCCAGGATAATGTCCAGGGCACTGGGCCCGTGACGTTTGGGCAGACGCTGGCGTTCCGCATCTCGGGGACGGGTACACTGGCGGAACTCCAAGGTCGCCAGCAGCCAAGCCGCAGCGACAATGTTCAACCGGTCGGGCAACCAGATCAGGGGTTCCGCTTCTCTCCCGGAACGAGCCCTCGCGACAAGCTAATCCTGGGCGGATTGGGAGTTGTGCTCCTGGTGTTCTCGGCTGTGTTGATTGCGAAGACGAGACGGCAGGTGCCGCCCAGCGTGGAACCGGAAGTGCTGCTTGTTCAGAGTCGAAGAGGTCAAAAGAATGGTCGGCGAAAGCGCCGCGTTCGTGTGTCGCAACAATATTCTCACTAGGAGAAACTGAAATGCGCCTTTTATCGATCATTGTACTGACATTTGTCCTGCTGGCTCGTGTAGCGGCTGCGCAGGACGCTCCTGCAACCAACAACCAGAAGGACGCCGCTGCTCCCAAACAGGAAGTTAGTAGTTCCATGCTGGATGAGAAATCGAAGCGCAATTACGCGATGGGAGTGAGTATCGGCGAGAGCCTCAAAAAGCAGCAAGCGGTTGAATTGGATCAAGATCGTTTGCTTCGGGGGCTCAAGGACTCTCTGTCGGGCGGCAAGTTGCTCCTGACGGAAGAGGAGATAAACACCACGCTCGCCGCCATTAAAAACGACGTTAGAGCGAAACAGCTTCTGGCTGCGCAGGAGCTTGCAGACAAGAACAAGAAGGAAGGCGTGGAATTTCTGGCCGCGAACAAGAAGAAGGAAGGCGTGGTAAGCCTGCCCAGCGGGCTGCAGTACAAGATCATCAAAGCCGGTGAGGGACGGAAGCCCACGGCTGAGGATGTGGCCGTCTGCCAGTACCGCGCAACCTTGCTTGACGGAACGGAGTTCGACAACTCCTATAAAACGCAAACCGGGCCGGTGAACTTCCCGGTCAAGGGGGTAATCAAGGGCTGGACGGAGGCCCTACAGTTAATGCCCGCCGGCTCCAAGTGGCAGTTCTTCGTCCCTCCCGACCTCGCTTACGGAGAGAACGGTGTACCGCGCGCCAAAATCGGGCCGAACGCCGCTCTAATCTTCGAGGTGGAGTTAATATCCGTCCAAGGTGCTCCAGATGGTCCGGCACCGAAGGGAGGCTCCTAAACGTCATCCGTGCCCATGCGATTGGCATCGCTTTGGGACAATGGCGGGCTGGTTGTGCCTTTCAGGATTAAGCTTTGCGCAAGAGCGGCAACCACAGGAGTCGGGCCCGGCCTGCGACACGTCTCAGAATCGCGAACAGACGATTGAGGCGCAGGATTCCACCTTGAGTGTAACGTTCTGTTGCCGTACGCAGCCAGACCGACGCAGTGATCGATGTTTCGTGCGGGGTTGACTTTGACGAACGGGTGTTCGGGCGGCAGGTCCCGGGAGTGACGCGGATCGTTCTCGTTGCAAAATCGCGGGGCCCAGTCATAGCGAAGAAAGGCACGGCGGGGATTCACCGTACAAGGCGACTCAGCGAGCGACTGCGGGGCCACCACCTTAATTCAGCAGGGCGCAGCCATTAGGAATTAAGGAGATGAATTTTTCCCGCCGCAGACTTCGGCCAATGTAACTGCTCTGGCGGCGTTCAAGTTGATTGCGGCGACTTCTGAAATTCCAGTGGCACCGAGTGCTACAAGTCCGCAGACGCCTGCGGCACAGAGAGGTGTCGGACCGGGAAACTCCGGAGATAGCCAGACCACACCTGAATAAATCAGCGCAGATGCGGGTTGCAGCCGCATTGGAGGCAGTATGCAGAAGCAGGCAAAGTTTGGCGTGGGAATCGGTGTAATCGTGGCTGCGATGGGCTTTCTGGCGTGGCTCGGCTATGGAGAGAGCAAGACTTACTACCACACCATCGCCGAACTTCCGACGCTGACGGGGGCCGCGAAGAGCCAACGCATGCGCGTCGGCGGGACTGTCGCCGCCGGAAGTATTCGCCACCTCACCGGCCGCATTGATTTTGTGCTGGAGGGGGAAGGGAAGACGATGCCGGTCAGTTATATCGGCACCGACCCGCTGCCAGACACATTTGTAGACAAGTCCCAAGCCCTCGTGGAGGGCCACCCCGCTGCGGATGGACGATTTGTCGCCGAGGTTGTTCAGGCGAAATGCGCTTCCAA
>WNFQ01001810.1_pt1 | contig 21907 bp, 20 predicted proteins | sample 5400171 | NCBI WGS metagenome assembly WNFQ01 (sample SAMN13153356, study PRJNA577476) | soil metagenome | isolation source: 20 cm soil under Madrone tree | place: USA:California | collected 2016-06-14 | reverse complement strand
TGCTGGCCAAGGCCCTGGACCCCGCCACCACGCTGGTCACAAAGGTGATGACACCGCGTCCGCAGTGCGTCGGCCCGGAGATGAAGGTCGCCGATGCCGTGCTGATCATGATCGAACGGGGATTTCGCCATTTGCCGGTCGTGAGCGACGGGAACAAGATCCTTGGCGTGTTTTCCGCACGCGATGCGCTGCCGCGCGAGATGAACACCGCCGAAAGCCTGGCCGAATTCAACGACCAGGCGAACGACGCGCTCGGTTGAGTCGAGCGACTCGCGGATCAGCAAGTTCTCGCTCGATGCGCTCGTGAACATGGCCGCGGCAGTCGGACTGCGCGTGGCGCTTCATGTCGAAGCGGCGTAATGGCACGGATCAAGGCTATGAGCAAGCCTCGGACCGCTTTTCGTTGCTCTGAAGGAAGACTGCGTTGACGCGCAAAGTTACAGCATTGAATCGTAGGCCCGAGGTTGTCGAACGACCTGGCGTGTGACGAATGTCCCGCAGCCTGCACACCGATCCTCGGGTCATACGCGCCATTCGCAGAATTCTCGATCCGCGAGCGCCGCGTGCCGATAGTCACCGACGTGGAGGCCGGGGTGGGGCGTCGGTCGATCGGTTCGGCGTTGGCCCATCGTCTGCCGAATCGCAGCCGCCCGCTGCGCCGCTGCGTATCCGAGTGACCGAAGCGGCCGCCCGCCCCGGGTGGCTGCATGCTGCGAGCCGTCGCGACGTGTTGCGGTTCCTGCGCCTGCTCGACCCGGATCTGCTCTACGGCGTTCGCCAGATCGCGCTGGCGCAGGCGCCTGCAGAAGCTGGCGGGACCGGACTGCTTTTCGGGCGATTTGTGTCCATCGGCCGGATCGAACTCTTCGAGCAGCCTGTGCCTCCGTGGTTCGTACGCGGTCGCTTGCCAACCGCGGAGACGCGCCGCCTTCTGCACGCCGGGGCATCGGTTCGGGCGGACAATGCGCTCGGAACGACATGGATCGACTGGCAGCCAGCGGCGTTGCGCAAGTTCTTCCTGCGCGAAGTTCTGATGCATGAGCTTGGACACCACAGGCTGCAGCACGACAAAGGCAAGCGCCCCACCCGCATCGCGAGAACGCGCGACCATGAAGCCTACGCAACGCGGATAGCACGCAGGCACGGGGCCGTGCAGGTGTCGGACGGCGTCGACTGGTGACTCCGCCATCGGCGATCCTGATCGGGGACTCGATCGAGAATCCGGGTAACGCACGCGTCATGATGGCAGCGGCCCGCATGTTCGGCGTCGACTGTGCATTCGCGAATGCGGTCACGACGGACGCGTTGGCGAGCGACGGCAGAAACGATGCAACCCGCCCGCAAAGTGGCGATTTGCCGCTGATCACGCTGGATGCGGCGGCCGGATACGGCCAGGTAATCGCGTGCGACAACCTGCCTGACGCCCGTGAACTCTATGGGTTTCGGGCGGCCCGGCAGTTCGCGTTGCTGGTCGGTAACGAGCGACGCGGGCTAACGTATTCGAGTCGCCGCATCGCGACGGACGCGGTGCAGATTCCCATGCAGTCGCATCACATTAATTGCCTGAATGTTGCCGCGGCGGCGGCGGTGGCACTGAACTATCTGACGCGGATCCGGGTCGGCGCGATGGCACGCGTAGCCAATCCGGCATCGCGTCGTCCAGAGGTGCTGCTTGCGGCGGCGACCGACCATGTCGAGCTAGGGAGCGCGATCCGCTCCGCGGCAGCGTTTGGGTGGTCTCGCATACTCATCGACGACAGTTCCCGGGTCTGGTTCGGTGTGGATCGGATCGTCCGCTCCGAAGGCCGCGCCGCGGCCCGGCGCGCGCGCAATGACATCCGACTGATCCCGGTTGCCGGGCACAGCGTCGTCGATGTCCCCGAAGCGGTCGTCGTAACAGTGGCGTCCACAGGTACACCTTTGCACCGCCTCGACCTTTCGCGCGGCCCTCGCCAGTTGATTGTGATCCCAGACGAAGGTGCAGGCCACGTCGACCCCGTCGCCATCGAACGCAACGGCCGTCGCCTGCGTGTTGCCGGCCTTGATCTGTCGCGGCATTCGTTTCCGTATCACTATCGGCTGATCGCGAGCCTTGTTCTGGCGGAGGTCGCGCGCCAGGTCGGAGCACGTGCCCCGCGCGAGGGGCGCCAAAGAGGGCGGCCGGAGTACATGTTTCAGCTGCCGGTCTCGATGGAGGCGGCCGGGGAATCGATTTCACTGAACGCGCTTGCCTCCTACTGATGATCAGGGCCGCCGGCCGCTCTCCCCTCCCGTTTCGCGAATGCCACTCAGCCATGAACCGCGAGTGTGCTGACCTCGCGCGCCATCCACGTCGGCAGGCGCGCGCGCGCGCCGATGAGTTCCTGCAAATCACCCTCGGATAGCCGGCCCGGCAACGTCGCGAGTGCTTCATGTGCACGTTCTCGGCCGAGCCACGCGAGCGCGCGCACAGCGCTCCCAGCTGAACGCCCCGGCAGAATCAACTGCCATGCGGGCGCGTGGCGGAGCTCGATCTCCTGGGCGCCAAGCCGGAGACGTCGACTTGGCCCGGAGGTCAAATAGACCTCGCGCACCGGTACCTGGGTGGTCAGGCCAAGCGCGTTTGCCTCCCGCCCGCCCATTTCCTGTTTCGTTAGAGGCACTTTGGCGCGCCTACAGGAATTTTCCTGCGTGTCTGTATAGACGGTCTTTACACAGATAATGTGCGTATATACGGACGATTCATCGGCTAGTGTTTTTCAGCGTGCGCTATGATGTGCTTCCAGTCCGTATCTGCATACACTATCTGCTTTAGGAGTGGATATACGCACATGAGACACGACGAAGTAGCTCTTCTGTCGGAAGAAGGCCGGGGCCAAGCACGGGAGCTCGGAAGCAAGCTGGCTCGCTTGCGTGCCGCACGCAAGCTTCGGCAAGCCGACGCTGCCGTGAAGGCTGGCCTGTCTCGTTCGACCGCCGCTCTTATAGAGGCCGGGGACCCGCGACGCACTTTTGCGCAGGTCCTGCGTTACCTGGAAGCCATCGCGCCACACTTAACGCTGCTCGACTTGCTGCAGGAAACCGACCCTTCACTGAAGGCGCTCGCAGAGTCCGAAGTCACGCGCAGGGTGCGGCTGCTGTCCAAGGCCGAGCTTCAGAAACTGGATTTCTGATATGGCCGAACGCCAGCTCTACGTGTTCGCGTGGCTGCCAGGAGGCTTCGTCCCGGCTGGTCGTTTGACGCTCACAGAGGTGGGCCCTGAGCTGCAGGCATCACGTTTTGCCTATGGCACGCGCTATCTCGAGCGACGTGAGCGCTTCGAAGTCGACCCGGTGAGTCTACCGCTCGATGACCCGGAGGGGATGCGAGGAGTCGAGGCCTTCCCCGTAAACCAGCTTCCCTACTTCGGCGCAATTCGCGACGCTGCGCCCGATGCATGGGGTCGGCGCGTCATCCAAGCGCGGCGCCGGGTGCCAGCCAATAGCCTGCCCGAGTCTGACTACCTCGTGGAGGCTGGCAGCGAGCGCGTAGGCGCGCTAGATGTGCGTACCGACTTGGAGTCTCCTGCGCCGCGCCCGGCCGCTGAGGTCAAGTCCCTTACCTACCTTCTGGACGCTGCCGACCGCGTTGAAGCGGGAGAACCCCTGCCTGCATGGCTCGCGGACTTACTCGACGCGGGGTCGGGTGGCGCGCGGCCAAAGGCCACGGTACGCAATGAAGCCGGAGTGCTTTGCCTTGCAAAATTTCCAAGCCGGTCCGACGCTTTCGACATGGCGACAGCCGAGGCGCTGACGCTACAGATGGCCGCGAAGTGCGGCATGAACGTCCCGCCAATGAACGTTGTGACCATCGGAGGACACGGCGTGCTATTGGTCCGACGCTTTGACCGCTATTGGAACAAGCCAGGCACTTTGCCAGATGCTATGTCGCCGCTACACCTCACCAAGCCCGAAGCCAGCCTGGTCGAAAGCCGATTACCCTTCGTTAGCGGCATGACCTTAGTGGGCTGCCATGAATTTGAGGCTCATAACAGGAGCTATGCGGATTTGGCGGGTGCGATTCGCACGTACGGCGCCCCTGCGAAAATTCGCAGGGACTGCGAGGAACTATTTGCGCGGATGGTCTTCAACATTTTCGTGAGCAACAGTGACGACCACTTGCGGAATCACGGCTTCCTCCGGGACCCGAGACTTCCGGGTTGGGTACTGAGCCCGCTATACGATGTCGTACCGCGTCCCGGCGTTGCGCATGACCGCTTCCTCGGCCTGCAAGTCGGCCCACAAGGCAAAGTGGCGACCCTAAACAACGCCATAGCAGGTCACGCCGCCTTTATGCCTGACCGTTCTCATGCCCTTGCACTAATAAAGCAGATTTGGGGCGAAGTGCGCCAGTGGCGCACCCACTTCGAGGAGAACGGAGCAGCTGGCGGGCTTATCGAACAAATGGCAGCGGCGATTCGCGACCTGGAAGATATTTGCAGCCCTGCATTAGCCAATGAAGTCCGCCACGCCCGTGACCTGAAATAGGTATCGCCGTATAAGCGAAACATCTGACGAACGCCGTGCCGCACATCGATCTCGACCGCAAGTTCTTCAAGCCTGACGCCGACACGTCGGAGTGGAACATCGAATTAGCCGGGCGATGGGGCGATCGAATCGGCTGGAACGAGCTCATCCAGGTTGACTTGGATCGAGGTCGCTTGGGGATGGCGAACTTCGGCACGGCAAGGAGGCGCTGAGTGGCAGGGACGGAAGGAGCGTTCGCTTCTTGACGATCACGGCTGACTGGGGCACACGGCCGCACGCCCGAAAGCGGTCGGCGGGACGGCTGGCGGGGTCTGGGCATCGAAAGCACGCAAGGACCTGGATCGGCACTGGCGGGAAAAGGTTACTGGAGGCGGGGGTCGAGTCAATGCGCCGCGCCAGTCTTGAATCTTGAATGCGCTGCGGCGTGAACCCCCGCCTATCCCCCGGGAGCCGCTCCTATTCAAAGGCAGTCGAACTATTCGCCCGATAAGCTGTCCTTTAGTGCAGATACGTGCACGATCTCTATGTCGGGACCCCCTGCGAGTTGTCCGCCATCGGTTTGACATTACAGGCGTGATGAGACAACTGGTTGCAGATGCGCCTCGCGCAGGCGGCGACCGACTCTTCTGTCAAGCCGCGCCAGCGCTCGAGGAATGCGATGCACAATCGCCCGATGCGTTCAGGTGGTCAGTTCACCATTCACAGGCTCATCGGAGGCGCCTCGCACGCGCTCGCTCGTGACAATCCCCTCGTGCCTACGCTGCCAGCACAGTGATGCCGAGAGACGAAGTGGAGGTTGCGGCGACTTTCTCGAGAATCTCGGATTCGAGAGCGCCGCGTTGTGCATCGGGCAGTTTGCGGGTCAGTCCGATGGCGAGCTGCGACAGGGCGGTCGCTTCGCGATGCAAGTCCCGGCTACTGGCTGTGTCCGCAAGGCGTTGCAGATACGTCGCCGCACGGGCCCAGTCCAGCCCGAGCTCGAAATGGTGCGCTAGCTCGACTGCGATTTCACCAGAGTTCTCACCATACAGATTCTCCAGAAGGTGGCCGATGCGCGCGTGCAGCCTGGCCCGGCGGCCGGACGGCTGGCAACCGTACAGAACGTCACGGTAAATGGCATGCAGGAATTCGTAGCGTGCCGAGGCGCTGCCGTCGGGGAGCCGATGTACGCCCGTGAGGCGGACGATTTGTTTCCGGCGCGACAGCCCATCGCACAGGTCCTCGAAGTATTCCGGATCCAGGTTCGCCGCCGCAGCGGTAATCCTTGCGACAAACGCGGCGCCGGCCACGCTCGCGGCCTCAAGCACCTTGCGTTCATCCGCGCTCAAGCGCTCGATGCGCGCCTCGATCAGCCTTCGCAAACCGTCGGGCACTCCCAACTCGATACGATCGGGCGGCGCGGTCAGCTGCCATCCTCCGGCTTCCCGCGAGACGAGTCCGCGGCTGCTCATGTGTTCGAGCGTGGCCACCATGAACAGGGGGTTGCCTCCGCAATGCCGGTGAATCAGCTTGGCAAGCTCTGACGAGGGATTCCGCCCAGTCGAGCCGAGCCCGACAAACTGGGCAACGTCCGCCTCGGAGATGGGCCCCAGCACAACCTCGCGGCACAGGCGATGGACCAGCAGGTCGCTCTTGAGCGCCGTCAACGAGTGGTCCCGCGCCGAATCGCAAGTGGAGGAGCTGCCGACCAGCATCAGACGCGCAGCCGAACGGCGCCGCGCCAGCACCGACAGCACATCGACCGTCGCGTGGTCGACCCACTGCAGGTCTTCGAGGACGATCAGAAGCGCGCGCTGCGCCGTGATCGATTCAAGGGCCTCGGCTATTTCGCGCAGCATGCGCTCGCGCGTGCTTCCCTGCATCTCCCGCTCCAGGGCTTGGCGCAACTCGCTTTTCAGCAGCGCCGGAAACTGGACGAGCCAAGTGGGCGCCTGGGCCGCAAGGATCTTGACGACTTCGTCGCCCGCCGGACCACGGCACAGCTGACCGAGCGCCTCCAGTAGCGGGTAGTAGGCTTCCTGGCCTCCGTATCCCTCCACGCACTGTCCGCGGGCAAATCTAAGGCCGGGCACCCCGGCGGTGGAATTCGTCCAGCAGCGCTGTCTTGCCGATGCCGAGCTCTCCAGTCACGAAGGCGATCTGGCGTTGACCCTGAGACGCTCTCGTCAGACCGTCGTGCAGTTCGGTAAACGCTTCGTCCCTTCCCACAAGGTAGACCTCTGCCGACCCCACCTCAACAGTCGGGGTCTGCGTGACCTCGCCGTTGGTCGATGCGATGAACCGATAGCCGCGGCGCGGCACCGTCTCGATGCATCGCGGATACCTGGGGTCATCGGCGAGGGCCTGGCGCAGCTTCAGCACCTGGTGCTTCAGCACCTCCGGCTGAACGTAGCCCCCGGGCCACAGTGCATCGAGCAGCTCGTCCTGTGTCACCAGCTGCCCGGCATGCTCCACAAGGTATCGCAGCACGTCGAACGCCTTCGGTGTCAGCGCAACCCGCGCCTCCTCCTCGGAATCTGTCCGACGCCAAAGACACTGGTTGGCGGGATCGAGCCGGAACTCGAGAAACCGTATCGAGCTCGTTCTGGCGCCATCCCAATTCCAAGCACCTCTGTCGCGCTTCATGATTCACTCCAAGCTGTCTCGTGACGCTTCGACGATCACACGGATGCAAATAACCGACTTCAGCATCGACAACGACAGAATGCAGCTGCGAGATGCTCAGCGTCCTGTTCCTTCTTGCGTAAGTTCCGCTGCTCTTGCGGTCTTGCGCGATGTTTGGCTGGAAGAGTCAATCGTCGCGATCCTCGGCGGCGATGCCGGGTTCGCATGCGCCGCGACGGATCACTAGAGGAGATCGGGCAATCGCTGCGGTCGCGCATGTGAACCAGCGCGCACCAGCGAAGGGATCACGTCATCGACTTGCGGATATCGCCATCGCCTCGAGAACATCCAGAAGCCTGGCGTAACCGGCAGCTACGGCGGGTTCTCGCTCGACTGCTTCGAAATACCCGGGAAACCGGCCTGGGGCGCCGGCAAGCAATCGCTCTACTGCGGCTCGGACGTTCGCAGCATCCGTACGGACGATGTCCTGAGTTGCGAGGAGATCATAGACGTAGGTCATGATGCGACTGGAGCTGCGCAGCCACTCGCACGCACCATCCGTGTTCAAGTAACGTGATACCTGCGGACTGACTCCGAACGAGTCGTCGGTCTCACACTGCCTGCAGGCTATCTCCGCCAATGTCCGCTGAAGGTCGGTTAGGGCGACGGCGAGAGCGAAGATGAGTCTCTTTGAACTGGAAGACTCGAGAATGCCATCCTTCATGGTGCCGATCCACTCTCAGAGACGTAGTCGCAGTCGAAGGATGCAACAGCCGAAAGCGTCCCTTCGATTGCCAGTCTATTGAGGGTGGTGACTGCCGCTATTGCGAGCGCTTGCGCAAAGTCCGAATTACTTGCTCTTCGCTCCGAAATAAGAGTCGATCAAGGCCGGCCGCCGGCAGTTCGGACTGTTTACGCCTGCAAACCCCGTTCCCCAAGTTGCGTGTCGGATGTGACGATACCGTTCATGGCTGCAGTCCGGTACGCCTTCGGAGTGACCGACGTACATTTGCGAAAGTTGTTCGAGAATTGGCTCTGATCGGAGAAACCCACACGCGCCGCAATCTCCACCAGTGGAAGGTCTGATTGCGCCAGAAGGCTCCGCGCGCGTTTTACTCGCATCTGGATGACATATTGATGGGGGGTCATCTCCGTCGCCTTCTTGAACTGTCGGTGAAAATGGAAAGGACTCACGGCGGCGGCGGCCGCCAGATTTTCCAGGGAGATGGGCTGATCGATGTGGGCATCGACGAACTCGACGACGCGGCGAAGCTTGTATCGGGGCAATGCTCCGTGAACCAAGGCAACTCTTTGATGAAACCATTCCGGCAGGATCACGACGGTACCCAGTCGCTCACCACCCTCAACAACGGGTTCGATCCAATCCGGCTGAAGCCAATCAGGTAGCTTGCTCCCGACATGGCCAGGAAATCCGGGGTTCGCAGGTTCCATAAGAAACGTAGATTGCGGCTCGAGCTCTATGCCGATCGCAGCCAGCGCAAGTCCCGCACGAGCGTCGGCCTTCACCAGACGTCCCTTGCGGTCGAGCAAAATCAAGCCGCCGCACGCAATCTTGGATTGGCGTCCCAGCGCATACTCCAACAGACGCGCACGTCGTTGCATCTCCCGGCACGCGATTGCCGCAGCAATCCTATCTGCGGCCGCCATTGCGAACGGAAGTAGATGGCTATTGAATGCCGATTTCTGACCCGAAATGTCGAGTGCGCCGAGAATTGTGCCGTCGGTGAGGTCGCGTACCGGTGCCGCAGAGCAAGTCCAGCCTTTGATACCAGCGCAGAAGTGCTCGGAGCCGTGGATCTGCACGGGCCCGCGTGCGGACAGGGCAGTTCCGATGGCGTTGGTTCCAGTCGAGAGCTCGTTCCAATTGGCTCCCTTGATCAACCGAATCCTCTCGGCTGCGTCCAGGGTCGAAAGGTCGCCCTCGGTCTCCAGAATTAGCCCGGAGGGATCGGTCAGCAGCATGATCGTCCCTGAATCGGACAAGCTGTCTCGGGCCTGCGCCATGATCGGGCCGCTTGCACCGACCAGCTCACTCTCACGCTCCAGCAAGGCCTGCAGCCCATCTTCCGGCAAGGGCGTCGACGCGCTGGTGCGTGCGGGATCGACGCCGGAGGACACACAGCGTACCCAGGAGTCGCCCACCAGGGGACGGACGGCATTGCCATCCAGCTCCCCCATCGACAGGAGGCGGTCCCACTGGATCATGACGCGACGCTCTTGAGCAACGTCCGGGGAGCTCGGATCAGACCCATCTCGTGTCATGTTTGACTTCCCGACTAAGTGCTCAGCAATTCAGTTTCTTCTATGAACGGAGCCGAAGGCTAAGCCAAGCGCCTACTAAGGACTCTACGCGAAAAATCCAGGTGCTACGTAGGGGGACCCGCAAAACACCTGGACCCGGCCATCGCTGACACCATCATTCGGCAATGCCCTCGCTGACGACCGGGGTACATGCGAGCCTGGCACTGCCGCCCGAGGATCGCGACGATTCCGGGCCCCGGCCTGCATTGCGCAAGATCAGCGGAACTTACGCAAAAAGGAACAGGACGCTGGGCATCTTGCAGCTGCAATCTGACACCGTCGGTTTTCGATCCACACACTGGTGTTAATCGGATCCGCCCGGGTCCGTAGACCGAAGGATTCGTTCTGTGCTCCTGCCCTGCCACACGCACCCATGGAGGCCGCAATGAAAGCCGTCGACCAGACTCGCACTGCTGCCGGCACCCACTCCGACTCTCTGCTCGCGCTGGGCTGTGCCGCCATAGGGTATGCCACGTGTTTCGACACCGCCCTGGCGATAACCGCACAGCGGATGAAGAAAAACATTGCCAGCAGCCGAACTTCGGCCAAGCTCGGGATGGATCGAACGGCCGGAAGCGTCTATGGGCTGGGTGTCGATCTGTATGTCGAAGTGCGCGGCCTGCCAAAGGCGGATGCCCGAAAATTAGTAGAAACCACCCATCGCGTCTGTCCGTACTCCGACGCGCTGCGCAACACTGTCAACGTCCGCCTGCACGTCACCGTTACCTGACCGGGCTGATGCGGTCGATCGCCGTATCCAGCCACGGTCTCGTTCTCACCCTCGCGGATTGGGAATTCGCCACCGACAGGCGGAGCCTCGTTAGAAATGAGCGAGCAAAGTCAGGCCAAAGGTACGCGGGGCGCCAACGTAGGCACCTTGCGTTCCAGTCTGCAGAGGAACCGGGAACGTAAAGATGTAGTAGCGCCGATCCGCGCAATTGAAACACCAGGCTTCGACAACCCAGTTGCGATTCACCGATTCGATTCCGAGGCCGGTGTTCAACAGCGTCACGGAGCCAATCTGGTAGTTGCTCGAAGTATCGGTATAAACGCGCCCCGTGTACTGAAGCGCAGCCCTTGCTGTCACGGCAACGCTTTCGTTCAACGAATGGCTGGCGTTGGCCCCCAGGCTTCCTGCCCAACGCGGCGCCTGCGCAAAACGCCGACCGGATAACGGCGGCCCCAGTACATGCGACTCAGCAATCTTCGCTTCTGGCAGAGCCGTTGCCGCGGCCGTTAGAGTGATGTCCCGAGTAACGCGATACGTGTTTTCGATCTCAGCGCCATAAAGCCTTGCGCTCGGCGCATTGAGTACGGCAAATTGCAGGCCCAGAAACTGGGCCACTTGCAGGTCTGAAATTTTGTCGTAAAACACAGCCAGATTTGACCTGGCCTTGTCATCAAGGTAATCGGCTTTGAATCCGACCTCGACACCATCGATCTTCTCGGGTTTGTAGATCGGGTTCAGCGGAGTTGAACCCGGCACGATGGCAGGATTGTTTGCGACCAATCCAGCCGCATTGTTATCCAGATTAATACCCCCGGCCTTGAAACCGCGGCTGTAGGTGACGTATGCCATCTTGCCGGTACCGAACACGTATTGCAAACCTGCGGTCCCGCTAACCGCGCTATCGGAATGCGTCGCGTTGAATTGCGGACCCGGCTGTATGCCGAGTACCCTGAAGACCTCGTTGGGCGTCGGATCGAAATATGGATTCTCGAACGCCCCATGCTTTATTTCTTTGGTGTAGCGAAGCCCCGTGAGTGCGCTGAACTTGTCAGTGACGTTGAATGTGAAGTGCGTGAACGCGGCGTACGACTTGTCGTCCCCCGGATACCGCTCCGCCGACCACCGGCCTGGCGCCGCTGCGACGGTCCCCGGTGGAAATGGCGCGACCAGGGCGTTCCAGTAGGTCTGCGCCTGCTGTCCCCAGAACAGATCGCGTGTCGCCGACAAGGCCTCATGTGCAAAGTACAGTCCCGCCAAGTAGTCAGCCGATTTGAACAGTGTAGTTTCGCCAATCCTGCCGTGAAGATCGAACTCCTGAGAGAATTGGCGGGACTTGAACGTTTCATTGCCTGTCAGTATGTCTGCGCCGGAAAAATCGAAGTCGGCGCCGAGTTGCGACTCAGACCAGACACGATAGGCCGTGATGGCATGCAATGAGGTCTCGGGTGAAATTTCCCAATCGCTCAACAGCACCGCGCCGCGATCACTGATGTGCTGATCAGTATTCAGATTCAGAACCGCCTGATAATCGTACGGATTGGCAGACGCGAGCTTGAGTCCATTCGCGGCGCTAAGCGCATTGATAAGCGGCTGTACTGGACCGGGAATGACAACCACGCTGCCGTAGCAGCAATTCTCGTGTTCGATGGATATATCGCCGATCAGGCGGAAGGTCAAAGCGGGATTCGGCTCAAACAGCGCTTGTGCCTTGAAGGCGCGCGGACGATGGTCGTTGTAGCGGTCTCCGCCGTTTGGGTTTTCAATGTACCCGTCCACGTTGCTGATGAGGGCGGCAAAGCGCAACGCGACGGTGTTCGACGCCGGAAGGTTGCTTGCCACGCGTGCCAGCACGGCGCCATAGTTGCCAACAGTCACCTCATAAGAGCCATCGTAGCGGTCAAACTGGGGGCTCGCGCTCGTGATCAACAGCGCACCTGCGGTCGTGTTTTTTCCAAACAACGTCCCCTGCGGACCCCGTAGTACTTGCAGACTGTCAAAGTCCAGGAAATTTGACAGCAGCTGGCCTGCACGGCTCAGGTACACCCCATCGACGAAAACACCCACGGAGCCCTCGAAAGCGCGGTTGTTGCCGACGGTACCAATACCCCGAATCTCCAGGTTGGCAGTCGCCTGCGCATTGTTAGTGCTCTGGAAATTGACGCTGGGTGTCACCGCGGAAATATTTGAGACGTTATCGATGTGCTGGGCAGCGAGCGCATCGCCGCTAATTGCAGTGACCGCTACCGGCGTATTTTGTAAGCTCTCCGTGCGCCGCTGTGCCGTGACAATGATTTCCGCAACCTTGCCGCTGTCCGAAGCGGGCGCTGCAAAAGAGTCGGTAGATTGCCCCCTCGCCGCCGGTGCAACCAGGGCTAACAAAAACACCGTGGCAGCGCCAAGTGCCGACCGTGACGTGCCAACGCTTGAAGTTGGCGGTCGGCACCGATGGGTGCTTGATCTCAGTTTCATCGTATCAACTTCCCCTCCTCGATCTAGCCCGGAAAACGCGCGAACGCACGTGAGATAGGAGAGGGCAAGAACCGCTATTGTGATAGAAATGGCCGTACTGTTGAAGGCGTGCGGCGAACAGCTCGGGCTGACGCAACGGCTGGCCGCCTGCATCGTCGATGAGCGCCGGCGGCAGGCCTGCGGACCTGATAGGCAAGGTCGCACAGCGCAACCTCGAGATCGGAATGGACCTCGCGGACGACGCATCCGCCATCGAGTCTTTGATGCAACGGTATGCGGACGCCCCCATGTCCCTGGCAGATGCCTGCCTGGTGCGTCTGACTGAACGCCTGCTGGATTGCCGGTTGTTTACGCTGGACGCCGACTTCGAACATTACCGTCGAAACGGGCGACATCTGATCCCGCTGCTGCACCCGTCCTGATTGCGCGAAGTTCGGACGGCCGACTACGCCTCGCAATTCCCGCTGCGAGCGGAATGGCCGCCTTTGCAGACGCCGCCTGCGACCAAAGCGTACACACGGCTGCTACTTGCCGCGGCCAGCGGCCGCCAAGATCAGATCGGCGATCTCCTGTGGGTGGGAGACCAAGGAAAGGTGACCTGCCTCCAGCTCCACGGTTGTCGCTTTCATGCGCGCTGCCAGAAATCGTTCCAAGTCGGGCGAAATCGTCTGATCGAGTTTCGAAACCGCATACCAGCTCGGTTTTGAGCGCCAAGCAGCCATGGTGGTTCGCCCACCGAATAGAGAGGCGGCGGTAGGCTCTTGTTCGGCATAAAGGACTTCTGCCTTTTCGTTTGCGATACCGTTCGCAAAATATTTGAGGAAAGCTTCCTCGGAGAGATTGGTGAAGCCATCGCGTTCCTGAACACCCGCCCGCACCGGCATCGTGGGGAACTTTCCAGATAGCGCGACAAAATCCTCGCCCGCATCGGGTGCCCGCGCGGCCACATAAACAAGCGCCGTTACCTTTGGGTCCATTCCCGTTTCGCTAATGACGGTGCCGCCCCAGGAATGGGCGACCAGCACAGTCGGTCCATCCTGCAGCGCCAATGCTCGCCGTGTCGCGGCGGCAGAATCGGCGAGCGATGTGAGTGGATTTTGCACGGCAGTTACATGCAAGCCGGCCTGCTGGAGGCGCGCGATGACCGCGGCCCAGCTGGAGCCGTCCGCCCACGCTCCGTGCACCAACACGACATTGCGCGCTTCTGCCGGCTTCGCGGTCTGCGCTGATGCCTCCGCTGCAAAGACCATCGGCGAAAGCATGCTGATGGCGAGCACCGCTGATTTCCGCAGTGCTTTCGATGTAATAGCCATCTTGAGGAAGCCTTTCGTTTGAGATTTATGAGCGGTCGCTCAATTTCGACCCGACCGTCGGGTTACGAGTTCCCCGCGTATCACGTCGCGCAAATTTCGTCCGTAACACAATCCATCGTTGCCAATCCCAAGCCCGGTGCCGGCGACCGGTTTGTTCAGCAGATCCAGAGCAGTGATGCGATCGAGCGAGGCGTCCAGCAGCGCCGCAGGTACGCGCTGCTCGATGCTGTTGAGCCAGAACGCCTTTGAATCTCCTACCGGGGCGCCCGCACTTGTACGCTGGCCTCTGCCACCGCCGCCGGGAACTCGCGCAGTGTGGCGATCACGTGGAAGGGACCGCTGCCGACTGCGGGCGCCTGATACACCGCCGCGTAGCTGCCGTCGTCCTGGCGCTTGGGCGCCGGCAGGATCGTTCCGCCGGCTGCGCCCTCACGGATCGACCAGTCCACCGAAAACAGGATGGCCTCTCCGCCAGACGCACGGGCAACGAACTGCACGCGTGAGCCAGCAGCGACTTCGATCGCAGCCGGCGAAAGCTCGAGCCGCGGTTGCAGGACCCGCGGCCGTCGCGGCGGCCCCGAGCCCGCTTCCGATTCAGGCGACTGAGATTCGGCCGCGACCCCTATCCTCAGCGGCAGCAGCGCGGGCAGCAAGGAACCGGCAGCCTGCACGACGAACTTGCGTCGCGCCGGCAGGCTGCCGAAGGGCATGGGTCGAACTACTGCACGGTCAAGGTGACGTCGTCGATCACGAACGATGTCGCGAGCGACGAATCCTCTTGACCGTAGAACCTGATCCGAACCGTTTGCCCGATGTACGCATTCATGTTCAGGCTGTGCAGCGAATAACCCGACGCGGCATTCACGTTGGAGTAAGTCGCCAGTGTCGCCAGTACGGTGCCGGAGCTATTCAGCACCTGCACCCTCAACGTGTCGTAGGCGATCGAGCCGACCTCCTGCGTATCGATGTGCAGGTAGAAGGCCAATGTGGCAGTCGTCTTGCCGGCCGGGATCGACACGGTCTGCGTCGCGGTGTCGGTATGCGCAAAGCCGTAGCCGTCCAGCCATGCAAACCACGAACCGCTGTGCGCGGTCTCGCCCGCGCAGCCGCTGTTGCTGCACAGCACCCCCGCAGTCAGTGCCCACGGCGCGGCGCTCCCGGTTTCGAAGCCCCCGTTCACGATGAGCTGACTACTCGTGCTCGCGGTCACGGTGATGCTCACGGTCTTGGTGCTGGAGCGGTTGTTGACGCTGTCGGTGACCGTCTCGCTGACGCTGTAGGTGCCGGCACTGCCATAGGTGTGGCTGGGGTTTGCCGCGGTCGAGGTGCTTCCGTCGCCAAAGTTCCAGCTGTGCGTGCCGATGGAGCCGCCCGAGTCGGTGGACGTATCGGTGAAGTTAACCGTCAGCCCGCTGATCGTGTAAGTGAAGTTTGCAGTAGGCGTGCCGCCGCTTGCGCTGACGGTGACGGCACTGGTCTTGGAGCTGGTGGAGCCGTTGCCGCTGTCGGTGACCTTTTCGGTGACCGAATAGGTTCCGCCCGCTGCATACGTGTGGGTGGGATTGGTGACGCTCGATGTGCCGCCATCGCCGAAGGTCCACGCATGGCTGCCGATGGTCCCACCAGAATCCGTGGACGTGTCGGTGAATGAGACCGTCAGTCCGCTGGCACTGTAAGTGAAATTCGCGGTCGGCGTCCCGCCGCTGCCGCTGACGATGGGGTGCGAGATATCGCAGCGATTGGTGTCATTCGACCAGGTGCTCTGCATCGCGAACGAACCGGTGGAGAAGGTCACCAATGCCGAGGCGCCCTGGCCGGAGCTGATCCATGCGCACTCGTCCCCGTTCTCCTGTCCGGTGAACGAAGAGCCGGTGTTGTTGACCCATCCGCCGGCCGGGTTCTGGTCGGTGATGGTTTCGGCATATTCGTGGCCGCCGACGATGGAGTAGCCGTCGAGCGAGTTGCTGACGAAATTCGCACCGCAACTGGCACCGAGGTCGGACACATAGGGCATGTTGGTAAAGGCGATGTCGCCATAGGGGGACGGTGCCGCACCACCGCCGCTCAGGGTGGTGTCGCCGTTGTAGTCGTGCCAGGCGCAGAAGCCGCCGCCCGGGGTGTTGAAGCCGTCGGGGTGGGTACCGGTCGGCGACACGATCACGTATTGCGCGTAGCGGTTCGATGCTTGCGTGGTGTTGCCGAAATGTCCCGCCGCCCTGACTGCTTCTGCAGCCAGCTGGTTGCCTGAGGCCTGTGACGGCGAAGCGCCCGAATTGTCATACCAGATGCCGGCCAGGGCGCCGCTCGGGTAACCCACGTGCGGCGCTCCGCTCGGACAGGACGTGGCGCCAACCGCAACCTGCGATCCATCGCAATACTGAGTCATCACCCCCGACCAAAGCTCGCCATTGGTACCCAGGCCCTTGATCCAGGCCTGAATATAGGGCGCAGCGTTGCGCGGGTCGCCCGTGAATGTCGCGTAGCCGTTGGAGTTCGTTCCCTCCGTGCCCCATTGCGTACCCCAAAACACCAGGTACACCTTGGGCGCGCCGCTGGTCACGCCGATCGAATCGACGCCGCCTCCGAAGCTCAGGGTCTCCGGGCCAGTGGCGGCGGCGATGGCCGGTGCCGTCGCGCCAACGCTGCCTCGCTCTTTGTGTTCCGCATCGGCCGGCCGCACTACACCACGGTTGGCGGCTCCCCATGCTTTCATTTTCTCGTGGGTTTCCCGCGTCGGGTGGACGCCGTGTCGGTAGGGGTGACCATAGCGCGGCGAATGCGGATTGATGGCATCCGTGGCATTACCGGCGTCCTTGGCGACAGCGACGCCGGCGAACGCAAAAGACACAAACGTGAGAAGGGCGAATCGACGGGCATGCATGAGTGGCTCCTCTCCTGGTTCTAGCAATTTCCACTTGAAGCCGCGATAGATTTACCAAAATAAACCCGACACGCTATCCCCCTTCATGGGCAGTCCATTCGACTTGCGACCATCACACAGTCGTGGCCTTTGGGCCCCGTCCCTGCTAATCGCTCAGAGTGAGTTGCGGGATCAAGGGCCTTCGGGGAGTCCTCGTGATTGGCCCCAATTCCGGCGGTGGCCCGTTGCGCTGCATGCCCATTCCTCAGCAACGGCAATGACCTGGCGCCCTGTCGCCATCCATGGGCGCGATCAATCCGACCCCGCCTGCTCTCTGCACACGAAGTTGGCCGCCTCGTTCGTGCTCCCCTTGCCCCTATACTCGGCGAAGGTGGGGAACGGGCAGAGCGGCCGCGTCATCAGGACGCCGTTGGCCGGGTTGTCGCCGTTGAACTTGGTCGCCACGATTTGCTCGGGAGCTTGGCCTTGCTCGACCCATCGCACCAGTGGGCCGACGGTATCGAAGACGTTGGGCCCAGGCCCGCCGCCGCAGTGCAAGACGCCCGGCGCGAGGAAGAGTCGGAAGAATTCTTGCGTCTCACCCACCGCGCCTGCGCCGTGGCCAGCTTGCGCGACGACGCTTTGGAAATAGTTGATGCTGCTGCGCGGAGCGATCGCGGGGTCGTCCCAGCCGTGCCACTGAATCAGCTTGCCGCCGTGAGCGCGGAAGCGGCTCAGGTCGGGATCGGTCGAGTTGATGGTACCCGCCGTGGTGACGTCGGCGAACGTGACGTCGAAGTCGAAGTCGAACACACGGTAATCGAAGCTCGGATCCTCGAAGATGATATAGGTAAAGAATTGATTGCCGAAGAATGATTGTATGGTGGGCGAGCCGGCGATGGGGAATGGCCCGGTGATCCATGCCGACCAGCCGCCGGGCGCCGCCTCCGCGCCTGCTTCGTAGCCGGGGAAGATGAGCTGCCCGGTGCGCGGGTTGCGCGGGCCGTCGTAGATCTTTCTCACCGCCGCGACTTGGGGAGCGGTCAGACAGGTCGGCGCGTCGGCGCCCGCGCACTGCAGCACCGTCGGATCGAAATGGCACTTGCGTGGATCGTTGATGATGGCGTCGGCGATCCCATCCAGCTTGTCACACTGGGCGAGCGCCGCGGCCTGGATCACGGCCAGCTTGCCTGGCGGAATGGTCGCGGCGGGATCGGCGAAGAGCGCCTGCTCGTTCCAGATGAAGCCGGTAAAGAGGTGCGTCCAATCGTTGGCGGGAGCGCCGGCGGAGATGCCGTCGAAGTCGTCAGGGAAGCGCTGCGCCTCCATCAACGCCTCGCGCCCACCGTCGGAGCAGCCGACGAAGTACGAGCGCGCGGGCCCGCTGCCGTAGAAGGCGGTGATGAGGGCCTTGGCCTTGTCCGTGGTCTCCTTGAGAGCGCGGAACCCGAAGTCGATCACCTGCTGGTGGTGCCCTGGAGCGAAGGTCGCCGTTCCTCCCGTGTGGCCGTCGTCGGTGCCGGCCGCCGCGTAGCCTGCCGCGAGCGCCGACGCCAGCGATGCGAAGGGGACGGCCCCGGCGAAGCCGCCATTCCCCGACTGCTGATATCTTCCATTCCAGGTCGAGAGCGGCATCCATACCTCGAATCCGATGTGCGAATCGGGGCTCGGCATGGAGACGCCGGCGACCCGGCAGAAGGCGGGCAGGTTGTTGAAAACCTGCGCGTTCGGCGCGGTGAAGGAGCCGGCCGGCACCTCTTGGGCGACGTTGATGGTCGCGTGCGGCAGCGCGATCCCCGTGAGACTGCTGCAAGAAGCCGCTCTCGCTGGAGTCGCAGCGATAGCGATGGTGGCAAGGCAAGCGACAAAGAGCATGAGACGAGCCATTCGGAATACCTCCCTCGGGCCGATAAGAAGAACAAGCGCCCCTTTTTGAAGAAGGGGTTACCCTCCGCGACTTCCGACTCGTGACGTTATGTCTGTCAATACTGCTCGTCAAGGGATTTCACCCGAGCCGTTCTGCGGCCGCCACTTGAGGCAGTTGTTCTCGAGGTCGCTTGATCTTGCGAGTACGGTCAGATCAAGCCAAACGCTGGCTCCGATACTCAAGCGAATCGAGCTACGGCCCATCAGAGGGTGACCGACTTGAGCGCCTCGGCCTGTCGGAGAGCGGCAAGCCGGGCGTGAACCGCCTGAACGACGACAGATCCCTCTCCGACCGCGGAGGCGACCCTTTTCACGGAGCCCGAGCGGACGTCACCGACAGCGAAGACCCCGGGCAGGCTGGTCTCAAAGGGGGTGCGGGACGTCGAGGCATCGGCGTCGTTTCCTGTCAGGACGAAACCACGGTCGTCCAGGCGCACGGCGTCTTTGACCCATCCGGTGCACGGGTCGGCACCGATCATGATGAAGAGCCCGCCTACGGACCGCTCCACCACGCGTCCTTCGCCGTCGCGGATCTTGACAGTTCGGAGACGGTCGTCGCCGGAGAGCTCCACTACTTGGGAACGCGTCTCGATCTTCATGTTGGTGGCGCGACGCAGGCGCTCGACGAGGTATTGCGACATGGTGTCCGACAGGTCGCGCCCACGGTAGACGAGGCGCACACAGGACGCGCGAGAAGCCAGGAACATCGCGGCTTGGCCCGCGGAATTGCCCCCGCCAACGACCACGACCTCCTGCCCCTTGCAGGTGCGGGCCTCAAGCTCCGTGGCCGCGTAGTAAAGACCTGCGCCTTGGAAGCGTTCCTCCTCAGGCACTCCGAGCTTGCGGTAGCGGGCTCCGGTGGCGATTACTACCGCCCGCCCGAGGAGATACGTGCTGTCGTCTAGAGCGACCTCGTAGAATCCGGGGATGGCGCTGGGCTGAAGCTTCTGCGCACGACGGGGCACGGCCACCCGCGCGCCGAACTTGATGGCCTGCAGTTCGGCCCGGAAGGCGAGGTCGGCGCCGGAGACGCCGGTCGGAAATCCGAGGAAGTTCTCAATGCGAGAGGACGCCGCCGATTGGCCGCCGATTGCCACGTCGTCGAACAGGATGGTCTGCAGGCCTTCGGAGGCGCCGTAGACCGCCGCTGAAAGGCCGGCCGGGCCAGCCCCTGCAATTATCAGGTCGACCGGATCGCGCTCACGAGCGGCGAATTCCAGTCCGAGGGCGCGTGCCACTTCCGCAACAGATGGCCCATGGAGCACGTGTCGACCCCGCACCACCACCTTGACGCCGGAGCCCTCTGCCGCGGATGCCCGAATCTCCTCCTCCTTGGCGTGGTCGGCAGGGTCCAACCAGCGGTAGGGGATGCGGTTGCGTTCGGCGTACTCGAGCACCCTCTGGAGAGCGGGCGCGCCTTCGTGGCCCACCAGCGTCAGGGTGCCTTGTTGGCGTTGCATCAGCAGCAGGCGGCGGGCGGCAAAGGCTGGCAGCAGGATATCGCTGACTTCCGGATCGACTTGAACCAGGTCGGCGATCTCAAGCGGGGCGACCAGCACGACCTCGCCCGACTCGACGGCGATGCAGTCGGCGAAGGCCGTCTGGCCGAGAAGCAGGCCCATTTCACCGGTGAATTGGCCAGGCTCAAAAACACCCAACACCATTTCGTCGGGATCCCGCACCTCCAGGGTGGCGGAAACCGCGTAGACGAACGGGTACTGGCGGTCGTCGACCCTGTACAGCATTTCGCCGACGGCCACCGATCGCCGCTCGCCGCGAGCCTCGAGCGCTGCGACCACTCGGTCCGGCAACCGCGAGTTGGCCCGCCGTTTCAGTTCCTCGTAGTTGAGATCTTCGAACACCGCTTCGACCTCCCATTTTGACAGCCGTCGCCTGCCTCGACACTGTGCCAGTTTCTGTGGATCGGTGTGGAGAGATCGCCGGTTCCGATGCCTTTCTATACCAAGGCAGCGCTGTTCCTCGCGGCCTTCGCCGCTGTGCGTTGGGCTCTAATCGGCAAACGCGCCCTCTGGCAAGCGTTGGCTCATGTTGCGATCGGGTGGATAAACGGGGAAGAACGGATAAGGCGCCGGCTGCCCTCGACATCCGCTCGTGGCCGCGACACACCGAGCCACATTTTGACAGTGCTGCCGTGCCGCAAGGTAGTGCTTTTAGAGACGCGGCGCTTGCGGCGAAGGTTGCGGCGTCGGTGGGTCCGCTTGCTCTGCCGGTGGGGGCGCTTGCGGCGCTGGCTCCCGCAGCAGTGGTACAAGCACCTCGTTCAGACTATCGAGAGTAAAGGCTCCGGCCTTGGCAAACCGAACGATGCCGCGTCGGTCGATTACATAGTTCGTTGGCACACCGTCCAGAGTAGAGTACGGGCCCTTCAGCTCGAGGATAAACGGCATGTGTACTGCGGCGGCCAACTTTTTCAGCTTACTCGGAGGCACCGAATTTTCAGTCGCTACGGCGATGACCTCTAGACCAACTTTCTTTTGCAACGCGTAATAGGCATCCAGCAGTGGCAATTCCTCGCGACACGGGATGCACCACGTAGCCCAGAGGTTGATGACAAGTACACGGCCCTGGTAGTCGGCCAAGCTGATCTTGCGGCCGTCAAACGTGGTGGCATGAAAGTCGGGCGCCGGCTCATTAACCCTAATATCGCGCGCGAGTGTTATTGAAGAACCCACGAACCAGATCACCAGAAGGGAGAACTGCAACTTGGCGTTGCGCATACGCTGGCGGGGATCGGTTGATCGAACCAAGAGCTTCCAATCGACGCGACCAACATTACTCGCGCGCTGCAGCTGATGCAACGAGGCGCGAGCGTCCTAGCAATCGCGAGGTTCCTTCCGGCGCAGCTGCCAATAGTCTTTCCCCACTGGGCGGACATCTGTCATTGATACGTCACCACAACATTGCTTGCTATAAACGAGCCAGTCCACGGGGTTCCCATCCACAGTCTTACCGAGCCGTACTGGCGTGCCAGCGGTACAAAGGGCGGCAAGATCGGGTAATCAAGCTCTGCGGAGGCCCCGGCGCCTGCGAGCACGATATGCGCTGTCGGCGCCGGGTTGATTTTCAAGGTTACCTGCAGAACGAACTCTTGATCTCGCGGGAACGTGCCGAATTTGGTGGCATCGTTGTCATCAATACGCAAGGTGTTATCCGGCA
>WNFQ01001614.1_pt1 | contig 21913 bp, 18 predicted proteins | sample 5400171 | NCBI WGS metagenome assembly WNFQ01 (sample SAMN13153356, study PRJNA577476) | soil metagenome | isolation source: 20 cm soil under Madrone tree | place: USA:California | collected 2016-06-14 | reverse complement strand
TCGTGCTTTCCTCGCTGACCCGTCCTTGCTCGTCATACGTACACGCGGCTCGGCTCACGATCGTGCCCTCGGCGTCGCGCACCTGAGCTTCTGTCGGCTGATCGGCATCGTTGTAGAGCGTCAAAACGTTTCCCCCGTCGGGAACGCCGTGCCCCGACTGGGCAGCCGAAATGGCTGAACCGCCGCATGCGCATTGGCGGTTTTTGCGCAGGAGCTCTGGGTCGAAAGTTTGGACTGTAGTCTTGCGGCCGTGCTGGTCGTTTCGATACTCGGTGCGATCGATTGGTAGACGGGTGTTCGATCTGGTTAGCAATCTGCCTGTTTCGTCATACGTATACGAATAGGCTTTCTCGGTGGTCGACGAACCTGACTGGCTGACAGCTCGTTCGCTCGTCATCCGTCCTGTCTGATCGTAGGCATACGTCTGCATGTTCGACGAGTCTGCATTGCTCCATTTTGAACTTAACCAAGCGGCCGTCGTCGTCATACTCGTAGGCGGTCAGCGACTCCGAGCTATTGCCTGCAGGTGATCCTGCAGCGACGTAGCGGATGGTGAGGGGCCGGCCAGACAGATCGTACTCGGTGGTGCTAGACAACCTGCGCTCGGGAGACTCCTGGAAAGCTGGCCAGACGGTCTCTTCGATGCAGGTTTTGACTTGGCCTCGCAAGCCAGCCGTTTCGCGCGCGGAGGTTGTGGAGTTCGTCATGGGCGATGGAGTATAAGCCTGGGCCTGGATATTTCAACCGTGGTTCGCAGCAGAAAGTGACTTTGGTCAGCGTAGCGGGTCAAGGGCGCCCAACCTGCCGATCTCGCGAACACGTCCTCTGCTCGTCCTCTCGTTACGTCGCCGGGACACGGCTCGTCCGTCTCGCGCATCCTCTCGCAAGCCGAATTCGCAGACTTCTCGCGGGCTCGGGTCGTTCTCGTCCACCTCGGCGTCTCGCGTTTCGGCTTGGGCTAACTCAGCGGGGAAAGTAGAGTATTCGTGTTTTGGTCGCCTAGCGTATCGAACGTCTCGACGCCGCATGCGCCCAGGAATTCCATTCGCGTTTTCAGTGCCTAACTAGTGCTTTCGCTGGACCAAATGTGGGTATTTCTGGGTAATTGTCCGAGTCGGTGCGGGAGTTAAGTCCAAGAAAAGACGAAGGGTGGCAAACTAGGGCAAAATCGCTGCTATGCAGGCGCTCTAACCAGCCGAGCTAACGCCCCTCGCGCCCTTCGCTGTGAGCCGAAGTGTAGGGTCGCTCAACCATGGGGGCATCCGCGCGAAACGCGACGTCATCGACGATACGCGACGTCAGAAAGACCGGTCAAACTGACGCCCTCCAGAGTCAGTCTCTGTTCGCCATTCTCTGTTCGCCATCCACTATTCGAACGCCCTGCTAGACTCTTCGCGTGCGGCGCCTCATTATCAATGCTGACGATTTTGGCCTCACCCAGGGCGTTAATCGCGCCATTGCTGAGGCACATGCGCGTGGGGTCGTCACCTCCACCACGCTCATGGCCAATGGACTTGCCTTTGCCGGTGCCGTGGAACTTGCCAGGTCCAGTGACCGCTGGAGCGTGGGCTGTCATGTTGTGCTCCTGGACGGGGAACCGCTCATCGATCCTGGCCGTCTCTCCACTTTGGTTGCCTCAGACAATCCTCGGCGCTTTCGAGATGGACTTGCCGGCTTCGCGATGCGCGCCTGTTCTCGGCAACTTGACCCGGACCAGATCGAAACGGAGACGATCGCCCAGCTTCGTAAACTGCAATCTCACTCCATCTTGGTCTCCCACCTCGACACGCACAAACATACGCACATATTCCCTGTAGTACTCGAAGGCGTGCTCCGTGCCGCAAGGACATGCGGCATAACAGCTATCCGAAATCCATTCGAGGTAATCGCGGCAGATTTCGTTCGCGCCCAGGAGGGACTGTGGAAACGTTATGCGCAGGTCAAAACGTTGCGCGGTCTGGAGGGACATTTTCGGAAGGCGGTCGCCAAGGCCGGCTTGCGCATGCCCGACGGGACTCTGGGAATCGTGGCGACCGGTCACCTCGATGCCCAGCTATTTCAGGGCATGGCGGAGAATATGCCAGAAGGTACCTGGGAGTTTGTCTGTCATCCGGGGTATGTAGACGATGACCTTTGTTCCATGCCCACGCGCCTGCGGCAGTCGCGCGAGCAGGAGCTAGCCGTTCTGACTTCGCCTGAGACGCGGGAGGCCCTCTCTCGTCGCGGAATTGAGTTGATCTCCTACCGCGAGCTGTGAACCCGCGTCCAAATTTCAGAATAGCCATAGAGGCTTCCCAGGTCCCCGGGGTCACTTCCGTAACCGCCAATCGCCCACGGTCGCGATATCATGGGTCCAGGGAGGAATCGTCTTCCATCTTTCTTTCTTTTATGAGCCAGGGCCGACCCGATCCCCGAATTCTCGCTGACCTTTCCGTACGTGTCTGGGGCATGGCTGCCAATGGCCGGACGTTTTCCCAGCACGTTCGCGCGCGCAACATCAGCAGTTCGGGAGCCCTGCTGGTTGGATTGGAGAATGAACCGAAGGTGGGCGATGTCATCGGCCTGCAGTACGATGACAGGAAATCCCGCTGCAAAGTGATCTGGGTTATGGACAGCGGGCCTCTGCAAAAGATTCAGGCTGGAGTCCAGATCGTTGCCGGCCAGGATTGCCCGTGGAAGAATGAGTTATCACCTGACCAGTTGGCTGCCCCCATCGAACCGAACAACCGCCGGCGCTTTGCGCGTCACCGCGTCGACTTTCCGCTCGAGGTACGCGACGAACGGGTACAAACTCCGATGCGCGTCAATGCCACCGATATCAGCGGCAACGGCTGCTATGTCGAATCGATTCTTCCGCTGGCGGTTGGCACTAAATTACGTGTCGATTTCTGGATCGAGTCCGAAAAGATCTCAACCTCCGCGGTCGTTCGCACCAGTGATCCCGGGGTCGGAAATGGCGTGGAGTTCATCGGCCTGCCGCCTGAGACCAAGCAGCGATTGCAGGTGCACTTCGAGAAGATCGATCCGCTGCTGGTCAACACCTTCGAACGAAAAGCCTCCGAGTAATCAAGAGTTCCCTTCTCTGACATAACCCCATCCCAAGGTGAACGTGGGGAAAGCAGCGTAAAATCTGAATCGCGAGCCCCCTACGGCCATCGAATCGACATGTCTCTGGAGAAAGCGGAATGAAGATCGGAATCACCTGCTATCCCACCTACGGTGGCAGCGGGGTAGTGGCCACGGAACTTGGTCTGGAGTTGGCACAACGCGGGCACGACGTGCACTTCATCTCGTACGCGCAGCCCATTCGACTTACCGAACCGCAGCCGCACATCCATTACCACGAAGTCGAAGTCTCCCGCTACCCACTCTTCGACTACCCACCGTACGATCTCGCTCTGGCTACGCGCATGGCCGAAGTGGCCGAACTCTACGAACTCGATCTTCTGCACGTGCATTACGCGATCCCACACTCTGTCAGTGCGCTACTCGCGCGGCAGATGCTGGCGGCGGGCCCATCGCATCGAAAGCTTCCCTTCGTCACGACGCTGCACGGCACTGACATTACCCTGGTCGGCCTCGACCGTTCGTATCTGCCCATCACCCGTTATTCGATTGAGGAAAGTGACGGCGTGACCTCGATCTCGCAGTACTTGCGCGAGAAGACCCTCAAGGAATTCGATATCAAGAATCACATCGAAGTGGTTTACAACTTCGTAAATTGTGATCTTTACGTTCGCGATGAAGGAGCGGCGAAACGACGTGAGGAGTATGCCTCGGCGGGTGAACGAATACTCGTGCATCTCTCCAATTTCCGTCCCGTGAAGCGGATCACCGACGTGGTCGAGATCTTTGACCGGGTCCGCAAGAAAGTTCCGTGCAAGCTTCTGCTTATCGGCGATGGGCCCGATCGATCCAAGGCCGAGTGGTTGGCCGTGCAAAAAGGTATTCACGATCATGTGATTTTTCTCGGCAAACAGGACCGGGTACAGGAAAAACTCGCGATCTCGGACGTGATGCTTCTACCCAGCGAACTGGAATCCTTTGGTCTGGCCGCGCTCGAGGCGATGGCGTGCAAGGTAGTCCCCATCGCCACGCGGGTAGGTGGAATTCCGGAGGTCATCGAGCATGGGAAAAGCGGTTATCTCGCCGATGTGGGGGACGTCGACACCATGGCGCAATACACCATCGACTTGATCAGCGATGAAACCCACTTGAAGCAGATGGGGCAACAGGCGCGCGCGATGGCGCAGTCACGTTTCTGCGCCAGCAAGATCATCCCTCAGTATGAGGAATTTTACCGGCGGGTGCTGGAACGCTCTTCGTAAGTGCAGCGGGAATTCCGGCGCCTTCCTGAAGCAGAGGCAGTCGCAGTCGCACTAGAGTGCCCTTCCCGTCGCGACTGTCGATCGTCATCTTGGCAGTGTCGCCATATAGAACCTTGAGCCGTTCGGCAACATTCGCCATTCCGATTCCGGTGCCACCGAGTCCGTTCGGCTTTTCCAGCAACTGTGCGGCGCCCATGCCGACGCCGTCGTCCTCAACTTCAACTACCAGGTCCTTACTACTCAGCCGGCTGCGGAGGTAGATACTTCCGCCCTCCACCTTGGAAGAGAGGCCATGCTTGATTGAGTTCTCGACCAGAGGCTGAAGCAACATCGAGGGAACCATGACCTCCAGCGACTCGGGCTCAAGTTCCTTCACGACCTGAAGTTTGTCGCGACCGAAACGAACAACTTCGATATCGAGATAGTTGTCGATGAACTCGACTTCGTCCCGCAGAGGGACGAACGATTCTGAGCTATTCAGCAATCGCCGGAAGATCGTTGCCAGTTTGATGATCAGTTCGCGGGCCGTGTCTGGGTCAAAGCGCACGAGAGACGAAACAGAGTTCAAAGTGTTGAAGAGGAAATGCGGATTGATCTGGTTCTGCAAGGCTTCCATGCGGGCCTGCAACAGCAAACGTTCCTGTTCTTCGAGCTTGATCTGAATTCGCACGCCGCCGAAAATTTTCAGCTCGGTCCCGATCACCATGATGGAGGTAGCGTAGATCGCCAATTCCACCCATCGGTTCTGACTTTCCAGCGTGAAAGTTGTCCATGGAAAATAGTGCGCGAGTTCGCCATGCATGAAGCGCAACGTGACGATCGTGACGAAGAACATGATTTGCCAGTCGAACAAACGTGGCTTGGGGAAATTCCGGCGAATCCACCGATAGATGCTGAGATCGATAAACGGAGAAAAAGACCAGATCTCTTCTTTGTCGGGCGAGAGGCTTCGCAGCTGACCGGCGACAAATCCGCACAGCACGTTGAAAGGCAGGGTCGCCCATTCGCCATGGAGAATCGCAGGAAATGCGATCAGGCTCCCCCCCAGCACACCGGTTAAACGGCCACCGATCACACCCAGCAGAAGAGTCGTCTCAAGGGATAGATCGCCGGCCGAGAAACTTTTCTGGATGAAACGAATCCACACGCCCAAGGCGATGGGAATTCCAAACCAAAGCGCCAGGTAGATTTTTTGAGCAGTAGTGCGCTCTTCGCGGAAGAGCAGTTTCTTGAACTCGAGCGACCGAACCAACGCGCTCGACACTGCGGCCGCCACACCCAATTTGAGCAGCAGGTTAACGAGTATGAGGCGTTGTTCCATCGGGGGAGCTCTCAGGGCAATGTAGCACGAAGAGGGCGCGGAACTCGGAGCAGCATTTCGCCCAAGTGCCGCGGGCCTGCGATCGAGTACCGGAGATCCAGCAGGCTGACAAAGTCACCTGGACATCGGTGGTGAACCTTGGCGGCTAAAGCCCCAATGATTCGAGGAGCCCCACGGCCCGGCTGAAAGCCGGGCCCCTTCAAAACGAGGCGAGGGGAAGATTGTTTCGCTAGCCTGCTAAGTCAGATTGTTTCGCTAGCCTGCTAAGTCCTCAGTCGCGAGGCAATCTTCTCCAGGGCTGCTTCCAGGCCCGCGGCCCGAGGAGCGCCTCCCTGCGCCATGTCTCTACTGCCACCGCCACGCCCGCCGAGCTCGTTCAAAGTCTCCTTCAGCAGAGCACCCATGTCGAACGGCATCCCCTCGGATTGGGCGAAGACCAGCGACGATTGCTCGGAACTTGCCGCCAACAGTGCTACCAAATTGGCCTCAAGGTGAGTGAGTTTCTGGGCCAGAAGCCGGATGAAGGTCAGGTCTCGATCGGAAAAAACGCGCACGATGAGCTTACGTCCACCAACCGTGGTCGCCTCCGCGAGCAGCCGAGCGGCCTGCAATTCAGCGAGCTCTTCCAGAAGATGTTCGCTCGACTTGCGCACTGCCCGGGTTTCCTCGAGGGATTTCCGCACTTGTTGTGGAACATCCCAGATATGACCTGAAAAAAACGCGGCGGCTTCCGTGAGAGTGTTGAAATCGTGTCGCGCAGTTGACACGGCGCGTTGGCCGCAGGCAAATTCCACACGCCAGCCCTGTCGAACTCTTTCCGTCTTGCGCAACAGAATGCAGCCGATCTGCCCGGTACCGCGAACATGCGTCCCGCCGCACGCCGAAAGATCGAACTCCTGGATGTCGATCAGTCGCAGCTCATCCTTGTCCGTTCGCGGCGCTTTGCGCAGGCCCAGATTCTGCGCCTCTTCCTGGGTGACGAACTTGATTTCCACCGGACGGTTTTCCTGCACGATCTGGTTCGCGAGCAACTCGGCCTGCTCGACTTGCTGTGCGCGCAGCGCGGGGCTCTCCAAGTCGATTGAGCAATAGTCGTCTCCCATATGGAAGGAGACGGTGGGCATATCGAACAGTCGGATGAATGCCGCCGAAAGTACATGCTGGCCCGAGTGCTGCTGCATATGGTCACGCCGACGCGCTGGGTCGATTAGGCCGCGAATGCGGGTTCCCCGCTCGGGCGGTTTATCTGCTTCGAGGTAGTGGACAACTCGTCCATCTTCCGCCTCAACTACTTCGGTCACGCGCAGCTTGGCAGGGTCACTCGGACTTTCCAGCGAAATCCACCCCGTGTCATGTACCTGACCGCCGCTGGTGGGGTAAAACGCCGTGCGATCGAGGAACACTCCATGGCGGCCGTTGATTTCGGCCGCCGGCACGACTTCCGTAATTTGGCCCTCGAACTCATACAGAAAAGGATCGTGATAATACAACCGCTCAGTCATAACCAGAACCTACACGCATCATTCCAATTTAGGCAGCAGTCACAATATTTGGCTGAAGGGCTGACGACGGACGACTGAAGACTGCTCTCAGTACGGTCCGATGATTCCAGCGATCTGCCGCGACGTGGGTAAATCTTTGCGCGAGCGCTGCTGAGCACAGTCCAACGCGTCCAGATATTTCAATCCCGTACCCGTATTAAAGAGGACCACCGTATCTTGGGAATCGAAGAATCCATTCTCGCGCAATTTTCGATTCGCCGCTAAAGCGGCCGCTCCCTCAGGTGCCGCGAAGATACCTTCGACGCGAGCCCATTGGTGCAGCGCATCCATGATTTCTAGGTCGGTTACCGCAACCGCGGTGCCCCTGCTCTTCCGCAAAATGTCCAGGATAAGGTAGTCCCCATAGGCCTTGGGAACGCGAAGACCAGCAGCTTTGGTGGCTGCGTTGGCCCACATCTCGGCCGCCGCCTTACCTTCGTCCCATGCTTTAACAATAGGCGCGCAACCCGCTGACTGCACAGCTACCATCTTTGGGCGCTTCGGGCCGACCCAGCCCAGTTGCTCCATCTCGTCGAACGCCTTCCACATGCCAATCATCCCGACGCCGCCGCCGGTCGGATAGATGATTCCCTGTGGCATTCGCCAACCCAGCTGCTCGGCGACTTCGTAGCCCATTGTCTTCTTGCCTTCCAACCGAAACGGTTCCTTGAGAGTGGAGACGTCGAACCAGCCTTCTATCTGCTTGCGCTCGCCGACCATGCGAGCGCAGTCGCTGATCAGGCCATCGACCAGAGTCACGTGTGCACCGTAGTATTCGGATTCGATGCGGTTCGCCATGGGGACGTCTTTGGGCATGAAGATGTACGCCTCGATTCCGGCAGCCGCGGCGTAGGCCGCCAGAGCCCCCGCTGCGTTTCCGGCGGAAGGGATGGCAAGTTTCTTCAGACCGTAATGCTTGGCCATAGTGACAGCGGCCGAGAGCCCGCGAGCCTTGAAAGAACCTGTCGGGTTTAAACCTTCATCCTTTATGTAAACGTTAGGGTACTCACGGCTGGGCAACATGGGAGTAAAGCCTTCGCCCAGCGAGACCGGTTCGGCCTCAGGCAACACCTCCGCATAACGCCACATGGTGCACGCGCGCCCCGTCAGTTGGCCCGGCGAGAGTGTGGCTTTGATGGCGTTCAGATCGTATCGGGCGTACAGCACTCCGCCGTCTTGAGGGCACACTGTCTGCGGAGTATCCGCACTCAACCGTTGCCCGCACTTGGTGCATTCAAGATGGGTGATGCGAGCCATGGAGGATGAAAGTCTAACATCCGCTCGTCGGAATCAGGCGATGCTCAGTCGAGCCAGCAGGCCAGAAGCCTTGCGGAACCACGGCCGCTCGCGACGACGCAAATATCCCGGCATGGTGGGTTTCTTGGCGAGAATTTTCTTGGCCCATTCGCGCGCTTCTTCCTTCCGTCCCCGGGCCGCAAGAAACGTGGCGTAGTTGTAGTAGGTCTCGGAGAGCGTCGAAATTACCGTGACCTGCTGAAATAGTTTGTCGGCTCTCTCCGGCTCTCCCGTGTTTGCGTATGCATGGGCTAGCAGTCCCCGCGCACGATGAAAGTCGTATGCGGAATCCTGCTGGACCACCCGCTCCAGGTCCGGGACAGCCGCGGCAAAATCTCCCAACTGCACTTCGCATACGCCTCGACGATAGAAAGGGTCGGGCGAGTCGGTGCGCGACGAGATAGCTTTGTCGTAGCACGCACGCGCCTTGGCAAAATTCCCGTCCTCCATATAAAGGTCCGCCAGTTCTTCGTAATTCCCGGCCGAAGGGTTATCGAGGACAGCAGCTTCTAATTCGCGGATACGTCGGCGCCGTGGAAATACCTTGAACGACTGGCGCAGCAGCCCGAGATCCGGCAGAGCCTCCACGAACAGATAAATTGTTGCCCCCAACGGCCCGAGGAACAAAATGACGTAGATCCAGTACGTATCCGGCCGGCGTCGGATGAAATGGATGATCGCGAGCGCGACCACTAGAAAGCTCCACGGATTCAGAAATGCACTGAAAATACCCATGCGCGTCCGCAATATAGCACGCGAGTTGGCGCCGGAATGGGCGTTTCCCTATGGTAAAATCTGCTGTGGTCACGCCTTCAATCCGGCTGCTAGCACTCGATATCGACGGCACCCTCCTTAATCCTGAATTTCAGATTTCCGACGCCGACATGGCTGCGTTGCGCCGTGCCCGTGAGTCCGGCATTGAAGTGGCACTGGTCACTGGACGGCGGCACGACTTCGCCCTGCCCATCGCCCAGCAACTCGGCTTCGATCTCTGGTTGATCAGTTCCAACGGCGCGATCACCCGGTCCTTGCAGGGAGAGACTTTCTATCGCGACCTGCTGCCTGCCCAGGTCTGCCGAGAGTTGTGCCAAGCCATGTTGGAGTTTCGCGGGAACACCGTCCTTACTTTCGATAAACGCGGCAAAGGCGCCATTGTGCTCGAACACCTGAACGACCTGGAAAATAGCATCCGGCGCTGGCTGGAAAAGAACCTCGAATTCATCGATTTTGTCATTCCGGTGGAAGATGCTCTGGTCACGGACCCTGTCCAGGCGATGTTTTGCGGCCCAATTCCGAGGATGCAAGAGGCGCTGGCGGCCCTCCAGGCATGCCACCTGGCCGAGGAAATCACGGTTTTACGGACCGAATACCCCGTCCGGGACCTCTCCATTGTGGACGTCCTGAATAAGGAGTGTTCCAAGGGTCATGCGCTGGAACGCTGGGCGGAACACAGGGGCATCCCACGGGAACAGGTCATGGCCATCGGAGACAATTACAACGACATAGAAATGCTTGCCTTTGCCGGATACCCGGTTATCATGGGGAATGCGTCCGAGGACCTGCGTGGCCGGGGCTGGAAGATGACCCTGCCCAATGACCAGAACGGCGTCGCCGCCGCCCTGGAACCGGTACTAGGCGGGTCTGCCGTACGGACTTAGGCAAGCTTCATGCCATGGCTTCTGCATCGTCTCCCTCAAGTGTTTGCTGTTAGCGGGCTGTTCTGCGGTTGATCATTAATGAGCGCGAAGTCCAAACTCGGCCTCCTTCTGTTGTTTTGCGGAATTGTGGCTGCGGCCTCGGCTTCCGAGGTGGCGGTCCTGCGCAACGGGTTTACGATCCGCCACGAGCGGCGGGTGCTAATTGGGGCGAATACGCGCCTGTACCCAAGCGCGTCCGATGAGAGCAGTTACGTGGACATTCCCACCGCCGAGATTGAACGGATCGAGCCGGATTTGCTGCCTGTCTCCGAGCCGGTCGAGACAACGCAGACCCCGGTAGTTCCTCCAACGCCGGCCGCCAAGCTAATTCCGACGCCGAAGGTGGATGTTCATCAGGCCGTGGCCGAAGCCAGCGATCGCTATCGGTTAGACCCTGATCTGCTAGACAGCGTCATCCGCGCGGAGAGTGGATTCAACCCTCACGCTGTATCTCCTAAGGGCGCACAGGGTCTGATGCAGTTGATGCCCGGCACCGCCTCCAAGCTGGGAGTTCCGAATGCCTTCGATGCCGAAGCCAATGTGGACGGCGGCACCCGGTATCTGCGCGAACTTCTTGAACGTTATAACTTCGATTTGATTAAGGCGCTGGCTGCCTACAACGCCGGCCCCCATCGAGTCGAACAATATGGTGGAGTACCCCCCTACCGCGAGACACGGCACTACGTCGCCACCATCGTGCGCGACTTCAACCGCAAGAAGTTGGCCCAGCAGAAGGCCGAAAAAGCCGCCAAGCTCGCCCAGAAAAAGCCCTCTACCCAGACGGCCGCCACCGCAAAACGCCCCACGCAAGCCACCGGAAACTAGCTCCCTCGAAAATAGCCGTAAGTGATTGATTCCGCGTCGGCGCATTTTCATGATCCGTTGTGAGCCAGCAGGATCATAGGAAACTTACTAAACTAGATTCAGTCGTCAGTCGTCCGCCTTCAGACTTGAGCAAGGGACGGGTTTTGCCGACGACTGAAGACTGATAACGGACGACTGGTCTCTGCCCTGCGTTGACCCCTGCCCCTGAGTCGTTTACCTTGTGTTGTGCTCTGCGGTCGCCAGCCATAGAAATCACCCCCCCGGGGTCTCTCTCTTTCATGGACAAAAAGCGCGCTCTTCTGACTGGAATCGCGTTCATCGTGCTGGCGTCGTTGGTCTACATGCAATTCCGTACCTGGGGGAACTTCGACTGGGACCTGTTTCTCAGACAGACCCATAACGTCAGCAAGTACCACATCCTTCACGGCATCGCCCTGATCTACATTGCGTATGTGCTGCGCGCGGTGCGCTGGAAAATTTTCTTGCAGCCGGTCCGTCCCGATGCGTCCATACTCCAACTCGTGGCCCCGACCATGATCGGCTTCACGGGTCTGGCTCTGCTCGGCCGCCCTGGAGAGCTGATCCGTCCCTATCTCATCGCGAAGCGATACAATCTGCCCTTCTCGTCGCAACTTGCCGTATGGGCGGTGGAGCGTATTTTCGACATCGGCGGTTTCACGTTCTTGTTGGTTCTGGCTGCCTTCTTTGCCACGGCCCCAAAGCGCCTGGCGTACTACGGAGGGTTTCAGAAGGTCGGCCTGATCTTCATGGCGCTGGTGGTTGTGCTCACGCTGGGAGCGATCGCGGTTCACCGCAGCGGTGAAGCTTTGGCGTATTGGGTTGAGAAACGTTTCGCGCACGTGGCCTCCAACCTGGGGCATCGCATCGCTCTTCGCATTCGCGAATTCCGGAGTGGCCTGAACACGATTCACAACAAGAAATCCCTCCTGTTTCTTATCGGAGTTTCGGTGTTGATGTGGGCCATCATCGCGGTCGCCTACAAGGAAATCACCCATGCCTATGGCACCGAAAAGCTCGAAATCCCACAGACCCAGGTTCTTCTTTTGATGGGCTCCAGCATGGTGGGATCGCTGATCCAGCTGCCGGGAGTCGGCGGGGGATCGCAATTGGCGACCATTGCGGCGCTCGAACACATTTTTGGGGTTCCGCACGAATTGGCTGCCAGTTGCGGCATCATGCTTTGGGTGGTGACTTTTGTGGCGGTGATTCCGCTTGGTCTGCTGCTGGCCCATCGTGAGCGCCTCTCGCTACGAAAACTTTCTGCCGAAAGTCACCAGGCCGAAGAGGCCACCGCCACATCGGATAGTTCAGCCGCCTAAAGCGTCGAAAGCCTGATAATCGGCTGGTTTCCCACGAATCATCTCCTGTGTGCCGCCTGTTACAATGCAAATTACCGAACTACATGTATTTAACCCCAGTCGATAAGCGCCATGAAGTGTCCTTTTTGCGGCCATCTGGAAGATAAAGTCGTCGACTCGCGCGAAAGCAAAGAAGCCGAGTCGATTCGCCGCCGTCGCGAGTGCCTCAAATGCGGCAAGCGCTTCACCACCTATGAGCGCATCGACGAAATTCCCTACATGGTGGTTAAGAAGGATGGCCGCCGGGAAAAATTCGATCGCCAGAAAGTGCTGAATGGCTTGCTGCGCGCCTGCGAGAAACGTCCGGTGCCGATCAGCAAGCTGGAGCAGATCGTGAACGAAGCGGAGGGCTTCGTCATCGAGTCTCCGGAGCGAGAGCGAAAGACCAGCGAGGTTGGCGAACTGATCATGAGCCGCCTGCGCCGCTATGACAAAGTTGCCTACGTACGCTTTGCCTCGGTCTACCTCGATTTCAAGGATGTGCAGGAGTTCATGTCGGAACTCAAGGATCTGGTGAAGACCAAAGACGTTGCCGAAGTTCGCGCCAAACCAGTTACCAAGAGTTGACCAGTATTCCGCAGTAATTCAGCCGGATCACGGAACAGAATTTATGGCTCATCGCATTACTCTCATCCCCGGTGACGGCATCGGTCCTGAGGTGACGGGCGCCGCCGTTCGCATTCTCGAAGCCACCGGCGTGAAATTCGAATGGGAAAGCTTCCCGGCGGGCGCGGAGGCGTTCGCCAAGTATAAGGAATACATCCCCAAAGAGTTGAACGACTCCATTGAGCGTACCCGCGTCGGACTAAAAGGTCCGGTCACGACCCCCGTGGGCGGCGGCTTTTCCAGCATCAACGTGGAACTGCGCAAGCGTTTTGAGTTGTTCGCCAACTTCCGGCCAGTGCGGAACCTGCCTCACATTCCGACCCGCTATCCCGACATCGATCTGATTGTCGTGCGTGAGAACACGGAAGGTCTTTACTCCGGAATCGAACATGAGGTGGTCCCGGGCGTGGTCGAGAGCCTGAAGATCATCACCGAAAAAGCCTCCACGCGGATCTCACGCTTTGCCTTTGAATATGCCCGCAAGAATAGCCGCAAGAAAGTCCACTGCATTCATAAAGCGAACATCATGAAGATGTCCGACGGACTCTTTCTGCGCTGCTCCCGCAACGTGTCCAAGGAGTACCCGGAAATCACCTACGGCGAGCACATTGTGGACAACACCTGCATGCAACTGGTGATGAACCCGTACCAGTACGACATCTTGCTCCTCGAAAATCTCTATGGCGACATCGTTTCCGACTTGTGCGCGGGGTTAGTCGGGGGACTGGGCTTGGTTCCTGGCGCAAATTTCGGGCATGAGTGCGCGATCTTCGAGGCAGTGCACGGATCGGCTCCCGACATCGCCGGAAAGAACATTGCCAACCCGACTGCGGTCGTGCGCTCTGCCTTGCTCATGCTTCGTCACATCGGCGAACCTGAGGCCGCTTTGAAGATTCGCAACGCTCTGGAGAAGGTCTACCGCACAAGGGACAAGTTGACCCGAGACGTGGGCGGCAAGGCTGGCACGGCAGAATTTGCGGACGCGGTGATCGAAGAGATGCAGAAGGCTGGCGCGGAACATGCGGCGACTGAACCTTCGCGAGTGCAATAAAGCTGCCACTGACGGAGCCGCCGCAGCCGCAGCAATATCGGTAAGGAAAGATCGAGTGCCGGAAAGACCCAAACCCCATCTCACCCGGGTTGTCATAGCAGACGATCATGCGATGGTTCGAGATGGGCTTCGACGCTTGTTGGAAGAAGCGGGTCTGAAAGTCGTCGGAGAGGCACAAGACGGCATGGAAGCGGTATCGCTGGTACGAGAACTCTCCCCCGACATTCTGCTGCTCGATCTTCTCATGCCCGAACACCCAGGACTGGGGGCGCTGAGCGAACTGCATGCCAGTGGCGAAAAGGGCCCTACCCGTATCATTGTCCTGACTGCCGATGCGAAGCCGGAGCAGATCGCGACGGCCCTTGCGCTGGGTGCAAGTGGTCTCGTGATGAAAGCCTCTGCGACCAAGGTACTCCTAACGGCCATCCAGACGGTGATGGCGGGAGGTCACTGGATCGGACTGGAGCCGGTTCACGACTTGCGTCGTTACATGCGAACCGCGAGTTCCACGCACAAGGATGGTATTAAGACCTTTGGCCTCACCAAACGCGAACTACAGATTGTGAGGGCTGTGGTCTCCGGAATGACGAACCGGGAAATAGCTGGCGAATTCAAGATCAGTGAAGACACAGTGAAGCACCATCTCAGCAATATTTTCGACAAGACTGGTGTCTCGACGCGACTGGAACTCGCGATGTTCGCCGTGAAGCACAAATTGATCGACTTGGACTGATCTTTGTCGGAAGCGTTGACGCGCTGCGCTAAAACGAGTTAACATCCGGTCGCCTTCTGGGGACACTGTGGGGATGTCACGAACTGAGAGGTGTTTAGGGATAGTCCTGTTCCAGCTCGGCGGACCCGACACGCTGGATGCCATTCAACCTTTTCTTTTCAACCTGTTCTGCGATCCCGATATTATCGATTTCCCTTTCGCCCGCATCGGCCGCCGGCCCTTGGCCAGACTGATCTCCAGCACGCGTGCCAAGAAAGTTCAGCATCACTACTCCGTAATCGGTGGTGGTTCGCCCATCCGGAAATTCACTGAGACGCAGGCGAGAGCGCTCGAGGTCAGATTGGAGTCACTCGGCGTCAATGCCCGATGTTTCGTGGCCATGCGCTACTGGCATCCGTTCATCACTGAGGCCATCGCGCAGTTGCTGGCGGCGAACTGCGACGAGGTCGTGCTTCTGCCACTTTACCCGCACTACTCCAGCACCACGACGGGCAGCAGCCTGAACGAGTGGAACCGGCATTTCTGTGACGACATCCCCGTGCGTCGCGTGGAGAATTTTTATCGCGACGAACTCTACCTGGCTTCGCTGGTGGAGAAAATCGACACGGCACTAGCACGATTCCCCGCTCCAAGGCGCCCGGAGATCGTCTTCAGCGCGCACAGCTTGCCACAGTCCATCATTGATAAGGGCGATCCTTACCAGCGACAGATTGAGGAAACGGTCCGTCTGTTGATGCACCAGGGACGCTGGCCGAACCATCACCGGCTCTGCTATCAGAGCAAGGTCGGAGCCAGCAAGTGGCTGCAGCCCTCGCTCCATCGAACGCTGCGTGATTTGTCTGCGGAGAAAGTTCGCGACGTCTGCGTCGTGCCTATTTCTTTCGTGTCGGATCACGTGGAAACGCTCGGCGAGATCGACCACGAAGCGCGCGAGGAAGCGCATCACCTCGGCATCCGCCAGTTTGAGATGACCGAAGGTCTCAACGACTCCCCAAAATTCATCCACGCCCTGGCGCAACTAGTGCTGCGCGCTGTGGACGTACCCATAGATACCGTCATACCGAATCAGGAGAGTGTAGCGGCGCCGCTCATGGCCGCCGATTAGAGCGAATCAGGGCCAACGTTAGAACTGACAGGAGGAACTCATGGCGGGTCCGGAGACCGATCCGGTCAAACAGAATCCGGAGACGACCAAGGCGGCATCCAGCGCGCCGGCCACCAAGTATGTCGGCACGCCCGCGGTTGGGACGTCGAAAGCTGCCGCTGCAGGCGGCATTGCGGCGGTCGGACCACAGAATTCCGCTGTCGACGTTCGTCGCCGGCGCCTCGCCTGGATTGGGATTGGCGCCTTTCTGGGCGCATGGTTCCTGGCCTTCTTCCGTTTTTTCCTGCCGCGTACGCTTTTCGAGCCGCGCACCTCGTTCAAGATCGGCTACGCTTCCGACTACGCGCTGGGTGTCGATACCAAGTGGCAACAGAAGTACCGCATCTGGGTCGATCGCACACCCGACCGGTTGTTCGTGATTTACGCCCGCTGCACGCATCTCGGCTGCACGCCTGACTGGAAGCCCAGCGAAAACAAGTTCAAGTGTCCCTGCCACGGAAGTGGCTATGACAGCGAAGGCATTAACTTCGAGGGGCCTGCGCCGCGACCCATGGACCGCGCCCACGTCGAATTCGCGCCCGACGGCCAGATCCTGGTCGATGTCGCCAAGCTCTACCAGTGGCCGAAAGGGCAACCGAGTCAATTTAATGATGGTGATGGAGCTACCGGAGCGTGGTTGCGAGCCTAGCCAAGTAGCGCCGGCGTCCCGCCGGCTGTCTGGAGGGCATCTTGCCCTCGGCGACTTTGTATAACAGCAGGTTGCGAGAAGTACGAGGACCGAATGCCTGAAGACAAGCAGAACGGAAAAAACGGCGGTCGCGTCGGCATCGTGGATCGGGTCAAGGACGACGTCCAGTCGCTCAAGACCGAGATCCCAGCGAAGGCCAAAGAACAGATCGAAGGCCTGAAAGATCCCACCAAAACCCAGGTCTATACGTCGATCTTTCGCCACAAGCACGACGATACGCCGCGTAACCGGGCGTTGGGCGTGCTCTCGAACGTCTTCCTCCACCTGCACCCCGCGAAGATCAACCGTGACGCCGTTCGCTACAGCTATACCTGGGGCATGGGCGGAATCACCTTCTACCTCTTTATTGTTCTCACCTTCACGGGCGTTCTCTTGATGTTCTATTACCATCCGTCGAAGGTGCAGGCTTTTCGCGACGTCCTTTACCTCGAGCATGACGTCCCCTTTGGCAAGCTCCTGCGCAACATGCACCGCTGGGCCGCTCACCTGATGGTGATCGGCGTGTGGTTGCACATGTTCCGCGTATTTCTCACCGGCTCGTACAAGAAGCCGCGGGAGTTCAACTGGAATATCGGAGTGTTGCTGCTGGTGTTCACGCTGCTGCTTTCCTTCACGGGATACCTGCTCCCCGATGATCAGCTGGGATTCTGGGCTGTGACGGTAGGCACGAACATGGCACGCGCGACACCACTACTCGGACACGAAGGCCCGTTTGGCCCACAGCTGGGTATGACGCCGTATAACGACGTCCGCTTTGGCCTGCTGGGCGGATCGATCGTCGATGCGAATGCACTGCTGCGTTCCTACATCTGGCATTGCATCGGCATCCCGATTGTCGCGTCGATACTGATGATTGTGCACTTCTGGCGCGTGCGGAAAGACGGCGGAATTTCCGGTCCTGCCCCGGTGATGTTGGAAGCCGAAGCCGACAAACCGCGAAGAGGCCCGACCGCCGCCGGCACATAGATTCACGTGGGAACGGCCGCCCTCGGCCGTTCCGAGCCGAGCGAAGCTCGGCAGCAAGAGGGCGTCGATCACCCCGGAACGAAGGAAGGCAAGCAACGAGGAGCAAGCATGGACTGGCGTCAGCTTTGGGAAATTATCTCAGCCCCGGACAACGTCCCGATCGTCGGCCTGATCCCTCTCCTGGGCTTCTACCTCTACCTGGCCTGGAAGCAGGCCCACGCCAACGACCAGCTCATCGTGCAGCTTGAAGGCGACGCCGCACTCGCAAAGACGCATCACCGCAAGACCTGGCCGTTCAAAGCCGGCTGGCAAAAAGAAGTCCACGTGTGGCCGTTCTTGCTGCGCATCGAGTTCCTCGCCGCCATTATCGTAACGATCATCCTGATGGTCTGGTCGATCACGCTGAACGCTCCATTGGAGGAGCCGGCGAACCCTAACCTTACGATGAATCCGGCCAAGGCGCCATGGTATTTCCTCGGTCTGCAGGAGATGCTGGTCTACTTTGATCCGTGGATCGCCGGCGTGGTGATGCCCACTCTGATCATCGTCGGCCTGATGGTCATTCCTTATATAGATACCAACCCGATGGGCAGCGGCTATTACACCTGGAAGCAGCGCCGCTTCGCGATCTCCACGTTTCTGTTTGGCTTCATCGTTCTGTGGGTGGCGATGATCATCATCGGCACCTTCATACGTGGCCCTGGCTGGCAGTGGTTCTGGCCAGGGCAAACATGGGATCACAATCGCCTCATTTACGAAGTGAACCGCGACTTGCCCGATATTTTTGGGATCACATCGAATTTGGGTAAGGGCATTTTCGGCGCGATCGTGGTGGGCGGATATTTCGCCGTCGGAGGCTTCCTGGTCTACTCATTCTTCCGGCAGCGCATGCCCAAGGATTTCCAGCGCATGAGCCTTCTGCAGTTCTCCATTACGCAGGCCTTCCTGCTGATCATGGTGGCTCTGCCGCTGAAGATGATGCTGCGACTGCTGTGGCACATCAAGTACGTATGGATTACGCCCTGGTTCAACATTTAGCCGTTGGCTGTTAGTCGTTGGCTGTTGGCAAAAAGCAACGCAATGCCAGCAACGCCACGGAGCGGCCTTGCTAACAGCTAACGACTGACGGCTATCAGCTAAACCCGGAGGAAGCGGTGCCCGAAAAACCAGTCCCCGAGAACGACCCGATCGTGAACAAGTCGTACGCGTGGCACTACATGATCGCCACCGTCATCCTGATGGCGACCTTGCTGTGGGCGCTATGGGACGAAGCCTTTGGTATGCGGCCGTGGAAGGCTTACCAGCACGAGTGGAAACAGCGCTATACCGCATTTTTGAACACTTCCCGCTCCAAGTCCGCCGCATCCCAGAAGGAAGTGGAGGACAGTCCCGACTATCAGAAGCTGAAACAGACTCTGGATGAGGCAAGCAAGCAAGCCTCCCCGCGAGCGAAGGAACTGCAGCCGCAGATTGGCGATCTCAGCGCCAAGATTCTCGCCGTACAGAACGTCTTCACCGATCGCCGCGCCTACGTGAACGCGCTCACCTACCAGATTGAAACCAGCACCAGCGCCTCTTCGAAGCAAAGCATCCAGAAAGACCTCGATACATACAAAGCACAACTCGCAACCGTCGAATATCCCGACGGCAGCAAACAGAAGTACAACTTTACGCAACTGGAAGAAACCTACAACGACCTCAAGGATCAACGCGGCAAGCTGAATGCCGAACTCGGTGACACCCTCAAGCCCGTAACCGCGGCCAAGGCCGCCATGGATGAGTATGTTGCGGATCACATGGTCGACCTTACTCCGATGCAGATTGCCGGCCTTGAGAGAAAGGTTAACGAACTTGATCCCACGATCGTGCAGATCAACGTGGCCGAGGCCAACATCGTTGACCGCTGCGAGTCGTGCCACATCGGAATTCGGGAACCATTGAAGCTGACCGCAGCATCGTTAAGCCCAAAGGGAGCGAAGCAACCTGACGACTACGCAAAGGCCTTCGTCAGCCATCCCTCCAAGGAATTGCTGCAAGTTCACGATCCGGACAAATTCGGCTGCTCTCCTTGTCACCAAGGCAATGGCCGCGCGACTACCAGCATCGAGAAAGCTCACGGCAACTACGAGCACTGGCTATGGCCGCTGTATACCAAGCAAAACGTCGAGGCCGGCTGCCAGGCCTGTCACGCGGCCGACATGATGCTGATTTCCGGCGAGGTGGGCTGGACGATCAGCCATGGCAAAGACCTTTTCCGGCAGCGCGGTTGCATGGGCTGCCATCGCTACGAGGGGTACGACAGAGAACCGGAAGAACTGCAATCCCTCAACCAGCAAATCAAGCAACTGGAGCAGGAAAGGCGCGACAACACTAAGCAATCGGACTACCTCCAGAAGCAGGCCGATTCCGCCGAGACCAACGAAGAAGCTAATCGCCTGAATGACCAGGCGGTCGGCCTCCGCGTCGCCAACAGCAAAATCGACGGCCGCCTGCAGCAGATCGACTTCCGCTCGCACAGCCTGATGCAGGACGTGAAAAAAATCGGACCGAACCTGAAGGATGTTCGTCTCAAGCTGAACAAGAACTGGATTCCGGTCTGGCTCAAGAAGCCGAGCGACTTCCGTCCCACCACCAAGATGCCGAACTTCCGCCTGACCGACGAACAGATCAAGGCGATCTCGGCATACTTGTGGCAATCCGGCTTTACCGATGCTCTGCCCCAACAGAAATCCGGCAATGCCGATCACGGGAAAGAACTCTTCGAAACCCGCGGCTGCCTCGCTTGCCACTCCATTGGAGAAGGTGACGATCTCCAGGGTGGAACGTTCTCGGCGAATCTTACCCGAGTCGGAGAGAAGGCAAACTACGACTACCTCGTGCGCTGGATCCACAACGCCCGCGAGCGCACGCGTCCCTATTGTGCGTACGAGAAGAAAGATATCGGCCCCGAGGATTATGCGAACAAAGGTCTCCCTTACGTCTTCGACCTGAAGCACAGTCGCTGCCCCAACGACGGCCACGAACTGCAAGTGCAGAATATGACGGTGATGCCGAGTTTGCGTCTGAGCGTCGAAGATGCGCATGACATCGCCACCTACCTGCTCACGCAGAAAAAGCAGGAACCATCCGCTTATGCCGACGCCTCCTTCATGGACGATCCCAAGCTCAAGGACGAAGGCAAGAAATGGATTCGGCACTACGGCTGCGCCGGCTGCCATGAAATTTCGGGCATGGAAGACGAGGGCCGCATCGGCACCGAACTCACCTACGAAGGTAGCAAGCCGATCGAACGCCTCGACTTCGCCTTGTACACCGACGCCGCCCAGCGCGGCGGCAAGGAGCCAATTGCTAATCCTGAGGACCTCGCGCGCCTGCCCGAGGGTCCGGCGAAAGCCCCTTGGTACGACCACAAGGGCTTTTTCGAGCACAAACTCGCCGAGCCCGAGGTCTATGACAGGGGCATGGTCAAATCGGAGACCGAAGCGCTCCGCATGCCCAATCTCCATCTCAGCAAAGATCAGGTACAGGCAATCACCACTTTCCTGCTCGGCAGCCAAGAAACCGGCCTGCCCGCCAGCTACCTGTACAAGCCCGAGGATTCGCGGCGCGACATCCAGGAGGGCTGGTGGATCGTCACCAAGTACAACTGCGTCGGGTGCCACCAGTTCTTCCCCGGCCAGGAGTCCTCGCTCATGAAGATGAAGAAATATCAGGATCCGGACTGGAAAGAACAGTTGCCACCCAAGCTTTACACGGAAGGCGCGCGCGTCAATCCGGAATGGCTGCGTAACTTCCTGACGAACCCCGCCCTCAGCGATGCCGACACGAACCGCAATGGCGTACGCTCGTACCTGAAAGTTCGCATGCCAACGTTCTCGTTTTCCAACGACGAACTGCGCAAGCTGGTGCGCTTCTTCCAGGCACTCTCGCAGCAGCCCATGCCATATATCCCCGAGCAGGTTCCGACGCTGTCTGCGAAAGAGACCGAGATGGCGCGCAGCCTGTTCTCGAGCACGGCGGCGCCTTGCCTAAAATGCCACGCGACCGGCGATGCACAACACGACGCGCACGCCACCGCGCCCAACTTCCTGTTGGCAAAAGATCGTCTAAAGCCTGACTGGGTGGAACGCTGGATCACCGATCCGCAGGCCATCAGTCCGGGTACATCGATGCCCTCCGGCTTGTTCAATCGCGTGAACGATCACTGGGTCTTCGCCGGTCCGACGCCGCCATCTTTCAAAGGCTACGATCAGGATCACACCAAGTTGCTGGTCGACTACATCTTCCAACTCACTCCGGAAGAGCAACGGCGCGTGG
>WNFQ01000771.1_pt1 | contig 21917 bp, 27 predicted proteins | sample 5400171 | NCBI WGS metagenome assembly WNFQ01 (sample SAMN13153356, study PRJNA577476) | soil metagenome | isolation source: 20 cm soil under Madrone tree | place: USA:California | collected 2016-06-14 | reverse complement strand
TCAACCCAGCTATAACAGGCGTGGGACAATGGTACAGTGTCTCCCCATTATCACAAAGCAGCTATCACCGCCCATCAGCCACATTCGTCACACTGTATCCACTGCAGCTGGATTGGGCAACCCCATCATACGCCACACATTCGGAGCTTCGGTGAATTTTGGTTCACTGCAGCCAAGGTCCGTATGGATCATCCACGTGGGGTCTCCATGGATATGGCTCTCCGCTGTCGGGTCAGTACGGTGGGGCCACCACCAATACAGGGTAACTTGGGCATGGTAGCCTTCCAACACACCACCCCTACGATACCAAACCGGATCAGGAGGGGCGGCTGTTAGCGTGTTTTGAGTGTTCAAGCACGACGGACTCGCAGGTGATTCGACCCATATGGTTCTGTCACGTCAAACAGACGCATAACATTGCGCGCCTAGGACTGTGGTACCACGCTTTCGTTTCAGGAGGCGGTCAAGGAGTCCAGAATAACCTCAGCGCCAGCGCCGTCGTCTCTTCTCTTCTCACCCGACTTATCACTGACACAAACACACCGTCTTTCCTCCATCTACTGAGCGCACATCTTCCAACACGCTTGTAAAAAATGACCATTTCTGGATTACACATAACAATAGGGTCTAGTGAAAATCTTAACCGGGCTTTTCCCCTCCAACTACTGTAGTCTACCTGCAGACTGTGTCGTTGCGAAGCTTGAGCTCGCCGACCACCGGGGTCACCATATGCTCAAATATCGTGAGCCGGCGGGCCGGTCAGCGGTCAGGTAGAGGATTTCTAAGAAATTCCCGCCTTCTTCCTCTGCTCGAGGTGGCCATCATAACAGGAGTTTTGACCATGCAAACTCATGCCGGTGTTTTGGAAACCGGTCGTCTTTGAATGCCTTCGCCATCACGCTTCGCACGAACATCGCCATGGACACCTTCTGAGGAAGAATGACACCGTGACATCCCGTGGGTAAATTGATCGCCCGTGAGCACATTCAGGCCTATCAGCTCAACCCTCAAGTTGTCTGTCGATCATGTTCATTATTCATTACTGCCGCTGGGCTGTAAGACGGAGCCTAATTCTATCAAAAAAGCCGAAAATGTGATGAGCAAATTCGACGAGTTTTCTGTCGATGACCGCGTAACCGGGCTCAGGGTAGTAAATGCCAGTGGAAATGTCACGTGGCCGACTGCAACTTTCTTGAAATACGCGCTGGGATTACGTCGCTGCTTTGACAGCTGCATTTAGTTTATTGTAATAGTGGTACAAAGCGGATTGATTTAGGATGTTGAGAACATTGACATATTGAAACCGAGGTGTACAACACACTGCACTGGCAGTACATACTCGAGTACAGTACAGTACAGGATTTGGAACTTGAAATATACCTAAGAGGAGCCTAACTTAGAGCTGGTGGCGGAATTAGGGTGCGCCGACGAGCGCGTCTTTTCTCTTTTGACCCTGACTGCTGCTGCAGAGCGCCTATATTCCGTAAAACGTATTATACTGCAGTACTCCGCAGACAAATGACTTGGCAAATTTAGATCTGGAAACCTAAGGTATGGAGTCTTCAGCTCCAGAAGAACCGATGAGGCCTGAAGCCTGACCGCCTGACGACTCTTTTTAATACTCCAGAAAGCGGTGGCCTTCAAATGACGTTCAGACGTCGATAGATAGAACCATCGGAACACAACGTGACGCAGAGGCTTGAGGATCCGTTCGCGAAGTTGCCATATTCATATTTTATTTCCATCGTCTTGGGACCACACTTCTGTCGCCAGAACTCCCAGTCTGCAGAGGACGGGCCACGGTTGGTTCTTAGGATTGTCCTGTGTACGGTGTACTAACACAGGTGTAAGTATCGAGTGGTAACGAAGCCGAATGCTCAGGAGAGGACTTCACCTTCAGTATCCGCCGCCCGAGTAATAGGCGTTTGTGAGCACTGTTTTGTAGGCCTTGGGGCTATACTACGACAATTGAAACTCAGTTTCCGTTGGGGATCGCCATTTAACATCACAGTGGACACCGCGAGTCTGCTTAGGTTTTGAGCCTTTTGACTTCGGAAGTCAAAAGGCTCGGACCCTGAGCAGAAACCGCAACGATATTCCTCGGAGGTTGTCTCTCGACGTGCTACTTTTAAGCCGAATTCGGGATATTACACCGACTCGGACGTGAGGTCTCAGTTCAATGCTACAACCACCATCTTCCAGTGAACTTGTTACGGTGGAGGTTGTATCAGCAGGCACTTTGGACACCAGTGACAAGACTGAAGACACTGCTTACCCGTACAGTATGACCGAACCCTTCCTGGGGGAGATGAGGTCTGAATCTGAGGTCTCTGAGGATCCGCCGTCAGAGTTGCCACCGTGACGCCGGGGCGTACCGATCAGAGATCTTCATCGCCCACACCGGGCCCATTGGTCCAAATTCAAAAGGCCCGCAAAGTCGAAAGTGAGTGAGAACGAAGGAGCCCGCTGGTTTCCGACAACTTGAAGTGCTCAGCCGAGTATTGTGGCCATCCTATTGGATCTAGAATTACGTCAGCTTAGCCGCTCACTGCAACCACCTGCAGACAACTTTGGGTTGTGTGACCCGTTGAGGCGGGCAACGCGAGCCTGAGAGTATCGTAAGTTATTTGGTGCGAGGCTTAATGATGGAATGAGCTCGTTGATGATCGTTGTGCAATGTGCATGCGCGGAACATTGCCTGTTTAGTACAAATGAAACGAGACTAAAATAGTTAGTACGATGGCGGCTGTGTTGATCAAAAATGGGGAAGTGAAAGAAAGAAGGGCAGCGGAGGCGGACAAGATAAGGAAAAAGTCGAAAACCTGTGGCGCATTGAGCGTGGGAGTAGACGGCGGGCGCTCTGACGACTTTGATTACCCCGACTTTGATTACCCCGGGCAAGCGCTCCGACGCTGTTCCGACGCTTGACTCAGAGAGCATCCTTGACTCGAATTCGGACCTTAGGTTACAGTATATCGCAGTCATGCCTTGAATTGGAAAAAAGTGTAATGTATAACAGAGCATATTGAGTATACCATGGCGTATGATATATAGTAGACAAGAATCCAGTTTGGATACCATATAACAATATAAGAAAGGGCGCCCGATGATGAAGCATAGATAAAGCCGAAGCTTCGAAGAGGAATGGAAGCGGGATTCGAGTCCGTGGAACTTGAACGGCGCGTGCATCAATCCACCCACTCGAATTCACAGTGTTCAAACTTCGCCTTGGGGCTATACTTCCCCTCCTTCAGACAGTCGGCATTCATCCTCATCTTCACAGAACGGTGTACACGAATCCTCTCCTTCCTTTCACAGACCGGTTTTGGAATTTGGCGGCCGTGGCCACAGTTCACCCTGAGGAGAACAATTACGCCCATGAGCGACAAAGAACGGGAATTTGGGGGGGGGAAAGATACATACTGCCAGTAGCTCTTCCACGATAACTGTTTTCGGTCCTGCACATGATGGCGCATAGGAATAAACTCGAGAATCCACCAGGCCTTCGACAATTCCAGCTGATCATAGATTGGACTCAGAGCGTCCAATAGTTCCTCGTGTTCTTCCGATTTGAAAGTGCACGCCGCTATCGGCGAAGCCTGTGCTTGGTCATTGACAGTGACACGGCTTTCATCTGGACAATTAATAGAAGCCCTGGTTTCGGCCACACAAGAGGCAGATGACTCTAGGGCCGCGGGCCGTGGGGTTACGAAAGGGTAAAGAGTGGCAGGATCGAGGCCAATGTGTTTGAAGGTCTTGCGGTAGAATTGGATTCCGGTGTTGGCAAGAAAGCATTGGCGGATCATCCAGCGAAGCGGGATTCTGGCCAATGTGTTTCGTGAGCCATTCTTGACTGATCCCCCACCGATGTCTACAAGACGGTGTCAGGACTAAGTATATTAACGTCAAGACGACTGGGAGAGAATTACCAGAGTGACACCCAGAAAACCAAACTTCCAGCACGTCGGTCACAGCCTGAGTGGATCCGTCGTCGGGTTGCTCATCGGGTTGCTCATCGGGCAGCACTTTACCCTTGTGATCGTTATGGCGCATAAGATTACTAGGGCACCAGCGGCACTGATTTGATCGCGGCATCTCTCCGGGCTTGGTACCCTTCTGTTCATCTGGGCGTCGAAGATGAAAATAGTTAGCCTTGAATTTGGCACGGCGTTCATCGAGCGAAATAGCGTGACGGAAGTAGCGGATAGAAGTATTCGAGGCTGTAAATGGGAGGGTACGAGGCATTAGACCAACAGAGGAGACCGTATCCCTACGCCACGCATTAGGTGCCCAGTATATGAACCACGTTAAAGAGAGAGCATACCATACGCCAACAAATTCTATCTCAACGTCGATGGAGAAAGCCTTCTTAAATGCGGTGCTTTGTTTCCAACCGGTTTCGTCTTCGCGACTGTACATCTTATATGCGAAGGGAACCTGCTGGTAGTTCCCCGCGGGGAGCAGGCCCACCTGTGACCGATCTGGTTACATCCGACCAGACATGATGTAACGGGTACAAACCTTATGGATCATGCCAGCTAGCGCTCGAGCGGTGTATGCGCCGCGTGAAAACCCAAAAATGCATATTTTATCCCCTTCTTGATCTAGCACAGTAATGAGGATGAGGTTCTCCGCACTGGAGCAGAATGGTTTTCCGATGGACGTACAATTTTCCATCAAAAATTCATATCCCCCTACAAAGAAAAATAGTTGTAAGCGTGCCTGGAAGCACTGGGGACGTCAACAAGAACAACGTACCCATGACATGGGCATCAAGGTGATTGGCAACAGCCATGTCAATCATCTTTTGTACTTTTGACCGGAGCGGTGACGCGACGTTTGGAATCGTGTACGTCCCGATGCCAGACTAGAAAGTCACGTTTGAACTGTCATCTCACAATAACGAGAATCCGCCTTTGCGGACCTGATAGTAGACCACCTGCTGACTCTTGTCGTCCTTCTTGAGCATCGAGAAGAGCTGCACGATGTTCGAGTTCTGCAAGTAAAACTCAGTGAGGGAGACCATATGAACGGGAATATGCACATACGTCTCCGTCGAATTGGTCGCCCGTCCCATCGAAGCATAGAACAATTGTGCGCACATCGTGGGATGGTGGGATCACGGTGTCGTCATAAGTTCCCGAACTTACAGACGGTGACGTTTGGGCCTTGTCCGGTGAATCGGTGGAATTTGTTGACTGAGTTCGGTTCCGAATCGCGCTGGTGGGTGCGGGCATTTCGAGTGGAGAAATGTGGGAGAAGCTGGCGGATGATTTTGAGAGAAAGTGGTCCGCGATATATAAGCGTAAGGCGGAGATCTTAATTATAGCAAGAACGTGATCCACGTCAGAAGATACGGTCACGTTAGGCCCGCCAGCACGAAAGGAATGGCAGTGCGCCACATATGCCATCTTCTGGGTTCCTCGATGGTGTACTTCCGTTGACCAAACATAGGCAGTTTCTCTCACCCGGATACAAGACCGACCCATAACCGGGTAGAGAACATCGACGTCGGAGGTAGATAAAACAAGACTTTTGATGCCGGAACCCGGTATGTCCTGTATTCTACCGATGAAAGAACGAGTTTGAACCGGTTACTGGGCCGTTCCATGGCTGCTAAAATCGTGGATAAAAGTATAGGTGCAAAGGTGTTGCTACTGTCTGCCGTGCTTCCCGTCTAGTGGCCTTATGAAACGACGAAACTTGAAGCATACTGACGAGATTACGGCCACTATATCACCGTGACGGCGTAATTGGAACTGTGACTCCGTAGGAAACTGGCTTCAGTTGGTTCTTGGGCAAGCGCGCGATTGTCCAGCCTCAGGTGCCAGTAATAGAGGAGTTTGGGATTCGATACCATCTATGCGGGCAATTGTGACTAGAGCAATTATACTGATGAGTTTACTTTACGACTCGGGGCTAAGTGGGGTAGCTGTCCGAGTAGTTATGGACGACGTCGGGCTGTTCAAACTTGGACCTCCGCGTGTTGATAATCCCGACATCTCATCAGGGCCGAGAAACCGTTCATGTACCACTGCCACTGGCACGAACTTCAGTAACCGATGACCTCGCGTGCAAACAGAAGCCTTTGTGAGCGTCATTTAGTGAGCTTCAATATTGCGGCCATTGGAAAACTCAGCTTAGTTTATGGCAGAATCCCAGATCGCCATTAATCCCACATATCACCCTGGACACGGCTAAGTCTAAGGACCCAGTACGTACTAGCCACAGAAGTTAACAAAGTTGAGATAATGGCTAGACCCATAGCCTGAGGTCCATCGAGTTCTAATTCACTCTAAGCATAATTCTTAGAGGTAGAGAGCCCTTGCTATTGCCAGGTCAACTTTGGGACACCACACCAATGTGACTTTAGCACGGATACTACGCTCTCCAGAAGTGAACCTGTTACAGCAGAGTATGTATTGGCAAGCTCCTCGGACTTGGTGGACGAGACTGAAGGTGAAGCTTACGTCAAACTGAACCCTCTCGAGAAGCGATGACTGCCAGCTGAGGTAGGATCCGCCCGCGGAGTTGCCACTTTTCTACACCGTGCCGCGTGCTGATCTTTACCCACACCAGATCCGTCACTCCAATTCGGATTGAAAGTGTGTCAGCCACGCCGGTTTTCGGCAAAAGCTTGGCCGGGTGTTGACGAGGGCAGTGTGTGGACTCTGGACCGTCATCCGCGAGGCATCTGAGTCGGTCACGGTAAGGAAGAACAGCGACGGTCCATTTTGGATCGAGAATTATGTCGACTTGAATGCGATCACCGCTACAACCCGATGGCTGCGGGTAGTGTCAAATCAAGGCAGGAAACGCGAGAGGATTTGCTACGATGGCCGATGAAATGGAATGAGTTCCCGTGGTCAATCCCTGATCATAATATCTGATCAACGCTGAGATGAAAAGAAGACCGCTGTGACGACAGTATCCAGCCAGAAATACGAATGTGGCCACTAAACTGATTCGGTGTAACTGTTGAACGACCTTTCTGCCAGTGAGTCCACGCTTGCGACGGAAATGTGCCCATATTGGTTCATGTTTGGTTCAATAGAATGGTCGGGCGACGGGCCGGCGTAGATATATATTGCCACGTGAAACGCCCGCTCCAAAGCCTCCTACATACGCCACTGATCGCACGTCCTTTGTTGTTTCACTTTGGTTACGCATACAACATTACGGCCGATGATGACACGTTCATCGGCCCTTTGATTGCGTAAGGTCCATCACCTCTGGTGCGTATAAAAGTCGTTTGCACCGTCTGGCTGCTTATAAGCTTGTTTGATAATCCAAGCAAGACAGGTCTTTCTCCCTACGCAGGCCAGGATGGTGCATAAAATAGATGGATGGACATATGCAACTGAATCTAGTCATGCCGTATGTGAACCCCGACACACATTGTCGAGACAAATGCTGTCACAGGGATGAGCGTCGATGAGCGAATGAGCCAAACGACCTACTAGACATGACGAGCGCTTCTTTGAGTAGATCACGTACCGTGACAACTTTATAGACCGCGGGTCACCACTTTCTCCGGCATAGGAAAGTTTCGAGAAACAGCGCCGTATATACACAGCAATTTTTTTTCTTAGGTCCATTTTTTCCCCAAGAACGTGATACGACTGGGTCGCATGTTTTCGAGTAAACCATTGGGGATGACATAGAATCAAACAAGTGCCAATTGTGTGAGTTTCTTTCATCTCCCCTTGCCATGATATTTGTAGGCCTTTATAGGATGTTGAACAGTCGGATTGTGGCGGAGGCCTGATAAATGAACGAGGTGATGGAATACTGTATGACGTTGTAAGCGCAGCAGTGGCGCTGATTGCCACGCCGTAACATGCCAACCAGGTTATATGCGCGGTGTTATGATGAAATCGTGTTCGCAAACCCTATTCGCAGTACCAGGCTTGGAGTTTCCCATCGCAATATATCTAGGCATTTCAGGTCAGTTGCTGATTGAGATGCAAACATATGTAATGGGTGGCATGAGATGATGACGCCGGGTGATGAAGGTAAGCAAGTATACAGTGCGGAAAGAAGCTATACATAGACTGGCTTCTAGACAAAGGAACCCTGTCATTCTAATAGCATCAGAGAGAAGCGTGGCGTGTCATTGACAAACAGTTAGCATCATCGACGGGCGGTTGAACGAGAGCAAGGTGATGATTACAACCAAGACCGTGAAATAGTTGGAAATGTAATAAGCCAGACAGAGACCCGCGTTGATCGCACTTGAGGAATTCTGCTTCGTTGAATTTGACGAGGATGGAAGGGTCAGGGAGTGGGAATAGTGCCCTTCACACCGGCCTAGAAGTAGCTGAGAATCCGAGAATGCTGGCCCAAGTCTCCGTCGTGCGAATAATCATCATGCGAATCTGTGAAGGTACCAACGTGTCATACGCAACTTTGAGCCCAGAACTTAATATCCTCTCAGCCAGACGCTGCATTTGAAGAGACACAACCCGAGGAATGGAAGTCCGACGGCGGGAATCGGTCACGTGGCGGTGCTCGATCTGCGGCTTGCGGGGAGTTATGGCCGAGTCGAGGATGTTTCTCTGGCAATCGCGTTTCTTTTCTCCCAAGATGGCAGCGAATTCTCTTCTTCCGCCTTTGCACCACCCGCTCTGGTAGTCCGCTTGCCAACTTCTAGCGTATATATTCCCAATGCATTTTCCACCGTCCCCTGGTCGTCACTATGCGCCCCTTCGCCCCTTTCTCTTTCCTTGTCTCACTCTGCTTGGCATGCCTCTCCTCCGCTGCTCCTCGACGTCTCAAGCTCAGACAAAACGTCATGCCTCCCCGCAACTGGATCCACATGGGCCGCGCACCTTCCGAGCATGTCATCCAGCTCCACATCGCGCTACCCCAGCCACGGTTCCCTGAGCTGGAGCAGCACCTAGCAGAAATAAGTGACCCGTTTCATGAGCGCTACGGTGATCATCTGTCCAAGGAACAGGTTGAAGAGCTTGTTGCACCCCATCCAAGTAGTGTTGATGCGGTGCATGAATGGCTTGCTGGTTATGGCATCCGCAGCAAGGCATGCCACCGATCACCAGCTGGGGATTGGGTCACGGTGTATGTGCCTGTTGCGCAGGCGGAAAAGATGCTTGGCACAGTATGTTGCCGTTGCCTCATTGCTGCGAGACTTTAAATCAAATTACTCACGCGTCCTGTGGCTTCATAGGAGTTCAGCGTATGGAAGCACGACAAGGACGGTGATGTCCTCGTGCGCACGACCGAGTATAGTTTGCCCGCACATCTGGACCAGCATATCGAACTCGTTCAGCCGACGACAGTATTCCATCGCGCCAAGGGACACCGTTCGACACTTCGCTTCTCTCCACCTGGTCAAGTCTCTCCTTCCTCAGCTGATGCAAAGATTGTTATTCCTGGATCTACCCTATCCGTCAATGCAAGTTGTAACTCGACGATGACTGTTTCCTGTCTCAAGCAACTCTATAACATGGTTGACTATGTTCCACGCGCGACGCATGAGAACGCGGTCGCCGTCACCGGCTATCTGAAGGAATTCGCCAATTTTGTAGATCTGCAGCGATTCTATGCGGACCAAGTCCCTGATGCTGTTAACACATCCTTCGATGTCGCACTCATCAACGGTGTGTGGTCACTCCCTTTTGTTTGTTTTTTCAGAGATGATGACTAATTCGATGCTACCTTCTAATGTAAAGGCGGCGCGAATAATCAGAGTCATCCTGGGGGCGAGGCCAATTTGGATGTACAATTCGCTCTCGGAATATCGTTCCCTACTCCAGGCACGTTCTACTCGACTGGCGGACAGCCGCCGTTCCAACCAGATAAGGATACGCCGATGAATACTAACGAACCTTATATAACGGTGCGTGTGCACACCCATTATTACTGTTTCGTCCTGTAATCTCGAACGGCGTGTTAGTGGCTGGACTTTATTCTTGCACAAGAAAAAATTCCTCAGACCATTTCAACAAGTTATGGTGACGATGAGCAAACAGGTGAGCTCCACTCAGGTTCTTCCACCTTTCCGACTCAGGTATCGATGCAGTACCCAAGGATTATGCGCATCGCGTATGCAACAGTTTCGCTCAACTTGGTTTGTATTCTTACCATATGTCATTCTCAAACTGTTGTCGTTCCAACGGTTTTTTTACCAGGTGCACGCGGAACTTCAGTACTGTTCAGCTCGGGGGACGGTGGTGTTGGAGATGGTAACTCCTTCCTTACGATGCAAACGTGCATCACGAATGACGGCAAGAACCGTACTAGATTCATAGCCAATTTCCCTGCGAGTTGCCCATTGTAAGTTTGTTCCACCCACCCGTGGTCCCTTGTGCCGCCCTCAGGTGTTCGCAATTGACATTTTTCCGGGACGGCGCACGCATGCAGCGTGACAGCGGTTGGCGGTACGACCCAAGTTCCTGAAGTTGCGGCTGAGTTCTCTGGAGGCGGATTTAGCAACATTGTGCGTTTTGCTGTTTTTCATTCGTGTTGTAACAACAACCTTGACAAGGAAACCTTTAAAGTTCCCACGCCCAAGGTGGCAAGAGGCCGCCATCGAGAAGTTTCTCAAATTGCTGCCTAATGGCACTTATGCGGGACTTTTCAATCGTAAAGGACGTGTACGCTAGCACCGTTATCTCTCAGTAGTGATGGAGAGCTCATTGCTCCCTTGCTTTGCCTTGACGCACGATGATCGTCATCGGGTTTTTTGTGTAGGCGATTCCGGACGTCTCGGCTCAAGCGGAGAACTTCCGTATCTTTTTCCGAGGGAGACCGGTGGGTGTTGGCGGCACGTCGGCGGCGTCTCCCGCTTTCGCCGGACTTGTCGCCTTGCTGAATGATGCGCGCCTCGCGGCCGGAAAAAGCTCGCTGGGATTCCTCAATCCATTGATTTATGCCTTGAAAGGGGATGGATTTCATGATATCGTGGCTGGGAACGCGCCGGGGTGTGGTACACCCGGCTTCAACGTAAGTGCTCTCGTCGTGTGTCTTTGTGGTTAACTCCTGAACTAAATGTAACTTTATTGAAAGGCGACGGTTGGGTGGGATCCTGTTACAGGTTTTGGGACGCCTGATTTCCAAAGGTTAAAGGAAATTGTTTTGAAATATGAAGGGAAGGGTAGAACGTCGCAATGAAACAAAATAGACCATGACACATGTATCATGTTGGCAAACCGACGCGTATACGACTCGAAAATCTGTGCTACGAGACGAGACGCCCAGTCAAGCTAGTTAAGCCCACGGCGTTCCGGCGACACGTAGTGCTGGCCAGAACACGTACTCAAGGGCCACCCAAGCTGGCATGGCACTAAAATGCGCCTGATAACACAAGTCGTGCATGGCGATATCATACTACACTGGCTCGTCTGAGGACCCGATATCCGTACTATTGAGCTAACAAGTAGCTTGCGTTGTTCCCATTGACGGGCTAACGTCGCTTCTTATTCAGTGCTCTCTATGGTAATCAGACTTGTACTTGCGGCTTGTTCAGGCTCAGACTGTCTGTCAGGCGATGCGGTAACATCTTGCTGGCGGAGTTGCTCTAAGGGCTCGTGGTGGCTTGCATCAGTAATTTGAGGATAAATGGGTGAGGGATTGCCAGACAAATCCATAAACTGCAATACAAGGTTATCCCCAATTTCCTGATGTTACAGTAGTTGCCTCGCATGATACTGCTCACCAACTGAAGAAGCGTTCTCTCCCTATATTGTAGCGCCGACGCGAACGAACAGTTTTCCGCTGGCAGGCCCAAATGAAGACAGCCGCATATTTGCCTGTTTCATTGTCGACTCGCAGTCTTCCTACCCTTATTTGTATACATACGTTTACTGTAACTGTTCGACCAATCCCCCCTGCACTCTCACGCATGAATATGATTGTGAAGCCCCGTATATACCTATGATATCTCACGGCTATTGGTGGTGTGTCAACCTCATTACAGTTTATCAAGAAATATTTATGCGGGTCATGGCGCATGTATTCCGCCAATGGATTTTGGGGTGGTCTCGCTTTATTGTGGTCAGATAGACATACTCTCCAGTATCCTGCTAACTTACTTCTCCCAGGGTACTGTATTATCGCCACATCGCGTAACTCGCGTAACTTGTCGATTACACGCTGTGCCTGTGCCTGAACGCTCTCTCTCCGCGTCCCCACCGACAGAACTTCGTTTGCACGCCTGCCCTGATACTTTATCGCATCAACTCCTTTATTCCCTGTCGTCTTCTCACGTGGCAGTGATCTCCTCGTTTGCGGTTAATTTTCAGTCCCGGACAGAGACCGTTGCGCTGGTTTGATGGGTTTCCAATGTGTCGAATTTTTGACAGCCACGTTGCCCTCACTGTCATTGTGATGGGTCATTTCGATTTCATGACCTGTCACCGTACACTCGGACCTAATTCATAGGGTGTCGTCATACTTAAACCTGCTGCTCTCGCCCACTTGTTTTCTCTTCAGGCGTCTCCTTCTACCCATTCTCAGCATCTCACACTCTTTGTCGTCGTCAATGATGCGTCCACTCTTTTCTATCTATCTGACGGTTTCCCTTGCGTGGCTCGTAGGCCTCTTTCAGCCGTCCCTAGCCGCGCCATCCGCCCCTTCAATCGCGAACACCCCAAAACTGAAGGATGCCGCGGTGCCTCCGCCCAACTGGCTCAACGTCGGCCGCGCCCCGCCCCTGCAGCACATCTGGCTTCGCATCGGTCTTCCCCAGGCACACTTCTCCGAGCTTGAACACCAGTTGTACGAGATGAGCGATCCAAAAAACGCGCGATATGGTCAACATCTCTTGAAGGAACAAGTCACGGAGTTCGTCCGGCCAGATCGGCGTAGCGTGGGGGCTGTCGACGCGTGGTTGGCCGAGTACGGAATTACGGGAGATAACAGGGTCAGACGTTCCGTGGCGGGTGATTGGGTTTCGATTCTCGTGCCTGTTGCACTTGCGGAGGAGATGCTGGATACGGTGAGTAAGCTCTTGGCATCACGATTCCCACGTCTTTCTCACGGCCGTTGGTGGCATCCAAATTTGTATCTTTCTGGTGTGTTACGTGTATCGTAGGAGTTCCATCTTTGGAAGAATGTCCGCGATGGTGAAGACGGGGACGTGTTTGTCCGCACCACGCAATACAGCCTTCCAGAACATCTGCACGCGCACATCGAACTTGTGCAGCCCACGACGTACTTCGGTCGACCCAAGCCGATGAGCACAAGCCTATTTTTTGAGGGCCTCGGCCTCGAAGTATCCATCTCCGACTCTTCATCTTCTCCCTCCTCAGGCTCGCCTCCCGTGGCTAATTATACCAATGGCACACTCACTGACCCGATTACTGGCGTTAACTGCTCTCGTACTATCACGGTCCCTTGCCTACGGAGTATTTATAATACGTCTGGGTATGTACCGCAGGCGACGGACAAGAACAAGATCGGGATCACCGGGTATCTGGGCCAATTTGCAAACTCAGCAGATCTGCAGTCGTTCTACAAGGCTGAGGTTCCAGCTGCTGTCAACTCTTCATTCCAGACCGTCTTGGTCAACGGTGCGTTTACCCAGAGATGGGCTTCTTGCTTATAGATGTTTGGAAGCCGGCCTGACGCCAAGTTGTTTGTGCGGTGGTGCATTTCAGGCGGACAGAACAACCAGTCGCTACAGGCCGCTGGAGCGGAGGCCAACTTGGACGTCCAATTTGGCCTCGGGATGTCTTTCCCGACTCCGGGAACGTTTTACTCGACTGGGGGCAGCCCACCCTTTAACCCGGATGCACTCACGCCAGTGGACACGAACGAGCCTTATGACGACGTGCGCGGCATACCTCCTTGTTTTGTTTATTCCGCGGATGTACTGACACTCCTTCGCTTGGGGTTTGTCCTCTTAGTGGCTGCAGTTTATGTTGGCAATGCGTGATGGAAATATACCTCAGACCATTTCAACGAGCTACAGTGATGACGAGCAGAGTGGTAAGAACAAACTTCTCAAACCCTTCCCTCTATACTACGATGTGGGCCCGAGTTTTTAAATTATCGCATAGTTTAGTCGGTACATCTTGACTCGTAACTGACCCGTGCCTCGTTTCCAGTGCCCAAGGACTATGCAGTCCGTGTTTGCAAAGAATTTGCGCTGCTTGGTGGGTCGTATTTCATCTTGCAGTATATTGATGTCAACGACTTACTCATGTGTTTGTCGGGCGTTCAGGCTCCCGTGGCGTATCTATCATCTTCTCATCAGGTGATGGCGGTGTAGGCGATGGCAACGCAAACCCCGCGACGCAGCGGTGCTTCTCAAACGACGGCAAGAACCAGACAATATTTATACCCGGGTTCCCCGCTAGCTGTCCCTTGTACGTCGTGTCCACTACTGTACCTCCCCTTCATATGAATTCTCATCAACCGTGTCGTATTGGCAGCGTCACGGCGGTGGGCGGGACTCAAGGATTTCCGGAGATCGCGGCGCGATTCTCGGGTGGGGGTTTCAGTAACTACGTGAGCTTGAATTCACCCGTCGCCGGTCTTCTGCAATACTGTATTGACATGGAAAAACAAAAGTTTGCCCGTCCAGACTGGCAGACTGTGGCTGTCCAGAATTACCTCGATAACCTTCCCAGCGGCCAATACCAAGGACTCTTCAACCCGTGCGTACCCTTTCCTTTCCCTTCGATCCCCATTCACTTGGTTTTGCGCATGCCCTTGTCCTTGCCCGTCACACAGCGCTGGGCGTGTATGTCCATCCATTCCCTTATCTCTATATCAAACGCTTACCTATAGCGGTTACCCTCTTTCTTTCTTATAGGCATACCCTGACGTCTCGGCGGAATCGAGAAGGTACCTTATATACTTCAAAGGCCTTGCCGGGCTCATCAGCGGCACGTCCGCCGCGGCGCCGACTTTTGCGAGTATAGTCGCCCTCTTGAACGACAATAACATCGCAGCGGGAAAGCCCCCACTGGGCTTCCTCAACCCGATGTTGTACACAATTGGCGTTGGGGGGCTAAATGATATTACTCAGGGGAATGCGCCTGGGTGCGGCACACCAGGCTTCAACGTGCGTAGCCTATTATCTTTTTCTTCCCGGATGGGGTTGACGTATTTGGTTAGGCAACGATGGGTTGGGATCCTGTAACGGGTCTTGGAACGCCCAATTTCGCGGCGCTGAAGGATATCTTGACTCCTTACAACCCTCCTCTACCGGCGCTGTTGGGCAGTCTTATTGGGGCTTTGCTGAACTTGAAACTTTCATTGTTTGTTTCGCTCAAGTTGTTGTGAAGTTTGAAGGGTCAGGCGCACTTTACCCACCACCAGGACGATTACATGAAAAATTTGCTGATGCAAGATTTAAGGGTTGATGCGGACATGGGGGTCGGTCACTTTTTTGTTGTTGTTTGGACTCTCTGATGGATGGACTTGGGACTGGGTTGATTGTGAATTGTAAATCATTCCGTTACTCTTCTTGATATATCGCTTTCCTCGTATCTGTCGCTACTCTCTCGGACTTTCACTACTCACTTGGACCATGTAGAGAAACAGTAACTTTTAAATACCATAAAATCGAGTTGGAATCAGAACTCACACTGTACATCTAGGCGAGGTTCCAAGAATCCCAAGTCGTGATATAGACACGAAAGTAAGGAATAGACCCTCATGACGAAGCCTTACTTGCGCATTCGCTTCTTGAACCGCTCCATTACCTGCTCGTCCGTCGCCATCCGCGGCCCCCGCGGACCACGCTCTTCTTCGACATGTGCCGCCGGTGGAAGGCCGAGAGCTTCACGTTTGGCATCGCGAATGATATCTGCGTCTGACTTGGCGCGCAAGGCCGGACGGTAGACTATCGAAACAAAGATCAACAAAATTGCTTCGGGCGAGGGAAGGGGAAAAGACGACGCACAACGCGTGGCGGCAAGGTGAGCCTCCTCATCGGGTACTTTACGGTGCTGCGGCTCGCGTGTGCGGCCGTGCGAGAGCGAGAGCTTGGCCTTTTCCGTTTCTTCGATGTTCCTCAGTCGTGTGCTATTATGGCATTAATTATTAGAAGGAAGGGGGAAAGGGAGGGTGGTGTTGGAAACGCACTCCATGCCAAGGTCGACTTCGGGTATGGCTGTGAGCATCGCGAGCGAATTGGTGACGCTGCCCTCCTCGCCGAGCTTGCGTTCAACTTTAAATCTCGGATCAAGGTGATCAAACGGATCGTCGTCTTGGGTATTTCCGAGGGGTTTGGCACCCGCTGTCGTATTGGCAGCGGTGGTGGTAGTAGTGGTGGCCGTAGCGGATTCCTTGTCAGTGCTCGTGCTCGTGCCCGCGTCCGGGTCTAGTGCCGGTTGCTGCTGATGGTTACGACGTAGTTTCATATTTTCCTCGATGTATACCATCCTGCATGCACGGGATATCTCAGTTTCCCTCGAGATAATTGAGGTGTTGGAGTACGTACATGTGCTTGTCGACGTCGAGCGCATTGGTCTGCTGCGTAAAATTGTTCGCGCGCACAGCACGACGCATCTTTGCCGCTTTGTCCTCTGGCTCACTGGAAAAATGCTCTCATTTAAGCAACACAAATGGACAATGAGGCAAAAATGGAAAGAAAGAAAAAACCCCGTACTCAGAATCAGACTCGTCGGATACCTGCGCGCCAGGTCTTAGGCCCCCAACAGGCATATTGTCTTCTCCATCTTCAGGTTTTCGTCGCCGTTTCTTCTTTCCATCTCCCTTTGTCAGCCTGGACGCATCGATTCCTTGCCGTGCTTGACGGAACTTGCGGAGCTCGAGGAGTTCAGAAACACTATAGCACTCGGGTGCACATTAGACGAGACTGGGCGAGTTTAGGCAAAAAAGCGAGATGCATCCATACGGGATACCGCCATCATCACCATCTTGCGCCAAGTTGTCCTCTGACTGTGTGGGTGCGGAGTCCGAAGGATCCGCTGAGGGATCACGGACACAGGTTTGAGGTCTTGTGCGTTTCTTAATCATTTCACTCGAGAGGGAGAGCGAAAGAGTGAACCGGGTTTTGCCGAACAGTGTATCTCTTATTAGCTACCCGTCCTCCGTCCCACTGCCTGCATCTCCCTGCGCGCCTCCTCCACCTGTACCATCACCACCACCACCGCCTGATGTCCTCGGCCCTGTCGAAGTACCAGACTTCCCAGCAGTCGCTCCAGGGCTCACAGCCGAGGCGGAACCCGGGCTCACACCGCGATCCTTGGTGTTCAACAAGCTCTTGAAGAAATTCTGCAGCACCTCGTGCTGCGTTTGCCCTGTCGGACTCGGTGCACCGCCCGTGCGCCTACTACCGCCACCGCTGCCTTCCATTTCGGCCAGCGCCCGCTCGACCGCCGGCAGCGAGAAGGTCGACGAACCTAATGGTCCGACGAGGCCTGCGGACGGTGGAGCTGAGGGATCGACGGGGCTGCGGAAAATGCCGCGGGGGTCGCGATCGACGCGTCGGGCGTTCTCGTCGTAATTCTTCGCGAGGAACGCTTGTTCCGGCGTTGGATTGTTGAGTGGTGCGAGTGGCGTCAGCTGTCGTAGTCAGTCAGCATTAGTATCGGTTCCCCCAGTGCAAGAAAAGGCGTACCTTGAGTCCTTGGTCCTGTACGAGCGCAGCGTACTGTTTCCGAGCGCCTGCCTCGCTCCCTTCATCGTCGACACCAGATTCGAGGTCGTATTCCCATGCCTCACCCCATGCTTTCGCATCGAAGCCGTCTCGTAGGACCGCAATTTTTCCCCAGCTGTCCCACCCCGCGGGAACGATGATGCGGTCACGGTCGAGTGTGTTTGGCTTGTGTAAGAACGGGAATGGGTTGCGCGCTGGTGCAGCTGCGCCATCGAGCGTGCCGTCAGGAGCGGGAGCGGGAGGTACGAAAAGGGCGTGCAGCGCATACTGGCGCAAGACATTGAGTGTTGTTGGTTGCGGCGTTGAGTAGAATAAGCCCGCGCCATCTGTACTGGATATAAGTGGAAATGAAAAGAGATGGATACTACGAGGCGTACACTTGAGGCAGACCGTACGCAGTATTTGCATGATCCCATCAGTGCGCTCCTCCCATTCGTCCCCCTTTCCTTTGACCATGCCACCCATCCCAGATGCACCCGCGCCGACAAGGTCATTGTTGTCATCGATCAAGTCTGCTTTGGTGCACACGACGATGATGGGCACGCCCGCTGCGTTGTGCGTGAACGTGCCCAGACCTAGTGGGAGGATTGTGCCCTGAAGCGCACTGGATGTCGCAGGGAGGGGCTCGGCGGATGGTTCAGTATAGTGCTGGAGGTGGGCCTGCCCTACGTGGGGGTATGGTCAGTGCCAACGGAACCAGGAAGAGACGGACGCACAGCGTTCGCGGTGTTCCTCACGAATAACCTCGAGTTCACGCGCACCATCCCCTTGGACCCAATGCTCAATCCAGGAGAGCCATGTGCGTAAATCCTCGAGGAAGGTCCAGGGCCGTGTCCAGTCCAGCACAATTATGACAGCAGTATGGGGGAGAGTGGATTGAGGGCGCAAGAAGTGCGACAAGAGGGCTGTATATGAAGGGGCAGATGACGGGACAGTGTATACGGATAACCGGGCAAGGATATCTGCGTGCGGGGGGCGGCGTTGTTGGGATGTATATTGAGGGGTAAAGCAAAAGGGACAGACCTTCCTCTCCTTCGTCGCGCACGTCAGCCCAGTCGTATCCTAAAGCAAAGTCTGTGCGTGGCTCATCTTTGCTAGCGTCGGCAGCTGTTTTCTGGAGGATGGCAGACACGAGTGTGCTCTTGCCGGTTGAAGGCTGGCCAAGAACGAGGATATTCTTCGTTGGTATCGAACGTGAGGAAGAGACGGAATTGAGGATGGTGGACCAAAGATCTTGTGGGGGTGCTTCCGGTGAGGATGGGCGTGAATCCTCGTTCATGGTCGAGTTGTTCGTTGAAGTCAAGTGCGAGTGAGTGACCGCGTCTTTGAGTCCCGCTCGTCGTCTAATCTAAATCATCACCACGGCGTTTAAATCACATCAAGACACCCTCATGGCAGCGGCAGTCGCGGTACCCGAGCACAAACTCTCAGAATCACCCAATTCGCGTGCGATAGAGATCTTTGACTGGACAGTCACCGCGCAGACAGGGCCAATCTCCAACGCGACACGCTCCGACGCGCTGCACGCTGCTCTAGGCATCCCACCCCCCGAGATGACGTTTGGCAGCAATTTACTGCGAATAACGCACCGCCCAAGTGGATGGTCGTACGCGTTCCGCGCGGAGGATGCTCTTAAAGGGGTGAAGAACGGACCACTCGATGCAGGAGACGGGGGTGTCAAAGTGGGCTATGCAGACTCTTGGCTTAAAAGTCGGTGAGCATTCCCATCGGTATCTTGTCGCATGCTCCCTAGTTGCACAGCGCTTTTTCATCGTCCTTCTTACTTATTCTTGCTCTCGAAAGGACTGGTCCAGACTCGCAGATCCCGTTGCCGCAAACGGTCGCGACGAAACCGTATGACTGGACATATACAACGACGTACGCGGGAAGCCTGGACGACTCGGGCTCAGAAACCGTACAATGGGTCCCGGGGGAATCCACCAACGCGCAGCACACGATCCCCATCGCCGAGTTATCCCGGCCGGATCCAATCCTCTTCTACGCAGAGATCCCCCTCTTCGAAGATGAATTACATGATAATGGCGCATCGCATCTCCTCGTGCGAATAGTGCGTCTGCTCGATCTAGAAAACATTCTTTCTTAATGACCAAACGCGTGCTAGCGCGTGATGCCAACATGCATCTTCATATTATCGCGTTTCACCTTACGCGTCGACAATGTGCTCTTCCGCGCGCACGACACACGCATCTACCATTCATTCGCGTCGACGCCGCCTCTCGTCGTACGCGAGACTCGCGGGTGGGAAGCGCCGTACGAGCGCGTCAAGCGGGTACGATAAAACACTTTGCTTCACATCTCTTCCAGCCATCTTGACCCAGTCCAATCCTTCTCTGGGGTCTTCCCCACCTTTCTAGGCTCTGCCTCGAAGAGACGACCTGATGCCGCTGACGGACCCGAATTTCATTTGCAAGACACTGTCGGATATGCCAAGGGAGGCATCACAGGAGGCTGGTGCTGGCACTGGCTGGCGCGGTCTCGGGAATGCCGTGCAAGTCGCGACCCTGCAGTCGTGATTGTCGAGGGGGCGAACGCTTTCATGACGAAGGGGGCGGTCATCCGAGTGTGTTGATGCTCAATTTTCTCGGTGCTGTTAGTCGGACAAGTGACAAGCGCTGTCAACACTCGTGGTTATGGTACTTGAAATTGATATACTACATCCCCTCCAACCAACCATATACCGGAACTCCCTGTGTACTAGACATCAGCAAAAGAAAAAAAAAGTTGGCAGACCATTATTGAATGTAATCAATGTCTTGAGCTGCTTTTCTATATGGTGTCCTTCCATGTCCTGTGCATTGTCTCAAAGAAAACTCAAAGTTTTCTTCAAAGTTTTTCAGATATAAAAACTCTAAATAATTGTTAAATACATGTTAGAATTTTATCAAGTTTTTCTGGACTAAAAACTGTGATTTGCATGCAGTGACTTATCTTGTATTCTCTCAAACACTTGATTTTACAGAATGGTGAGGATATGTGGTGCTCTTAGGAATGAGAACAAAGTGGAGTGGGGGAGAGGAAGTCTCTGGACCCCTGGGACTGATTGTCCCTTGTCTCACAGCATGATTACTATCACTAGTTGGGAGTTTCAAAATTTTGATTAAATTTGCACCAAACTCTAATCATATCATGAATAGAAGAATATTGGTTACACCTTTTGCTAATCAGACTTTTGGAGTCGGTGCTATAGCTTCTGAAAATTGTACCTACGTCCTAACTTAGAGAATGGTGCATGTGTTATTGTGTCAGAACGATGCCAATCGGAAGGTTGGGAGTTTCAAAAATTTCTGTCACGGAAAGTAACAGAAAGTAACACTGACTCATACAACAGGTGACACAACTGTAGCGCCATTAAACAAACGCGTCGCGTCATGCTGAGTTGCGGACTTTGAAATATGATCCCCTTTGTCACGCCAAAACACAATCCTTTGTATATTCTGTCCCATTGCTTTAGATGCTCTAGAATTTTACACAAGGCTTCTCATACCTATTCTGATGATGTGTACAAGTTTTGGTAGTATTACATGGAGTGATACTTAAATCCGAGGCTGTTTAAATGAGTTTTCTCATTTTTCTGGTAATGTTGCCTATATCTGTTACGACACTGCAGGGTCGTCTGACTACAAGGGGATTATGAGGCACTTGAGCGATCCTCGGGATGACACCAAGTCGTATGGACTTGGTGTTTAGTCTGGGTTCGTGTGAGAAGTGTTCAGCAACGTAAGGCGACTCCTTAGTTGCTTAACGACTTGCTTAAGGGTCTGATCCTTAGGCAAAGAGGTAGAGGGTAGAGATGAGCGGGGAACGGAGTACAATTGCAGTCCGGTGAAAGAAGAACACTCTGAGGACATTCCCCTGCAGAGTGTCGCCTTATATCCTACGAGCTAGTCCTGACGTCATCGTACAGTATCGAGTCTCGAGTCTCTCTATGACGAACGGTGGTGCGTCATAGTGGGGTTTTGATACGTATCATGCGTCATAGTGGGGGTTTTGGTACGTCATGGTACGTCATAAGTATAGTGGGATCGTCATAAGAGAGCCGGTTCTCGAACTTACCCTGGTCCAGGTCGTACAAGCTAGACCTACCAGGTGCCGGTCGTATCAGTTAGAAAAAGTGAAATGGGTTCGTAACACCACCCCTCCTCTAAGGTCGCTGTCCCACCAGCGCGTTAGTCGGTCCCGTTGCCTACATCCCAGTGGTCGTAGTGGTCGAAGTCCCAGTCGTCTGGGAGATTCTCCCACGAGGGGGATTCGTCGCGGTTGCGTCGGGTGCGGCGCGCTCTCTCGTCTTCATTGGCTTTGG
>WNFQ01001619.1_pt1 | contig 21924 bp, 33 predicted proteins | sample 5400171 | NCBI WGS metagenome assembly WNFQ01 (sample SAMN13153356, study PRJNA577476) | soil metagenome | isolation source: 20 cm soil under Madrone tree | place: USA:California | collected 2016-06-14 | reverse complement strand
GGTGGCCAACTTTGCATCCGTGGAAGAAATGAAACTTTTTCGAGAACAAAGTCGGGCACAGAAAACACGTTGACCTTGATCGTTGTCCACCTGGCTACCTTTATTGAGCTGACATTTCGTGAGAGATTCCTTCCATGATATTATTGTCCTTATGGCCTGACGTGGTGTCCACTAGATTACATTAATTGCGCATCATTTCATGTTCTTTAGACGTCGACATTTGTCGGTCAACAAGTCGTTTCCACACTACAGTAGCTCAGACAGGAACATCATGGTTTAGAAACTGTAATCCTTGTGTAATATTGCCAATGGTATGTGTGCGTGCATGCGTGCATATACTGTACAGTCCTTAGTGCGAGAGGTACAGTGCAGTACTACTAGCCGAGCAAAGTTCATTATCGGATTTATTGTTCGAACCGCTTCAGCTCTCCCGCTTGATTTTCCACAACTTTCTCCACTGCATCGAGCCATACCTCAACTTGTGTGCCAAGCCCACTCGGGCCAGGTGCGTTGGGTGCCTTAGAACTATTTACAACAGAATCTGTCGTCGGGATTTGAGGTGATGCATAGCCGAGATTGATGTATCGTGCATGCGCAAGGACAGGTAAACGGCGGAGTGATCGTCCAGACATTTTCTGGTCCTATTCAAATGGCTTGACATGACTGAGGTGGACAACACTAGAGATAATGGCTTACCCTGCATTTTTGGGCCAGCCGGAAGAGATGGATTGCAATCTGTCTTGGGCGCTGTGATGCAACGTTGGGGTCGATGGTGACCGACGTGCGTTCGAAGTACCTTGCTTCTTCCAGAGATGGGACTTCCTATAAGTTTATGAGGGAAGATTCTCTCTCAGGAATACAAGTAATCAACGTACTGCGGAAACAACTACACCCTTTGTGATGAGCTCGAGGAGGCAACTGCGCAAGATGATGTAGATGGCTTCGGGAGGTGGAAGATCTATATATTGCACAATGTCTGCACGGTCGACGAAGGCGGAATCTAGAGGGAACTGAGCATGTAGGACCAAGCTGGGTGAGGTTCATGCTGACCGATCGCCGTCGCAAGATTGCTGGTGGATACAACCAGTACGTTTTTCTTATGTCGAAGCTTGTCAAGTTGAGTAAGTAGGGCATTCACGACCTGTGGACCGATACTTAAGAACGGGACGTCGACTGATAAAACGGGGACAATTTACCCGCAATGCATCTGTAGGTTCAGTGCCAGCCATCGCACCTGCTCGCGCAGCAGTTAGTGACTCGATCTCATCTGTAAGTATGAGCATCATTAGAGGATACGAAGATAGCTACGATGCGGAACAAAAAGATACCTATTAGGACCACGACAAAAGTGTCCTCGTCCTCGACTAGATCAATGACACTTCCGAATAACTTCTGTACTAGTTTCCCTGACTCGGAAAACCAACGAGAAAAAAGTGAATGTGAGTTGATTTCGAGCAGACGTGAGTGAGGATAACTACGCGCAATGAGTTGGGGGGAAAAAAAAAGGCGAACGGCATAATAGGCGTACACACCGGTGTGACAGCCGTACGGAGAGCTTTTGTGCAAGCGCTCTGCAAAGTGAAGTTTTTCCTGTTCCAGGTGGCCCATGTAAGAGTACGACGCGATTCCAGGATACGATGTTGACTATGGGTATTTTGTGTGAACACATCGGGAGCTGTGGATCAGAACTTACAATCGACATTGGCATCGCTGAACAGTACAGTCGCATATATGTAGTCCAAGAGTCTAGCTTTTGTGTCGTCGGGGAAAATTAGACTGTCCCATAGTCCTTCCCATTGCCTGCTGGGCAGCTCGCATACACTGGCAGCCATAATCTCTTCACCATCACTACTTGGTCCAGCAGAGAATCCATTGACAGTATCTCCATCATTCGGTTGATAGACGTGTATCTGAAGGGCTGCTTGTGCTACGGGAAGATATGATGTCGGAGAGGATGACTCGCAGGCCGTTATCTGTTCGACGGATGAGGAAAGCACAGAGACATCCTTCCAGCCATCCAGCTTTGATGGAAGTGCGATTGTCTCATAAGAATTCCAAATATATTGATGAATGGCTTTGCGAATGGTATCGAAGCGTGCCGTAGAGTCGGGAGTGAGGCGTACCTCGACTATTATGGGGCGTTAGTGAGTGAAAAGGTCCTAGAAATAAAGAACTGACTATGGACTGGCCATACCAGGGGTGATGGTGTCGGTGATGTAGATAACGTTGGCGAGGTCATAGGTAAGGACAGGACTGAGTGAGAGTCGAGGTAAGTAGACGCGATTAACCAAACAACACGTCAACAGATCGAGGCACGTGGCGCATAACTTGCCTTACACAAGATACGATGGCATCCCCAGATATCTGCACGGATTGTGTCCCATCCTCAGATCAACAACCTACATATAACCCAACAGACCCTTCTACTTTTGTTGCGCCTAAATCCATCGCACCTCGCAGCGTTATCATAGAATTTTGTATTAGAGTGAGCTTCCCGCACAAACCGCTTCACTGATGCTCAATGTTATCATAACCCAGTGTCGCTGGTGAGTAAGGGGACCTGATGTGATGCAGAAATAAATAAATGCATGGTACTGTATATGCAAGGCTTCATCGGGCGACATGGACGTGCACGGAGCTGTTCGTGACGTTCCCACCCCCGGCACTCCAGAGCATCACACTTGTACCTCTGGATGCAGATGATGCTGCTGGTCGCTTCCGGATATGGCTCACGATGAACGAGGATGGACCGCCTATCCTGGTGTGGGATAGAAAGGTCGAGGGTCAATTTCCTGAGCTCAAGCATCTTGTAAGCTTTCCGAGTTTTTACGGTGACTTTCTAAACGGGAGATGTGGGCGCTCCGTAGAAACAGCGGATTCGGGATTATATCGAGCCAGACAAGTCGCTTGGCCATTCAGACAAGTGAGATTGAGACGGGGAGATGATATTGCGGTTAATTAAATTGTCTATCAAAGTAAAATAAACATGTTTATGACGCGATCTTTTGACGCGACTCGGACACAACCACCATCCCTCACAACAGATGGACGATTCTATCGTTCCAAAGCTCCTTCAGCAATGCAAAGCCAGTGGCATGTCTCAATCATCTTCCAAGATGTCTTTCTACCGACTCATCGTCTTCTCCAATAGATGTAGACGTGAAAATCGATTCTATGACTAAATTACAAGCAGAATTTGAGAACGGCGCAACCGTACGCTAGTCACCCAAAATCCGGAAAATATACCCCTCTCACAACGTCCCGATAGATCCCTGACGCTGACGCTGTCATTCAAACCTTCAAGGCATGCCTCCGAATTTCACATCAGCACCTACAGGCAGCAACTCTTTCCGCACTCCCGTCTCTCCTTCCACTCCTCCTTTCCAACGTTCATACGCGTCCCGTCGCGCCATCCGCACCCGCCTCCGCCTCCACCTCATCTGCCGGTTCTTCTTCCATTGATTCATATACTCTCAGACAAGCTTTGATCGCTTTCCTTCCTACCGGTGGAATCATCGACCGCCTCGGCGATGCTCGAGAAAGATCGCGCGAGAAGGCACGCGAGAGCTTGACAATCCTCGGCGGGCTCGCGTTCCGTGCAGGCGGGTCGACCTTGACGGCCTCGAAAAGTGGAAAGACACAAGAAACTGCGATGCAGATGTTTGAGCGACTCTTAAAAGAAATCGGGCTTTCAAGCAAAGCCTGGAGAGTCCGTGAGCAGGTAAACTTATCTTGGGCCTCACACCCGGATGCGGCATTGACGTTGTGTACAGTCCGTTCTTACTTTGGTTGACATACGACGCGCGCATCACCTTTTCCCCCTCCGTCCCTACCTCCCTTTGCTTGTCGCCACACTCGAAGACAGCGACTCTTCCGTACGCGAAACTGCCAAGACTTCTGTGGTCATTCTCTTCACTGGCCCAGGAGCTTCGGATGCCGCGCGTGCGGATCTCAAACGTGAACTGGCGAAGAAGGGAGTACGTAAGACCATAGTCGACGCTGTACTAACCAAAGTGCTCGGTTCCGATAATGCAAGCACGACAACAGGCGAAGGTGCGGAGGCCACGGGTGCACCACAGCCACAAGTGGCGACAAAAAAGGAGTACATTCCCCCAAGTTTGGCCCTCCAAGCACAAAAATCTATTGGTGGATCGGACGTTCCTGCGCCAGGTCCGAGTACTGTGCCTCGGACAGCAAGTCATGGTAGTATCAAGGAATCCTCAAGGCCCAACAGCCGCGCGGCCTTGACTCCCGCAATTCCTAGTGGGGGCGACACAACAGCTAATGTGCAGGCAGTCTATGTGCGTGCTGCTCTCTCACGCTGTCCTCCATTCGACTGACCAACAACACAGGTCGCGTCGAGTAGGGATATAGACGCCGAATTTGCTGAAATGCTCAGGTCTTTCGAGGTGAGCCTGGTTCTGGTTACTTTCTCTCTCACCCTCATCCTTGTCTAGGGTAAAGAGACCGAACATAACTGGGCTTCCCGTGATCGAGCGGTCACCCGAGTGCGAGGTATGCTCAAGGGCGACGTCCACGTTCGCTATGCAGAGGCGTTCATTTCACACCTCAAGTCCTTCATCGATGCCTCGCTGAAAACGGTAGGAACCCAGTAATCATGTATGAGACCATTCGTGACATTTTTTGTGGACTAGCTGGCCAGTTTGCGAACTATAGTTGCGACGAACACTTGTTCACTCTACAATGAGCTGGCGACGTCACTCGGGACAACACTCGACCCCTACGTCGATGCTATCCTTTCCGGCCTCTTGCGGATGGCTGGTTTTACGAAGAAGATCGTAGCGCAGACATCTCAGGCCACAGTGGATATTGTTCTCAAAAATACCTCGCCACAACCCCGGACGGTTATCCCTCTCTTCTGGACTGGTTTGCAGGACAAAACACCCCAGGCGCGGTCGTCTGTCATTGAGCATGTCAAGGTATACCTGGATTTTCACGGGTCGCGCGGGAAAACCGCCGTCGAGGCGGTCGGCTTGTTCGATACGCTGGAGAAGTGCATCAAAAAGTCGCTGGCAGACCCAAACGTGGTCGTGCGTCAGAATGCACGTGCCACCTTCTGGTCTTTCGAAGCTTTATGGAAGGAGCGAGGTCGAATCATCTTGGAAGCGCAAGACGGGACAAACCGCAAGCAATTGGAAAAGGCAGGTCTAAACCAACAAGATCTTTCGGAAGTTCAGCCGGCGACTCCACAGGCGAAGAAGAGTAGCCTGGCGGCTGCCATTGCGGCTAGTCGAGCGAAAGCCAAGGCCATTGCGACAGCACCCCCCACCCTGCGACACCAAGCAACGTCTACAGCGCGTACCATGTCCCCACCAAAGCGTGCACTCTCCCCCTCTCTATCCATCGGCAGTGTGTCTGGACGAGCAACTCCTACGTCCCCGTCAATTCCGCCGCGTTCAAGGGTTTCATCAACCTATCCTTCCAGATCAAGAACGGCATCAGGAAAGATAAGCACTATGTCGCACTCGCGGACACCATCGGGCGAGTCAAGTAACTCCCAGTCGTATCCGGGCCATCGTGTCGTTCCCGTGCCATTTTCTTCCCCTCCTCGTAGCTCTGTACTTCGACAAGCCATGCAAACGGTGCTTCCGGCCTCACCACCACAACAACCGAAACGCGAAACCTCGCATACCTCTGTTTTAAGGCGCCCTTCTGAGCAAGAGCACGAACAACAATCAACCTCTTTCGCTGGCCGATCGTTGTATTTACCTGAGCTTGAGGACACTGATCCCGCTGAAAGCGATCTGCTCACCGCGATTGCGATACCCCTCCCTGATGATGCAGACTCGGATTTGGATATGGATGGGTCGGACCCTGTTTTTTTTTCCTCGCCATATGAGAAGTTCTCCCCGGAGCATCAATCCAAATCGCGTTCAGACTCACAGTCCCCGGCATCAAATGGGCATCAACCTGGCTTAATCTCATCATCGGGCTCTGGCTCTCCCCCTGTGAGCCTAGCACAGCCCGTTGTGGAAGATGCCCTACGCACAAGGGCGGAACAGGCGCAGAGTGCTGCGGAGCGCCTCCTCGAGCTCGTTGAACCGGAAGGGGCGGCCCAACCACCAGCGTCATTATTACTCAATAACGCGACGGCCTCTCACACAGCGGCAAAGGTACAGATCCCATCGCTGATGACACAGAAACGCGCACCATCAACGCCAGTCAACCAAAGTGCTGCCATCCGGAAGCAGGCGGCTGCGTTCCGAGATAGCCCAATGCAACAAGGGACGCCTTCATTGATGACTGATATGCTCAGGCCGACGACGGCAAGAGCGGATGGGGCTTGGTGGAGGAAACGTATGGCTTGTACGTACCACCGCCATTTGTTTTCTTTTCCTCAGATAAACTCTTCCTGTAGTGTTCAATCAACGCAATCCCCTTTTTGCTTCGAATGGGATCGACGCGGCCACGGAGTTGCAGGGATACATTACGGCACTTGATCAGGGAATTGCGGATGTATCAATGCTAAAGAAACTCGCGACATTTTGTGTTGCGCATCCCTCAGTGGACGCCATCTCACCTTTGAGTTCTAGTCTCTCGATGCCTGCAAGTCCATCGCCTTTCATTTCAAGCGCCGGCATCCTTCCTTCGCTTAAGCCCGAATTGTGGACGGAAAATAGGAGCTTTAGCAGGTTGTTCAATGCACTGCAAGGGTTCCTATCGCCAGACAAGGTGAGACTCGAGTCCGTTTAATGATGGGACCCTATGCAGACTCTAATTGATTCACTTGATAAGGACGAGGAATTGCTGCAGTATGGTCTGATTGTACTGTGGGAGATTCTAGAATACCTAACATTACCGATGGAAGGCCATGAGGCAGAGGTATTCACAATTCTCTTGACAGTCAGATATTCCAACAAACAATACGTGAGCCAATACGCCAGCTATCTGCCGGACTATACTGAAGTCACCCGTCAGGTTTTTGAGGCGACAAACACCCTCCGCGACGCCCTCGCATCGCGCGTCGAGGCCGTTTTCGGCCTGACAACTCTCCATGCCGCTCTTGTTTCCTTCCGAGCCAGTCCGATCCCCCCATCATGTTCGGGGGAAACCAAGGCAAGCTCGTACGCATTCGGTCTCATTGCGCTCGCCAAGTTTGAGCTGCGCCTACCCGCGGAAGTCCTCGAAGAGGAACTACCGCGTCTGAGGCACTCCCTCGTTACGGCACTCACGGATGCGTCGTCGCTCGTCGTGCGCGAGGCGGCCGCAGCAGCGATCGTCGCGGCGCAGGTCGTTTTGCGTGACGATGCGCACTTGTTTGCGCTGCTGGATGGACTGGCAGATGATAAGAAGAACTTGTTGACTTATCTGTTTGATAAGCATGGTGTACGGGGCATGACGGGCTCGGGTAGCGTTGATCGCCTCGAGCGGGAGATGCGCAGACTGGACGGTAGGACTGGCACGCCAATTCGTGCAGCGCTTGCGCGGTCCTCCTCGTAAGCTTGTGGATATATACCGTACCCTCGTCGGGTGGACCATTTCACTCTCATTCATTTCACTCTCGCTGGCGTGACAATTTCGCTCATTATACCTCTTTGTCCTCTGTACTGTGTTTACGTCTATTAATTAGCATTACCCCGGAAAGTGACTTTAGCATCGTCAAGCATCTATCCCAGATCCAGATGTCACATCTGGAGACCACGGTGTGGCCGCACGCGCTCACTTATTTGCCTATACCCTTATCTCTAGTATTAGCTCAGAACAGCCTAAATCTTGTTCGCATCATCCAGTAGAGGGCGCCGGCCGCTAATCCTCCAACATGTCCCGCCGAGTCCAAAGTAGAGAACTGTGCATAAAAGGGGAGTTTCAGCGATAGCGTTGTGAGATGGCACAGGAATTATTTGCGGAGCAGCAAGGAAAAAAGAGTAAGAGAAGAGTGACGAACCCGACGGGTGACGGCGTTGTATACGTCGAAGCATGCAATAGCACCGATACAGGCCCATGCGGGCATGGGCACCACGAAAAAGAGAAGGAACCGTGCGTTCGGAGCAGCAAAGGCGAAGAAGGACGCTAGAGCGTATATCGCGCCTGCAAGTAGGTCCGAGTCAGTAAGGGAATATTCGACGAGGTTTGGGGAAGGTAGGGAGGAAATGATGCGTACCGCTTGCACCATGCGAATGATAATTGCGTCGCTTATTCCATGCCAGCGATGAGAGGCTCGCGAACGCACCACCTGAAAAGAAAAAATGTGGGGTTAATTGACAATTGAATTATTGGGTTGTTGTTACTGTAATTTCAGGGGAAGGGAAATACGCACTTCCGAGATAGAGCACGAGGAATTGTGCGTTGCCGAGCACGGCTAGTGCGGTCGGGGCTAAGAACCAGAAGGTGAGGCCGTTGAAAAACGCGTGGCCTGGCTCGGCATGTGAGAAGGTGGACGTGACGAGAGTCCAGCTGGAAGGGAATATGGGACGAGCGCGTAATGTGCGCGCGAGGGAATGGGGTGTCAATTCACATTCACGAGAGCTGTAGCGCGCTGGACGTACAATCGGCCACTGCGCAGGTTCTCGTAGCTATTGTAAAAGTTATCTTGTAATGTGCGCGCGAGCCATTTGACGTCGGGTGGTGGTACACCATACATAGACGCCGTGCCCTGCGCGGAGTGAGCTAGAGCTAGGGATCCCCGACGGGCTTGCGAGGATAAAGGGTAGACGTACGCGGAACATCTGGACGTAGGACCAAGCAGCAAAGACAACACCGTTGATCCCGAGGATGCCATAGAGTATGTAATTTGGAGGGATAGCGTTAAACTGTCTGATCAATCTCTGGAATGGTCCTGGTGGTCTCCAGTCTCTGCGGGGGTACGTGGTAGTTCTATGTGTTGCGTTGGGAAAGCTGGTTGCATGAAATTTATGGACTGGCGAGGCGCGTGCGCACAGGAGGAAAGAGTTGTTGTGAAGCGCATATCTCAGGTATATGTGTGTGCTGCTACCGCTGCGCAATGCATGAGTTGCCGGGCGCAGGATGCCATGCGAGGGGGTTGGGATGAGCATATTAAGGGATTATTGCAGGGCGTCGAAAGATGTGATACGCGAAGGATATCTCACGTGACCATATTACAATGAAAATGAGTGACGACGAGGAAGCAACACGAAGGGTAGAAAAGGCCATGTCTCATCACCTCTTCCTTCTGTCACCATCAGACACACCGCTTTACAGTCTCACTCATTTCTCGACAAAGGCGAGCCAGGCGGCACCCTCGCCCTTGTCGACCAACCTTCCCGCATGGTCTACCTCTGCGTTTGCGGGGACACTGACGGCCTTATCTGGTGCTTCGAGCGTTGTGCAGACGAGCACACAAGGGGGCGGAGTTCGAATGGGCGGAGGCCAGGATCGGCATGTGATCCAGATGATTGCCAATGCGAGTCTGGACGTGATTGAAGATGTGGTGCGGCGAGACAATGGGATGTGAGTGGAACAAAAAGGCACGTCAACTGCGGTAGATAACAATTATTGATTGATATACAGGTATCTGAAATCTGTGGACAAATTCAATGAGTGGACGGTGTCTGCATTTGTTACGCCCGGGAGTAAGCGAGATCCGCGGAAATGAGGCGAATGACTATTGTACTGATGACAACAAAGACATGAAGTTTGTGCTGCTGCACGAGGGGAAGAACGACGAGGGGATCCGGGCGTTCTTTACAGAGGTCTGGGAGCTGTACGTGAAGGTAAGCGGGCTCTGCTGGCTGACTGAACGACGAGGATTGAATATGTAGACGACGATGAACCCGTTTCATACGGCGCACAGCATGATAGTCAGTGCAGTGTTTGATGGACGGGTGCGGGCGAGCGCGAGGAAACACCTGTGACCGGGGGGCGAGTGGCCGGGGTCTTGGTCTGCGATTCATCATCTCTGGCGTCGCTCTACGCGCCTTTGATCGTTTCTTTCTCTCCCCTCGGTCGACCCACCCTTTTCTTCCTTTCCTCAATTCTATTCTCTATTCTCTTCTTTTCTTCTCAAAATACCTCATCCATATTCACAACAAAATCCACAAAAAAATTTACCCCAAATCCTGTCCGTCCCATCTCTATCGCGGCCACTCGCATCTGTCCTATAATACCTTGTCTTTATCCACCATCCACCCATCGACTCCTTAACGGAGTGTGTTTCCCTAAGCTTCCATCCACATTTTACGTCTCTTCATTAGTACATTGCCCACCCTCCATCGGGCCTTAAAGTCGGTCGTTTCCTCTTGCCCTCGTCCCCTCTGTCAGCCGCCCTGACTTTTGATCATCACCACAGCTTGCATTTTCCACCTCCCTTTATCGCCTCATCACCCACTCGCTGTCCTTGATCCTCTGCGTCCCCCTACTGTCCATCTTCCAGTACTGCCCTCTGCCCACTTCCCTAGCTCACCATGGCCTCCGACCCACCTCCTACCCATCGCGCCTCCCTCCTTGCTGGTCTTCGTACCGGTGGTGTTCGTACCAACCCCGTCACCGGTATACCTCACTCCGCTGCTCCAGGTGTCTCGTTTAACATCCCCTCCCATTTCGCCTCGGCCACCTACAACCAACAGGCTTTCGGCGATGAAGGCGACCAGCTCTCCGACATGCTATCCCATAACATGTACATCAATCCACAGCAGAGGGTGTATCAACCCCCCAACACTGCCGCAGTCGATGGTTCCAACAGGTTTGCTCAACAGCAGAGTCACTTCACTGGTGGTATGATGTCCGGAATGTCTCACTCCAACGCGGCCATCAGTAATACCCAGCTGCAAGCTCAACAACAGGCCCTGCAAATGCAATTAATGCAGCTCGAGTTGATTCGGATGCAGGTTCGTTCTCCTTCGCCTCTCAATCCCCTTTCTCGTTGTTGATCTCCTTTTAAGGCTCTGCAAGCCCAACAGCTGCAGGCTGAGCTACTCGCTCAGAGCCGCCAGCAGAGTGGTCGATCATTCACGTCCCCTGCTTCTGCTGCCCCCACAACACAGGCATTCGATCTTCAACAGACCACTCTGAATGCCACTTTGCGTCGGCCCAGCCAAGGCGAGTTACTTCGTTCCCAACTCGGCTTCCCGAGTGACGATCAAGTTTCAATGAGCGCTGCTCTGGGAGGCAAGTTCGGGAGCCGTCACACCCTGCCCGGTCTTGCTGAAGAAGACGGTCCCCTTCCTCGTGGTAACTTCAACTTGTCATCCGCCCCTGCTACCAGCGGCGGCACTTATCTCGGTGCTCCCACTTCGAACAATGCTACCAATTCTGTTCCGCCTTCCAAGTCGGACACTGCGACTTCCTGGCGTCGTGGCGGTAACAACAACTCAGTCCTTAGTGGGAATAGAGCTGCGTCCATCAACCCCGGTCTGACTCCTAGTGTTCGGGTATCACCTCCTCCACAAGATGCTCGCTTGACTTCGCCGGCAACAACTCATACGAGCCCAGTGCGCACTCGACCTCAACCTTTACGTTTCATTCCAGCCACGTCACAACCCCTGCCAACCGTCGCGATCGACGATACTGATGCGGAGGACGCCTCGACCGAGTCATCCTCTAAGTCTGGTTCCCACTCGTCCCCCTCCACCCCCAACTCGGGCTCCTCATTTGACCGACCGCCCCTTCCGCCGCGCGAAGAGGCGACCAAGCACCTTTATGAAGGGCTCGGTATTGGTCGTCGTCCGTCGCCTGTTCCCACTATGACGGTTACTGTGCCGCAGCGCGTGCTCAGCCAGCCAGTCAGACAGCCTCGCGGGCCGCCCTCTGGAGCGGACGAACTCGGCCCTCGTAACTTTGCGACCCGCATCCGCCGCAAGGCCATTGGCGGCCTTGGCGCATTGATGGATGCCCGCGAGCGTCGCGACGTAGTTGAGGCATACTAGAGGTCCTCATGCCACTCATTTACTATTTCAAGACTCTTAGAGTCTCCAAGACTGGTTCGCCTTCCGTTCGTTTCTATTATTTATTGACAGTGTGTTGTGCATATCCGGATGTGTCGTTGCGAGGCACGATAGTGGTAATTTACAGGGATCTGGTGGTGTTGTGCGACCTTCGGTCTGTCTTGCCTGTATCCTCCCGCTCCACACTCTCTGGATACTCTTGAGATTCATATTTCGTTGCCGTTGTCGTGATTGCTTGCAATCGCCGCGGTAGCTATTTTTGTACTGGGCCTTTAATGCCTGGTTCTGGGGATGTACACAGTATCACGTAGGTACATTGGAAAATGTGTCAGGAACGTGCCGGTGCTCTTTGTGCGCAAATTGAGGAACTGGGGCAAGCACACTGTCGAATTGGACATGAAACAGGGGGAAATAAGACAGACAGACAGCTGTAACGGTTTATTTACATCGCTGAGCAACGATAGGTTTGCCATGCTCCTGGGTTCGAAAATTTAATGGTTAGCGCGGATCATTGGCTGACTCGTTCCCAGCGCTACGCGGCGCCAAACTTACCTGCCACTCCTCTCTGCTAATCCATAACTGGTGGAACGTGCCCAGGCTCGCTAAGATACTGCCGCCAAGCCAGCTACCATATCTTCGCTCGGCTGGGTTGCCAGGTGCATGAATTTTGACGTGTGGAAAGTTACGGACGAGCTCGTTGTTCAGGCGCTCGCCGAGACCCGCAAAGAGGCTCCCGCCGCCAGCGAGCACGACGTTGCCCATGAGAACTTGACGCATGTCCGGGTCACATGCCGTGAGCGCTTGCGAGATCAGTGCGGGGATAGTGCGCGGGAGGTGTGGATTTGATGCCTACATTTACAAAATTGATGTTGACGTAGTATTACTTGTAAGGAGAAGGGAATATTGAGGAAGAATGGGGGAACGGGACGCACGACGAGTTCGCGGGAGTGTGTAAAGACTAGCTCGCCGACTTGGAAACGCTCTGGCCCGAAATAGGTGTTGAACCCAGTTGGGAACTCGTAGTGGCGCATGGGCCTTTGCGCTGCAGCTCTACGAGAGTTTCAGAGTGAGCGTGTTTTATAGAAGGTGAGAGGGGTGAGAAAGGGACGAAGACGCATCGGCGATAAGGTGATATGTTTCGAGGACGATTGTGAAGAACGGAACGCGTACTGTTCATTCCAGCCCTGGTCAAGTACGCCAGCAACGCTCTGTATCCATTCTTCAACTTCAAGGTTTTCGTAGTATGACGCGAGACTCGGTGTCGTTTTTGAGTTTGAGAAGCGGTCTTCCCGCACGGTGAAGCGCGGAGCTGCACCAGACTCTACGGCCTGTTACGTTTTTGTACGGGGGTCAGGTCAGTGAGAAGGAGGACCCAACGTGTGTAAAAGGGAGGAATTTGCCGGATTCAGAATACGCACGGTTTTGTTTGCGATGAGTTGGTGGGAGAAAAGTTGGATTGGGGGATGGCTGTGACTCGCTGTGATCAGGGTGTGTTTTGCATGTGCATGTACGAGCTGGGGAAGAGCCGAGTGGACGAGGCCTACATTAATTCAAGTCATTCGGAATGGTTGGCATCGCAAGAGCTTTATGTATACCTTTTCGAAGGACGAAGCCGTCTACTACGGGAGTCACACTCGCCGTTGAATGACCTATGTCAATGACCAACGCGGAACCCTTCCCTGCAGCAAAACTAGGAGGGGTTTCCCCATGTCAGGTCACAGATCAGGGGGTTCCAACTGAAAGAGAGAGGTGCAGACGGACGCGTTTAATACGCCTGTATTCGCAATGTAGAATGCAGGCACCTGAAACTCCTCGAACATGATTTCGGCCATACGTTCGCGATTGGCAGGAGTGTTCCAGGCAGGCTCGGTGACGAGGATGGGATGGTCCTCAGGTTTGCAATGGAGGACTTCTTTCAGCGCGTGGCGAACCAAATATGGGATAAGCTTAAAGTCGGTGACTTTGGGGAGGAACAAGAGAGGGTAGTTTAGAGTTCGTACATGCTAGAGAGGGGGGGATGCGATTGAGCACGCACTTAATCCGTCGCTCATGGGATTCCCAATCTGCATGTCTTCCCGCCAGACGGACGGCCCATGCTGTCCGATATATAGTTTGCTCTCGTCTTTCTGAGGCGGTGACTCTGCCTCCGTGTCTGCTTCGGTCATGGCGACGTCTCCATCGCGAGCGACGGGAACGAAGCCGTACGAGGTTGGGATGATCGCCTTTGGTGTATCGTCCCCCGCGTACCCGGCGCGGAGCGTAGACGTGCCAATATCTAGAACAAGGGCGGAAACTTCGTCTGGACACGAATGTCAACGTTACACAAAAGAATCCCTTGCGGTACGTTGAACATACCGCCTCCATATTGCACCATCCTGGTCGAAGTGTCGAGTGTTGGAGTGTGATCCCGATCGAATCTAAGATGTGTCCTCGACCGTGGGAATTCTTGTCACAACACTCCCGTTCCTCGACCGTCCCAAAAAAAACAATGCAATGGCACCTCCTGCGCCTCACAGAAAGCGCAAGCGGGCCATAAAAGACAAGTCAGATGCTAGTGACTCGGAGCACTTTCCTGACGGAGCACTGGGCTTGCTCAGCGGAGATGAAGACGAGGACGGACCAGTGCAAGAGTCGGACGACGACGATATCGACACGTTCCCTGAGATCGACGCGGGCTCAGAGACGGATGAAGAAGACGGACAGCCCCCGGGGGGTGACGAGGATCAATCGGAAAGCGAAGACGAGAGACAAGACGATGAAGACGTGTCGTCTGATGATGACCTTCACATATTTCCAAGGGCTAAGACAGTCATCTCGGATATTACTGGGCAACCGAAGAAACTCTACCCGGAGATAGAACCAGACTACGACTCAGACTCGTCCACCGAGGATGTGCGTGCATTCCCAACGTCTGTTGTCTGTTTCTGACTCACTAACTCAGGCACAAAACCGTGTCGGAAACATACCACTTCATTGGTATGACGATCTGCCTCATATCGGGTACGATGTTGATGGTAAAAAAGTCCTTAAACCGGCTCGTGGGGATGAGCTGGACAAATTCTTGAAGACCGTGGATGACCCCTCAGCATGGTGATGCCATGTTCTCCCCGACGTCATCATTTCGCTGATAGTTCTGCAGGACTTCAGCGTTTGACAAAAACACACAGATAGACAAACCGTTGACGGCTGAGGAGCTGGACATTATTCGTCGGCTGGAGGCTCTCGAGAACCCAGATGCCAACTACGATCCCTATCAGCCCACAGTGGAATGGTTCACCGGGAAGGGTAAAGAGGAGGTTATGCCACTTTCTGCTGCACCAGAGCCCAAACGACGCTGGGTTCCAAGTAAATGGGAGAAGCAGAAGGTTTGATTCAGCATCTCTCTGTCGAGACAGACACTCAACTCGACAACTAGGTCATGAAGATTGTACGCGCCATCCGCCAAGGCCGCATACTCCCTTCAAAACCAAAAACGACTTCCTCACAACCGCAATTCTTCGCCGTCTGGAACGACGAACCTTCTTCCTCGCACACACCCCCTCTCCCAGCACCTAAGCTACGTCTTCCGACCCACTCTGAATCGTACAATCCTCCAGAAGAGTACCTACCTACGGAAGAGGAGCGAAAGGAGTGGGAAGCTACCGACAAGGAGGACCGCGAACGTGATTACCTCCCGCAAAAGTACTCTTCGCTACGACTCGTTCCCGCGTATGATCAGTTCATCCACGACCGCTTCAGTCGACAACTGGATCTTTATCTCGCGCCGCGGATTCAACGTACAAAGCTGAACATCGACCCTAATAGCCTCATTCCGAAGTTACCGAGTCCCAGCACCCTGCGGCCATTCCCTAATTACAAATCTCTCAGCTTTACACACGTGCGAGGACGAGTGCGATGCGTGTCAGTAAGCCCAGATGGCGCTTGGGTTGTGAGTGCAGACGAAGAGGGAATTGTATGCCTTTGGGAAGTTATCGTGGGCCACGAAGTGAAACGATGGTCAGTTGATGAGAAGATCAGCGCAGTGGATTGGTGTCCGCGCACCGACGTGAGCTTCTTCGTGGTTGGAACGTAGGTGTCCCTTTGCACTTACTAGCATACTCCCATAACTGAGAAAACTTCTTCATCCCGCCTAACCTCCCTCCAGCAATTCTCACCGCTACCCTGGCACATCTCAATCCCGCGGCACTCCCGTCGAATTCGGCGACAACGTCCTTTGTGAAGTGGGTCGACCTTCCAAAGGTGCCTATCCTCGAGAGTGGCCCTCTCCTTTCCATAGAGCTTCCGCCATCTTCGGGTCAAGTCAAACAAATCGCGTGGCATCGCAAGGGTGATTATTTTGCCACGGTTTGTGAGTCATACCTTCAGTATCTCCCATGTCTCATGCTGATGGGCCCCAAAGCCAGCGGAAGTGGACAAGGTGGGGTATGGATCCATCAGGTATCGCGCCGACATTCCCAAGCTCCATTCAAGAAGATCAAGGGCTCTGTCCAGCTCGTCCTGTTCCATCCTTCTAAGCCTCACTTCTTTGTTGCAGTTCGTGCACTCGCTTTCCCCCTCATTTTAAAAAAAAAAAACTTACATCCGTCAGACGCAACGCTATGTTCGGATCTATAATCTGTCTGAGCAGAAGCTTCTGAAAATGCTTACCCCTGGCATACGCTGGATTTCATCGATGGATGTTCACCCATCTGGGGACCATTTAATCGTCGGTGGCTATGATCGAAAGCTATGCTGGTTCGACCTCGAACTCAGTGAAAAACCCTATAAAATTATGCGGTATGCCATGCACGCTCTGCATGACCGGCACATCCGGCTCATTTCACGTACACAGATACCATTCTCGTGCGATTCGGTCTTTACAATTTCATCCCTCATATCCGTTGTTCGCATCGTCATCCGACGACGGGTCGATCCAGGTCTTTCACGCACGTGTATACAGCGATCTCCTCACAGATCCACTTATCGTACCGTTGAAGATCCTGCGTGGGCATGACGTATGTGAAGGGCTAGGCGTGTTACAAGTCAAATGGGTACCGAAGCAGCCATGGTTAGTCAGCGCAGGGGCAGATAGCGCTGTTGCGGTGTGGTGTCATTGATGATATTCATTGGTGGGCCCTCTCCACGAACGAACATGCCTGATGGGTTTACAGTAAGCGCGTGTAATGTTCTACTGTTATCGCGAGGGAAAGTTTCCCTCTTTTCTCTTAGGATGCTACCCACGCGCGTCAGCGAAATCTGATACAGAATAGATGGTACCTCCATATGTGCACCTTCAATACACAGAGACGTACATCAGGCAAAAACATATGCCAACTCCATCATGCCACAAATAAGCTCCTATCGCCGCCTGTGGGCCCGACCTTGCTTGCGCCGTGCGGCGGTAGTTCCTTGTCTGTTCATTCCCCTAGACTTGGCTCGCGGCGTCATACCTTTCGAGACCCTCGAGCGTTCTCGACGCGACCCTCTTGGTCCACGAGTTGAGATGTTCCCCGTAGATTTCTCTGACGTCTTTCCTCCATCTATCCCTGTGAAACACGACACGGACAAGAATAAAAAGGATAGATTAGAACAAATGTGTAAACTTTGTTATTTGATAGGGTAAGGCGGACCTTCTGCTGTTGGTGATGACATCATCTCTAAATCTACGTCTCCGCCTGCATCTTTCACTGCCAACGTCAATGTGATATCAATGATCACCAATCAACACCAAATGGAGGAGAAGGTGGATAGTGGTGAACGAGTGAATGAGCTCATGTGGTGCGGAGGCCGACGAAACCCAAGGCTTTGCATGAGAGCCGGGTCGATGTCCTGGTGGTCCAAGAGCCCGAAAGCGGCGAACCAACACGAACCTGGCATATCCACATCTTGCTCCTTTCCCCCCCTCTCCAGGCCGTTGTCGCCTTCTGATTTTTCGCCCTCATCGACGACGGTGGTGGCGGTAGTGACAGCTTGCAGCTTTGCGTTGAGTCGTTGTAGACGTGCTGCGTCAGCGGCTGCGAACACGCCTTGTGTGCGTTTCTTGGCGCGGAAAGCACGCTTTACTTTGGAACGAGTCGATTTTGCCATTGCGGACTTCTTGTTTTGAGGGGAACGACGTGTGGGTTTCTTCTGAAGTGGTGTGAGGATGGTGGTGATGGAGAAGATCCGAGAATGCAAAAATTACAGTATTTAACAGTAAAATTTCCGGTGCACTACAGCTGTCTTATCGAGTCACTCATGCAACGCACGCTCACGTTCGCACATGAGAAATGGCTATTTCAAGCCTTCTCGTACACGGAAGGACCATCATCGGTCAAAAAATATTGTGATTTTGCGATGGGCGATACAGTGAGGCGTACATTCGGGTGCAGATATACATGCCAGGGTTCCAAAGTGAAGCAAAGCTCGCACAGCAATTTGGCACGCACAAGATCGAAATTCATGCGTACCCCTCCCCCCCCACGTGAAAAATGGAACGAGAAGGGTCGCTGACCTTCTGGAAACTTCTTATACATTTCATTCCGGAGGGGCCTCTCTGTGCAATGAAATAGGTAAGGATGTATGGGCGGAAATATAAAATAAGGACACTTATTATGTACAGAACATTGTTGCACCTTGACGAGGCAAAGCATAAGTGGACTTGGGGTAAAGAGAGCCGACTTGCAACCATACCGTATGAACACCTCGCCCAACGTCCCAGTAGATTCTCCATTTTGGAACTCCTCAGTATTGGCCAGCTAAAAAGAAAAAAAAAAGTTAAGCCGTGGAAGTGGGGGAGGAAGAACCGAATTGGCAGACCTGAAGATTCATATAGCCGTCCGTGCTGACGAGGAACCCCTTGTATTCGAGACCCCACTTGAGGCGAACGAATACCGGCTTCCCGGTGAGCTCTTGTAAGAAAGGCTTTGGGTTAACCGGGGAGACCTACGGAACAAAAGTAAGGGCAGGGAGAATAGTTTGCACAGGATACATACGGTGGACATGATTGATTGGGTGAACACGCGGACTTGTAAAAATTAATAAAAAGGGCGCGACAAGGTTGTCTCGTCTGCCCTTCCCGCCATGTCAGACCGCGAGGCTCACTCTGGCCTCCCACCCACCGACGATGACCTCTCTCTCCCAAAGGCAACAGTCGCAAAAATGATCACAGGTTCGTTCTCCTTCTCTGCGCCCTCCGCCGGCCTTTAAATGTCCACGACCCTGACAAAAAGTACGCTGCTATCTCAACACGTTGCTTCAATCGCGCAACAACACGCACACACGCACACGCACGCACGCACACACATATATAATATGTCGCATATACAGAACTCCTCCCTAACGATGTCGCTTGTGCAAAAGAGACACGCGACTTGATAATCGAATGCTGTGTCGGTCCGTCCAAACTTACCTCACGTTCCAAAATCACTGTTTTCCCGACAAATTGATAATCACCTTCCCCTCCCTTTCCATCCCCCCCGCGGACGGGTTTTCTTTTCACTCGGCCTTTTTTAGAATTCATACATCTCATTTCCTCAGAGGCAAATGAGATCTGTGAACAAGATTCGAAGAAGACTATCGCCCCCGAACATATAATTGGCGCTCTCAAGGTTTGTCCTTCAATTTTTTTGTTTGGGTTCCCCCTTGGCGCCAATTTGCTGTTCGATTATTGATGACTTTGGTGATCGCCTCATACCAGAGGCTCGGCTTCGAGTCATTCACAGAGGAGGTCGAAGACGTCCTCAAGGACCATAAACAGCAACAGAAGGTGTGCACACTTCTTTCATCATTTGATACGATCTGATTTCTTGCACAGGACCGGGAGAAGAAAGTGTCAAAATTGGAACAGTCGGGTAAGACGGAAGAAGAACTCTGGGAGGAACAGCAAAAACTCTTCGCGGAGAGCAGAGCGAAGTATGAATCTCAGCAACAATGACCCCCCTTCCTCCCTTTAATTCTGACTGTGGAACGATTTGTACAATGAGTTATTATTCGTCGTGTTGCTTCCAGTGTATTTCTAGTCTTTTCGTACATCGCTTGAAACCGTTGTACTCTAATACTTCGTACTTCATCGCGTATCAATTCCGATCGTCACTTTGCATGCCGCGCTTTCAGCTCTTGCAGCCTTCTCCATGGTGAGTCACCATTCCACTCATCACTCCAGCTGTCACTTGATGGCCGAGTGATCCGGGGCAAACCATGCTGTTCGATGGTATATGAAGCCGATATTGTCGCAAAAAACACAGCTGATCGTTGGATCAATACATCAACCCGCGGAATGGTATTGTGTGTATCCATACAGTACGTGAATGCGCACGTAATTTAGACATTAACATCACGTACCCTCTAAAACATCTCCGTCTCTCAATGCGAGGCCGGCGGCAAGGCCACCTAAGAAGCTGTTGCCAGCACCTAGACATTCGTAAGCAAGCGCGGTCGCACCACAAGGAAGCCGACGGTTCCATGCTAAAAGGAGCCTATAGAGAAACTTACCTGTCACATCAACCACACGTTCATTGGACATCCAATAAGGATCTATCCATCTACCCGGCTGCGAGCGGCAAGCGATAAACGCTCCTAGCTCGCCACTGCGGATGATAACCCAGCCGGCGCCTTCAAGACCGACGCCGAGATCAAGAAACGTCTTGCATGCCTGTTCGATCAACAGTTTCGTCGGTGGTAGCGGGAGAGAGAGAAGCCTGAGAGCCTCCTCGGCATTGGGGCTGTATATGATCGAGCAGAAGATGAGTCAAAAAGGTGCATTTTTTTGAACAAAGGAGGACGGGATTGCCCGAGAGATTCGGCACCTCAGTACAGAAATGAATGGAAGGACTCCGCGGAGCGCGGGCAGTTCCCCCGGGACGCATCTATCCTATAAACGCTTCGTCGGCGTGAGGGCACACGTGATAACCATACTTGGTCGTACTGGGATTGGTTCGTATATGGACAGGGGGGACCAGCCTTCGACCTGGGCTACCTGAGACATGATAACGGCAGCGCGGGTAGGCGAGCAAATGAAATGCACAGTCGTCGGACGAAGAAGTGGGGTGTCCGTAAGGTCACAAGGTGTTATCTGTATCCTAGGGGTGAGGTATTGGAAGCTTGAGGAAGAAGACAAATACGCGTATCAAGAGCGATGAGAACGCGTGTACGCGGGGTTAGCATCCTGGGGACATACTCTCTGTGATCACCAGTATATGTATTGAGCGCTCGGGTCGTAGTAGCGCCTGGCTGCTCTCTAAAAAACCACATGCTCTCGCCATATGTCCTCAGAGTGGCGTCTATTTCCTGGGGAAAATCCACGCCCTTATCGATGATCATACCAATTTCGCTTGCCGGCAACCTAGAGGCAATTCTGATAAGATTAAAATAAAACGTACGCGATGTTCGTAGGCATGTAATCCTACGGGGGGAACCCCATATCAAAGGGGAGCAAGGAACGATGTATCTTACCACACGCGGGCGCCGATGGAAGCATAAGTGCCTGCGCCGCCAATCTGGAGTAGTAGAGCGACAAATAAGCCGGATGAGCGAGGATGAGCGGGTATGAACACCCTTCCTGAGGGGATAAAGAGCGACTGGTCGGCTTTCCAGCGGCATCTCCATATGCAAACTCGTCTATAATAAACAATCCAAGAGAGACGAATTTCCGGGATCGCGACATTCCAAGTGGCGATGATGGATGTGGATGGACAGCCTGCCTGAGAGCGTGTGCCGGTCATTCCCGGCCATGCCTTCGCCTACCGTCTGGCTCGTTGAACACCCCACGCTGGTGGATGAATCTGCAAGTCGTTCTTTCCGCCGACGACGAGGAGCGATCACTTAGACTACTGTCAGCTCTATCAGAATGCCCTGACTTTGCTTGACGCCTCGTCGCTCACGCGCGTCCGGCGTTTTTACTACCGGGCGGACGCTTGTCGTAAGTCGTATCACCTGTGACCCACCCCACATCTCGCCTCCCACCTCCGCCTTCTCGGTCATTCACACTGACTTCTCTCCGGAGGCTGCCTAATTGGCCGTCTCCTACCCAGAGTCCTTCTAAGCGAGCAACGAGGACTTTCCGCTGAACAGCTCCACTTTACTACCACGGAAGCGGGAAAGCCTT
>WNFQ01000770.1_pt1 | contig 21930 bp, 21 predicted proteins | sample 5400171 | NCBI WGS metagenome assembly WNFQ01 (sample SAMN13153356, study PRJNA577476) | soil metagenome | isolation source: 20 cm soil under Madrone tree | place: USA:California | collected 2016-06-14 | reverse complement strand
GTTTGCGGCGCATAACGTAGGAAGCGCCGGGCGTGTCGAGCCGATAGGTCGGATTCGACTGACCGCCCTTGAACTGAAGGACGTTAAGCGGTCCCAGATAATCCTCAATATTCTGGCGCATCCAGCGATCGAGGCCCGCCTCATTGATGCGATGACGCTCCTCAATCGGCTTAACACCCGCGTATTCCTCGTCCTGCTTTATGCCTTGCGCCACGGGCCCGCTCGCTTGGCTATTGAAGCGGCGCGTTGGCGTATTTGCGCAGCTCCTGGCGTGCAATCGCACGATTGTGGACTTCATCGGGGCCGTCCGCGAGGCGCAACGCGCGAACGTTAGAGTAAGTCCTGGCCAGACCCGCTTCGTCAGAGACGCCAGCCCCCCCGAATGCCTGGATCGCGTCATCGATGATCTTCAGTGCCATTTTGGGCGCCGCCACCTTGATCATCGCAATTTCGAGCTGCGCAGTCTTGTTACCGACTTTGTCCATCATATCGGCAGCCTTCAAGCATAGCAGGCGAGTCATCTCGATATCGGTACGGGCCTCGGCAACCCGCTGCTCCCAGATCGAATATTCGATGATCCTCTTGCCGAACGCCGTGCGCGACGACAGTCGCTTCACCATTTTTTCCAACGCCGCTTCCGCCGCGCCTATAATCCGCATGCAGTGATGGATACGTCCCGGGCCGAGACGGCCTTGGGCGATCTCGAAACCCTTGCCCTCGCCGAGCAGTATGTTGCTCTCCGGCACTCGGACGTTTTCAAGCAAAATCTGACCATGACCGTGCGGTGCATCATCGAATCCAAATACTGGAAGCATCCTTTCAATCTTGATACCAGGCGTGTCGAGCGGCACGAGAATCTGCGACTGCTGCTGATGCCTCGGCGCGTTCACATCCGTCTTGCCCATGAGGATCGCGATCTTGCAACGTGGATCGCCCGCGCCCGACGACCACGATTTGCGACCGTTGATGACATATTGTTCACCGTCACGCTTGATGCTGGTCTCGATATTTGTTGCGTCAGACGATGCGACAGCAGGTTCAGTCATTAGAAACGTGGAGCGGATCTCGCCGTCCATCAACGGACGTAGCCACGCCCTTTTTTGTTCCCGGCTGCCATAGCGTATCAGCGCTTCCATGTTGCCGGTGTCCGGCGCCGAGCAATTGAAAACCTCGGAGGCCCAATAGACGCGGCCCATCTCCTCGGCAAGCATGGCGTATTCGAGATTGGAAAGACCGGCACCTCGGAACTCATCATCCTCATGCGACGACGGCGGCATGAACAGGTTCCAGAGGCCTTCGGCCCGGGCCTTCCTTTTCAGATCCTCGACGACTTGGATTACTTTCCAACGGTCGCCGGCAGCGTCCTGCTCCTTATAGGTATCTTCGGCAGGGTACACATGTTTGTGCATGAACGACGAGACACGCTCCAACCATTCACGTTGGCTATCAGACATCGAGAAGTTCATGAGACAATCTTCACTTTTGACTGTTGACAATGCATTGCGAAGTTTTGGGCCTCATGGCCGCGATCCATGACGCCTTTCCGTAACCGAAGCACAGCAAGTGCCGCTTGCCGTGAGTCCACTTGAGCCCATTAATCAGCGACCCGAATAAGCAGCTTTCCAAAGTTGCGCCCCTCGAGCATACCCATGAATGCAGCAGGTGCGTTTTCGAGACCGTCAACGACGTCCTCTCGCTGAAGAATCGTTCCGTCCTTCAACCCGGCGCCAATCTCTCGCTCAAAATCTGGAAACATCTCGGGGTAATTATCGACAATGAACCCACGTATGGTCAGACTTTTCGAAAGAACCTGCCGGATCGTTGCCGGCACTCGATCCGGCCCCGGGGGAGCCGGCGCACCGAATTGCGCGACTAGTCCGCATACCGGCACGCGCGCAAACTGATTTAGCAGCGGCCATACTGCCGTCCAGACGGCGCCACCAACATTCTCGAAATAAACGTCGACACCTTTCGGGCAAGCCGCTGCGAGCCGTTGCTCGAAATCAGCTGCACGATGGTCGACTGCCTCGTCGAAACCAAGCTTGTCCTTAATGAACGCACACTTTTCGGCTCCTCCCACGATTCCTACTGCACGAGCGCCCGCTCTGCGCGCAAGCTGGCCGACGAGGGAGCCGACCGCCCCGCTCGCTGCGGCAACCACTACGGTTTCGCCGGGCTTGGGTTGACCAATTACCCTCATTCCGATGTAGGCGGCAGAGCCGGGTATCCCAAGAACTCCCACAAAAGCGGTCGGGGGAGCAATCTTAGGATCCAGTTTCCGGATGTCCTCGCCATTTGAGAGGCTCAGCGTTTGCCACCCGGCCTTGGCGAGCACGATATCGCCCACACTATGAGCCGGATGGTTTGAGACCAGCACTTCCGAGATGGTTCGGCCAAACATCACCTCGCCGATCGCCGTAGACACAGCGTAGGACTTTGCCTCGTCCATGCGAGCACGAATGTAAGGTTCGAGCGAGAGAAACTTTGTCCGCAGCAGCAGCTCATTGTCACCAGGTTGGGCAACAGAACCGGTCTCAAATCTAAAATCGCTTTCCTTAGGCTTACCGATCGGACGAGCTGCCAAGACCCATTTGCGTGCGCTCCAGTTACTCACCTGATTGTTTCTCCCGTTCCGATACTACCTTATGGAAATCGACGCTGCGTCGCGTTGCACTAAAGTCAACTCTCGCTCTGCGATCAGCGCTAAACGCTCGCGCCGGCGGCGGCTCAAGCATATGGCGCCGAACATACGGTTGCAGACACTTGAGCGAAACGTCATTTTCGCCACTTTTTAGGACATCACCAGATGACTTTCGTGAGGCAAACCGGACGCTTGCGAGACCGTTGTACGGTGTACGCTTGCCTTCACACGCGCTCCTGCGCACAGCCCGATTGGAACGTAAATTCAAATCCGGACTTCGACGACTCGCCGTCGACACCATCACCCTCATTGGGTGTCTCAGGCAATGCCGCCCGGACCTTTTCGAAGCGTTTCCGACCCGCTCCACCGGAACGAATCGAACTGCCGATCAAACGGCGGCAATTCGTCCAGCGAATAATCCGGTGATCACTTTTGTAACCCACGCCGATGCGCACTTTGAGAAGTCGCTGTTGGAGGGGTCCAAAGCGAACTCTTGCAGTACGCAGGCAAAACGTTTTTCGATCTGACTTCAATACTCTGCTGGCGAACCTTCTTGAAGTCGAAGAGTTGGAAGGGTCTGATGCATTTTGCACGCAGCCCCAGCAATTTCCTCACAGTGCGCCCCTTGAGCATCCAAAGCTTTGCGCTTTTTTCCAACGTTCCGGCAGATCGCTATTTGTCCGCCGATGACGATGCAGATCGCGACAACTCAGCTTCCTGAAGTTGGCGCCACATGACCTTCCCGGACGCATTCTTCGGCAGCGCCTCCACAAACTCAACAATACGCGGCGCCTTGTAGGCGCTGACCTGTGTTCGCGTCCAATCAATGAGGTTTTGTTCGGTCAACTCATTATATGCCCTCTTACGCACGACCACGGCCTTGACAGTTTCACCGCGATACGAATCGTTGGCGCCGATGACACATACCTCCTGTATTCCAGGATGATGGAACATCACAGCCTCAAGCTCGGCGGGCCAGACTTTATAACCGGAAGCGTTGATCATGCGTTTCAGCCGATCCATGATGAAGAAGTATCCGTCCTCATCTCGATATCCCAAATCGCCGGTTCGCAGGAACCGCTTCCCGTCGATCGTTACCAATGCCTTCTCGGTCGCTTCCTGATGGCCCCAATACCCGAGAAATACCTGCGGGCCATGAATGACGATTTCGCCCGTCTCTCCGGCGGCTAACACAGCGCCGGACTCGACGTCTATCACGCGCGCGTCGACGCTGATGAATGCAACACCAAGGCATTGCAGCTTCGGCGCATCGCAAGGATTGAAAATCGTTACTGCCGCCGTTTCTGTAAGACCGTAGCCCTCGACAAAGCGGAGCTGGAACTGATCGAACAACCGTTCGGCGATGGCCTGAGGCATGGCTGATCCCCCGCCGCCGAGATAGACTAGGCTGGAGAAATCGTACTGATCGAGATTCGGACTCGCCAGCAGATCTATGATCATTGTTGGTATGCACGTCCAGTGGCTCACACTGTGTCGCGACACGAGTTGGCTTGCCAACTCGCGATCCCAGCGGGGCATGAGCACCATCGTGCTTCCCGCGTAGATGCACGCATGCAATACACAAACGAGACCTGTGATGTGAAATAGCGGCAGAACCGCTAGTGCAACGGTCTCTGACGTCATGTCGAGCCAGAGGCTTGTCGCGATCGCGTTAAGCACCAAATTTGCGTGGGTCAGCATACATCCTTTTGGCGACCCTGTCGTACCACTGGTGTAAGGCAACAAAGCCAGATCATCGCGGCCAGCGAGCAAGGTGGGCAACTCGTCCATCGACCGCATGACCTCTTGCCAATCATGCACGTCGCCTTGCAACAAGCTTGGCAGCGGATGGCGCTCATTCAGCCAGGCCCGCCATTGTGAGGGGATTGCGGACTCGTCAATTCCTTCCAACACATCACCAAACTGAGTCACGATGAGATGGCGAAGCCGATCACCATCGATCCTATTGCTTGCCGACGCGACCTCGTCCGCGAGGTCGCCCGTCGTGATAGCGACGTAGGCTTTTGCGTCCGTAATATAATGACGCAACTCTTGCGCGCGGTTCATGGGGTTGACCGGCACCACCACGGCATTGGCGCGCGCTATCGCATAGTGCGCAACAATCAGTTGCGGGCAATTTTGCATGACAACCAGTACCCGATCCCCGCTTCCAACACCGACGGCAAGAAGCCGTGCAGCGAGACGTTCGGCAGCGGACAGGAGTTCGACGTAGCTGATTTGACGATCAAAGAAGATCAACGCGGATCTGTCGGGATACCGCCTGGCGCTAACGGCCAAGCAATCCCATAGCGACACGGCAGGCGGCTCTAACACCAGCGGTAAACGGGCCGGCCATGCATTCAATCGATTTTGCCCCATCCTCACTTTGTCCTCATTTTACGAAAATATTCGGATGCCTCACTTCGGCGCTTTAACCCGTACCTGTCCGAGATCAGCGCCTTAACGGAGCTGATCCCCGCACTGCCGTCGAAAGGCCACTGCCGTCGTCTTTCGAGCGCCGAGTGGCGGTCGCACCATCCGGCAACACGGGATCGGCTCCGTCCTATGACCTTCAGCACCGTGCCGCCGACGGATTGGGTGGGTCTACGCGGCGACGGCAAATTGGAAGCTCCCGAACGAATATCGGATTAGCGCCCGAAGATGAAAGCTGCAGGCGGCGTTGGAGCTTCACCAATCTTTAATCTTTGCGAGCCTCGGACATCGTCCTCGGGTTTCTATGACGGTGGCGTGTTCTTGAGTAATTCCTGCATCATGAGTTGATGCACGAGCTGAATAGCCTTGAGTGGGCGTATCATGACCTTAAAACCCGTTATTTTATTGTCGTCGTTCCAAGAAATGATATCCACTCCGTTGATCGAAATGCCGTCGATCACTGTCCGCAGTTCCAACACGCAGGAATTGGAGGCGGTCCACTCACGCACATACACAAAGCTTGGGTTGTAGAAGACTCGTTGCCCTGAGTATAGGTACTTCACAGTGATCGCTTTGCCGACTTGCGGCGTATGCACGACCGGTGACTCGAAGATCACTTCCTCGGCGAGACAAGCTTCCAATTCGGGGAGCGCGCCGGTGGAAAAGAATCTCTTCCAGTTGGAGATTGCAAGCGGTTGCATGCGCTCTATTCTCGTTGCAGGGGACCAGCGCTAAAGTATACGGCGCGAACGATAGGGCTGCGGACACCAGAGCGAAACGTCATATCCACCACTTTTTAGGACATGGCGAAGATGACATCCGAAACCCCGAAGCCTAACGCGCGCCACGGTTCACTTCGCGAAGCGGCGGCGTCTTTCTCGACAACTCCGCTCGCGGACACTGCCGCCGATCACGACTACCTCGAGTCCGATGGTCATCTCGGCCAGGTGGCTCTGCAGGTTCTGAAGACCCAAGCAGTTGACCGGTCTTCAGGTGACGGAGCGGGCTCCGTCGACGAGCAAGACCTGGCCCGAGATGTATGCGCCCGCGGGAGAAGCAAGCAGGATTGCGGCGCCCACGACTTCCTCGGCCTCGGCGATCCGACCTGCCGGAGTTCTGGCCATTCGCACTTTCTCCCGCTCCGGATCGCCCCAAAAATCCTTGGAGAAGGCGGTCCGAACCATTGATGGTGCGATCGCGTTCGCCCTGACGTTCGACGCACCCCACTCGACTGCGATGCTCCGAACGATTCCATTCAAGGCGGCCTTCGCGGCGCCGTATCCGCCCAAGAGCGGGCTCGCGCGTAGCGAGGCAATGCTCGACATCATTACTATGCTTCCGTAGCGACGTTCGGCCATCTCGGGCAGGAACTGTCGGGCAAGTGCGAGATTGCTGCTGACCGTAGAGATCAGCAGGTTATCCAGTGCGTCCAAATCGGCTTCATGCACGGGCCCTACGGACACGGGGCCGACTGCAACGCAGAACAGAATGTCTACCTTGCCGAATGCTCGCTTAGCTTCCGCGCCGAATTGCCCGATATCTCGTCTATCGGTGATATCGCATCGCACGCCCGCAACATCGAAGCCTTCCTTGGACAGCGCATGCGCAGCTTGATCGGTGTCTTCCTGCGTGTTGCTGGAGACTACGATTTTGGCACCACACTGAGCGAGGCCTCGCGCAATTGCAAAGCCCATTCCGGCGGTCGAGCCGGTAAGGGCGGCAACTTTGTCGGATAGATCGAACCCTTTGTACATGTCGTTTACTCCCTAGTTGCTGACGGAGATCAATCATCTAACGCCCCGGATCGGGGCGAGTGGCGAGCTCCGGATCTCGTTCCGAGATTTCTCTGGCTACGGTGCTACTGAGCAAGCATCCCCCCGTCGACGGGAAGAATGTGGCCTGTCACCATTGCGGAAGCCGGGCTCGCTAGGAAGAGAACCGGACCAGTGACGTCATCTACCTCCGCGAGCCGGCCGAGGGGCGTCAGTTGCTCGAACTTGGAGACGAGACCTGGTTGATCGGTGAGCGCGGCGATGAAAGGCGTCCGCACAGGGCCGGGAGCCACGGCATTCACCCGGATCCGGAGAGGGGCCCACTCGATCGCCCATGATCGAGTCATATTCACCACGGCACCCTTGGTCGCTTGGTAGGCTATGTTGGGGTACCAACCTCCGGACAACCCCAGCATCGAGGCGGTGTTGACGATGCGGCCGCCTGGTACCATGTGCCGAACCGCCGCCCGGGCACAGATGAACATACCGGTCATGTTGACGGCTACCACGGCATTCCAGTCGTCCAGGGTCATTTCGAGCGACGGATGGCGACGGTTTATACCGGCATTGTTGAACAAAACGTCGATATGACCGTATCGTAGCGCGACGTCGGCGAAAGCCCGTTCGATCGCATCCGCGTCCCTCACGTCGGCCATGATCGCTTGCCCGGTGATCCCGATTTCGTCGGCGACCTGAGACGCTGCTGCCTCGCGGGCGTCGAGAACTACGACCTGTGCGCCCGCCGCAGCGAAGGCAATCGCCACTGCTCTACCAATGCCGCTGCCGCCGCCGGTCACGACAGCAATTTGACCTTCAAGTAGAAAATTCGGAAGGGGGAGCATGTTCCTTTCCTCTCGCGGTTGGTCTCGAAGCCTACTTCTTGTCGAGGTCTTCCCGGCTCCCGCCCCCTTCGCCGACATTGAGGCGAAAAGGTTTTGCGTCCTGGATGCTGCCCTCGAAGGAAAACTATGAAGCCGCGGTTCGTTGTGATGCGGTTGTGGGAATGGAGACTGACGAAAACCACTTCCGCAGGGTCAACGGCAAGATTCTCACCGAACGTGAAGGCGGAGGGCTGCATCGCGAAGCTTGAGGAGAGCTTGATGGTCGAGAGAATGATACCAGGCGGAAGCTATCGCATTGCACGGAAACCGAATGACCAAACCGATCTCGAACGCGAAGTCGCCAAAAAGCGCTTGCCATGGACCGACGGCTAGAGCTTCGCCATCGAACTTGCGCAAGATCGGTCTTTCTAGAGGTCGCGCGCCGTCCCTTGTTGCGGACGCTTGCTTCAACGATCACACAGGCGCTCATCTTCACTCCTTACGTCGGTTAAGTCTTCGAGCATCGATTGGTGAGCCAAAGCTTGGCAGACATGATTTACGTCAGACGGTCACGACCACTTTTCCGAACTGCGCTCCGGTTTCGAGATAGCGATGGGCGGCAACGATCTCATCGAACGGAAAGGTTCTGGCAATGATCGGCCGTAGCGCACCGGACGCGAGTCCTTCGCCGATGAACTGCTTGAGCGCCGCAAGCTTATCGTCGAGCGCAACCGCGGTCGGGAGAACAAATCCCCGGATCGTCAAATCCTTCCACAAGACTTTCGCGAGCGGCAGCGGGGTAACGTCGGGACTGAATCGACCGTACGCGATCAGCAAACCTCCGATCGCCGTCGCCTCGGCAAGTTTTTCGAAGGTTGGTCCACCCACTGCGTCGAACACCACTTCGGCGCCCTTGCCGCCGGTCAACCTAGCCACTTCGGTAACGAGGTCCTGTTCCTCGGTAGCGATTACATGCGCGGCTCCCGCTTCGAGTAGTGCGGTCGCCTTCGTGGAGGTTCGGGTCAATGCAACCGGGTTCGCGCCGACCTTGCGTGCGGTCTGGATCGCAGCAAGTCCGGCGCTGCTTGATGCTGCGGTAATCAATACCGTTCGACCGGTTGAAAGGCGGGCAATGTCGATTAGCCCGGCCCACGCGGTGCCGAACGCCATCCAGGTCGCCGCCGCGTCCTGCCAACTCTGATTGGGAGGTATTTTGACGAGCGTCCTGGCCGGCGCGAGGGCAACCTCGCCATAGTAGCCGCGCCCCAGATCACCGGGGATGACTGCCACCCGGTCGCCCACCGCAAGACCGTCCACGTCCGATCCAAATGCTTCGATTACGCCCGCTGCCTCCACGCCAAGTTGCGCGGGTAAAGTTGCCTTGGTTGCGGATTTCCCAGACCGCATCAGAACTTCGCCTCGATTCAGGCCGATAGCCCTTATCCGTAAGCGGACCTCCTTGGGACCAGGTTCGGGCACGACGACGTCTTCGATCTTCAGGACATCCGGACCGCCGAACTCGTGGAATCGAACGCTGCGTGACATCGGGCTCTCCCCCTGATCGACAACCAAGTAGATCACTCGCTGGTAGCGGGGAACGCCATTTTTGCCACCTTCTAGGACACGGCAGTTATAGTTCGGTCGTATTGTGAGTGCCGAAAAACCGCCGAACGCTGCCGTTTAGGGAGCGCGTCATCTTGGTCGGTCGTGACGCCTATACTCCCGCGCACGCGGGAGGCGACCAATCCAACGCCTTCGTTGCTGGCGCTCCTTCTGGAGCTCACGGGTTTGGAGGTTGCTTCTCGATCCAGGCTCCGATCGCCGCCGCCGCGTCGCCGTAGAAAGTCCGGTAGAGATCTTCGGCGACGAATCCGATATGCGGCGTCGCCAAGAGGTTCTCGAAGGATCGGAACGGGTGCTTAGCCGGCAAGGGCTCCGTATCAAAAACGTCGATTGCAGCTCCTGCGATGGCCCGTCCGCGCAAGACCTCGATGAGCGCTTGCTCGTCGACGATCGGGCCGCGCGACGTGTTGACCAATCGCGCCGTCCGTTTCATGAGCGCCAGCTCGGCGGCGCCGACGAGACCGCGGGTGCGCTCGCTCAGGATAAGGTGGATGGTCACGACATCCGCCCGCCGAAAAAGTTCGCCTTTGGTCACGAGTTCGGCGCCTGCGGCCACAGCCGCTTCCGCCGTCAAGTTCTGGCTCCAGGCGATGATCTTCATGCCGAACGCGCGGCCGATCCTCGCGACCTGTCCGCCGACGTTCCCGAGACCCAAGACGCCAAGGACTCTGCCGTCGAGTTCGTGGCCGATCGAGGTTTGCCAGCCGCCTGCTCGGATTGAGTTGCTTTCTTCGACGAGATGACGGGCGCTGGCTAGGATCAGCGCCCAGGTCAATTCGATCGTCGGTGTAGATCTATAGCCCGTGTTGGCGACTAAAATGCCGCGCTCATTCGCGGCGGCCATATCGATGGAGATGTTGCGTGTGCCCGTCGAAGCAATGAACCTCAGCCGCGGCAGACGCTCGATGACGTCGCGGCGCAGGGGCGTGCGCTCGCGCATGACGCAAATCACGTCGAACGGCAAGAGCCTTTCGATGAGCGCGTCGGTTTGGTCGATATGATCATTGAAGACCGTGATCTCGGCCTTTTTGGCGACCGCCGACCAGTCCGCGATGCTCAATGCGACGTTCTGGTAGTCATCCAGGATTGCGATCTTCAATGGGTGCCTCGGCTTCGTTGGAGCGGCCCTCGAACTCGCGCATGCCAGCGCTGCGTGTCAACGAGCTCTCTTGGTCCGATAACCAAGTAGACCGCTCGACCGAAGTGGGAAACGCCATTTAACCCACCTTCCAGGACATAAGCGCTTCGAGCGGAACGGGGCGGGAACGAATGGCTGCCGGGCACTCTAATGAGGCGTCTACCCGCGCAAAGACGCCTCCGACGTTTCGAGGCCCTCAAAACATTCGAGGTCGGTCCGCAGTCCCAGCAAACGGCCGCAGAAATGGCCGCATCCTCATGAAGTTCGCACCTTTTCGCGGACGGCGGATCGATCCAAATTCAAATTCGGTTCAAATGCCGATCCCCAAGAGAACACCGATTTCGCATGCCGTCGCGGCGTCGATATTCGAGTTTTTCCGGCCTGCATGTTCCTCATCTGAGATCGAGGCGAGCAGCCCTGAGGACGGCCTTGCGCAGCTAAGATTTTGGGTGGGGCGCGTGGCAATGCGCCTCGTCAACGATCGCCGCGGCTGTGAGTTCACGAACGCCGCTGTTGAGCTGACCGAGGAAGACCATCCAGCGCGCAAGTTCGTCGGGGATATCAAAACCGAATATCGAGACTGGCTTGCCAAGCTTTGTCGCAAGGCCGGGATCGCGAGGGCCGAACTCCTGGCCGATACGTTATCAATACTGCTCGAAGGGGTCCGCACCAGCCGACAAAGCGTGGGACCGGAAGGTCCAAGTTCGCAGTTCCAGGCTATAGCGGAGGCGATCATCGAATCCTTTCGACGATAAGAAAGGTAGAAGCTCCAAAGTCCCTGACGGAAATCGCTCACAATCTCGTGCAATATTTTCGAGCAACGCGATAGGTCTGATTGCTCATGCGCTTCTCCGGTCGCGGGAGCAACGCGACGTTCCCCGACACCACACGCGTGTTCGTAGGGCCATCGCCGTACCGACGCATAAGATGTCGCGAAACGTGGGCAAAACGTCGTTTAGTTCACCGCTTTGATCACCTAGTTTTGGCGCTCCGCCGAAAACGCATCCGTCCAGCGTCTTCGGAGACGACGAAAGCGCCTGGCGAAATGTTAGAGGTGAACGGCGATATCGAAAAGATGGTCGAACTGCTGGGGGCGGCGCGCGGCGATATGCTTGCGCAACTAGCCGCCGCTATGGCCATCACCCGAGACGCCCGGCTTCGAGAGCGACTGGGCGAAATTGCGGCGGTCGATCCGGGTCGGGAGTTCTTGATCGGTCAGCTTAAGAACCAGAGCTGGCTCAGGGTCGGAGGACGTGGATACTCGGTCGATCGCAAGCGACAGGCCGGATTGTCCGCCATCGATCTCGATGAATTGCTTCGGACGCGGCCGGAGTTCGAGCGATCGCTGCAGGATTCAATGCAGCGAACGCACGCCTTGAGGGATGCGTACAACATTCTTGAACCTCTCTTTCAGCCGTCGCCCATACAATCGCGATCGAACTTCCACGAGATATTCGAGTGGGCTCCTCTATTGGAGCAGATGTCCTATAAAGCTGCGATGCGAGTCCTTCACGTTCTCGACACGCTTCGATCCGTGGTGCGGCTCGAATTAAGCGGAGCGCCCGGAATCGGCGCCACGAGCCTTCGCACCTATTGGCAGCTCGTTCATGCGCTGGGCCAACTTACCTTGGTCGCCTCGAGCAACGAGGCCCGCCCTTGGCTTGCAAATATGGCCAATAGCTTCATATGGCAGAGGTGGACGCCAAGCTTCGTGCTCCTGAGAGAACGTACGTTTTGGCTTGCGGCAATCGCGGCGAGGTCGGCGGCCGCCTTCGGCGACTCCATCGTGGAAGGCTATCTAAGAAGGCTGTCGCAAGCCGAGCATCCCATGATGGTCTTCGACGCGCTCTTCGGTTTGACGGCGATAGCCTTGGCCAATCCTTCGTCGAAGGCTTCGATCCTGACCGAGCTCAGCGGTTTGCGAGATGCCAATCTCGCGCTCACTCGGGACCACAACGTCTATCTCATCTCATATGAAAGCTCTGTCCGCGTACTGTCCCGACCGCCGGTCGAACAGCGGGAGTTCCGCGAACTGCGCTGGCGTGCGGGCAGCCCCAAGGGCATAGCGACGCGCCCTGCCCTTGTCGGCGATCCGGCTGCACTTTCCGCGGCTGGAGAATATCTCGGATTTTCGATGCTGCCATTCGTTGCCGATAGCTTCCATGACGAGCATTTCCCGAAATTTCCGGCCTCCTCCGAAACGGAAATATCCCGACGGAAGATCGCGGCCATTTTTCGTCGCGCATGGGTCGCGGAGCCGGCGACTCCGGGTCGGCGTCTACTGAATTGAATAAGACAGGTCTGTAAAGCGGCTTAGCCTCGGAGGATTTTCATGAGCGACCAAAAGCGCGTCCTATGCTCGAGCTGCGACATATATTGTCAGGTTCTGGCCGAGGTTTCCTATAATGGCGCCGCGCGGATCAAGGCCACCGACAACGCGCCATTTCGGGCCAATATTTGCATGAAGGGCGTTCATGCGCCGGAGGGATTTCTGCATCCTGACCGAATTAGATTCCCGCTCCGCCGGGTGGGCGAGCGAGGCTCTGGACAATGGGAGCGAGTGACTTGGGACCACGGCTTGGACGATATCGCTGCGCGCCTTTCCGCGGTGATCGCGCAATACGGACCCGAAGGGTTTGCCGTGTCGGCCAGTCCCTGGAATCTCCAGTCCGACAACGGCGTTGGTCGCCGCTTCATGAATCTGTTGGGGAACCCGAACTGGATGAGCGGGGTCGCCCTTTGCGCCGGCAATACCGGCGCGATCAACCGGATGGTCTATGGTTGGTTTCCGTACCCGGACTATACGAAGACGAAATGTATCGTGCTGTTCGGCCACAACCCTCGAAAGCATAGCTGGACGCCGGTCTACAATTCCATTCGCGCAGCGCAACAACGCGGCGCAAAGTTGATTGTGCTAGACCCAAGACGCAGCGAAAATGCCGAGCTTGCGGATATCTGGCTTCCGTTGCGGGTCGGTACTGATGCGGCGATGTGCATGGGTTGGCTTAAAGTTATCATCGACGAAGGTCTTTACGATCAGGACTTCGTTGCGCGGTGGACGACAGGGTTTGAAGAGTTTCGCTCTCGCGTAAATGAGTTTCCGCTCGAACGCGTAGTTCAGATCACGGGAGTTCCGGCTGACCAAATTGCCGCAGCCGCACGCATGTATGCGACTGCAACTCCCGGTGTCATTCCATGGACGCCCATCACGGACCAGCAGCGTAACAGCACGTCTGCAATTCGACTGCATTGCGCCCTTCGTGCGCTAACGGGAAATCTTGACGTCCCTGGCGGAGAAGTCTTGCACGGATTCCATCCGGATATCATCACGGAGAGTGAGATCGAACTCCACGAGGAACTTTCGGAAACTCAAAAGGCTAAACAACTCGGATCACAAAAACATCCCGCATTTACCTATCGGGGAATGGAAGCCCTGCGAGAGCCAACCAAGCGGGTCTGGGGTCTGGAGTACGCCAACCTAATATCAGGCAGCTATATGGCCAACCCTTCTGCAGTCTTTACAGCCATGGCGGACGGCGCACCGTATCCAGTAAAAGCGTTCTTCACGCTGGGCAACAATACTTTATTGAGTTTTGCCAATTTGCAGTTGATCTACCGCGCGCTGATGAATCAAGACTTGATAATATCGTTCGACCATATGATGACGCCGACTTCGCAGTTGGCAGACTACGTTTTGCCCAGTGACAGTTGGCTGGAGCGTGCGAGCCTCTCCGACGGATTCGGATGGACCTCGATCTTTCGTCCTTCGCAGAAGGCGATGGAGCCGCCTGGCGAGTGCAGGAGCATCTACGATTTTTGGCGCGGTTTGGCGACCCGAATGGGAATTGCCGACAAGTTTCCGTGGAAGAGCGCCGAGGAGCTACTCGATTTTCGGGTGGCGGCGCTCGGCATGAATTTCTCGCAATTCGCCGAGAAGCATCCGTACCACATGAGAAAACTTGCCTTCAAAAAATACGAAAAGACCGGCTTCGCCACGCCGTCCGGCAAGGTCGAACTCAAATCGGCCGTCTTGGAGTCGCTGGGCTTTGATCCATTGCCCTATTACCGCGGCGAACCGACGCCGGATCCCGCGTTTCCGCTCATGGCATTCACCGGGGTGCGCGAGGACGAGTTTTTCCAGACCGGTCATCGCCACATTGCCTCGTTGCGTTCGCGCCGTCCCGAACCTGAGATTTTTCTGCATCCTGACGATGCCGTCACGATCGGGGTAGCGGGAGGTGAATGGGTTGAGGTTTCGACAAGCCAAGGGCACTGCAAGGGACGGACAGCAATACGGGACGACATGCCGAGAGGCCTAGTCCGCGTTCCCCACGGATGGTGGAAGCCGGAAATGCCGAAAGGAAAAGAAGGGCTATCTGGTGCCTGGGATTTTGCAGACGCTCAGATTTGTCCCGATGATGACGACTATCTGGATCTCGAGCAGGGGATACCTCATTTGAAAGGTTTACCTTGCTCGGTGCACAAGCTGCCGACCTTACCCGCGACCGATAGCGTAGCGGGGGTGTTACCGAAATCGTTGCAGCCAAATGAGCGTTGACTTGACTGAAGAGATCGATCTGCTTCGAGCTGTGGGTCGCCAACGGAGGCTATTGGGATTCCAACGTTGAATCCCTAAAACACAAGACGGCGTGAACACTCCGCACGCTACCAGCGTGTGTTTCATCGGTCGTGAATCTGGACGTCTAGGTAGTCGAGTAAAACCGCAGTTATGCCCGTTATCTTTGGGCCGGTCGGCGTCCGCTGCACCACCCTACGCCGGGTGGGAACGACGAGGCCAGCGAAGTTTTTCGGGTCATAGAGATAGTGCGAGGCCACGCCGCCGAGCACATCGGTCGTATAGTCGATGCGCTTCAGTATTCCGTCGCTGTTGAAATAGAATTGTTGCGTATCGCAGTGCGTCGGGATGTCTTTCGGATAGCGCACCTGCATAACTCGCCAGCTCTGGCCGTCTTCTTCGTGGGGAGCGAGCTCTTGGAGGTCGAAGCCGTCCCGAACGAAAATAAACGGCGTCGTAAGATAGTTCCACATCGCGTAGCCGAGGAAATAGAGACGCTGGAGCTGATCCCATTTGGTATTTCGAACGTGCCCGGCAAAGGAAGCGCGCGGTTCTGTAAGCTCCACGATCTCCCGACCGTCGTCGCGCGCCTCGATCCAGACGCGGCCAGGCGTATAGATTCCCCGCGCGCCCTCCTCGCCATAGGGCTCCATGACCGTTCGAGGCCGGTCGGCATCGATGGTTACCTTCGTATGTTGATGCTCCGGGAAGCCCTTCACCTCGAGCAGTTGGCCGGAAATAATCAACGATACGTCGATCGACATTATGTGCTTCCACCTGTCGAGCCCTCCATGGGCCGACACGGCAAGCTCAAGTAGTTCGTTCATCCGATGGCCTCCTGTATTTACGCATGCCAATCGCGTGTTTATAAACCCTTCGCCGCCGACACCCGGTTCGCTCGACTCACCACTTTTCTCCAAACGGCCGCAGTTCGGTGAGGAACGACCATGCCGACCTGTGCTGACGAGATGCCGAGGCTTCCCACCGTATCCCATACACCTAGAAAGGTGATCGAACTGTCGAGGTGGCATTCGACTGAGGTGCCAAAGCTCGTCGGCAATAGACGATGGCTCAATGTTCTCGCTGACAAATGCATCACGCTCGACTCTGTCCAGGTCGATCTGGCAGCGGGCTAACATCTGAATCCGCGTTTGGCTCCATCAGTTGCATCGGACTGTGCCTGGCTCGAACTCGACGACCGGACGAAGCTGCCCTGACGCGATAGCGAGACGCCATTCGGGCGCGGCCGAAATCCAAGGTCTGAATGGTAGCTCGGCTCTGGCGAAGCGCTCGCACCTCGTCAACTTCGCTCAGGAAGCCGCCCTGCGCACGACATGGCAGGTGGTCGTTCCATGGGCGAGAAGCCTACCTGCCGCGTCGAGCAATCTACCTTCGGCGATGGCCACTGCCGACCGATGTGTAGCGCCTTGCCCTCTCCCGCACGACCCCGGTATCGACGGACATCGGTTTTATGAAGTTTATCTTGTATTCGAGCGTCACGGCTGCAAGGGCTTGGCTCGAGCGATGTTACGATCGCTGCTGCCATACAGGTATCGAGCAGGACGGCCGCGTAACCTCCATGGACGAATCCCAACGGATTATAGTGCCCTGCCGTCGGCGTTGCCGTTAGCACGACGATCCCAGGCTCGGCGGTCTCGAAATTGATATCGAACAGCTCGAGCATCGGCGCACGCGCGGCGGTACCCTCCATGAGCGCTTTGAAGTACTTAAGACCGGTGAAGGAGGAAACGCTTTTGTCTCGATCCACGCCCTTAGCCTGCATTTCTTGGTGATCGATCACTATAGTTGTCCAGGAGCGACCGCGCCCCACCGGGCGAACCGACCGCCGGGCTCTAGCGGCCCGTGACCGCAAAGGGTCCGCCTAGGAAGATCGCCGCATGGGTCACAAAGAGTTCCGGAAACTGAAATAACGAACCGTGCCCGGAATCCGGATAGACGATCAGTTGAGCATTCGGAATTTTCTGGGAGAGCGTGAACGAGTTGATGGTCGAAACCATGATATCGTTATGACCGTTCACGACGAGCGTAGGTTGTCTGATGGCCGTGAGTTCCGCGAACCGCTCGCCGCGGGGTTGACGCCATTCGGTGATCGCCGCCCGTTGCGCCGCCATCGTCTGTGCCGACGTGGACACGTCGACGTCTTCCTTTCGCGCGTGCCGCCGCGCCCAGAACATCTTTCCGGCCGCTTGGCTCGTCTCCGTCGGGCGAAAGAACAGATAAAGGTACGTCTCAATTGGGCTTTGCCCGGTGGCTGGATCGGTCATAGCGCCGTATTGGGCATATCCCGGATCCTGCGGTGGTTCACCCGCTCGTGGTCCGGTGCCGACGAGAATAAGGCGGCGGATCAGTCCGGGGTGGCGTATCGTAAGCGTCTGCGCGATATATCCTCCGATCGAGAATCCCAGCAGATCGATCTGCGAAATTCCGAGCGCCCCAACGAAATCGGCGGCGTGCTCCGCCATCGCATCGATCGTGTCTGGCGTCTCGCCGCTTGACGAGGCGACCCCCGCATTGTCGAACAGAATGACCGGCCGATTTTTGGCAACGCCGTCGGTAACGGTGGGATCCCAATGATCCATCCCGCCCCGAAAATGCTGCATGAAGAGAAGCGGCGTGCCGCTTTCCTGTCCGAACCGGCGATAGGCGAAGCGAATCCCATTGGCTTCAACGAACTGCGTGGGGGCCGTGACGTGTCGGTATGTCATGCTTCGTTCGTCCCGTTTTCTCAGCGCCTGCGCCGAAGTAGGGTCGAGCAAGGGCACTGCCGCCCCGAAAACAGCGAGCCGTGAGCCAAAATGCAACGTGGGCCGGCGGGATAGCGACGTCGAGGATTGGTCACGTCTGTCTCCAGTGTGAAATGGGTGAACCTTCGGTGGGCCTGGCGTCTCTGAAGATCGCGTCGAGTCACACCACTCGGGGCATTCCGCGGGAAACGAACCGAGGAACGCGTCGTTGTAGTTCTCCAGAGGAAGTGCAGAAAGGTCTTAAATGCCACCAAATAGGACAAGGGACGCGGCAGGCGACTTTGGCCCGGATTTGAGTGACCACATCTAGGCGTGCGTGGCCGGAAGGTAACATCTACGACATTGGGCCGCGGCCGTCGAAAACTAGAGAGCCGAAACTGTTAAGCCCGATACAGGGCGCCGACAAATCGCGCCCGCTGTTTTTATCATCCCGTGTTTTGAATAAAGCCGACAGTAGCAACTTGCTCCTGGTGACGGCTAATAGTTGACTTCGAGCACCTCGAGGCCCTGTCGGCGCGATATCTCAATCTCTCTTTCTCGTGCGCTCTGAAACCCTTCGCGAGTCTTCAATCGCTTCCAATAGTCCACGATGGCTGGGGGAAAATGACCCGCAAGTCCGAGGTGCGTTGCGAAGCCGAGCGCGTATCCAATTGAGATATCCGCGGCCGTGAAGCGATCGCCGCAGACATAAGGCTTGCCCTCAAAGAAGGTTGCTGCGTTCTTCAACCGCGATGCAAACCAAAGGCGGTAATCATCAGCGACGATGGGATTCCGTTTTTCGGGAGGTTCCAACACGCTATATCGGAAGAAGATGGTTTGTGGAAATGTAAGGGTTGCCTCGCCCATATGCATGAAATTCAGATACGCCCCATAATCCGGATCGTCCACAGCAACGGCGAGTGTCTGCGGCGCGTAGCGATCCGCCACATATTGGCAGATCGCTGCGGACTCGGTCATCTTTCGCCCCTCATCGAAAAACGCAGGAACCGTTCCGAGCGGATTGATCGCATGGTAGCCCTTGTGCATCGCCCTCGGAGGGAATGGTAGGACGATCAACTCATAGGGAACTCGCGCTTCTTCCAACGTCCACAAAACGCGGAATGAGCGCGAACCCATGCAATGATACAGTTTCAACACTTTAGTTACTCCTCCATAGACGCGGCTTTATATCGGACGCACGATCTCACCTAGCTGTGCATTCGATCGATGGCTAAGCGCCGAGGACTTCATGCGCGAATCCGTAGCGACCGAGGGTTTCGGATATGGATTGCGTCAACGCGGACAGGTCACGATGAATTTGAGATGTGGTGACAGTGACCATCAACCGGCCGCCTTCACCGTCACGTACCGCAACGTCGGTTTGCTCGCCTTCAAGGGAGGAAAGGGAAGATAACGCCGCTTGCACGGCGCGGCGCGTCGCATCCCGCCGCAACGCAGTCTTGTCGATCTTGCCCACCGCGGTCATCGGCATTTCGTCAAAGATAAATACGTGGCGCGGGCGAGCGGGCGGCTCGGGTACGTTCTCGGCGAGTTGAACCATCAGAGATTCAGGCGAGGCGCTCGACCCGCTCGCAACAGTCACGTAGACGACAGGCACTTCGCCCGCGTAGGCATCCGGCATTCCGACGGCAGCAGCAATACCGACTCCCGTGCACTTTCCGGCTGCGTCTTCGATAACAGCAGGGTCGATGTTGTGCCCGCTACGAATGATCACGTCCTTTGCACGGCCTGTGACGACAACCCGACCGTTGGTCCCGCAAAAGCCGATATCGCCGGTGATAAGCCATCCATCTTCTGTGAAAGGTCCCTGCTTGCTGCCGGCAAAGAGGTAGCCCGGAAAGACGTGGGGCCCCCTAGTCACCAACACTCCGGCTTTGCCGGCCGCAACAGCTTTGCCGACGCCGCCATTGCCGAGAAGCTCTCGCACTTCCACTTCGGCTCCCGCAATCACCTCGCCGATGGAATGGGGGTCGGGGACGCTGGAATGGTGGCAAGCGGCAATCAGCCCGGCGGTTTCGGTCATGCCGTACAATTGGCGAACCTCGATCGAACAACGCTCTTTGAGGGACTTTGCAATAGCGGCCGGCATGTACGTCCCGCCGGTCATTAAAAACTTCAAGGATGAAATATCGGCGCTGCCAACTGGTACATCGAGCAGCGACACAAGAGTTGTCGGAATGCCGCCGCCTGCGGTTACCCTCAGGCTTTCAACCAGTCTCCAGTAGTTGGCGATCACGCGTGGATTTCGGAAGCCGGTCACAGTCGGCAAGATAACTTCGCCACCCCCTCCGAGCGGCGACAATCCGAGTAACAAAGAACCTGCGACATGAAAGATCGGCAGGCCGTTGAGTGCTCGCGTTGTACGGTCGAACTGCCAGGAGTCTGCCAGCGCCTTCGCCGCGAAAACCTGATTCCGATGCAAATGCTGCGCGACTTTTGGAGAACCCGTCGTACCGCCTGTATGAAAGTATGCAGCAACGTCTTCGGCCGCAGGCAGTAAATCCGTTGACGGCGGCGCGGTTTGACGGCCTCTTAGTGCGGTGTGGAGGGAGATCGCGTCACCCGAAGCAGCCCCGATCGTGACGATATGCGCGAGTGACGGAACCCGTTTCCGCATATGCTCTGCTTTGCTCCACAGATCGGGTGCCTCGGGGCCGATTGTCACCAGCACCTTGGACCCGACCGCGCGGATCATTGCATCGATTTCATCGGAGCGAAGCAGAAAATTGATCGGATTGGCGATCCCGACAGTCTCCGCCGCGAAAAACGCAACCAGCGCGTCCGTTACGTTCGGCGAAAGGAGACTGACGACGTCATGCCGCCCAACGCCCAGTTCGCGAAAGAGATGCGCCATCCGATGAAGGCGCGCGATGAATTCTGCGTGCGTCAGCTTGCTTGTCGAGAGCGTGTCGGCGTCTTCAAGATAGGTGATCGCCGTTCCAGTCGGATTTGCGGCACTCGCCCGGCTTAGGAGTTCATACGCGGTCGAGGCCGAAGACGTGGACCGAACGCCGGCGATTTCCGAACCCATGGCGATTACTTTTCTTTCGTTTTTGGCTTTGCGGCTTGTTATTCTGTCGTGACTACGTCGCGGTTACGCATCGGCAATCGCCGCAATCCCTCGGCGGCATTTCTGCGATTGCTTCAGACTCTACGGCTCAAGCCACGTCCTCTACTTCGGCGGAGTTGTGACTTAAGTTGGCATCGGCACGCCGCAGAAGCTGCAAAAACGTTTCTTTCTCCTGCTTTGAGAAGCCGGCCATCATACGGCTTTCGTGCTGCTGAGCCGCGATGTTCAGTTTGGCCATCAACTTCTTTCCTTTCGGCGTCAGCCAAATCCGACGAATGCGATTGTCGTTTGCATCTGAACGACGCTCGACGAGGCCGTCCGCGGAAAGTTTGTCGAGGATTGGGACGAGGCTCGCCCTCACCAGATGAATGCTCTCGGCCAGCTGGGTTTGGGACAGACCTGGATTTGTTTCGATCAACCCAAGCAACCCATAATATCGCGGCGCCTGACCAAACCTCCGAGAGTTCCCTTCGAAATCCTTGTAGGCCGCGATCTGCACGAGGCGGACCGCGATTCCGGCATTCTGCCAGAGAATAGCGAGATTGATTTTAGATGACTGCACGGGGAAAACCCCTGACGTTGGGTTCGATCGAGATCGCGAGATTGATTGGTTTATACCAACTGATAATAGATATGTAAATACCAACCAAAATGGTACCCATTCGACGTCTAGGCGAACAATCCAATCGGGGTGGTTACAATCGAAGCGGTCGGGACGCTGAACTGGCCGGCGAATAGACTGAAGTACTCGACCAGGATCGTTATCTGATCGTCCAATCCGCCGGCGAAGTGCGTGCCGGAACTGCTGGACGACGGCCGAATCGACCTTGAGGGACACGAGATATTCATTTCATGTGCCACGAGAGAGCCGACAACTTTTTGCCTAGGCTTTTTTTAATTTTTTTGGAATCAATTTCTCAAATTCGGGAGAACGCGCAGAAGCTAGGGCGTATGCCGTTTTCGCAAGTGAGCTTCTGTTGCGGGATGACCCGGTAGCTCGTCTGAGACCACTTTCTGCCAGAGAATAGCGAGATTGATTTTAGATGACTGCACGGGGAAAACCCCTGACGTTGGGTTCGATTGAGACCGAG
>WNFQ01000769.1_pt2 | contig 21933 bp, 30 predicted proteins | sample 5400171 | NCBI WGS metagenome assembly WNFQ01 (sample SAMN13153356, study PRJNA577476) | soil metagenome | isolation source: 20 cm soil under Madrone tree | place: USA:California | collected 2016-06-14 | reverse complement strand
AAGTCTCTGGGGTATGGCCCGAGCCACCTCCCGATGGCCGTCTCCATATTTTCGTTGGTCTACCGGCCGTAGTGGGCAGCCCGAATCCGGGTCAGGTGGTTGGTGAGTGCCCCATATGTCTCTTTGCCCTAGCTCAGGACAACTGACGAACGCGGGGCCTGAAGGTGAGCCGGTTGACTCGGATCTCGTCAGAGAATACAAAGACATTTTCATCAAGGTGAAAATGTGGGGAGCCTTTGAGGAATTCGATATCCGGGAGAATGAGATATATATGTGCAATGAAGTTAGGGCACCAGTCCTAGACTTTGTCACAAATCTCGAACAAAAATTGGATCGCAGGCGGGGTCTGGCCGTGGCCGATGATGTGTGTTGTTTCTTTGACCACTCTTTTGATGCTCACAGGTCATATGTAGGCGCATATCGCTTACAAAGCGATCCTCGATGTTGGATTTTCGAACGTATATTTTGAGTCTCTCAAGAGATGCGTCGAGGACGTGTCACCAGAGGAATCTACCACTGAAAGCGAATGGCAGGGGTTTGCCGGATTTTTTGAGGTGGCACATCTCGTGGCTCTTGCCAGTGGTGATTGGCAACAATTTTGGAGGGGGGAATTGGGAGGTTCCTTAAAGGAACCGTTGATGAGTGTGATGTTCTTCCAGCATTTCGCCCTCAATGCGGGCAGCACTATCGCCGCTAAAACGTGTGGGCTCATTTGCTTGCCTCCGTTGTTTACGATTTATCGTCGTCTACAGAAGTCGCCAGCACTGGCCATTCAGTCTTATCTTGAAATGTGAAACCGTTGCCAAAAAGGACCAACTCCGCAAGTACCTTCCTTGTAGTGACTTTCTCGTCTCGAAATCAAACCTTCCTCGACTCCTCGTGCAGGTTAATTCGGAGCCAAAGAAAACTTATCCATCAGATCTTGTTTGGATGCTTTTGTCGGGTGCCTCCGTTGTTCGCTTCGCGAATAAATTCTTGGACGGGTTCAAGGCGGCCAAGAACTTTGTGCTCTTTGCCATATATATTTGGGAAGATGGCAAAGTAGGCCGCTATTCGCTTTTTCAGGATCCGAACAGTCCAAAGGTATGTTAAACTTTGTATAAAACTAAGCTCGCAGGCTGAGTCGTCATTAGGTTTATTGCAATGATACCTTTTCTAAGTTGAACACCTCGGGTGACCGCGCCGAATTTGTACGCCGATTGTACAACCTTCGTGACATGCTGGGAAGGGAGATTGAAGCCGGAGACACGACAGAGAAGATCAATCTGTTAAAACACGCGATCAACAAATATGATACGATACACCCTTTGATGTCGTTTTATTCCAAGGACTCACCAAAGAAAAAGAAGAAACGTGGAAATGACGGTGATCAAGGCTCAGGTGGAGGTGCTGAAGGCGCAGGTTCAACCGACTACGTGGAGCTCGGAGCACACGGCTATGAGGTGGAACCGCGAGAGGTGGTGGATGAAAATGGATTTGTGATAATGAAGTCGCTTTCCAATGTGCGGCAACCCCTTTCTACTTACGCGCCACGCTGACGCTCGACCTACAGATGCCGCCTCACATCCTCACCGTATATCAACGGTCGGATCCAAGCAAGAGATTCATCGCGAAGAAAATTCGCGAGCAATCGAATGAGCTTGAGTTCCTCAAATGTCTAAATTCTTTCCAGCCGAAGTCCGAACACGTTATCTCGTTGCACGAATCGTTCAAGACACAATCGACGTCGTGGGCCATTCTCCCAGAACTGGACTCCGTCCCCTGGTTCGCACCTAACGAACTTTATGGGAAGGTCGCTCAAATCTGCTGGGGCCTGATCAAGGGCGTCGCGTATCTTCACAAGATCTGTATTGCTCACAGGGACATTAAGCCCGATAACCTAGTTGTCGACAGGGACTTTTGCCTGAAGATTATCGACTTCGAATTCGCTATGCGAGTAAAGGGCGAGGACGAGGTGGTCGATGGCCAATGCGGGACGAAGGGTTGGATGGCGCCCGAGATGGAGGAGAAGTCGATGTACAGCCCGATCAAGGCCGACCGGTGGTCAACCGGGCGAGTTCTTTTCTATCTTCTGAACAAGTCCAGGGATGACGACACGGTTCTGAGGACGACTGCGAGGAAGCTGGCCGCACATAATCCCGATCAGCGCTTGTCAATTCTTCAAGTCGCCGCATCGCCCGGGGACGTGCTGAAGGTAGCAGTCGAGAGGAAGGTCTCGCGATCTCTGCAAGACACAATGGAAGTCGACGAAGAAAGTGCGAAGCCCCTGACGGTGAAGAAGCAGAAACTTTCCGTGCCCGACAGGAACAAGAGGGTGGTGTTGCCAGAACTTCATCAACAACAGGTACCTCGACCTGTGGTTCGCGTTCAATGATCATTTTTTGTTCTTAGCCTATAGATGTGTCCTTATAATGTCTCAGTATGTGATATGGCGGGTGTGGTGCCAATTGTACTACCTTGTTGTCCAATGTGTGGCATGTAGTGCTGCCAAGCAGTTGGCTTGCTTTGCCAACGCGCAGGCTGCTTCTTGAACATGTACGTTACTGAAAAAAAAGAGTCTGCATTGCATGCAGTAAGGTAGTCAAGACGTCAAAACCTTCACATTTTCCTTCTTCCAAGTTCGACCTAGCTATTCAGTACATGCGCTGGCTACTTACGTTGAATTTAATAGAACACGATACACACATACGAGTTTCTAATTTCATTCAGAGTGCTTTTCACACCGACAAATCCTTCACCGTCTCTTTATCTTTCGATCCCGGTACAACCCAGCGACATTTTCCCGATATTCGATTACTCCTTCCTGTGCTTCTGATAATAGTGGATGAGACCAGTCGTCTATATGACGTATGTCACGTTGAAAAAGTCTGGTTCAGTCTAGTATGCGTAAACGCTTACCGAGCTGTCGTGACCCTTGACATCTGCAGGCCCATTGAGCTGTGCGAGGATGTTCTTTGCGAGCACCTTGCCCAGTTCGACACCCATTTGATCTGATTAGATCATTCGTCAGCATGGACTGTTACGATGAGGCAGGGTCCCACCATAAGAGTTGATGCCCCAAACAACACCCTGCGTGAAGATCTTATGCTCGTACAAGGCAATCAAGGACCCAAGCGTGGCAGGAGTGAGCTGTGGGAAGATGATGCTGTTACTGGGACGATTTCCCTCGAAGACTTTGCTCTTGATCAACGGCTCTGTCGCATTCGGTCCCACTTCCTTGCGGACTTGTTCCTCTGTTTTGCCAAAGGCGAGCGCCTCGGGCTGTGCGAAGTAATTGGAGAGTAGGATACGGTGGTGCAGTGACCCACGCAGCGGGTTATGCGACGTGGCAGGGGCAAGGAAGTCTGCGGGAATGAGCTTGGTACCTTGATGCAGGAGCTGGTAGAATGAGTGCTGTCCGTTGGTTCCGGCGGCACCCCAGATAATCGGCTGTGAATCTTCGTGTGAATGGGTGGCTTCAAAGATGGGAAGAGCTCTTACGCCTGTCTGGTAATTCACACGGTGACCTCCCTTTGTCACGAATTTGCCGTTGGATTCCATGTCGCCCTGGTCAGGGGAAGTTTAGGTAAGCGCAGAGCGTCTATGCTGATAACAGCTTGCCTGTTGGAAGTAATCTGCGAACTTGTTCAAGTATTGGTCGTAAGGAAGTAGTGCGTGGGTCTGTGCACCTGAGGGAAGGGTCAACGCCACTTTCATCGCGTTGGATGTGGATTACCATAAAAGTCATTGTACCAAATTCCAAGGACGGCTAAGAGCACAGGAAGGTTGTTCTCCAGCGGCGTTTCTCTGAAATGCTTGTCCATGTCGTGAGCACCCTTAAGAAGTTGTTCGAATTTGTCGTAACCAATGACTAGTGCAATGGACAAGCCAATAGCACTCCATAGCGAATAGCGACCACCGACCCAATCCCAGAAGCCGAACATGTTATCCTTGGAAATACCGAATGAGGTGACGGCCTTCTCGTTGGTAGAGAGAGCGACGAAGTGCTTCGCAACATGAGCGCGATCCTTTGCGGATGCGAGGAACCATTCGCGCGCGGACTCTGCGTTTGTGATCGTCTCCTGGGTTGTGAACGTCTTACTCGCTATGATGAAAAGCGTTGTCTCGGGATCAACTTCTCGTAGCGCCTCGGCAAGATGGGTCCCGTCGATGTTAGATACGAAATAAGGGGTAAGGTCGCGCTTGGCATAAGGTTTAAGTGCCTCGGTGACCATCACAGGACCAAGATCGGAACCTCCAATGCCGATATTGACGATAGCCTTAATGGACTTGCCGGTGTACCCCTTCCAGGCCCCACTGCGCACGGAATCAGTGAACTCCTGGATGTGTTTCAGGACTGCTGGGACTTCATCAACACCAGCCTCGGTGATGTTATACGCCCCAAAACCGCGAAGAGCGATGTGTAGGACAGCACGATCCTCCGAAGTGTTGATATGTTCGCCAGCGAACATCTTGTCACGGTACTCTTCGACGTGGGCTTCACGGACGAGATTGAGAAGGGTGTTTAGGATCGGCTCTGTGACCAAGTTCTTGGAGTAGTCGAGGAGGAAAGTGTTGGTGGAATCGGACGGAGCGACATACTCCTTGGAGAACTTGGAGAATCGGGAGGGATCGGTGGCAAAAAGGTCTTTGAGGACGAGGGATTCATGTTGACTAACGTACAACTGCTGGAGTTTCTTCCAAGAGGGATACTCTAAGGACTCGTCTTATCAGAAAGCGTCGATGGAAAGCGATAAGCATGTACCGGAGGCAAGGTTTCCAGACATGGTTGTGAGAGGGTGCAGAGCCGGATCGTACCAGTGAGTGGGTCGTGCTTATATATAGGAAACATATGACGCACTGCGCCATCTGTGCTATCACGAATCCGGATATCCGCACGGATCACTGCGAGCTCAAATCCACGAATGTGTCTGGCATCAGTCGTTCTCACACATCTTGCCTCGGGCGTTTTGGTTTGGAGAACACATCGATCGTTAATTATAGCACTGGGACATCACGTGCAAACGCAGTGTAGCCTCTCCGCTCGACCATATGCCCAAGTCAGATAACTCCCTTTGGTCTTTCAACCTTCGCTCTTACAACCCTTGCGACTTCTCCGACTCAGATCCTGACGACCCTCTCCTTGACAATCCTTGCTCGGACGGCTCTACTTTGGTCGACCATCCCTTGAGTGAAGGGCTTGGTGAAGACGACGACACTGCAGTATACAAGCCGAATCCCTGGTCAATAGCAAGAATAAATGCGGCCTCACGCTCAGCTCAGAAGTATGCACTCCGTTCTCGAGTGGTTTCTAGACTGCGTAGCCAGTTCTGTGCGATTTGGACGCGCATATATAAGCCTTGTGTTGAGCTCATGGTTTTTCGTTTTCGCTTTCTTAACTTCGATCCTCAGATCTCAGCCAGAGAATGACGATTCATTACCCAAAAACACTACCAAGAAATGCGACAAGAAACAACCCCAAGGAAGAATTGCTGATTTGTTAAGGAAACAGGCTCAGCAAATGCCCTCGGATACAGGTTCGGGGCTTAGGCCTACTGATGGTCCTTCTCTGTTGTGCGGCGCAAAGAAACAGAATCACTTCAAGGGGCCTGCTCCTCCGCGTTCTGACATGGCTACGTCAATTAAAGGGCGTCCTCTTGGCTCCCTGGAGAAGGTAATTGTAAGGACAGATCAGCCACGACATGCCACTCGCGATAGATGTATTTCTACTGCTGCTGGCCACGTTTCATTTGTCAATGCTGCCATCTCAGCCGCCCCTCCCGACACTGATAGCGACCTGAAACGCGAAAGTGTAGCTCAATGCTCTACTATATTTTGGTGTGGCCCTCTATCCCAGTCCGAAAAGCCACAAAAGTTGTCGACTCGGGCTTCTGTCAGTCAATCTGTGGGGGTGCCAACTGGTGGCACAGATTCTGGGCCCTCCTTAGCTGTACATCGCAGGGCAGGAATTTTGTCTCAGCGACAGGCACCTCCTGTTTCAACGTCCACCCATAAGAAGCGGCACCACCTGAACTCGATGGATCGCCCGGCAGCCCTATTACCGTCCACGCAACTATCTCATGAAATTCTAGAGCAAGCTTCAATGAGTTCCACGTCTCCACCAGGCCCCCCACTCATGTATACATGGGAAAGACCGGCCGTAGAAGCCACCCGTACTCACCGCATCGTCGAGAAGCCAAATTATTCTCCAAAAAAACTTTCTCGGGGCACGCAGATGTATTCTACTTTGATTTTTGGTGAAAGGCTCATTGTTTGCTCGTAGCTTCTGTACCGCATACAATATCCCCAACCCTGTCAAATCTAGCAGTACCAACTTCTCTTCTTACGTCTGACCTACCCAGCCAGTATGAGACTGATGAACTATCTGAACCTGCACTTCCCACGAATCTCCCCACACCCGAGCTCGTCGGCGCTTCCGGTCCTGCGCCTCCATGTACACGGAAATCCGCATATGATCACCCAGCCCTGCAACTCCCTGCCGATGACGACAGCGAATGGTCAACGTTTCCTCGGCGCAAGCCACGATCTCGTGGGTTGTCAAGTAATTTGGTTACCACCTCGGCCAAGTTCCGCCTGCCAATCCACTCGCGCGATCTGTTGCCAAGGATGGAGAATCATGAGGAGAGGGCCGGGAAGCGTCCTCGAATCGCATTGTATCGCCCTCCACCTCGTACCGTCACCATGGACCTCGGCGGCCTAGAAGATCGATATGCGCTCGTACGTGGCACCATGCGCAAGGTGCGTACCTTCGTTATCACTTGACATAGGTCTCTCGTTTCTGCTTCAGTGTGCATGGTGACCGGAGCTGATGCCAGTGTCGTGGCAGTAGCGTCGCTGCGCGTCTAGTGCGGCATGGGACGCCCTGGGGCTGCCCAGTTGTGGTGCTGTTTATGTTGACGGGAGTGCAGCAGTGGAAGTCGGGATCCTTGTTTGGCGCGGGGATGCAAATGAAGTTTAGAGAACTCCCTGTAATCAATTAGCTTGGTGGTGTGTGATCAGGTGACATGCATCTTATGTAATGTGGTTCATTCTTGTCTCGCCTGTTGGACTCGGACTCCTTTATTCTTTTACCTTCACATCTGCTACCTCCACTCCCCTCCCATGGCCGACCTTGCAGAGCCAGACTCTCACCTTTCTCGCGTCAGACCACCCAATAGCAAATCACTCAAGCGCAGTGCATCAGTGGCCTCCCTTCCTACTCCCCCGAGAACCGTCAGAAAACGCTCGCGCTCCCGTGGTTCTGCTTATCACTCCTCAGATGATGAGGAGGTGGATGATGCTCTCCCTGTCGTTTCGCCACATTTTTCGCCATCGCAGAGCCAACATGTGCTCGAGGAGCTTGATGTTGCTCCGCACAAGCGACGCAGGATAGATGCCGTCGTCGCTGAACTCAACGCTGAGGACGGTGAGGATGCCTTCTGGCTTGCAGATGCGCCTGTGGAGCCAAAGGTTTCCAAGCCGGCATCAAAGACATCGCGCTTCCCGCGTTCCATTTCTAAAGGGAAGCCACCGTCGTCATCCCGTCGCGGGCCACCTACTTCCACACGAAGGCTTTCGCAATCACGCGCTGTTCCTGCTTCGTCGGTACCCACGACATGGTCACTCCTTTCTCCCCCACCCACGCGGCCTCGTCGGCCTGTAACGCCCCCGCGCAAGCGACCGGCCAAGCCTATGCCCGTGCGAGACTCGCCGAATAACCCATTCCTTGTCAATCCCTCGGATTCCCCTGGTTCCGTGCCGAGTTCTCCTGTAGGCCCGCGTACCCCCGTCCCTGATAAAGAGACGATCCACTATGTCTTGTTCGTTGTCCTCCTCTCGTGTCGGCGTTCTCCGCTCTGATCACTCCCTTCCTTAGCCGCGGAAAACGCTTAGCCTTCCAAAATCCACATTTTGGTGCTCCAAAAAAAACCCGTGCGATGCTTCAGCCAGAGCACCCGGATTTTTCCCCGTCGGAGGACTGTACTCCCCGTCGCCTCTTTGGGCCGCCGCGTAAAACCAGGTCCAATGCCAAGGCACAAGGCCTGAGCTCGGCAGCACAAAGGCGTTCGCCATCGCCGGCATGGGAGGACGATGGCGAGGGTGATGATACTCTCGGCGGACCACCGCGCGCGACATTGGCACAGGAGTTCGAAAGAATCGGCAAAATGGAGGACAAGAAACTACCTCCTGTGAGCGAAGGGAAGGCCAGTGGCGGGACGGAAGGCATGAAAGTGACAACATCGAAGTCCAAACGTGGCGAAATGCTAACATGAAAATTTCCTACGATGTACACTGCTGTCGACATGATTTTGTCAAAATGTGGTAGATCACCGCGTGCAAACTTGCATCTTTCCTGTTTTTTTTTTTTTAATCCTTACTAGTTTTCCATGCTGTTTGGCTTTGTCACTTTTACCGCGACACCTATATCTCACCATCACCGTCATCTGCAATCCTCGCGATACACCCTTTCCTGTATCTCCTGTTCTCAACTCACCGCATTACCATCCCCTCCCTTGTCATTTGTATGAGCCCATGTGCTCATTACCTTGCGAATCTACCGTGTCTACGATTCATTTAAATTGTTCAATGTAACGATCTTGACGATATGCTTTTTAATATATCACCGACATTGAAATCGGTGCTGGTACCGTAGACACCCCAAGTAAACTTGAACGCTCTCCGCACTTTGGAGTCTGACGGCTGTACTAGGGACGCTCAACATCTTGTTGTTGGTTCAGCCAATCAGATTGTAGAACTTTTGGAAGGTGTGCTAAGGAGGCAATCTACTGCATCGCTATGATGCTATATTATCGATTTCAAAAGCCTACTCTTGACATTATAACAATGGCGGACACGGACCCACAGGTCCTTCCCAGACATAGTACTGTACGTGCGATATGACACCATTTCTTCAATGAATGGTCTCCAAGTTGAAACGATTAAGAAAACGTGTAGGGGTGTTCAGTGGAAGGGAAATCAGCAGAAACATCGCCGTCAGTCACGGTGACGACAACAAAACGCCGAGCAACTATGAAACTTGAAGTTGCCAGTCACGGTGAGCATTGTATTTATTACAAGGAATAGATACGGAAATACTACATGCCATGTGAAACCAGTGGTTAACAATGTTTAATCAGATAGATGAACCTCACTTGACCAGGACGTATAATGCTCATCGTGGCTCCCTTTCCCAGGGAGTCGGAAACGGCAAGTGCGTCCACATCATAGAACTCCAACCATCCGGTTTATTTTAGGAAGGCCGTCCAGTCGCTCAAACTTGTATTGCGGTCGGGTGAGTCAAGCCTTGGGTGGGTGGAAGTATTCGAATTCACGCACCCGCTTCGGCTCTGGCATTTGCATTTGCTTATCCCAGTCCTCTCCCTCTTTCGCGTTCATGGGCACCTTTTCTTCCCGACAGATGCGAAGTGCATCCGTTATCGACAGTCTTTCCTCCGGGTTACTGCACATTAGTTAAACTCCAAACATATTCAGAGGACAACCTTTGAGGCACTCTAGAAAATGGCTTAAAGGTTGTCCACGAGGAAAGGGAGGCTGCTGGTTTTGGAGGGTTTCTGCACCCTCGGACGGTGAAACGTAGAGAGCAAGAACACGATACGAATAATTGGAATGGGGAATCATTGATCATCCATGTCTAGAAGGGATTCATCTTTTCGGAACACTTGATCGAGAAGGACGTCCGGATCGTTCTTCATTTGGATGATTATGAAGCCGACTTTGTTGATGTTGAGGTCTGTAGTACCGTACAAGTACGGGTAGACGGCATTAAAAACGGGACCAAGTGCATTCATATCCCTGTCGCTAAGGACGGGTGCGATGGGTAGACTACATGTAGAGGTGAGATCTGTCACTGGCACGGTACACGGTAGTGGAACCATCTTGAAGCGAGCCCATAAGTAACGCCGTATACGCGACAGATAAGGCTACGTGAAAGTATGAGAGAATGGCTCGCACGAGAGAGATGGAAAAACGAACAATTGTGGGATTGTGGTAGGGTTGTGGCGGACAGGGTCGAATGGTCGAGTTGAACCATCGCGCCTATCTCAGCAGCTCACTACACTCCTTCCCCTTTCCCTCAAGACTCCTGCCGTAGTTATGTCAATTTTATTGTCGGATCGACAAACAGACGACCTGTATGTTTCTCTTCACTCATGGCCTGTTCAATAACCCACACAAATCAAACTCGTACAGTCACAAGGCAATCCTCGACTATCTCCATAGCGCCGGCCTCACCAAGTCCTTCGAGCAACTCAAGCAGGATACGAAACTTGTACGTCTGATATAGCTTTCGACGGGTGCGAATACGATCCTTTGCAGACCGACTTCCAGCCGGATCTCGGGCAGAAGAGCAATGGCCTTCTCATTAAGAAGTGGACTAGCGTGATTCGGATGCAAAAGAAGGTGCGTTTTCATTCTCTTTGACATTTCACCCTCAGTCCACTAATCCTTGTTTGTCGAAGATACTGGATCTAGAAGCTCGATTACAGGAAGCACTGCACGACAACTCGAATATGGCCACTCTCCCACCTGGTTTTAGCAGAAGAAACAATCCAGATTGGCTCCCAACAGCAGGTTCCTCTAAGCACACCCTCACTGGTCACAGAGACGCCGTCAATGCGGTAGCGTTCCATCCTGTATATTCCGCGTTGGTATCGGCAAGCGACGACAGTACTATGAAAGTGTGGGATTGGGAGACTGGAGAGATGGAGCGAACTCTCAAAGGTCATACGAAGCGCATCACCGATTGCGAGTATGATTCTAAGGGCAAGAACCTCGGTGCGTTTACCTTATCCCACGTGCGACCGACGTGACTCATATTATCTGACAGTCTCTTGCGCTTATGACCTCTTTATTAAGCTGTGGAATGTTGAGAACGACTATCAGAACTTTGCAACGTTGCGCGGACACGAACATTCGGTATCGTCGGCCAAGTTTTTGCCAGGAGATGATAGGATCATAAGCTCGAGCCGAGATCAAACGGTCAGGATCTGGGAAATCGCTACAACGTACGTTCGAATAAGCGTTGGCTGGATAAGTGACTTATGGTGCTGTTGGTCTAGCCATTGTGTCAAGGTTATTCGCCCACACAGTGACTGGATCCGCTCTGCTATTCCTAGCTCTGATGGGAAATCTTTTATTACTTGCTCTATGGATCATGTTCGTCCATTTTTTGTTCCACCTACACTTGAGGATATCAGGCTGAATCATACTAGACCGCGCATATTGCTGAACTTGATTCAGGAACTACGAAATCGGAGTTACGTGGCCACGACAACGTCGTAGAGGCAGCCGTCTTCATTCCCGTCTCGTGCTTACCTGCGGTCCGTGAACTCTTGGGTCAAAAGGTATCCCTCATATCTTCTCTCATTAATTATCACCCTAAGGAGTTGTTTCACAGCCAACAGCTGCACAGAGTGGCGCATCTGACAATGCGAACATCTCGTATGCAGCGACATCATCGCGAGATAAAACGATAAAACTCTGGGATGCGCTCCGGGGTCAATGCTTACACACCTTCGTGAGTTAGGTATCATTGGTTATCCAGTGGTCGGCATTTTATCAATTTCGTAGATCGGTCACGATGACTGGGTGCGCGCCCTTGTGTTCCACCCAAATGGCAAGTATCTTCTATCCGCAGCCGATGATCACACGATACGCATCTGGGAACTCAAAACTGGACGATGTATTCGCAAGATTGAGGCACATGAGAGATTTGTTTCATCGCTCGCGTGGGGTCGGCAGACAATAAGTTCAGATACAAACGGAAAAGCAGGCGGCTCTTCCGGACCTCTCCTTATGAATGTAATTGCCTCTGCGAGCTCTGATCAGGTACGTGATATTTTCATTTACTTTACGCGTTAATTTGAGCTCGTATGTAGACGTTGAGGATATGGATGCCATGATGGCGAGAGCGGACGGGCTTCGGGATCCTCCACCTCTTAATTAGCCCGCTGGCCACAGTACTTGCTTTCAATTCAGGATTACCGAATACGCTATGTCATACTCGATAATACTGCGTCAAGTGTTCAAAGTATCATTCAGTTTGCGAGCGCTGAATGAACGCTGTAATGCCTGACGCTAGCCCTTTTGCTAGCCCTTTCGCTCTTAGTTTGCGCAGGATCTTGTAAGTAGGTCCGCGTAACCATTGTTATTATTGAAGTGTAGAGAATACTGAATATTTTTTTCTGTGTTAGTGTTTTGTCCGAGTTGTCACAACCGCTATGTACATTTTGGAGACAAGGTTAGGGAGTCTCAGCCATTCATCCACAGAGGTTTTGACCCTGTTGTGGGCCAAGTAAGTCTTCTCAAAACTTCAACCCATCCATCGGCAATTTTGCCACCGCGCGAATGACCCCGGAAGCCTCGTTGCAAATGTCATATTCACCTCTTGGAGTTGCTTTCAATGATGTGTCATCAACGGTGTACACGTGTAACTGCGTATGGTCAACCCGGAACCCGCTATGAACAGGATTTGTTACTCCTACTTCATATGTCCTGCCCGTAATCAGCTAGTATGACACGGTCCACATCGTCCGCGCAACTCAATGCTTTTCTGTCACAACGAGGACAACCCTCGATGCCCCCATCAGGCCGCTGGCATGGACTTTTTTGCACGCCGTGAGATGAGTAACAACAATCAATCGCGTTTGTCCTCTTCAGGTCGTTTGCAAGCCATAAGTTTTGAGGCACGTTAGATCACGGTCAAGGTCCCCTCCTTCCTTCTCAGGCTTTTCTCCGTCGAGAAGAAACAAGTTGGACAGCTTCAGGACTGACGATAGCCTTCACCTCGCACTTGAGAGATAACACCGCAGTTCTTTTAGTCCAGTGTGATAAAAAATGGATTCTTCAATACCGAAGTTTGGAGTCCTGTCCTCGAACGCGCTGAGATACACTGACAATGGATTCGGAAGGCGGTGGTGTTAGGGGTGGGCGATTCGGGTGCGAACGGCGAAAATGCGAAACGTAGCACATCAATATTAATGGTGATGTTTCTCTTCACGGACGGAGGGACGATCCAGTAGTACTAGCTAATAGTTCCGAGTCACCGACATGGGAATGGCACGCGATCATGCCTCAGTTGGAATACCCGCGCCACCCACTTGAGTTGAAAATCCGGCCTCTGGCAATGAGAGCGGAGTCGCGGAGTCCCATCATACCGCGACAGTACCAATCTCGAGACAAGTGCCCAGATCCACGACGTTCTGTATCGTGCGATCTTCTAGGATGGGTTGTACTCATGGGTTGTATGCTCCTGCTGGAGTTCTGCCTGCCCTCTTGACCGTGACAGAACAGTCGACGAAGTTGTATTCTGAAACCCTTTTACCAGGGGTGCACATCGCTGCCTTATGACGTTTCTCCAGCCGTGCGGTGTCCTCCACGCAACAATCCCATCTTCTATTCGCGGTGAGAGGGTTATGTGCGGCGTGCCATGGCATGCAACATCCTCGAGGCCCGGGCCCACTCGTGAGGCACGCTCGGTACACCCAAGAAGACATCGGCGACGGAGCGATGGTCTTCCTTTCGAAGAAAGCACTTCGAACCATCCACGAACGGCATGCCCGGAACGTTGGTTCCGTCCCGCTAACCCAAAACACGCTTTTGCGCGCCAGGTTACCTTGAGGCTGCGTTGTATTCGTATACAACTACAGCTGCTGGCCAGTATTTGCCGACACCAGCCCCTGGTACTATGCCCACTTGTCCCCACCCTACGTGCCCTTGTGCCCATAAAAACATTACAGCCGAGGTGCTCCTCAATCATGTCCAGTCCTCTCCTTGGGGCTCACTCTACCTTTGCGCCACCTGTAAATGTGTCTGCAAGAGCGAAGCTGTCCTCCTTTATGTTGGTATCTTGCTCCGCGTTTCAGAGTACCTCTCATGTTGATGAATGGTGTCGTAGCACAAGCAGAAGGTTCATGGCATAGGTTTTGCTGCACCCCCACTGGCAGTTCCTGTTCAACTGCCCCGCCCATCTCCTTTAGCTGCGTGTCATTGCAAAGTCTGCAATAGGTCGTATTCTACCACAAGTGCGCTCAAGCAGCACTACCGTGACACTCCCGTACACCCAAAATGCCCGCGCTGCAACACTGGGTTCGTTGATAATGCCGCAATACAGGCTGTGAGCTCCCTTATAACTGGTGTTTCCTATTTGGGTCGTATCACTCACATGTTGATATGTGCCAAAGCACGCCGCCTCCGTCCATCGCCCAGTTGCTTCGGCAGCCCTTCCCTGCCGCATTTGTGACAGGGCATTCCCTAACACGAGTGCGCTCGAGCAGCACTATCGTGACACTCCCGTGCATCCGAAGTGCACGCGCTGCAATATTGGGTTCCAGGATAATGCCGCTATACAGACCGTGAATTCCTTTTACTATATGCTTCTTATCGTGTTCGTATACACTAATCAAATCTGATCGAAGCACGTGGTCTCCGTCCACCACCCGATTACCTGCTGGATGTGTAACGGCATGAAAATCTATCAAGAGGATATGGATGATCACTACAGAACAAGTCCGATCCATCCATCATGCACAGTTTGTGATGTCGGCTTTGAAGACCAAGAGGCACTTGACCAGGTGCGCTGAGAAGTCTCGACCCTACGACGCTCCCCGCAAACAGAAGCTGATGTTACTTCCTGTCTCGTGGACCGCAGCACATCAATGCAAGTCACCCCGGATTCAGGTGTCCAACTTGTAATCTTCCTTTTACTTCGGCAGCCCTTCTGGATGCCCACTACAAAGAATCGCCCAGGCATCCCACTTGCCCCGAATGTCAGTTGTCCTTTGAGGACAACTTGGCATTGATACAGGTATTATTATACTGTACCCTAAGTTTCGACCCCATTAATGCTATCTTGCAGCATGTGATTAGGATATTCAACCCTCTCATTAAAGACTCGGGAAGACTGATTCTGAAGACTTCGCAGATGAGCTTGCACGACGCATTTTCTGACGCAAGCGTTACTTCTCGTGCAAGTAGAAGCTCCGTTGCACGTTCCATTGGCGCACCCTCAATCGGCGCAATATCCCCAACCCGATCTGTTACGTCTCCAGTGTCCAGATTACTACGAGAGGCTTCAACGCCACCGCCCGCTCACAGCCCTGTGATCGCTTCAGATCCAGACGTATGTTCCCTATTGTAATACAATGTCCACCTGTCTGACGTCAAATAGATGGGCATCCGCGAAGGCATCTCTCCGAGATCTCCTCACGACCCCGCGTCAAGCATCACTTCCCCGTCCCTGATTTCTAGAGCTCATAGTACCTCGGATCAGGTCATCCTCCTCGATGCCTTCAAAGAGCGTGATCCCGACTACAAACCCGAATCGACTCTTCCAGATGTCACCGCGGCTTCCGGGCATTCGACACCTTTGTCAGCCGCTGCCTCGATCACGACACGTTCTATTGTTGCGGGGTGAGTTGATGTCGTCTGTGTTGGCCTGATATATAGCTAGTGTAGCGCATCATACAGATCCGAGACCGCATCTCCCGTCTCCTCTGTACAGAGTATTTTTGGGAGGGCGCCGTCCATCACATCTACCTCACGGCCACTGGCTAGCACATCATCGTCAACTTTTGACGTGACGGCCACTGCGAATGGATTTGGGAATGTTTCTCCGGCCAAGGAAAGTCCAGTCCTGAATGCTCTTCGCCGCGCTTCGTCTTTTCGGTCAAACTCCACGGATACCCGGACGAGGGACACCCCTCGCTCCGTCTCACCCTCGTCGATCAAGACAGTATCGCCACCACCATCTCACGTTGTATTCCCGTTTCCTGGCCAGCGTGAGCGCTTCCGGATGTAAGTGGTTATATTTTCTTGCCATCGTTGGGATTTTTGACCTGTGCAAAAACGCCTGCCAATAGCTCCCCGCGTGCTGATTCGCTCCCCAAATCCAGAGAATCCGAGCGATTTCGCTCACCAGAGCCGGGTAAGCAATTGTGTTTATGGGGGTCGTATATCGTTCGCTGAGCAATGAAATCTAGAATCACTTCGTCAGCCCTCGCCCACAGAGAACATAGCCAAGACGGAGTCTGCTCCGATAGATAAACTTCTCACCCCACCAACTCCCACTGTCGTGGCTACTTATTCAAACGCCAAACCTCAAACTGAGCTGGCTCCGGGTGAAAGGCTTGTTTCCTATGTCTACTGTAGGATATGTCGGAGGGATCCTTGTCGCCAACCCGCGGCAACGATGTGTGGACACGTCTTCTGTTACCAGTGCGTTCCTGCAGTATCCCCGTTTGTGTGTGTTCCGTTAACGTCCGCGGTTACTAGGTGCATCTCTTCGGAGGTTGTGAAAACACCACGATGCCCTGTGTGCGAGGTACCCACATTGTTGTACTCTGTATTCAGACTACATCTTGTTTAAATTGAGGAATTGGTTTGGTTGACGGCGCAAAGTGGCTTTCAGTTGTACCAATCTCTTTCTTGTTGAAGTTGTACGTAGTTGGCCAGTCCAATGAGAGTTTCTTACATAATCACCTTGCTGCGCTACGACCATGGTGTCCACACTCGATGGTGCCGTAAATCATCACAATTCTGACTCTGAAGACGATCTAGACTACGTCCCAGGAGGCGAAGGACAAGGTGTGATCAATCCCGTGGCTTGTTTTAAAGGGGAATATCTCATACCCAACAACTAGACTCTGGCACCTCCGACTCGGAGGAGCGTGACACCAAACGTCCTCGCGTTGAAAGCCCCCCACCTACCCAGGAAGTCTTAGCTGCTGCAAAGAGGTGTGGTACGTCTTTCTGTGTGAGAAGTACCTCAATAGTTGTAGTGAACGACAGGAGTTATGGGCTAAGTTCCAAGAGTCGATCAATGCGCCGGGGCCGTCTACGCTACCAGAGGGCGAGCCTCAAAAGCGGATGGTCAAAATTGAAAAACGACACCGATTTGCGGGAGAGGATGTTGTGTGAGTCCGTTCCCATCTTCCCCTTCACTTCCATTCTGTTTAATCCCTGTGAGCGTAACAACAGTGAGATCGTAGACGTCCCCGAGGACTCGGCAGATGTGAAGAAATGGCCCCTTTGGAAGCCTCCAGAAGTCCCAATCGAAGCTGCAGTCCCACGCGACAGTGGCCCCGGCACACCGACCTTATCCACAGAAGAACCGCCACCCGCAGTAGCAGCGGCGTCGGCGTCACCATCATCTTCTGTACCATCCGCGCAAGCGCAACCATCGGTCACCAAGCGACCTGGCGGACGCAAACCGAAATTGCAGCTGGCTGAGCTCCCCTCCGCAGGCTCGCGAAAGGGGAAAAAGCTCACGACTTTGGAGAAGTCCACACTTGACTGGAAAGCGCATGTGGACGCGTCCGGTGAACCGGAGCTCGCGTTCGAACTCGAAGCAAATAGGCGCGGCGGCGGGTATTTGGAAAAGGCCGAGTTCTTACAGCGCGTTGGTGATCGCAAGAATCAGGCGTTTGAGGCGAATAAAGATCACAAGCGGCGTAGAGGGTGACCACATTTGGATTACGGTCAATCGGCCCTACGTTACTTGGTCATCGCCGACTCGCCTGGTGTTCAACTGGCGAAGTTGGATGCTATAATCCGACTTATTGTTTAGCTGCATACAAAACTTGGTTAATCTACTTCGTGGTTACTAACTACCTGCGATGTAGGGCAATGCGCATACATATATACGATCATTAGTGATCTGTGGTATCGTGCGAGACCGGGGCCCAGTCCACTTTCAAACAACCTCGGATTACTCTTCCTTCTCTGAAATTACATGGCGTTCCGCTGAGCGGAACTGAAGCGATGAGCTTATTCTTTTTTTAAGGTAATACAAAAACCAGCTGTTAACCACCCGTTTTTCCGGTTTCCGCCCCTCCGGCTGACTTTCCCCTTTTAGCGCCCTCGTGGTGGTTGAGTTAGGAACAAGGTTGGGAACCATTGTACAGGAAGAATCCGACTGGGCAAAATTCGTGTGTCCTGTGGCATGCTTGATAGGACATGACTCAGTCGGGTGATCTCACATAGACAGAAAGGGTTTGTGCACCAATCGAAATGCGCAAAGGGGTGTTACAGTTATTTTTGCCCTCAGCGATTCAGCCACATACGTACTGTATATGTGGCATTAGCCTCATGAGTTTAACGCACCCCGATCCCCCGTCAACGCACCGTATCACCCATATATCAGCCTCAGATGACTCGGAAGGTCACACAACACAACCTGAATGCTGACTGGTGCGGTAGCCGCAGTGTGCACCACTAAAAGTTGAGGGCGAACAGACAAAAGAATATCGGCTTAAGGAATGTAACTATAGTACATCTTTGATAACTCGGGTACCAAGTAATAGAGTCATAGAATGAAGGGTAAGAACGATTCAAAGACGGCCTAATAATACGTGTTACCGATAGCGGAGTTGATCGCATCAAGCAAGATATCATGCGAATCCCCACCAGTTTCCCACATAGAAAACCCTGCAAGACCTGCGGACTCGATATACTTGCCTTTGGCGGCTGTTTGGGAGAATGAGTTCGACAAAACGGAAGGCAATATCGGTTGGACATACTGAATGAACTAGCGTCGTCATAGGACACCATGACTTGGGTGTTCTTGTTGTAGACGAAGGGCTGTGTTTCAAAGTTTAATGAACGGATGAACGTGGTTTCGAACGCTCTATCTGATAACTGACCGTCTGGCTGCATTGATCGAATACGTAGTCGATACCTTCGGCTACAGTACCGTCCGCAGTGAGGAAGCCACCGTCAATCAAACCCCAGAAATTGAATACGCCACCAACGACATTTGGATTTCCACACGAATCAATGCCGCTTGCCGTGCCGTCCCACTTGTCTCCCGCGGGCTGTTGGGAGTTATCGAAGGGCACGTAGGGATGGATCTTGCCGGATGCGTCGTAGGCTGCGCTCGAGTTTACGTGAAAGGAGTGTCCATAGGAACCGACGCCGAGAATGATTTTGTTGACCGGGAATCCGGCGGTGGTCCAAGCCTTGACAGCCGACATCGCAGAACCTTCGGGCGTTGGTGCACACGAATCGTTTAAGGGTGTGCTAGGCCCCACGGAGTCTGACCACGAACCCCAGATATCGTAGTTCATAATTTCTGCAATGTGACATCAGAGAAACTGCATTTTGAGATTGATGGCAACAAAGCACAAACCAATATAATCCAGGACTTGTCCGAACCCCGAGACGTCCGTCAGGGGTTTGCCATCTGGGCCTACGAAGGGGTTTACTGGAACCGCAGCAGATATGATAAGATTTGGTCCGCTCATGACGCGGAGCGTCTGCAGGAAGGAAAGGAAGTTGGCACTGTCACTCGTTGACACGATGTTGCAACCAATTCCTTGTTTGCCGGGAGACTCCCAACTGTGGTTACGATGAGCGAGCAGGACTCCCAAAGCCGCAAAAGCAAACGCACTCAAATTCAACCCCATCCAGCTCGTACTGTGAGACGACCTTCATGACTGCCTGAGCAAAAGCAGTACGATTCGCCGGAGTAGCCACAGCGGAGGAGAAGAATTGTGAACCTCCCCAACCTCCGATAGACAGCAGGGGGTAGACATGCTGGCATTTTGTAAGTTATGGGGACAGACGAAAAGGGAAGGGCGCACATGCTGCTTGGCAGTCTGCACAAACATGGGAAGTAACCCTTGGTCTGATTCCCCAAGGCCGAGCGTGTTGACATCTGGGGTTGTCGTTCTAAGTAGACCTCGCATCAAATTCTCCACAAACAGTCGCATGACACTCACGCGAAGGCATAGATGGCCCAAGTGTACTTGGACCAGCTAACATTCGATAGAGGGAAATCGCTACTATGCCATCCAGCATACCAAGATGAAGCTATGAAGGGTTCACAAGCATCTTCCTGCAGTCTCTTGGATAGATCGCCTGAGAGCCCGGAATGGGAACGCTTTCTATGAACAGTCGAAAGGCCGGAGGGAATAGCCAAGCTCAGCTGAGTATAGAGGATAATGCAGAGGGCGAGAGCTTGCATGGTTGGAAAGCGCGGCGGCTGAGAATATGCAGCTAGCTAGGCCTTTTATAAATAGTGAGTGATTACTGTGGTAATCAGAACCCCTACAAATTGCTGTGTTGTAATGGCATATGGGAGCTTAAAGTTTGAAAGGAATACTGTAACACTGCAACGGTGACAGCATATCCGGACGCCGAGGTGAAACGATGAAAATTCAGCCGCTAGCTTGAGATCCTCTCAATTATGTAAAGTCTATTAAGGTACGCTGCACTACCGTAGACTGAAGCGAGGAAGCGCCGAAGCGGATGTTTTGCACGCGGCAAAGCGCAATTTGATTTGAAATTTACCCAGCTGTCGAGGACTTGGAGAGCCATGTGCATTGCGCCACATGAATATGAGCCGAAGGGAAGAAAGAAGTCATAGAACGGCATGCTCGACCAATAGCGGGGCTATCGCAGGGTTGAGATGGTCTTAGTGCCCACATAGATGCATTGTTGTCCTCCTTTGCACGGCGAACTGTGACAGACAAGAGCGGCGCGCCGGCCTACTAGGCAACTGTCACTGCCGCTTCCACTGATCAGGTACGGCGCTACGGGTTCCTTTCAGACGCACGAGAGGCTTGAGTCGCTTGACATGCTTGACGGCTCAGTGGAAAGCAATTCAGGACCATGGTATTGGCCGTGACGATCGGTAAACCGATAGATTCGCACAGCGCTCACAGCCTGGTTGCAAGTCTGTTGCAAGTGAACCAGGCAGTGGAAATGCTTCATCAGCCTGGCATGCGACATGTGACCAGAATGTTTCGTTGAATTTGGGTGTCGGTGATGGTAGAGAGAAAGTGGTGTTTGTCGAACATGCTGCCTGCCAGTGAGTACATTTTTTATTTATTTAGAAAGTGTTATATTTAGCGGTTGCGATAACTACTAAATACGTGCTAAATAGCAAGGGATGTGATATCAGCCCTATTTAGCATGTTATAGGTTGGGGCTGGGCCTGACCCAGATAAGGTGAAAATGCACACCCTGGTGTCGGGGTAGTGTGGTCCTCAGTTTGTGGTCCTCAACTCCTCGGTGCTTGGGAGCTCACTAGCGCTCACTCACTACTACCCGTGACCACAGATCCAACAACCCTCAAAACTTGACGAGCTCGACACATATTTAGGCAAGCAAGTTTGAGTCCAGAGCTTTGGTATATCATTTCCAGCAAATATAATTTAAACGAACGTAGAAATTCAAATGACTGTGAAAACCGTGTATGGTAAGGAATGTTTATATAGCGGGACTCAAGCCATAAAAGTAAGGGTATCACAGCTCGAAATGCTGCTAGGGAGTCATACCCATTGCCGACCTAATAGAGCTGACCAGGATGTTGTTATAGTCCCCACCGGTCTCCCACATGGAAAACCCGGCAAGGCCATTATTGTGTATGAACTGGCCTTTGGCAGCTGGTTTGCAATTACAAATTAGTGGATAGCCCATGAACAGCTATCTGCGCTACGTACCAAACGAGGAAGCATCATCGTAGGACACCATCACTTCTGATGTGCTATTGTATACGAAAGGCTAAAATTGAAATGATCATTAGAGGGTCAGTCATAGTTCCCATGAGTACGTAGAGCGCGCACCGTCATGCTGCAGCTATCAAATGTAGAGTAGACCTCACAGGAAGGAGTTCCGTTGCTTCTGAGAAATCCAGCCTCTATCAGACCCCAGAATTGAAAGACACCGCCGACGACGTTCGGGTTTCCACAGGTGTCAACACCGCCGGCCGTGCCATCCCACTTGTCCCCTGCGGGCTGATCGCCTTTGTTGAAGGGCGGGAAGAGTTTGAGATTCCCTGATGCATCGAGAGCGTCGCTTTGATTAACTCTAAAAGAATGCGTGTAGGATGGGACACCGAGGATGATTTTATTTGCGGGAAAACCGGCCTTAGTCCAAGCCTGCACAGCCGATACCGCAGAGCCCTGCTGGTAAGCGGTGGATGATGCGCATGAA
>WNFQ01000894.1_pt1 | contig 21939 bp, 15 predicted proteins | sample 5400171 | NCBI WGS metagenome assembly WNFQ01 (sample SAMN13153356, study PRJNA577476) | soil metagenome | isolation source: 20 cm soil under Madrone tree | place: USA:California | collected 2016-06-14 | reverse complement strand
TCGCTCCGGGTTCGCACGGACTGCTGTTTGGTCTCATTACCGTAACATCTGCGACCTATCACTCGCCCTTCTCCGGCCCCTACGATCCAACGCGAGTGTCTCCGTTCGTCAGTCAGCCGCTCATTGAGAGCGCCCTTCGAATGCCGGCCCATTTGCATTTCCATTGTGCGCAAGATCGGGCTGCGGCGCGCGCGGCGTTCGCAGATGTGCTGCCGACGGAGATTCTGCATCGAGGGTTGGGAAAGGGCGGCCCTACCCTATGGGCGAAGGAGGTGATCGAGAGAAACACTGGCTTTCTGCGCGAATTTCTCCTGGACGGAATTCTGGTGCGGCAACGATTGCTCGATCGAAAGAAGCTGGAAACCGTCCTGTCGCCGCGAATTGTCAAGACAACCGTCGTCGCCGGCGATATCTTCGCGAAACTCTATATCGAGGCCTGGCTCAGAGCATGGTCGCCGGTTGAAACGCCAGCTGCCGGACAGCACGTGCATGCCGGCGGATAGACATGGAAGACCTCGAGAGGCTGGGCTGGTGGGAACAGCGGCGAGCATCAAGGTGGCCTAGGTGAATTGCGGCTCAATTCGCGCAGCCGATTCCACCGAGCGTATTGGTCGCGCTTGGACGGCACCGCATCTTCCTCGTTGTTCAACCAAAACTTGAACCAATCAGTCTGGCGTTCAAAGTTCGCTAGCATATGAGCCGGTTGCGTGAGTAGATGCGTTTCGTCCGGCAGCACTTGCATTTCAACGGCCTTGCCTTCATCGCGCAGGGCACTCCAAAGTGAGAGCGCAGTCAAATACTCGGCGCCGTTGGCTTCGATGAGAGTGGGTGTATTGATCAACCGCGCCCGGTGCGACACCGAGATCTCGTCCCATCGCCCAGTCGGGTCATGACGAGGATCGGGCAGACGCAGCTGCCCAAAGAGACTGTCAGGGCCGTATGACCATGGGCCAGTCCGGAATAGGTCCCAATCGGCGCGCTCGGGAGCGCTGCCATGCCGGAATGCGGCAGCTGCAAACGAATTCGAACGACTGATGCAGTAGGAGCCGGAGGAGGCTCCCAGACTTTGACCGCTGAGGCCTACCCGGGTGGGATCCAGCTTCCCGTCCTTGGTCTGATCGGCAATGACCCCCAGCACGATGTCGCACATAATGGAATAGATTCGGCTCCGATCCGGATCGTGCGCAATGATCTCGTTGACCCTTACGTCGACACAGATGGCGATAAATCCCGCCTGCGCGAGCGCAAATTCCGGAGCATTGTCTCCACTTCCACCGCGCAGAAATCCATTTCCGCACCCATAAGTCGTGATGACCGCAGGATATTTTTCTCCGGGATGGTAGTCATCCGGCAAGACCATGATTCCACGGCCCGAATATCCGATTGACGTTTCCCACGTGCGCCAGATCGCGCGCCCATGCGTCAGCACGCGCAGCTCAGCATTCGGATCGAAGAGGATACGCGCCACGCCCGAATCAAGATTGATGGTTTCCAGCCGGGGTGGTTGATCCGCGCCTGTGAATGCGACGATGAGTTCCCGACCGACGATCGGACTCGGCTCTATCAGTAGTGCGCTGCGGACGTCGAGATTGTACAGTCTTCCCCATAGACCCTCTCGCCCGGCATCGTGAATCAGTCGAACGGTGTTGGCATCGGGATTCCACCCGTAAAGTGCCGCGCCTCCAGGATAGCGGCTACCGAGCGGCCCTCGAAGAGAGTCCGCCAGATAATAAATCTCCGCACCATTGGGCGACCAACCGATGACAGTGAGCCGGCTTGCTCTGCATTCCGCGATCTCGCAGGTTTGGACGGGACGTTCCCCCGCCTTCGGCTGCAGCTGGAGCGTGAACTGACCCAGGTAATCAGAGGGATCCTTGGGGACCGGACCCAGCGCAATCACCACAACCCGGTTCGAGCCGCTTTCGGAAGCATCGAACGGGGTCAGCATGGCGCCCGAGGCGGCCTTTAGTTCGCGCCGGGACACCTCGAAAATAGCGCTGGTTCGTCCGCTCCAACCCGGGGGCACCCACTCCCCATTGTCAGCCCTTCTCAGGCTTCGCCATCGGTCGATGTACGGCAGCGTCCTGGTAAGGGGAAAGCCGCCGAAGATGTGGTCGTCGTACAGGATGCCGTTGCGATATTCGTCGTTCTCCGCTTTCCGCAGGGCGGCTCTTTCGGGAGCGAGCTGCACGATGAATTTATCAGCGTCGGACGACCGCTTCAGATCGATGAGATCGGCCCTTGAATGAGTCACTTGCCGGGTCATCTCACCATCGGAACGCGTTTCCCAGAGCTGCACCTCCTCGCCATCTCTGCGAAGATAAAAGAACCATCGGCTGTCGCGGGACCACAGGGGCTGTCGTGCCAATAACGTGCCGGATCCAGTCGGGTTGTAGATCTCCTCCCCGGCATTCACGGTTCTGAGCACACGGCCCTTGGGGAGAGAGACGATGACCCAGGACAGCTCTCGCCTGTTGATGCGCGGATTCGGATGACAAACTCCGACTACGGCCAATTGGCCGTCGGGGGACACGGAAACCGATGTTATTTCGCGCATTTCCACGATCATGGTCGGGGAAATCGCCGCCGAGGCCGAATGGTGGATGAAAAGGATCGAGACCGCCAGTACGCAGGCGAGGCGTACGCCTACCATTCCTTTGAAATCTGTAGGCTGAGAAATCGCCCCATGGGATTGGTGTTGGCCGAATCATAGTTGAGGCCCTGCGGCGCGGTCGTCGGGAGCAAGACGAAAGGCGGATTTCGGTCAAAGGCATTGAGAAGCGCCAAGCTGAAATGGAATCCAGATAAGATTCCGCGCAACTCCGGAGCGAATCGTGCGGATGCATCGACGGTAGTCCAGGAGCCGACATCCTGGAAGGGAGTCACCTGATTGTTGGTTTCGCGCGGAAGATAATTCACGGAGGCCGTGAGAGCCCACGCATTGAATCTCCAGGTCGCTCCACCCCGCGCCCGAAATTTGGGGGGATAGAACGCGAACGCACTCAAGGTTTGATCGGCTGATTGCGGCGTATTCTGCTGCTTCAGATCGAGATACGTTCCGTTCAGGAACAGCAACCCGCTGTTTGGTGCTGCGCCGATCTTGTAGTCGATATTGAGATCGGTCCCGCGCGCCGTTTGACTGGCGACGTTCAGCATTCGACCGTCGACGATTGCCCCTATGCTACGGGGATCGAAAGTGGCGCCACTCTCGTTGAAAATCTGGCCGGCAGGATAACTATTGTAGATAGATTCCGCCAGATTAGGCGAAGGGGACGGGGTTACGAAGGACGCGTTGGCGGGATCCGTCAGGGCGGTAAAGATATTCGGAATCGACGCTATGCGATTCGTGTACCTGATGTGAAAAAAGGTCGTTGAGACCTGCAAACCGCTGAGTTCCGGCGGGGCGTAGTCGGCGCCGATGCTCCACGATTCGGCGGTCTCCGGGCGCAATTTCGGATTGCCTCCGGCAAGCAGGAGCGCCGACGAACTCCCAGTAGGAGAAGGCAGGCCGAGGATGACCAATTGCTGCACCCCGTTCGCATCATAGAGATTTGGTGCCCTGAAGGCCTCGCCCCAGGTCGAACGCAACTTGACCGAACTCGTGGGAACGAACACCAGCCCGACCTTGGGCACGGTCTTGTGGCCGAAGTCGGAATACCGTTCGCTTCGGCCGCTGACGACCAAGTCCAGGGAATTGAGCCCCGGGCGGAGTGAATGCCGGATCAAAGGTACCGACAATTCGGCAAAGGCGTAACGTATGTTGCGATCACCTTCGGCCAAATTGGCAAGCGAGGCGCTGGTGAAGCCAAGGGCGTCGGAAAATCCTTCTCTTCTGTATCCGGCGCCGAGCGCAAGTCGAATGGTTCCGCTGGGCAGCGCAGCTATACTTCCGTTGGCGTTGGCCTCTATGCCTCGCATCGACCCAAAAATGCTCTCGGCGGAGCCGACCGTTGTGGAGGGGGTTGTTAGATAGATCGAACTGGTGTCGGTCGCATCCTCCGCCGCATTGGCAAATAGCACCGCCTTCCAGTCATGCATCAAATCGAAATTGAAACCTGCCGTCACGGCGTACTTGCGCAGGTCAGAAGGATAGTCAACCGGAGCGATGAAGTAGGGATTGGATTCGAAATGATTCGCGTCTCTGGCAATGTACAAGCCGTCGACGAACACGGAGGATGATCCCCATAGATCCTGTGTGGCCGACAGAGTCACGGAATTGCTCCTGGTCTGCGGAAGCAGCGAATAGGGCTCCGGCGACGATGATGTGAACGCGCGGTCCCGGGCATCGACAGCATCCTGATGGACATGTTCGTATGCGATCAGAGCATCGCCGCCATCCCAGTGCATTCCGAACAGCTGACTCGCGCGCTTCTGTGCGCCGCCGCCATCAGGGGCAAAGCCATAGGAGAGACTGGTCTTGGCTCCGTCGTAGTTTCTCTTGAGGATGATGTTGACGACGCCGGCGACGGCATCGGAGCCATAGATGGCCGAGGCGCTGTCCGCGAGCACTTCTATTCGGTCGATCGCGTCGATCGGGATAGAAGCGATATCCGCGCCGCCGCCAGCGAGCCCAGAAGCCATTCGATGGCCGTCAATTAAGGTCAGCGTTGAGCCTGGACCGAGCCCACGCAAATTAGGCGCCGAGGCCCCGGTGGGATTAAGGTAACTGTTGACCTGGGTGTTGCCAACAATCGTAGCGGGGTTATACCCACCGCCGAAGTTTTCCGGCAGACTCTGCATGAGATCGGCGATCGACGTGTATCCGGATCGATCGATCTCTTCGCGTCCAATTTCAATGGTGGGTGACGCCATCGATATACCGCGGATGTGTGTTCCGGTCACTATGATTTCTTCGAGATCCTTGTCGCGGGATTTGTCGTCGCCCTTTCCGGAAGCCGCTCGATCCGAGCCGGGTGCGGCTTCTGCGCCCGCATTGGCATTTGAACCATCGCCGGCCAAGCGAGCGGGTCCTCCGGAAGCATTGCTGCTCGAGGTTTCCGAGGTGGTCTCTCGAGAGGCCGGTACGCCTTTCTGGAGAACCCGGATGACCGCTTGGTCAATGTTCACGGCCTTCAGATTGGTCCCTTTGAGGAGCACCGACAGGGCGTCGGCGCGGGTGAACTCGCCTTTGAGCGGCGGCGCCTGTATGCCCGAGACGAGAGAGGGCTCGTACGAGATCTGGCAATGCGCCTGAATCGCAAAGGCTTGCAGCGCCTTGTCCAAGGGCTCCGCGGGCAGATCGAAGTGCGACTTCGAATCGGCGGCAGCGAATGCGATGGAGGCGCCCAGTGCGAGACAGGCGGTGAAAACGGCAAGCAGCAGAAGGCCGACCCGGCTTGAGTACATGTTGAAGATCCCCGGCAGTTCCCTTGCTCGTACGTCGTTGGTGTTGAGAAACGGGAACCATTACTAGGTGCCCAACTCGTAAGACGTAAACCGCGGGGGTCTTCCCATCAATCAGTGGTTAAATTCCCATTTGTTCTCATCACCTCTCGTCGGAAGATTTCTCTTCGAGCGGTTTTGTCGCGATGATGATCTCGCCCGTGCGATTGATGATTCGTAGATCATGCGTGCCGGCGACGGCCTGCGCGAAATCGGCGGGATCGCCCATTTTGAAAACGCCGCCGACGCGGATTTTCCCGATGTCTGCATCACCGATCGTGATTTTCACCGGGCCGTAGCGATTGAACTCCGCGGCGGCTTCGCTCAGCGACGCATCATCGAAAATGAGCAGTCCGCGCCGCCACGCCGTCACTCGTTCGATCGAGGGCGAATCGACGGTCTCCGGCGAATGGTCTGCAAAGCGCAGCCGCTCTCCGGGTCTGAGTACTCTCACTGCCGCCGATTGTTCCGGCAGTATGTCGGGCAGCGACAACGGCTCAACCGCCACGCGGCCCTCCAAGAGCGTGACCGTGAACGCGTTCCCGCCGGGCTCGTCACGCCGCACCATGAAGGATGTTCCCAGCGCGACGACTTTTCGATCGCCGATGACGACGGTAAAGGGTCTGATCTGGTGCTTGGTGACGTCGAACGAGGCTTCTCCTTCTGCGAGCACGACCCTGCGCACGCGGCTGTCGAACTGCACGAGCACTCGACTGTTCGCGTTCATCGTCACCTGGGTACCGTCGCTCAAGGTGAGTATCGTTTGTTCACCGGGGCCCGTCGCAAACCTGCCGTCTCGCAGGAAATGCAGAGCGGTGAAAACGAGCGTGCACGCGATTGCAGTGGATGCGAGAACGGTGCTCGCAAACCTCAGGCGAGGGAACCTCGGCGCAAGCTGCTCCGAACGCGTCGGCAGCGGCGTTGCAACATTGCCGCTGCGCTGCCAAGCATCGGTCGCCAGTTCGAAAGCGGCCGCGTGGCTGGGATCGCCCGCCAGCCAGCGCCTGAAGCCGGACTCGAGCGTCGGATCACGGTGAGGACCGTGCAGACGTGTCACCCACACAGCGGCCTCCGCCCGGATGAGCCGCGGAATCTCCTCATCCATTTCGGCGTCGCCGGATCTCAATATCGCGCTCTCCGGGTCCCTTCTCGCCGTCCTCCATGATTGCCATCAGGGCGCGGGCAATGTGGCGTTCTATTGTAATCTCCGAAATTCGCATGTGGCGGGCGATCTCAGCGTAGCTGTAGCCCGACCGGTGGGCGAAATAGATCTCTCGAGTCCTTGGGTTCACCGCATCCAACAGGGCGCCGAGACTGTCCAACCGCTGTTGCGCCTCCAGGATCTGGTCCGGCGCCAATCCCGGGGCAACCAGCAGACCCCGTCCATTGATGTCCTCGATGGACACCGTCCGGCGCAGGTCCGGCCGATCGCGGCGGTGTTGGTCGATCGACAAGTTATGCACGGCTTGGCGGAGGAATGCCTCCTCGTTGACGACCACTTCTGCCTGGCCGTAAACATGGAGGCGCAGCATGGCCTCCTGAATCAGGTCTTCCGCATCCTCGCGGGATCGACCCTTGCGCCTCAGAAAGGCCAACAGGCGTTCAAAGTACTTTGGACGCGATGCCATGGTCATGTTCCCGCGTTTCAACGCCGTGGGGCGGTTACCGGTGAGGTGGCGGCAGAAGAGAAGCGGCACTCGAACCGCGGCGCGTCCGGCACGGTGCCTCCAATTTGGTCGCGCTGTCGACATCCTACTCGTGCGACCAAAACGGAGGCAAGAGAACTTTGCGGTTAGCTGCTGTGCATCCAAATTGGAAGCACCACGTTGAAACAACTGCGAAGTGCGAAGCATCGAGCATTGATTTCCGTCATTGTGGCGAGGCGAAAGGCTGCGGGTCTCACGCAGCGGCAACTGACGGCAAAACTCAAGAGGTCGAATTCATTCGTCTGGAAGCTCGAAGCGGGCGAACGACAGCTCAACGTCCTTGAATTCATGGAGATTGCGAAGGTTCTTGGCGTCAAGGCGGCGGCGCTCATGGAAGAAATCGAGGGCCAATGATGGGCTGAAGACCGAGGTTCGCCGACGCCGCGCGCGGACGCGCGGAGTGCCCGGGGAGGCATCGTTTCGCATCGGGTGGTTACGACGTAAGTCCTTGAGTTTACACGTGTTTAGACACTATAATGTCTGGACAATATCCTGTTGGAAGATCGAATCTTGGGCGTGCGCTCAAGATCGATTCTGCGAAGCCTTGGTGAGGAAGTCCGGGAACGCCGCAAGCGGCGCAACCTGACTCAAGAGGGGCTCGCGTTCGATGCAGGCGTTCATCCGAACGTCGTGGGGCGGCTCGAGCGGGGCATCTACAATCCCACCGTGATGATTCTCCAAGCGATTTCGTCGAGACTGAACACCTCGCTGCAGGACCTGTTCGCGGGAGCAGCGAAGCGGCAATAGCTGCCGCGCCGGGCTCGTTGAGCCGCCCGACGTCGGGGGCACGGTGCGCCTACGATGTGATGCGCCGTTCACGGCACATCAGACTCAAGAACAGAGGCACCCCGCGGCCCAGTCGACGATCAAGCCTCCCAGCCCCAGTAGCATCGCGCCCAGCGCCGCGACGGCCGCTCCGCCGGAGATCCCGAGCACATAGGGGGCCAGCCCGACGCTCATCAACGCGAGCAACGACAACAAAGGCAGCAGGCTCCTGGGTTTCATGCGCCGCGTACCATAGGCCCCTGCGCGGCGACCACAAGCGGCCGGTGATATGGAACAATTGAGCCAATGTCCATCCAGCCAGCCATCGACTACATAGACAAGGACGGCTTTCGCGCCAACGTAGGCATCGTGCTGACACGCGGGTCCGGCGAAGTGTTCCTGGGCGGCCGCGTCGGCGGGCGCGGCTGGCAATTTCCCCAAGGAGGCGTCAACCGCGGCGAGCGGGTCGAAGAGGCGCTGTTTCGCGAACTCAAGGAGGAAATCGGCCTGGAACGCGGCGACGTGCAGGTGTTGGGCTCCACCCGCGGCTGGTTGCGTTATCGTCTTCCCCGGCAATACGTCCGCGACCGCTGCATCGGACAGAAGCAGCGCTGGTTTCTGCTCAAGCTCGTCGCCGACGAATCGAGGCTGCGATTCGACGCCACCGCCACCCCCGAATTCGATCGCTGGCGCTGGGCCGACTTTTGGACGCCGGTGCGTGAAGTCGTCTATTTCAAGCGGCGGGTCTACGTCCGGGCGCTTCACGATCTCGGCCGGCTGCTGTTCCCCGCGGGCCTACCCCCCTACCCGGAATGGTGGCCCGAAATCGACGGAGCGACCGCAAGCCGCGAATTCAAGGCCCGATGAAGGGGCGGTAAATTCAGGGTGCCGGGTGTGGTCCCATTGATTTATTGCTCGCACAGCGAGCAACCAAGGGACGGGGTCGCCTCGACCCCGTTGATGGTTGCGCGCAGCGCATGGGAATACGGGGTCGCTTCGACCCCGTTGATCCTGCGCGCAGCCCCTGGATTTATTGCTCGCGCAGCGAGCAACCAAGGGGCGGGGTCGCTTCGACCCCGTAGATTCGGCGCGAAGCGCCTAAAAAGGCTTGATCACGGCCAGCAGCACGATGGCGATCAGCAGCAGCGACGGGATCTCATTGAACCCGCGATACCACTTCGCACTGCGCGTATTGCGATTCTCCGCAAAATCGCGCATCAGCTTGTAGCAAGACAGGTGGTAGCCGATGAGCAAGAGCACCAGCAGCATTTTGATGCGCAGCCACCCCATCGTCAGGTAAACGGGTGCCGCCGCCGCCATCGCGGCCCCGAATCCCACGCTCGCCGCCGCGCCGATGGTCATGATGACGAACAGGCGACGCTCCATGATTCTGAAGCGCTCGAGGCTGATCGAGTCATCGGCATCCGCGTGATAGACGTAGAGGCGAGGCAAGTAGAATAAACCGGCGAACCAAGTGACCACCGCGATGACATGAAATGCCTTTAGCCAGAGCATGAATGTTCCCGTTTCGCCTGAGATGGGATGATACCGTGATGCGTGGGCTGTCGCCGCCTGTGGCTTGTCGCCATATGTGGAGCCATGCGGCCGCAGCAAGCGCATCATTGCTAAGACAGGCTTCTGGGCCTGTCTTAGCGGGCGCCGCGCGTGTAATGTCTCCTTCCCCTGTGAGAACGGCGCGGAATTATGGTGGATTCGTTCAGTAAATTGGTCGTCAGGCGGTATATGCCCCGGCGTCGTGCGGTGCTGCTGGGCCTCGCTGTGCTGCTGGCCTTGGGGGTGCTGTACGCGGCGTTCGAGCTCGGCCGATACGATGCGGGCTTTCGCGTGATCGATTCGGTGCGCGGCGCACTCTCGGCGAGCGCCCGCATCCGCAATCTCGAGACGGAAAATGAGCGGCTGCGCACCCAGCTGGAGGCCGCCGAAGTCGCGCGCCGCGTCGATCAAGAGGGCTACAAGCAGGTCAACGGGAACCTGGGCGACATGCAGAGTCAAATTGCACGGCTGAAACAGGACCTGGCATTTTACCGCGGTCTGGTGCAGCCGGAGTCGGTGATCCACGTGAAAGTGCAGCAGATGCAAATCGTGCCGGAGACCGTTCCGGGCCAATTCCGCCTGAAATTCGTGCTGATGCAGACCGGAAAGCCAGACAGTGTGGTGAGCGGCAGCGCCGTGATCACCGTCGATGGGCTGCAGCGGGGCAAGCCTTCGAGCTTGAGTTTCGGCCAGGTAACGCCTAACCGGCGCGTTGGCCTGGCATACTCCTTCCGTTACTTTCAGGATTACGACGAATCCATACTATTGCCGCTGGGGTTCGAGCCGACGCGCGTCGGGGTCGAGATTCGCAGCAGCAAGGACAGAGACTCGAGCCACAGCTTTCGTCAGGCCTTCGTGTGGAAGGCGCAGGGGATGACGGTGGAAACCGAGGCAAGCGGCAATGCTCCGGCCAAGGGTGAGGCAAATGTTCAAACAGAAACAGAGTAAGATCGCGAGTATCGACACCTTGATCGGCCCCAAGACTCGAATCGACGGCGATGTCGAATTCACCGGCGGCCTGCACCTCGACGGCCATATCAACGGCAACGTCAAGGGTGACTCGAACCAGGGCACCTTCCTGTCGGTGAGCGAGCACGGCTGCGTGGAAGGCTCGGTCGTCGCGCCCAACGTCGTCTTGAACGGCATCGTCAAAGGCGACATCGACGCGGCCCATCGGGTGGAACTCGGCGCCAAGGCGCGCGTTCTGGGCAATGTTCACTACGCCATCATTGAAACTGCCGTCGGCGCCCAAATCAATGGAAGGTTGATCCATAGGGTAGATCCGGCCGGTGTGGAGCCCCCGGGGAACCCGGACGGGTGAACCCAAGTCCCAAACTTAAGTCCGGAACTTTGATCGGCCGGGGGCCGGCGGGGTAGAATGCGACCATGAGTGCAACATCCGATACCATGAACCAGGCCGATCTGGCCCCACCTCCGCCCAATGTGCTGGTTTTCACCGACGCGGCCGCGGGCAAGGTCGGTGAGCTGATCCGCGAAGAAGCGAACCCGGCCCTCAAATTGCGGGTATTCGTCTCCGGCGGCGGCTGCTCGGGCTTCCAGTACGGGTTCACCTTCGACGAGAAGATCGAGGACGGCGATTTCTGCATCGAAAACCAAGGCGTGCAGCTCCTGGTCGACCCGATGAGCGCGCAATACCTCATGGGCGCGGAGATCGACTACAAAGAGGATCTACAGGGCGCCCAGTTCGTCATTCGAAACCCAAACGCCAAAACAACCTGCGGTTGCGGGTCTTCATTCTCGGCTTGACCGCGTAGATGAGCGGCGGCCGTGTCGTACCCGACGTGCTCGCCGCCGTCGACTTGGGCTCCAACAGCTTTCACATGGTCGTGGCGCGTCATTCGCACGGCCAGCTCGTCATTCTAGACCGCCTCCGGGAAATGGTGCGCCTGGCCGCAGGCTTGGGCGACAGCGGACGGCTGGACGACGCAGCGACGGAACGCGCATTGCGCTGTCTCGAGCGCTTCGGGCAGCGGCTGCGCGCAATGCGCGCCGACAGCGTGCGCGTGGTGGCCACCAGTGCCCTGCGTCGCGCCCGGCGCAAGCGCTGGTTCCTGGAGCGCGCCCGCGCCGCCCTCGGTCACCCCATCGAAATCATCTCCGGGCTGGAAGAAGCCCGATTGATCTACTCCGGGGTCGTGCATACCAGTCCCATGAGCCCGGACAAGCGGCTGGTGCTCGACATCGGCGGGGGATCGACCGAAGTGGTGATCGGCGAAGGGTTCAATCCGTTGCTGCTCGAAAGCCTGTCGGTGGGCTGCGTTGGCTTGAGCGTAACTTGCTTCGATGACGGCAAGATTTCCGAAAAGCGCTTCGAACGCGCACGCACGGCCGTCAGGCTCGAACTCGAACCCATACAAGAGGCTTACCGCAAGCTGGGCTGGCTGCAGGCGTTCGGGAGTTCCGGAACGGTGCGTGTCATCGGCGATGTGTTGCGGCGGCTCAACCCGGAATCCCCGCGCATCACACTCGACAACTTGCGCGCGCTCGCCGAGCGCGTGATCGCCGCGGGGCACGTGGAAGAGCTCGATCTCGAGGACGTGGATGCCGAGCGCGCCCCGGTGTTTCCCGCAGGTCTCGCAATTCTGCTGGAAGTCGTCGAGAACTTCGGTATCGACCGTGTTCGAGTGGCCGAAGGCGCCATGCGAGAAGGATTGCTGTACGACCTGATGGGCCGCTTCACGGACGAGGACGCGCGCGTGCGCAGCGTGCGCGCGATGGAAATGCGCTACCACGTCGATGGCCTGCAGGCGGATCGAGTCGAGGCGACGGCGGTTGCGCTGCTCGAGCAGGTCGAGTCGGAATGGGGTTTGGAAGACCCGCTGGCGGAATCCGTGCTGCGCTGGGCGGCGCGGCTGCACGAGACCGGCCTCGACATCGCGCACTCGAAGTATCAGCGGCACAGCGCATACCTGCTCCAGAATGCCGACATGCCGGGCTTTCCGCGCGAGGAGCAGCTATTGGTGTCCGCCTTGGTGGGCGGGCATCGCCGGCAGTTGTCGTTCGAAGCCCTGGAGGATTTGCTGCCGCCGTGGGATCGTCTGGCGGAGTTCCTGATCGTCGTGCTGCGGCTGGCGGTGTTGCTGCACCGCGGACGCAGCCCGCAACCTTTGCCGGAGGTGCAGCTCAGCGTCAAGGGCCGCACCGTGAATATGAGGTTGCCGCAGGGGTGGATGAAGGATCATCCGCTCACGCTCGAGGATCTCGAGCAGGAGCGAGGGTACTTGAAGGAAGCCGGTTTTCGTCTGAACCTCCCTTGAGGTGCATCATGGGTCAGACAGGCGTCTAAGTGTCGGTGAGCGGCACGCGTTCGTCGTACAGATTCAGGAGACGAGCCTGGGCGCAGGCGTGGCCGGTACCCTCGGCACGGGAATAGATGCCGTCGGAATCCAAGATCCAGGCCTGAGTATCGTCCGCCAGGTACAGCTTCAAGTCGTCGGCGACCCGTGACTGCAGCTCGGGCGCCTCCACCGGAAAGGCGACTTCGATGCGGCGGAACAAATTCCTGTCCATCCAATCGGCGCTGCCGCAGTAGATTTCACGCGCCCCGGCATTCTCGAAGTAATAGACGCGGGAATGTTCCAGGAAGCGGCCGATGATGGAACGCACCCTGATGCGGTCGGAGACGCCGGGCACGCCGGGCCGCAGGCAGCACAAACCGCGCACGATGAGGTCGATGTTCACGCCGGCGCGCGACGCTTTGTACAGCGCTTGGATGATGGTCGGCTCCGTGAGCGCGTTGAGCTTCGCAATGATGCGGGCGGGCTTGCCCGCCCGCGCGTGGGCGCTTTCCCGGTCGATTTTGGCCAGCAGCGCCTGATGCAGGCTGAAAGGCGCATGCAGCAGCTTGCGCAGGCGCGGCACGCGCGTGAGTCCCGTCAATTGCAGGAAGATTTCGTGGATGTCCTCGCCGATCGACTCGTCGGCGGTCATCAGTCCGTAGTCGGTGTAGAGCCTCGAGGTCTTGAGGTGGTAGTTGCCGGTGCCGAGGTGACAGTAGCGCCGAAGGCCCCTTTCCTCGCGCCGCACCACCATCACGAGCTTGGCGTGGGTCTTGTAGCCGAAGACGCCGTACATGACGTGGGCGCCGGCTTCCTGCAGCTTGGTCGCAATATCGATGTTCGCTTCTTCATCGAAGCGTGCGCGCAGTTCGATGATGACGGTCACGTCCTTGCCCGCTTGCGCGGCCTCGGCGAGCGCGTCGACGATGCTGGAATCGCTGCCGGCGCGATACAGGGTCTGCTTGATGGCGAGCACCTGCGGGTCGCTTGCCGCTTGCTTGATGAAATCCGTGACGGGCCCGAAGCCTTGAAACGGGTGATGCAGGAGCACGTCCCCGGCCCGCAACGTCGTGAAGAGATCGCTGCCCATGCGCAGGCGCTCGGGTACGCTCGGCGCGAACGGCGTGTACTTGAGCTCGGTGCGGTCCACCAAGTCGTACACGGCCATCAGGCGATTCAGGTTCACCTGTCCCGACACCTTGTAAAGGTCGTCGGCGGCGAGCCCGAATTGACCGAGGAGGTAGGTGAGGATTTCCTCCGGACAATCGTGCGCGGTTTCCAATCGGACCGCGTCGCCGAAGCGTCGGGAGGCGAGCTCGCCTTCGACGGCGCGCAGCAGATCGTCGACTTCTTCCTGCTCGACGAACAAGTCGCTGTTGCGCGTGACTCTGAACTGGTAGCAGCCGCGCATATGCATGCCGGCGAACAGCTTGGAGACGAAGGCCTCGACGATGGTGCCCAGGAACACGAAATTCCGGCTGCCGAGCTCGTCGGGCAACCTGATCAGGCGCGGCAGGGAACGCGGCGCCTGCACGACCGCGAGTCCGCTGTTGCGGCCGAATCCGTCTTCACCCTCGACCACCACCGCGAAATTCAGACTCTTGTTCAGGATCTTCGGGAACGGACGCGCCGGATCCAGGGCCAGCGGGCTGAGCACGGGCTCCACCTCCCGGCTGAAATAGTCGGCAAGCCATGCGGCCTGAGCTTCCGTCCACATCTCGGGCGAGACGAACACCACACCCTTCTGGGCGAGCTCCGGCATGAGCACGTCGTTCAGCAGCTGATACTGTTCGTCGACCAGACACACGGCGCGCGCGCGGATCGCCTTCAGCTGCTCGGGAACCGGCAATCCGTCGGGTCCCCCCTGCACCGCGCCGGCCTCCAACAGCTCTTTGAGACCGGCGACGCGGATCTCGAAGAACTCGTCGAGGTTCGCGCACGAGATGCACAGAAACCGCACTCGTTCGAGCAGCGGAATGCGGGCATCCTTGGCCTGCTCCAAGACGCGCTGATTGAACTCGAGAAACGAGAGTTCTCGATTGATATAGAGCTGCGACGTCTGGAGGTCAGTGTCGTTCATACCGGGGCTGCCTAGGCTAGCTGTCGCCCCCCGGCCCGGTCAATCGAATGCGGCGCTGATTGAGCATGCGGCGGGATGTGGGCTCCCGCGGGATGCCGCGGCGGTGCATCAGCCGGCGGCACCCTGTCGGTCGTCTCCGGGCCCGACGCTATCCGCCGCCGGCCAGGAGCTTGGAAACGTCCTCGGCCGACAGCGGTCGGTTGAATAGATATCCCTGGGCTTCGTCGCAGCCCAGCGTATGCAGCCGGGCGGCCTGCTCTTCGGTCTCGACCCCTTCGGCCACGACATGGATGCGCAGCGCCTTCGCGAGATTGATGATGGCCGAGACGATGGCCAGGTGCTCGGTGCTGATGGTCATGCCGGCGACGAAGGCGCGGTCTATCTTCAGGGCGTCCAGCGGCAGGTGCGCGATCTGACTCAAGCCCGAATAGCCGGTGCCGAAATCATCCATGAATATGTGTAGTCCCGCCTCCCGCAAACGCAGGAGCTTCTGCACGTTGGCACCGGTGTTCTGGGCGATCATGGTCTCGGTGATCTCCACGTCGATGCCGGCCGCGTGACCTGAGGAGGGCCCCAGCGCTCCCAGCACCATCGCGACGAAATTGGGATGCCGGAGCTGTACTTCCGAGACGTTGACGGCCACGCGCGGCACCTCCAGCCCAAGCGATCGCCACCGATTCGAGTCGGCGACCGCTTGCTCGAACACCCAGCGGCCGACCTCCACGATCTGTCCCGATTCCTCGAGCAGCGGCACGAAATCCAGCGGCGACACCGGGCCGAACTCGGGGTCGTTCCAACGGATGAGAGCCTCCAGCCCGCGAATCCGGCGCGTCGCCAGATCGACCTTCGTCTGATAATGCAGTACGAACTCCTTCTGCGCCACGGCCTTGCGCAGGCGGCTCTCCAGGCGAAGCCGCTGGGCGACTCGAGCGTTCATTTCCGGCGAGTAAAAGAGATAAGGATCGCCCGCATCCTTCGCCCGCTTCAGCGCGGCTTCGGCGTTCACGAACAGGGTCTCCGCGGTGTCCGCATCCGCCGGATACACGGCAATCCCCGCTTTCACCGTCGGGCGCAATTCGATGTCGTCGACGATGATTGGTTCCGCGAACGAGTCGACGATCCACTCGTCTATCCAGCGCGCCATGGATGTACCCGCAAGATTGGGAAGCACCACGGCGAAGCGGTCGCCGCCGATGCGCGCCGGGGTGGCGGACTCGCTGATCGTCCGTTGTAGCCGGCCGGCGAGTTCCTTCAGGACCTGGTCGCCCGCGTGGCGCCCGAGAGTGTCGTTGATCCTCTTGAAACGCTGCAAATCGATGATCATGATGGCGAGCTGCCGGCGTTCGGCCCGCGCCGAGTGCAACGCCTGCGCCAGGCGGTCGAAGAACAATTGGCGATTGGGCAATCCGGTCAGCGTGTCGTAGTAGGAGACGTAGGTGAGCTTTTCCTCCTTGCCTATGTAATCGAGCGCGAAGGAGATGTCGCCCGCGAGATCTTTCAGCAGCTTCAATTCCTCGTAATCGAAGAACCCGGTTTCCGCCGCATACAGCACCAGAACGCCCGCCGCTTGGCCGTCGACCATCAGCGGCATCGCCATCTGCGAGCGATAACCGCGGGCCAGCGCCTGCTGCTTGAGCAGGGGCTGAGAGGCCGCCTCGATGTTGTTCACGACCATCATCTTCTTCCGGCGCAGCGCCTCGCCCACGGGACCCGGATCCTCTTCGCGGTCCGCGAGTTCCAAGGCGAGTTCCTGCAAGTACCCTTGATCGACGCCTTCCCAGACCAACGGCGCCGCCTTCAGCGCGCCCGGCTCCACCAAGCCGATCCACGCCATCCTGAAACCGCCCTGCTGCACGGCGATGCGGCACGCCTCGCGCAGCAACTCGCGCCGTTCGCGGACACGCACGATGGTTGAGTTGATGCCGCTCAGCACCGCCCGAATGCGGCTCAAGCGTGCGATCCGCTCCTGTTGCAGGCGGTGGTGCGTGATATCGCGGGCCACACCGCGGTAGCCGGTCACGATTCCGGAGGAATCGAACAGCGGCAGCGCGTTGCTGTCGAGCCAGCGGGTGCCGCCGCTCGCGTGCTGAAGACGCAGCACCAGGTCGCGCCACCCGCGCTTCTCCGCAATTCCACGTTGCAGGAGGTCGGCCAGAGTTTGCCGGACGCTCTGCGACAGGGTGTCGAGGCAGCTCGTTCCGATCAGCTGATCGGGCGGATACCCCAGGATTGCCTCCACCGCCGGACTGCAGAAGGTGTAGATGCCGTCCGCATCGATTTCCCAGATCCATTCCTGGGTGGCCTCGGCGATGGAGCGAAATCTCTCCTCGCTGGCGCGCAGCGCCCGCTCTGCGTTGACCCGGTCTGTGATGTCTTGAATTTGATAGATGAAATAATGCGGTTCACCCGATTGCAGCCGGACCAGCGAGCCGCTCAGTTGAGTCCACACGACGTAGCCGTCCTTGCGGACATAGCGCTTGTTGGTCTGATAGGTCTCGATCTCCCGGTGGAGCATCTGGCGTACTTGTTCGCTGTCGGCGTCCCTGTCGTCCGGATAGGTGATCGACTGAACGTCCGTGGCGAGCAATTCGTTCTCGCTGTATCCGACGATTTCGCAGAGTGCGGGATTGACGCCGAGCCATCGGCCATCCGGTGCGACGAGGGCCATGCCGACCGATGAAAAATGCATGGCGAAGCGGAAGCGCTCTTCGCTCTCTTCGAGTTCGCGCTGCGCCCAGCGCCTGGCATCGCGGTCTTCGGCTTCGCGCAGCGCACGCTCGATTGCCGGCACCAGCCGCGCCCGGTTCTCCTTGAGCACATAATCGATGGCGCCCTGCTGCAGCGCTTGGATGGCGCGTTCCTCGCCGATCGTGCCGGAGACGAAGATGAAGGGCGTGTCGGGACTCCGCGATCTGGCGACCTGCAGCGCATCCATCCCGTCGAAACCCGGCAGAGTGTAGTCGGACAGAATCACGTCAGGGGCAAAAGCGGCGAGCGCTTCCTGGTAATCGGCGCTGGTATCCACCCGGCGGCCGATGACGTCGAGACCCTTCGCGCGCATCTCACGGAGCAGCATCTCCGCATCCTCCGCGACGTCCTCCACGAGCAGTATTTTGATCTGCCGGCGCGTGGTCATTGGTTGGGGATGCGGTTCATGACCGCCCAGTAAAGTCCGGTCTGGGTGATGACGTCGGTGAACGCCGAGAATTCGACCGGCTTGACCAGGTAGCTGTTGACCCCCACCTTGTAGCTGTCCAAGACATCCTGTTCCTCCGCCGAGGACGTGAGTACGACCACCGGAATCATCCTTGTCCGTTCGTCGGCTTTCAGGCGCCTCAGAACATCGATCCCACCCAGCCGCGGCATCTTGAGATCGAGCAGGATGAGCCGCGGCTGGCCGCCGCCTCGCCGGCTGAAGGCGCCTTCGCGAAACACGAATTCGATGGCTTCGACTCCATCGCGGAGCCGCACCACCTTGTTGACCAGGTTGCTCTTGCGCAGCGCGCGGACGATCAGCTCCGCGTCGGCGTCGCTGTCCTCGACCAGCAGGATCTCTACCGCTTCAAAATCATCCACTTTGATCTCCACTTGGCAGTGCGAACGAGAAAACGGCGCCGTGGTCAACCTTGCCTTCGGCCCACACTCGTCCGCCGTGCCGGGTAACCACGCGGTGGACGATGGCAAGCCCGACGCCGCTGCCGCTGAACTCGTCGGCGCGATGCAATCGCTGAAAGACGCGAAACAGCTGTCCCGCGTATTCCATGTTGAAGCCGACGCCATTGTCCCGGACGGAATAGTGGTTCTCCGCGCCGACTTGGCGGCCGCTGACCTGGATGAACGGCCGCGCCGCTCTGCTGCTGTACTTGACCGCATTGGCAATGAGATTCGCCCACACCTGGCGCAGCAAACCGCGGTCGCCGCGGGCCGGCGGCAGCGGCTCCACTTCGATATGCGGCGCAGCAGCCGCTTTGCCGCGGTTGCCGAGCGATTCGATATGGAGGACTTCCTCGACGACTTCGCGCACCAGCGAGTCGACGTTCACCTCGCCCTGCGCCACCGGCTGGCGTCCCAACCGGGAGAACGTCAACAAGTCATCGATGAGCGCGCCCATCCGACGGATGTTCTGGCGGATCACCGAGAGATAGCGCAGTCCCTCGGCGTCGAGCCGCTCCTTGTAATCCTCCACCAGCATCAACGCGAAGCCGTCGATGGCGCGGAGCGGCGCCCGCAGATCGTGAGACACCGAGTAGCTGAAGCTCTCGAGCTCCTTGTTCGTGGTTTCGAGCTGCGCCGCCTTGGTCAGCAAGGCCGCGTTCAGTTCGTGAATCGCTTGTTCCGCGAGCTTGCGTTCCGTGATGTCCTCGGAGATCCCCAGTATGAATTCCGGCGTTCCGTGCTCGTCCGGAATGGGCATCATCGTGGTGTGCAAAGTTCGGAAACCGAGCAGCCGCGTCTGAATCGGCTGCTCGGGAATGTCGACCAGCCGGCCGGCTGCGAGAACTTCGCGGTCCTTGGCCTGGATGAAATCGGCTTGCTCCGCGGGCAGGAAGTCACGGTCGCATTTGCCGATCACCTCGTCCCTGGAGAGCCCCAGCAGATTCAAGGTTGCGCGGTTCTGCCGCGCGTAACGAAGTGTGCGCGCATCCTTGACGAATATCATGACGGGCAGATTGTCGATCAGCGAATCGAGGAAGCGGTTGGCCGCCATCAAATCGGTTTCCGCGCGTTTGACTTCGTTGAGACGGTCGCGCAGCGCGCGCTCGGCTTCGCGCCGCGCCCGCATTTCGCGATGAATTTCGCGGAACAGCACGATGAAGATGGCCGATGCGACCGCGAGAGTGAGCAGGAGCGAGATCAGCGTGGTGCTCCGGACGTCGGCGGCTGCCGCCTGCCATCGCGCCAGCAGCCAACCGGCCAGGGCCACGAGTCCAACGAGCATCGTCACCGTCGCCGCCGCCCGGGCAGGCGCGGCACGGTTGCCCGAAGTTTGCGCTTGCTGTGACATTGATCGTCCCTGCTCCTTGGATATCAACCATCGGCATGCTGGCCGAAGAGGTTGCCGCACTGCGATACCGTACACAATCAGACGTGGCTTCTAAACCAGCGGCTAGCAGAAATACCCTCAAACCGTAGAGCCGGGAAACCCCTATTGATCGTTGAGCAAAACGCCGCGGTCGACCAAGCAAGGCGCAGGTTCGGGCGCGGCGCGTCGTTCGAGCTCACGCGACCTCCGGCGCGAAGCTGCGGGTAGGACGCGGCTCCATCGAACTGCGGGCCCATTGCCCTCGTAATCGCCGCGCCGGCGAAGGCTCCGATCGCGGGCATCACGTCATGACGCGGCAGAGACGCTGCAAACTCGTTGGTCTCACGTCGATTCATGTGTATCGTTCACGCATGCATATCCTCGAGTGCCGTGGGTTGTGTGTACGGTGCCCGGTCGGCGCAAGTATGAGGACGGTTCGACTCGTCGGGCACCACCCGCGCATATTGCGACGGTACTCACAAATCCTTATTTTTACGGGTCTTTCCGGCTTGCGGGCATGATATGCGAAGCGCATTCTGATCGGAACGGTTGATGGACATAACCCTTGGAGACGATCATCACAATTTGCGGCCGGCCGCCCGGCGTTGAAAGGCGCGCGATGCTCGGCGTTGCCGCGACGCTGCTGGCGATTTCCATTTGCTCTACGCCGGCCGAGGCGGACGGATCGCGAACCATCGGCGAGTTGAAGCAGTTGAACGTGGAAGATCTCATGAATGTCGAGGTCACATCGGTTTCGCGCCATCCGGAACGACTGCTGGCCACCGCCTCGGCGATCCAGGTCATTACCCAGGAAGACATTCGGAGGTCCGGCGCCACCAGCATTCCCGACAGGTCGCGCAGAAGAACTCGCACGATTGGGCCATCAGCGCACGGGGGTTCAATACCGAACTCAGCAACAAGCTGCTGGTCATGATCGACGGACGGACGGTGTACACGCCGCTCTATTCCGGCGTGTTCTGGGACGTGCAGGATTACTTGCTCGAAGACATCGATCGCATCGAAGTCATCAGCGGTCCGGGAGGCGCGCTCTGGGGAGCGAATGCGGTCAATGGCGTGATCAACATCATTACCAAGAGCGCCGCGGACATGCAGGGACTGTACGCGGAGGCCGGAGGCGGCTCGCAGCCGCAGGGTCTTGCCGGCGTGCGCTATGGCGGGGAGGCGGCGCCGGGCACCCAGTTCCGCGTCTATGCGAAGTACTTCGATCGTGGCGACGAAGTCTTGGCCAATGGGAATTCCGAATCGGACGCCTGGCGGCAGGGGCGGGGCGGCTTTCGCGTCGACTCGGAGCTTTCCGCGCAGGATCGATTTACCGTCCAGGGCGATTTCTACGGCGGCCGCGAGGGTATGCAGACCCGCGGCGCCGCCCATACCAGCGGCGACAACATCCTCGGTCGATGGTCGCGTGATTTGTCGGAGCAATCCGATCTGAGCCTGCAAGCTTACTTGGACCAGACACATCTATCCGATCCGGTTGCCGCGCTGGTGTTCGGCGGCGTGCAATTCGCTCCCGCGGGAATATTGCACGACGATCTCACCACCTACGACGTGGATTTCCAGCACCGTTTCCCGCTGGGGCCGGCCAACCGGATCGTATGGGGCCTGGGCTTTCGCCACACCCGGGATGTCGTCGGCAACGCCCCGGTAGTGGCGTTCTTTCCCGCGGTTCTCGATCACGAATTGTACAGTGTGTTCGTCCAGGACGAGGTGCAGCTGCGGAAGAACCTGTCGTTCACCCTCGGTACCAAGCTCGAACACAATGACTACACGGGGTTTGAGAGCGAACCCGATGCTCGGCTGAGTTGGAACCTGAGCTCGGATCAGGCTCTGTGGGCCGCCATTTCCCGCGCGGTACGTACGCCCTCCCGCATCGATCGGGATCTGTCGGAAGCGGCACCGCCGTACCTGGTATTCCTGAAGGGGGGGGCGAACTTCCATTCCGAGACCGTGCTTGCATACGAGCTGGGCTATCGCGCGCAGCTCAATTCCACGTTCACCACGTCGGTTTCCGGCTTCTACAACGAATATAACGATGTGCGGAGCACGAGCTACACGCCCATCACCCTTTTCCCGTTCTATTTCGCCAACAACGTCGAGGGACATACCTAC
>WNFQ01000768.1_pt1 | contig 21943 bp, 23 predicted proteins | sample 5400171 | NCBI WGS metagenome assembly WNFQ01 (sample SAMN13153356, study PRJNA577476) | soil metagenome | isolation source: 20 cm soil under Madrone tree | place: USA:California | collected 2016-06-14 | reverse complement strand
AATACGACCCAAACACGGGGTACAATCCAACGTTCGATCTCTGGAGCACTGCCGCAGTTGCACCATCTCCCACGCCCGCTCCTCCTGCTACGCAACAGGATCTTTGGATCAAAAACTGGTAGGGCAATTTACGAGGCGAGAATTTGTAGGGCGTCTGTGTCAGACGCCATTCCCGGCGCGGCGTTTCACAGAAACGCCCTACAATTTCGTGTAAACCGAGGCTACAACTACCCTTCGCTCGTGTGGACCACGACTTCGACCCGGCGATTAGCGTTTTGCTCTTCAATTGAGCCGTTTGGCGACGACCGGAATTTCGTTGCGCCATAACCGTGCGTTTCGATTTGCGCCGGGTTAATCCGCATGCTCTCGACAAGGTATCGCTTGACGCTGTCGGCGCGGCGCTGGCTCAGATCGAGATTGTATTCAAACGTGCCGAAGGAATCCGTGTAGCCTTCCACCCTGAACGTCGCTTTCGGATTGCGCTGGATCAGAGTGCCCAGCTTTTGCAATTGGTTGATCGCGCTGAATTGCAGCACGTCACTGTCATATTCAAAAAGCTGATCATCGGGCAGCCGCAATTTTGTGCCTGACCCGAGCGGACCTTTTTGCGCCAGCAGCTGATCCAAATCGCTGAAACCGGGAGCGCGCCCTTTATTTGGGCCGGCGCTATCGCCGGGGAGTTTGCTCGTGAACGTGTTCGGCCGCTTGATCGCAGTACTTGTAGCAAGCTCGGTTCCGCTCAGCGCCGGCTGTGGACGCCCTGATGTGGAGCTATTATTGAGCAAAGCTTGTTCGTGCAATGCGTTTGGGTCGTTTGCAAGCGTCTGCGCAGTGGAGCGTTCGATTTCGTTCAGAACGGAACTGATTTCTGGTTGTTCGACCTTAGGTTGGTCAGGCAAAACGTCGCGCATGTCGTCCGGAAGTGCAGCGCTCGCTTGAATGTCCTGCAATAATTTATCGAACGACTTTTTTTCGTCCGGCAATTGCACATCGGTATTGTCCGGGTTCGGTTTCGCCGCCGGATTTGCCTGGTCAGCGCTGCTCTTGTCCAGATTCGAATCCGTGATGCTCCTGACCTTGAACGTTGGCGTCTGCTCGCTTGGGGCGAACAGCGCTTCCGTAGATGCGAACCGCGTCCGATAAAAATAAGCGCAGAGCGCGAAGTGTATTGCCAGCGAAACAACCAAGCCGAACCAGATCCAGCTGCGTTCTCTGCTGCCGGTGAGTAGACCTTCCGTCTCGAGCCGATCAAAGTCTTCGAACTCGGAGACCTTCATGTGAGTTCCAACATATCATATTTGGAGACGTGAGCCACGGCTTGGTCAAAATGACGAAATCTGAACGAACGAATGACGAACTAAGCTCGAATGATCAAATGACCGAAGGATCAGATGCATGCACATTGGATTTCGTCATTCCTTCGGCATTCGTCATTCGTGCTTCGTTATTTTCCTCGTGTGCGTTCGATGAACGCACGTGCCGCCCGCCGAATTTCGTCCGCCACACGTGCTTCAGGTAAGACAAACTTTGGCGTGAACCACGGAAACAGTCCGATCAAATCGTGCGTGACCAGGATTTGTCCGTCGCAATGCTCGCCGGAACCGATTCCAATGGTTGGGATCGAGATGGCATTTGTGATCTGCTTCGCGACGTCGGCGAGCACAATCTCCAGCACCACGGAAAATGCGCCGGCTTTTTCGACGGCTCGCGCGTCGGCGAGCAGAGCTTCGGCCTCCAATTGCGTGCGCCCCTTGATTCTATAGCCACCTTCCTCGCCCACACTTTGGGGAAGCATGCCGATGTGCGCCATGAACGGAATGCCTTCTTGTGTGATCGCTTCGATTTGCGCGATATGACTCGCGCCGCCTTCGAGCTTCACCGCTTGCGCGCCCGCGTCGACAAATTGTTTCGCCGTCGCGATCGCCTGTTCGGGGGTGTCGTAGGTGTGAATTGGCATGTCCGCGACGAGCAACGCCTGTTTTATCCCGCGTGCCGCCGCGCGCGTGTGATGCAACATCTCTTCCAGCGTTACAGGCGTCGTGTCCCGGTACCCAAGCACAACCATGCCCAGCGAGTCGCCGACCAGGATGATGTCGATGCCGGTTTCGTCGAGCAACCGCGCCGTGGGATAATCGTATGCGGTCAGCGCGGTGATTTTCTCGCCGCGTTGTTTCATCTGTCGAAAATCTTTCATGGCGTTGCTAGGAAGATCAGCTGCTGATTTGAGAACGCAAGCCGTCACCAAAAGCGGCAGTGTTCTGCCGCTTTGGGCAGCGCCTCTAGAAGTTACCAATCGTCAGTGAAACGGGCCACGTCTCCAGATTCCTCAAGTTCCGCGAGCAATTCCCTCACGGTTTTTGTTTGGCCAGGCAAAATCAAGGTCGGCCGGATATCGGCTAGAGGTTCAAGGACGAACTTTCTCAGGTGCATCCGCGGGTGCGGCAATTGGAGAGGTTTGTTGTTAATTCTGCAATCGCCGCAGTACAGCAGGTCAATGTCCATGGTTCGTGAAACATTTTTTTTGTGATCGCGCCTCCTGCCTAATCCTTCTTCGATTTGAATCAATTGCTTGAGCAAACTCGCGGGATCATTTTTGTAATCAAATTCAACAACTGCGTTTAGAAATTTTTCCGCTCCGGGCTCGCAACCGACAGGATCGGTTTCGTAAATCGCCGAACAAAGAATCGGCGGCTTCACATTTGAGAGACCGAGAATCGCCTTTCGTGCGGCCCGCAGATTACCGAAGCGATCACCGAGATTAGAGCCAAGTCCGACTGCAGTTCTCATAAGTGTAGCGGGGATCGATGATCCCGGCAGCCGGAGTCAACGATCCCCACTACAATCTCGCAGCCCCAGCACATCCTGCATTGAGTAAAGACCCGGCGGTTTCCCGATAATCCATTTTGCCGCGCGCAGTGCTCCACGCGCAAAAATCTCGCGACTCGATGCGCGATGCGTGAGCTCGAGGCGCTCACCGGGGCCGCCGAAAATTACCGTGTGCTCGCCAACGACATCACCTTCGCGAATCGATTGAATTGGTAGGTCGTTCTCACTTTTGAGCGTCGCTTTTAAGATCTCCGCAAGAGTCTTGGCTGTGCCGCTGGGCGCGTCCTTTTTCATTTTATGATGCGTTTCGATGATCTCGGAACTGAAATCCCGCCCGAATAATTCAGCAGCTTTGCGCGTTAACCAGAAGAGCACATTCACTCCAACGCTGAAATTAGACGCGAATACAATCGGCAGAACCTGCGCAGCATCTTCGATTTTGCGACGTTGCTGTTGCGAATGTCCAGTCGTCCCAATGACGAGCGGTTTATGATCGTGTAACGCAGCGCGGCAGATTTCGTCGATGGCATCGGCGTGGCTGAAATCGATAGCCACGTCGCAATTCTTGATGACTGGCTGAATCGCATCGCCAAGATCGCATTGCGCGACGATCTCGATTTCCCCGTCGGTCCTCGCGAGATCGAGAACCGTTTTTCCCATGCGTCCGGCCGCGCCGACGAGCAACACGCGCGTAGACGGCTTCATTTGTTTTGCTCGAATTCCTGGAGCGTTTTGCGTAAGTGCGCCTGGTTTGCTGCGGTCATTTCGCACAATGGCAGACGAACTTCGCCCAACATCGCGCCGCGCCAGCCGAGGGCCGTCTTCACCGGAACAGGGTTTGGCTCGATGAATAAATCTTTAAACAATGGCAACAATTTCCGGTGCAGTGTTGCTGCCGATTTGAAATCGCCTGATTCGCAGGCGCGCACGAGCGCACAGACTTCTGCCGGAAACAAATTCGAAGCCACGCTCACAACGCCCGCTGCGCCAACGGACATAAACGGCAACGTAAGGGAGTCATCGCCACTCAAAATCGTAAACGCTTCGGGCAAACGGCGGCGCAGATCGCTGACACGCTCCACGCTTCCGCTCGCCTCTTTGATCGATACAATGTTGCGGCACTCTTTTGCCAAACGCACCACAGTTTCGGGATTAATATCTACACTGCAGCGTCCAGGAATGTTGTAGAGGATGATGGGCAGCGATGTGGCGTCCGCGATTGTTTTGAAATGGCGAAAGAGTCCCTCCTGACTTGGTTTATTGTAGTACGGTGCCACGAGCAGCGCGCCGCCGATGCCGAGTTTCTCGGCCATTTTGGTATCCGCCACCGCGTGTTCAGTGGCGTTTGAACCTGTTCCCGCAATAACGAGACAGCGTTTATTCGCGGTTGCGACCGTAAGTCGGATCACTTGCTGGCGTTCGTCGTGTGAAAGCGTCGGCGATTCACCGGTGGTTCCGATCGCGACGATTCCGGTGATTCCTGCCGCGATTTGCGTTTCGATAAGCGTTTGGAAAGCAGAAGCGTCAATCCCGCCATTGCGAAACGGAGTAACCACCGCCGTGAACGTGCCGCGAAACATCTGGAAAAGTTAAAACGTTACAAGGTTACAAAGTTACAAAGTCAGCGCTCCGCCGCGTCTAAATCAAATCTCAATCGACCCTTCAAAAACGAATTCAGCGGGACCGGTGAGCGTGACGTTGCGAAAAGCGGTATCGCTCTTTTCAAATCCGACACGAAGTTCGTCTCCGCCACGCGCAATTACTGTAATCGGTGAAGCGGCGTTTTCGGTAGCCGCAAAGATGAGCGCGCTTGCCACTATCCCGGTACCGCATGCAAGCGTTTCGGCCTCAACACCGCGTTCGTAGGTGCGGACGGCAATTTGCTTCGGCCCACGTTTCTCGAGGAAGTTTACATTTGTTCCCTTCGGCGAAAACATTTTGTGATGGCGGATGGCTGAACCCGCTCCCTGCACATCGACATCGTCGAGCTGCAAAACCGGAATGACGACGTGCGGCACACCGCTATTGATGAAGTGTACGGTTTTGTTCTCATCCATAACGCGAAGCGTCGTTTTAAGCCGCAAGTCGGTCGGCTCAGTCATCTGTAGCGTAACAAGATCACCCGCCAGCTTCGCCGAAATCACGCCTGCCGGCGTTTCAAATGAAATTTTTTCCTTCCTGCCGGCAACTTTGTTTGCAAAACGGGCGAAGCAGCGGGCGCCATTGCCGCACATTTCAGCTTCTCCTCCATCTGCATTGAAGTAGCGCATGCGAAAGTCGGCATGGTTCGAAGCCTTTTCGAGTAATAGAATTCCGTCCGCGCCGATGCCGCGATGACGATCACAAAGGCGCGCAATCTGAGGGCGATCCAAATGGACGTGCCCTGTCCTGTTATCGATCAGGATGAAATCGTTTCCTGCGCCGTTCATTTTGGTGAAGTGTAGCACGGTCAAAATTGTAGCGGCGGCCGTGATCGTTGTCATGTCGAGTGTCACATCAGGGCGTTGCCAGATGATGTTTCGGTGTTTAGTTATCCGCCGTGAAAAAATCGGGCCTTGGGGTTGTGATGACGATCCTTGGTCTCACACTGCAGATCTCTTTGGCTGGAGACTACAACGACTTGATTCTCGAGCAGGTCAAACAGATGCCGCAAGGTGGCCGTTATTCTGTTTCGCATTTCGCAAAGATCCGGCTGCAATCGTCGGCGCATTTTGAGTCCGGCAAATTTTTCATTGTGCCGTCGGGGCCAAGCTTCTGCTCGGGCGCAACGTATCTGGTGTTCATCAGAACAATCGAGGCTTTGCGCGCGCGAGGCGAGCTTGGCCTCGACTATTCAACGCTCGAAAGGCTGATCATCCGGGACCAACGCGATGGCGAAGGAGTTTGGGGCCGCTGGAATGCAAATGGGCCCGGCACAGCCCGTCTGTTTCACGAGCTCCAGCTGGGACAGAACTTCGACAACTTCGATCGAGCCAAGCCGGGCGATTTCATGAAAATCTTCTGGTCACGCCAGGTGGGTAGGAACGAGCACGGACACTCTACAATTTTTCTCGGAATGGAAAATCGGGCGGACGGCCAGTACGTCCGTTATTGGTCAAGCAATATTCCGTCCGGATACGGTGAGAAAGCTGTCCCGCGAGCTAAGATTGCCTACGCAATATTTTCGCGTCTTCAGACACCTGCGAACCTGGCTCGAATCAACAGCGCGCCTTACGTCGATACTTATCTAGCGTCTCTACTTCGGACTCGTTCGAGCATTTCAGAAGCCGGCACAAAGTGCGGGCTGTAACCGCGCGCGCTTCCAGCTCACTCCAAGAGCGTTTCGCATGATGCAAAACGCTGCCCGCAAGATGCGCGGCGCTCCCGGTGTCGCAGCCAAATCGGGCTTGCTTTTATAAAGCTTGCGCAGCTAAAACGAAACCATGCTTATCGAAACCTTAAAACGTCATTGGTGGGTTCCGGTGCTAAGAGGAATTCTCGCAATTCTGTTCGGAATAATCGCGTTTGCCTATCCTGGCTTAACTGCCGCCACGTTGGTGATATTTTTCGGGGCCTGGGTACTGGTGGACGGTGTGTTTCGCATAATCGCTGCCATTGGGCATCGTGCTTCCGACCCAGAATGGGGATTCCATCTTATCATCGGAATTCTCGGAATCATCGTCGGCCTGCTCGCGTTTCACGCACCCGGGGTAACCGCGCTGGCGCTCGTCATTTATATCGCAGTCTGGGTGCTCATGATCGGCGCCACCGAGATCGCGTTTGCAATCAAAGTGCGCCGGGAAGTTAAAGGCGAATGGTTGCTTATCCTTCTGGGCCTATTATCCATCGCTTTCGCCGTTCTGCTCTTGTGGAATCCGCTCCTGGGCGCGGCCACGTTGATCTGGCTGATAGCATGGTACGCGATTGTGTTCGGAATCCTGGGGATCATTCTTGGGTTCCGCTTGCGCAGTTTACCGACAATCCCTGTGCGCTAGTCGGCGCAACTAATTCCATTCTAGTTTCGTTTTATTCGTCCGCTTTGCTTGCTGAGCGAGCAAATTCGTTCGTTTACAATCACGGTTTTGTATGGCGACGGACCAAGAGTTAAGGCTCGCATGCTGTCGACTCGACCGCCCAATATTTAATTAACCGCGGACGTTCGGGGCGGCAATATCTGCCGTCCAAGGGGCGGCTGCGCGAAGTAAGATGGATTTCGCCTCCAAGGGGCGGAGCTTCGGGAAGACGGAGAGCAACCGGGCGAGCAAACCACTAAATACAGGCGCCGCAAAGCTACTTCCAGTCATTTGCTTAATTGCACCCCGATTCCACGGGACTTCTATATCGACGCCGCGTGCCGCAAACTCGACAAGATTTCCCGGTTTGTAATAAAACCGATGGTAGTCAGCCACTCGGGCCATGTTGACGGTGATGACGCTGGGAAAGTAGCCGGGCCACTCTGGCTTGGAGAAGTCGTCATTGTTGCAGGCCGAGACGATGTGGACGCCGTGCAGATAAGCTTCATCAACCCACTCTTTGTATTGGAATATGTGCTGCGGCAGACCACAACCGAAACTGCAATTAAGAACTGCGTAACCGCGGTCAAACGCCTGCCGTACCCCCTCACGAATGATCGCCGTGCGGGAATCGAGGTGCTCACCCAAGACGCGTACGCTTCCGATTTCAGCATCAGGGGCGATCGATCTGATGATGCTGGCGACAGCGGTGCCGTGGCCGAAAAGGTCGGTGCCATCGCCCGGCCGTGCCTCAACGTGCAGCCCCGCATCAACAACGTGAATATCGTCCCGAAGCTTTAAGCCGGATAAGCGAGGGTGGCTGATTTCGATTCCCGAATCAATGACGGCCACGCGTACGCCTCGCCCGGTTCCCTCGTGCAATGCTCGAAGAGCCCGATCCAGCTGAATTACGCCACTACCGTCATCGTCCATCACCTGTCAGACCCAACCAAGTGCCTGTTTGAACAGACGAAAATCGATTAGCTGACTTATCACCCCAACCCCTTTTCTAAAACTGTCCAGATCAGATCGCTCAAAGCCCAGCGGCTCATTGCCCGCGAGAACGGGGCGACCGTCCTCGGATGTAATGCTAGTCAACTGCACGCACGAAACAACACCGTGTAAGTGTTCGAGAATGTAAAATGGCACAACCATCATAGCGTAGGTGGTTTTGTGGGTGATCCGGTCGAGATTCGGACTATGTTCGGCATTTTTGAAGACTTGGTTCTCCACGACTGGCTGCTCGGTTGCTGCAACCATGCTCACAATCCCGCGAGTCAGTGGTTGCTTGAACCCAACAATCGTTTCGGCATCCGGCCCGCTATTGTACGCAACGATCAAGTGAGTCTTCGGATTATCTAGCAGCCAAATGCTACCCTCATCTGCTCCAACATGCTGAAACATGTCCTGAAGTATCTGCGATACGTGGGCCCCAGAAATGCTAAGAAAATTGGCTGGCGTAATGGCCCGCGAGAGCTCGGCTAAATAATCCTGGAGCAGCGGACGACGCCTGGCGAGTTCAGGGTGCGGAAGAAAATTTGCTCTAACTGGCTGCATTATCGTCGAGCAGCTGACCTCGTGAGTTCTTCCACAATTCGTTCATTAAGAAACCCGCGAAGAAAGCCGCTCGAAATCATACGGAATTTTTCATGCCTGTATAGTCACCGGCGTACCGACAGTGGCCGTTTGGAAAAGGAGCTTCGCAACTTGCTCCGGCAGCCGGACGCAGCCGTGTGACGCTGGGTATCCCGGGAGCTGACCAACGTGCAAGCCAAACGACATCCCGCTCAACCGAAGGAAATACTTCATCGGGCAATGGTAGATGGTCGATACGTGATTCTTATCCTTTTCGCTAACAGTGTAACTGCCAGTGGGCGTTGCCCTTCCGTGGCGGCCAGAAGAAATCGGTGAGTCAATAGCCACATCGTTGTCGACCATCAGATAGACGCGTTGTTTGGAGATGCTGACTACGACACTGATATTTTGTGAAGTTGCTCTGTTAAGCACGTCCTCATTAATTTTGGCTGATTCTTGCTGTGCTGTCTGAACTTTTCGTTGTTTTGCAGCACTCAAATTCTGCAAAGTTGATTCCCGCTGTTTTGCGGCGCTCTGTTCTTGAGCGGGCCCGACGCTTTCAGTGCCAGCGCGCGCAACTGTCGCTGCAAAAGGCGCCGAACTGATGCCAAATAACACAATCGCGGCGGCCAACTCGCGCATGCCTCGCCCGGAAACTTCATCCTCGGCGGCAATGCCGATGATCCTGCAGGTTTGGAGCCGCTCATCGTCGATGCCGTACCGACCAAGCCCCGTCGTAGGACGGAGCCAAAAGCCAATGAGCGCGCCAGAAATCTCGTCGGCATTCTGCGACCAGCGAAAGATGGGAATTATAGTGCTATCTTCCTGAGCAGCGAACGGCTCCGATACCTCAAACCGCCGCAAACGCGTTATCTCCTCAGCCAGAGCGTCGGCGATAGCGCCAGCTGAAGTAGGAAGATTGCCATGTAATTTTTGGCACAATTCTCGATCAATTCCATCGCTGTTCCACCAAACGAATTCAGATGATTCATCGATGCAAACCGTGCCTCCGTCTTCTGCTTGAGGACGCAAAAGCACCGATTCGAGTGTGACCTCCGACTCTCCCGTAAAAATTTCGAATTTCGAGGCGTCAGATTTCGCAAACCGGCACGCGAGCAAGAGTTTTGTCACCAGCTGATCAACACAGCCGAACAGATCCGGGGCGCGGCCGACCGGAACCTTCAGCGGCGTGTCATCCTCACCTGGGAGCACATCTGCGGGGAGTAAGAACCGCAGTGTTTCTACGCCAAGACCCAATTTCATTGCGATTGCCTATGCGATCGCCGGTCGCATGGGCCTGTGGCAGGCAAAACACACATAAAACGTGGCCGCTCGCGTTTCCTCAGTGTGATTAATTGCCCCGCACCAAGGACACTCGAACATGACTGAGTTCTCGGACGAGCGCCCGCGAACTTCCGGCTTAGCCGCACGCGGCGCGCGTGTTCCTTTAATCGCGCCGGTCAGGTCCACGTCCCCCTCAGCCTTCTGGCCAGTAATTACTTCCACTGATCTTTTTTTCGTACTCATATTCGCTATCCGTTGAATCCACTTCCTCCGCATCAACAGGCGTGGCCAAGCTCTTGTCGTGTCAGTGACCAGGCCCAGTAAAAAACAAGCTGGGCGGCGCCGATTTTACGGCGCCGCCTGCCTGCTGCAGTTGAGCATTAGAAGTAATAATTGCCACCGCAGTTCCCGCATGTGTACCATTGATAGGCTCTCGTTTCTTCGACGATATAACGAAGAAACCCACAATGTGGGCAAACGATGTACCGCCCTCGCCGATAGCGGCCTTCGACTTCGCTTTCCTTCGGTGGCCCACCGGCGTCTTTTCCTCCCTCGCCCTCTTTTTTCCCTTTTTCTGCGACGATCGCTTCGATCGTTTTTGTTTCTGCCATATGCTGTCCTTTCTCTTTTTTGCTCTTTGTTGCTTGCCCGGCTAATGCACCGGGCAAAATCGATTAATTGTTCATAATTGCCTTCGTTTTATCAGAGATACGATTTTAGTGCCCGTACTTGCAATCTTTCTTTGATCAGACCCGTGCAATGTAGGTTGCAATTTCTTTGGTCTTCGGGCCCATTGCGGCCACATAAAGTTGATAAAGCAAACCATCGCGGGAGAGCAGTTCTTTCGCAGTCCCCTGCTCGACAACCCTGCCTTCATCGAGAACGACGAAGTAATCGCAAAACTGGAGCAGCCAGTTAACGTCATGGTCGACGACCATGACGGTCTTGCCGCGTGTGCCTTCACGGAGCATTTTGCGAATCTCGAATTTTTCCTCGTTATCCATGCCGACGGTTGGTTCGTCCAGAAACAGCAAAGCAGGGTCCCGCAGCAAACAGCGCGTAAGCGCCAACAGTTTGCGCTCACCGCCGGATAGCGTTTTACCGGCGGCCAAATTCGCGTCTAAAATTAAGCCCGTCTCCGACGGTGGAAGCTTTTGGCTGAGAATTCTCCAAACTCCCGTGCGTTCGCAGATGGCCTGAAGTTCCTCGTCGGTCGCATCCGGTTTGGCCATCCGCAGATTTTCTCGCACGGTGTCAAAAAAGAATGCCGGAAATTGCGACATCATTGCAATGCGCCGCCTTAGCGTATCGGGGGTGTAATCAGTCGTGGGCCGTCCGCCGACCATGATTTGGCCTTGCTGGGGATCATAAAATCGGAGCGCCAACTTGAAAAAGGTCGTCTTGCCCTGTCCCATCTTCGCTACGAAGCCAGTCGTTTTTTCTGGCGGGACAGTGAAAGAGAGCTGATCAAAAATCTGCGAGGAGCCTGGCTCATAGGAGAAGACAACATTTCGCGCCTCGATCGTGGGCGCTGCCACTTGCGTTTCCATTGTGCCGGGCTGCTCTTCCGTTTTGCTGCGGGATTCCAGAATGTTGATTACCCGCTCGATGTTTGGCCAGGAGCTTGAAGCCATTACGAGATAGCCAGAGAGCGCCTGAATGGGCGACATCAACATCGGTGCGAGCAGAAGGACTGCTACCACGTCGCCTGGGCGCGCGTTCCCGCCCGGCTTAAGGACGAGCCACACTGCGAATCCTAACAATGCAATCTCGATCAACAGCGTAGGCAATCGATTCAGCAGGTTAACAGTCTCAATCGTGATTGTTTGTCGCAAACGCGCCTTGAGGGACTGGTCCAAACTCACATTATGCTTCTCGCTAAAAATGCGTTCTGCTTCCATTGCCTGGATTTCTTCTGGGGACTGCGTGGCGCCTGTGACAAGGCTCGACAAGGACAGCATGTAGGTCTGTACAGCCTTTGACGCGGTGCGAATACTGTCGCCGATCTTGCTGATGAGATAAGGCGAGAACAGCGCCAAACCCACGATCATCGGCGGGATTGCCCACGAGGGAAGCTGGACCCCGAAGATAGCGAGAGGTTCTTTGTGCAGTTGGACAAAATTGTAACTCACCAGGCACGTCGTTCCGGCGAGGACAACAAATTGCAGTATTGGATCGACAATAATCTGCCGAAGAGTCATCTCCGTCTCGATTGTCATTTGGTTGATAATTGCGTTTAGTTGGCCGGGATCGTAGTCGTGAAAAAACTCGGGCGATTGTCTGAGAACGCGATCGAACAGATTCGTGCGCAAGCGGTTCGAGAGTAGTGCGTCCATTTTCGTCGTCACCCATCTCAAGGGAATGGAAAAGCCAACACCGCAAATCGCGAGGAAAACCCAGCCAAGATAAGTTCCGACGAGGCGATCAGAGCTGCTAATACTAACTTGGTTGGTGAGGTAGCCGAAAAGTTGGATTATACCGCGATCAATTGCTTCGTGGGTCAAAGAGAGGATCGCATATAACAATACCAAGCCGCGGCAGACACCGATAAGCTTCCAGCCGAAACTCAAAAGGGTTTTCCATTTTAGAGAAGAGATAGGTTCGACAGGTTGTCGATACATCCTGGCTGCAGGTGATCCGCTGGGAACCGGGCCGCCTGGGAACTGAGAAAGCGTGGGCCGCGAAGCGATCTTTGTCGCAGCCGGAGACGGCAGATGCCGACTGTTCATATTTTATTGTGGCAGAGCGCTGTGCCCGTTTTCCCTTCAGCACCAGAGGCGGCGATGTTGGGTTTTTGCCATTGGCAAATCAAGACTTAATTTTATTCAGTCGCCGCGCGTCATTTTCCACTGCAATAAACGCCACGTTGTCGAGACACGACAGTTTGCCTCATCGTACCGCGCCAGTAGAATCGGCCGTGGTTACTCAGCCGAATTCAGCTCTGAGCGCCTCAGCTCACGTGAATCAGGTGCTCGAGTTGCTGCGCAAACTGATGGAGTACCGCAGCTCGGACGTACGCCTTCGATTAGAAAAAGTCGGGCAGGCCGCCTCCATGTTGCACATGGATGTTCTGCCTCTCATCTATCACTTCGCTAGGTTCAGCCCGGGAAATGTCTTGGAGATTGGTCCTTATGTCGGAGGATCGACGATTGCCGCAGCGTATGGCGCGCGCGAATCCAGTGTGCCGAAAAAAATTGTTAGTATCGAGGCCGGAGGAAAATTGAAACATTTCCGTCTCTCAAGCAGCCACATCATCAAAGATTTGAAGAAGAACCTCGCTCGTTTTGGAGTTGCGGAAGATGTTACGCTGATCAATGGGCGCTCCTTCGACGAAGCAACCATACCAGAAGTTCGTCAGGCCATGGATGGTGGCGAAGTAGGGCTCTTTATTTTCGATGCGGACAACAATGTGCGACGCGACCTGGATTGCTACGGCGATTTACTCGCCGACCGTTGCTGGGTCATAATAGATGATTACCTCGGCCCGGCGAAAGCAGCACCGATTCGGGCACAGGTGGATGGACTGGTACCGGAGGGTCGACTTCTCCCATTTGGGTATTACGGATGGGGTACTTGGGTCGGCCAGTGGCAGCGCGCATAGTTTTGCCGCAGAGCGCTCCATCGAAAAGAATCCGATGAATGGCATCCACCATTGTCGCCCAGCCGAAAGTAATTTGTGCTGTTGTGGATGAAATCCGTTGACAACGAGGCGCTTCACTCGCAGGATCAACACTCGTTTTTACCATGCTTGCCCCGCAACTTGTCCCGTCCGCCCTTACAAACAGCGTGCCGGTCATTCTTCAATTCCCGATCCCGCACACGCGGGACTCGGTCCGATCCTTGCGCCATATGACGACACAACTTCTTAACGAAGCAGCCCAGGTGATCCCGAATCAGCAACTTCTGATTAATGTTGTTTCCAAACGTGTCCGTCAGCTTGGATTGGGACATCGACCGTTGGTAGAGACGACACCCCGGATGTCATTGACGGACATTGCGCTCAAAGAAATCATCGCTGGCAAGCTGGCCTACGAGGCGCTAGAGGGTTCGGACGGCGCTTAGTCGCTGACACAAGCTCAGCGCGTCCGCTCGTTTGTCGCGAGCTCGGCGTATGCAAAATGGCGAGCGAATCGATCACCAATCGCAAAGTGCTCCGTGACTATCGCATTCTCGAGCGGTACGAAGCGGGCATCGAATTGAAAGGTAGCGAAGTCAAATCGATTCGCGCGGGCAAGGCAAACATCAGTGATGCGTTCGCGCGGATCGAAAATGGCGAAGCTTTTCTTTACAACGCCGATATCCAGCCATACGAACGTGCCAGCCACGAAATTCCGGCGGCGAAGCGCGTCCGCAAGTTGTTATTGCATCGTCAGGAGATCGATAAGCTCTACGGCGAAACGCAGGTGAAAGGCCGCGCGCTCGTCGTTCTCAAGCTCTACTGGAAAAATGGAAAGCTAAAGGCTGAGCTCGGCGTGGGGCAGGGGAAGGTCGCGCATGATAAACGGGCCGACTTGAAGAAACGCGCAGTGGATCGCGAGACGGCGCGCGAAGTCGCGCGGTTCAACCGCAGACACGCTTGAGCGTCTCGTTATTCACGGCCGTTTGCTGCGAAGGTTTCGTATCTCATTGTAAACCGTTGAAATGAATCTTCGCGTTCTGTTAGCCACAGGCGCCATTTTGCTAGCCGTCTGGTTAATCGTTCGTTTCATCCGCACCGTAAGTTATCCACTACGCGAAAAAGTTGTCCTCATCACCGGCGGATCGCGCGGACTGGGACTGGTGCTTGCGCGACACATTTGCGCGCGAGGTGGGAATGTTGCCCTCATTGCACGCGATGCTGAGGAACTGGCGCGTGCAAAGACCGACCTCGCTACGCGGCCCAACACAGTAATGACAATTCAATGCGATTTGCTCGATAGCGAACAAATTCAGGCGGCTGTTCGCCGAGTGATCGATCGGTTCGGCAAAATCGATATCTTGATCAACAACGCCGGCATCATCGAAGTCGGTCCACTAGAGCATTTGATGCGCGAGGATTTCGAGCGCGCCATACGGCTGCATTTTTGGGCGCCTTTCGAATTAATCTCGCAAATCGTTCCCGAGATGCGCATCTGGGGCGGAGGCCGCATCGTCAATATTTCTTCCATTGGTGGCAAAGTTGCCGTGCCGCACATGGCGTCCTACAGCGCAAGTAAATTTGCGTTGACCGGTTTTTCCGATGCGATTCGCGCCGAACTGGCGCGTGACAACATCCATGTGACAACGGTCGCGCCAGGACTAATGCGTACCGGTTCTCATGTGAATGCGAAATTCAAAGGCAGGCATGATGACGAGTTTGCCTGGTTCGCTGCTTCCGCGGGTGCGCCGCTCATTTCGATGAACGCTGATCGCGCCGCGAGGAAAATTCTCGCTGCCTGCCGTCGCGGGCAACCATCGCTTACGCTCACCTTTGCTGCGCGCAAGATTATTTTGGGCAATGCTCTTTTTCCAAATCTGACCGGCTACCTGATGAAATTTGTAAATCGGCTTCTTCCCGGAACTGGGGGTGAGCAAGGCAATAAATCGCGCGGCGGGTCGGAGTTGCCTCGGCGAGCACCGGGATGGATGACAAGGCTTGCCGATCGTGCGACTCAGAAGAACAACGAAGAAGGAAGCCACGCGCCATAACGGCAGCCGCTCCCTCGCACTCAATTGGACGTTGGACGTTCGATGCCTGCCACGCCGTAGCATTGCGAAGGCGGGTCGAGCGCTGGACTGACCGATATGGCCAACCGTCTTTTCGTTGCGATCGATTTGCCGGACGCAACGCGCCGGTTGCTTGCTGATCTTGACCCGCACATCCGCGGCGTGCGCTGGACTGATCCGCCTCAGATGCACCTGACGCTCGCGTTCTTCGGTGATGTGCCGCAGGACGTTGATCTCGCGCTGCGTGAAAAACTTAGCGTGATCGAGTTCGGCGCGTTCTTTCTGCCCGTTACTAGTGTCGGGATGTTTTCTGCAAAAGGTGCTCCGAAAATTATCTGGATCGGTGTCGGCAGAGCGCACCCGCATTTGTTTCAAATCCACAAACGCGTGCAGGAAGCCGCGCTCGCCGCGGGGATCGAGCCGGAGTTGCGCCCGTGGCATCCGCACATCACGATCGCCCGCTGCCGCAATGTCGCACCACAATCGCTGCGAAGCTTTTTAAGACTGAATGCGGACTTCGACGCTGGAATGATTCGCGTCGAGGATTTCCATCTTTATTCAAGCAAACTGACTGCCGCCGGGCCAATTCACACGCGCGAACTGACGGTCAACTGCCGCAAATAGGATTCGCTCTAGCTGCTTCGGTGCCCTGCGGCGCCGTAGCGCCGCACTAATTCGTTTACCACTAAGCCTCGCGCGTCTTACAGAGACGCGGCTCCCCGGGTTCACAACCCTTTGCTCGAGAGCGGCGCAGCGATGTGCTCAAGCGAGCACCGCTCGGCTGGAATGCCAATCCATGCTTCAATCGCCGCCCCGAAAATCATTAATGCCGCCGCCACCAAATATCCGATGAACAACGCGGTAATCGATCCGATGCCGATAATCCATCCGAACAGCAGCGGTGCGCCGACCCCGCCAATCAGCGTTCCAATTGCATAGAAAATTGCGATAGCTAGCGCGCGAATTTCCAGCGGAAAAATTTCGCTCACCGTCAGGTACGCCGAGCTGGCCGCGGCTGACGCGATGAAAAAAATTATCGTCCACGCAAGAGTCTGTGTTTGGGCTGTGAGCACGCCAGCGCGAAAAAGCCATCCGGTGAGCGCGAGCAAAATTCCTGCGAGGCCATACGTAGCGGTAATCATTTGTTTGCGCCCGATTGTGTCGAACAGATGTCCTAGCAGAAGCGGCCCGAGCACATTGCCGAGCGCAAACGGCAGAAGATAAGCGCCGACCTTCTGCTCCGGCACCCCGTAGAATCGCATTAGCACGAGTGCATAAGTGAAAAAGATCGCATTATAGAAAAAGGCCTGCGTGGACATCAGTACAAGACCGAGAAATGAACGGCGACGATATTCGTGCACAATCGCGTCCCACATTTCCCGCCAGGGCGTATGCCTGCGCGTGAGAATTGTAATTGGAGTGTTGGACTGGAGGAGCGGTGATGCCCCTAACTTTCGCTCGACTTCGGCAACGATTTGTTCTGCTTCGGAATTTCGACCGTGAATCATCAACCAGCGCGGGCTTTCGGGAATCCAGCGACGAAAGAAGATCACAATGAGCCCCAGGGTTGCGCCGATTCCAAACGCAAATCGCCAGCCTAACCACACGGGCACATGCCGAGGGTCAAGCAATACGAGCGTTGCTGCGGCGCCCACGGCGGCGCCAATCCAGTATGAACCGTTAATGATTAAATCGACTCGGCCCCGCACGCGCGCCGGGATCAGTTCGTCAATCGCGGAATTGATCGCCGCGTATTCGCCACCAATGCCAGCGCCTGTAAGGGCGCGAAAGACTGCGTAGCTCTCGAAGTTCCACGAAAAAGCAGACAGCGCAGTTCCGATGAGATAAACCGCAACGGTGATGAAGAACAATTTTTTGCGTCCGAATCGATCTGTCCCGTAACCGAAAAGCAGCGCGCCGAGCACCGCGCCTGTGAGGTAGCAGGTCGCACTAGCGCCGACCTGCGTATCAGTCAATCCAAGCGTCTCCTGTCGCGTTAGAATTCCGCCCAACGCTCCAGCCAAGGTAACTTCCAAACCATCGAGAATCCAGGTCGCGCCGAGGGAAACCACAATAAGCCAGTGCCACGAACTCCACGGCAGTCGATCCAGTCGTGCCGGCACATACGATTCGATTTTTTTGCCGTTTGCCATCGTGACAGTCTTTCGCGCAAAGAAACGCGAGATGCAAAAAGCGATCGAGGCTCAACGAACCAGAAAGTCACACACAGCGTTATACGGCCATCACGGATGTTCCTGGTGTGTGTCATTCAAACGCCTCTACCTGATCGCCTTTCTACAGCATGTCGTCGACCATAACCGCCAGTTTCCCTCATGAGATGCGTGGCTCATGATCAGAAGCCTCAACTTGGGGCAGGGTGGCCTGCGCGATGAAATGCAGGGAGCGTCCTACGAGCCAATCTACGGGACGCGGATACAGGTCGAGCTTTGATTTCCAAGTTCGTACTGTCAGACCAAGCGCCTCAAAGGCAGTCAACCATTCTTGTTTCGGCCAATAGTTATATGAGAGTGCCACGTTATACCGGCGGTTTCCGATTCGATCCATGAACCGCAGGGTCGCTCCGGCTGCAAACCCATCGAGAGTATGATCCTTAATCACGATCGTTTTGCGCGCCACTCTCGTCGCCTCGCGTAGCAACAACACAGGATCGTCCGTGTGATGCAGAACATCGACAAACACGAGTGTATCGAAACTCCGGTCAGGAAAAGGAATAGTCGTCCCGTCAAATTTCACAACCGGGATATACGTGTGGTCGCGCACCAACACATCGATGCCTGTAATGACCACGTTCGGTTTACCCTTTTGCATGAGCGCAGCTAGTAGCCCGTCGCCGCAGCCGACGTCCAGGACCTGGCCATTAGCTGGCAGCACGGCGGAGAGCTCGCGCGCCAGCACTCTCACTCGGCGATTGTGGACATAGCTTCCATGAATCTTTTCAAGCAGATTCATTTCCGCTTCATTCCCAGAATGCTCATGAAAAAGCTGAAGAGCACAGTCTGAAAGCCGAGTGCTGTTAGCGTCGCACCTGGAATGACTACTCGCATGACCTCGCTGTAGTCTAGCTGGCCCCAGCCCGTTCTTCGCCAAATCAGCACAGCCATCAATAGCAGAACACAACCGGCGACTAGCGCGACAGTGCCACCGGCCAGTCCTGTTTCAAGGGTAATGTACCGGAACGCACGTTCAAGTCGCGGATCGGAAGGCAGCAAACCCTCCGTGATCGCGAACAACTTCGTTAGCATCGCGAACAGCACGGCTTGGAATCCACACAACAATGCAAGACTCGCGAAAAGCAAGGTATGCGCGTCGAACATCACGCCATTAAATGTTACTCGCGAGAATACGACCGCGTAGCCGACTCCGCCAAGTAAGATCAATAGCAGACCTGGCATAAGAAAAAGCCAGCGCGGACTGCAAACCAGGAAGAACCGCAACGTTCGCCAACCGTCGCGAAACGTTTTGAGGTGCGGCGCTCGAGTCTTCCGACCGTCAGGATGAAGCGTGATGGGAACTTCGGCAATCCTTTCCTTATTAAGGCTCGCCTTGATGATCATCTCAGTGGCAAACTCCATTCCAGTGCAACGTTGATCGAGCCGTTGGAAGAGGCCCTTCGTGAAGCCGCGCATACCGCAATAGATGTCGTGCACGGGCGCGCGGAACCAACTGCGCGCCAAGAAGGAAAACATCGGATTACCCAGCCAGCGATGAGAAAGTGGCATAGCACCTTGGTTGACCGTGCCACCGCCCGACGGTAGTCGGCATCCTTGGACGAGCTCATAGCCTTCGCGCAGCTTGATGAGGAAAGGCATAAGCTGGCTGAAATCGTAACTGTCGTCGGCATCGCCCATGATCACATACTTACCGCGAGCTGCACCGATACCACCCATAAGCGCGTTCCCGTAGCCTGGCGGGGTGACCGGCACTACACGCCCGCCGCAATAACGGGCAATCTCCTGCGAGCCATCCGTGCTACCGTTATCTGCAATGATGACTTCGCCGATGATGCCGTGCTTGTGAAGGAAGCCTTGCGCCTTGTTGATACAGATTGCCAAAGTCTCAGCCTCGTTCAGGCAGGGCATCACAATAGAGAGTTCCACTGGACGCTCGGAAGGAACGGCAAGCGCAATATCGGACCGCGTTTCAGCCGGGGCGGTAATCATATTGCTCCGGGATACATCGCCGTTCCAAGGCACTTTGCAACCGATCCGTCCGAGACAGGAGGGGAACGTGCGTGAAACCAACGGCCAGAGCGACCGGAAGATGACGATGAAGTTGACACTTGTACTCGAGAGCGTAAAAAACAGAACGTTGTCTTCGAGATTGAACAATGCTTCTTCGGAGATTTGAGGCGGCTAAGCTTCGACACGATCATCCGGCATAAATTTGAACCTCGTGACGACATCCGGACGCCCAAGCGAGTTGTCAATTCGCCGCTTACCGGACTGGCTGGCATTCGCCGCTGTGTGTGTCTTCGTTTTTCTGGCCGCCTACCGAATTGAACTTCCGGGACTCTATTATGACGAACTGGCTTTTGTAAATGCAGCCCTGGGCGCTCCCGACAACACCTTTATTTATATGCGGCTGGGACGGCTGCCATTTCTCGTCTTCCCTTATATGGGAGCTTTAAAGGCATGGGGCTACTATCCGATTTTCCACCATTTCGGCGTATCGGCTTTGACTATTCGCTTGCCGGCCATTCTGCTCGCGGCAGTGACACTGCTCATTTTGTATCAGCTCATGCGAGCGAAGCTTGGGGCTGTCTGGGCGACCATCGCCCTATGGATATTGGCAGTGGATCCGGCTAATGTTTTTCCAAGTCGCCTGGATTGGGGGCCGACAGTCTTGACGCACCTCTTCCAAGCAACCATTCTTGCTCTCTGGTTTAATTATCGCGACGAGCCGAAACTGTGGAAGCCAGCGCTCATTTTCGTTTGCTTCGGCCTCGGTTTTTTCGACAGGTTCAATTTTGTTTGGCTGGCATCAGCTTTCGTTATCGGAATTTCTTTGTGCTACCCGGACAGCCTGAAGAGGCTGTGGATTTCATGTCCGAAATTCGTTCGCTGGACAGCGATCATTCTTCTTTTGATCGCGTTGGGGGTCACGCTGTACTTAATTTTGCCGCTTCTTCTGTATTTCCACCACGCAACCGGGGCTCCTACGGCGTCGCTCAAAGTAAAGTGGTATGGGGTCCTAGGCACGTTATCAGGTCACGAAGTAGCTGGGTTTATCTTTGGAGACGCTAGGGCGATAATTTCCTGGGTTCCCTTTTGGTTGATTGTTGTCGCTGGATTTTTGGCATTGGCCACCTCGTTTCTGCCAATGCCAAACACCGAAGCGCGCGAGGATCGAAAAAACGGTCTCTTCTGCTTCCTTGTTGGTTCTCTGATTTTCTTGCAGATCGTAATTACGCCTCAGGCGGACGGTGCGCAGCATTACCTAATGGTTTTTCCCTTGCCTTTCCTGGCGTTTGCCTTTCTTGGGAAATCGGTCTACACGCAACTCGCTGCGAAAAATCTCTGCCACATTGGTGGTCTCCTTTTTGGTTCCGCGGCAGCTTGTCTTTTTGTTGTGAACGTCTATAACAGCGCCGAATATCTTTCCCATTTCCGAACCAACCCGCACTATAACCCACGATGGTCTCCGGAAATCTATTCTCTCTCTCGTTACATCAACGAGCATGGCTTCGAGGCGAGAAGCATAATCTGCGTGGACTGGGGTCTGCATACCCAACTACACGCATTAGCGCCCAAAAAACTCCGCCGGAGGATGCACGATCAATGGCCCATATTCAAACAACTCGGAGAGAAAGATCAGAAGGAGCAGACCGCATCGCTAGATTACTTTTTTCAAAAAGGTAAAACCTTTGTTCTCACATTCGCGGCTTCGAAGGAAACTTTCCCCGAAACTCGACGGAATTTCCTTGCCTCGATGATAGCTCACCCGGAGCTGAAATCTCAATTGGTAAAGGAATTTTGGTTTGCAGGAGAAAAGATTTACGAGCTATACGAGGTTGTTCGCCCTCCGCATTCTGTGTTACAGGCCAATTAGTGCGCAGCGAACGACGATTTTCCGCAGGTTCGCGCTGCTTCTTCGACCGGACGTTTGGCCGGGACCACTTTTCGAGGATGTGCCCCCCGTCACGGCAACCGGTTTACACAAATGCCTTTGCGTCAGGCGCATGCGAAGAGAAGGAAATCCTGCAAAAACTATCCGAATACACTTGACTGTCGGTCATCTATTGGTTATTTTAACGATCCCGCCGGAAGCGGGACTCTACTAGTTTGGAGTGCGTTCTACGTACATCTGGGACTGCAAATTGGAGCTCAATTTTGTCCCGCCTGCCCGCCGTAGCCTTGTGCGAAGGCGGGACACTGCGCGGACGCAAGATTGAGTTTTTTTGTGGTCTGAAATGTACGTGAACGGCTGGTTCTTTGACATCTACATACAGGGTAGTAAGAAAATACAACTTTAAGAGCTGAGTCTGAAATCAAGTCGCTGCCGCAAAGCAGCGAGAGAGTTTCAGTTATCATACAAATCTCGGTCCGGCGTTGCCGGACTGA
>WNFQ01000765.1_pt1 | contig 21982 bp, 16 predicted proteins | sample 5400171 | NCBI WGS metagenome assembly WNFQ01 (sample SAMN13153356, study PRJNA577476) | soil metagenome | isolation source: 20 cm soil under Madrone tree | place: USA:California | collected 2016-06-14 | reverse complement strand
TGATCGCTGGAATCGGCGCCGCCGTCGACTATCTCGCGGAGCTCGGCCACCGACACGATCCCACGGCCACCGATCGTCGCAGCGCTTTGCTCGCCGCATATCGCGTCACGCGGCAGCACGAAACCTCGCTGCTCGCGCGATTGATCGAAGGCCTGCTCACCATTCCCAAGCTGCGCTTCTTCGGCATCACCGACGCGGACCATTTCCACGAGCGCTGCTCCACGGTCTCCATCCGCATCGGCGATCACCATCCCACGGAGATCGCGAAATTCCTCGGCGACCGTGGCATCTTCACCTGGGACGGAAATTACTACGCGCTGAACTTGACCGAGCGCCTCGGCGTCGAAAAAAGCGGCGGCCTCCTCCGCATCGGGCTTGTGCACTACAACACGGCCGAAGAAGTGGACCGGCTGCTTGGTGCTATGGGTGAATTTGCCCGCACGTAGCGCTGGCGCCTGGCCGGCACAGAGTCGCCTCCAGCGCTGTGAAGGATCATGACTAAACGGCCCAAACCAATAGTTCTAACCGTGCTCGATGGCTGGGGCTGCCGCGCCGAAAGCAAAGGCAACGCCATCGCCCTCGCGCGCAAGCCCGCTTATGACGCCCTGCTTAAAAAATTTCCCAACACGCTGATCCACACTTCCGGCCCATACGTCGGCCTTCCCGAAGGCCAAATGGGCAACAGCGAAGTCGGCCATCTCAACATCGGCGCCGGCCGCATCGTGCACATGGACATCACGCGCATCGATCTGCTCATCGCCAACAAGCAGTTGCAAAACGTGCCGTTGTTCCAGCAAGCGATGGAACGCGGCCGCCAGCGCCATTTGCATCTGATGGGTCTGCTCAGCGATGGCGGCGTGCACTCCCACATCCATCATCTCTTCGCGCTGCTCGAAATGGCCAAGCAGCAAAAGGTGGAAAACGTTTTCATCCACTGCTTCATGGACGGCCGCGACACGCCGCCGCACAGCGGCCGCGATTTCGTGCGCCAGCTCCAGCAAAAAAGTCGTGAACTCGGCGTCGGGCAGATTGCCACCCTAGTCGGCCGCTATTACGCCATGGACCGCGACAATCGCTGGGAGCGCATCGAACTCGCCTATCGCGCCGTCGTCCACGGCGAAGCGGAAACTCGCACGGACGAACCTGTCGCCGCCCTGCAGCGCAGTTACGAGCAGGACGTCACCGACGAATTCGTGAAGCCCATCGTCGTCACCAAGGGAAGCGGCCCCGCGGCCCCTCCGGTGGGACCGATTCGCGACGATGACGCCGTCATCTTCTTCAACTTCCGCGCCGACCGCGCCCGCCAGATGACGTACGCGCTCGCCGCGCCGGACTTCGACAAATTCGTCGACCCCCAGCGCCCGAAGAATCTGTTCTACGTCGCGATGACGCAGTACGACAAAAACTGGCCGTGGCTGAAATATGTAATCGGTCCCGAAAAACTCGAGCACATCCTCGCGCAAGTCTTCGCCGACCTGCACTACAAAAATCTGCGCTGCGCCGAAACCGAAAAATACGCGCACGTCACCTATTTCTTCAACGGCGGCGTGGAAAAGCCTTTCGCCGGCGAGGAGCGCATCCTCGTTCCCTCGCCGAAGGTCGCCACGTACGATCTCAAACCGGAAATGTCCGCCGAGGGAATCACGGATACCGTAGTGAAAGCCATCGAAAAGGGCGAGTTCGACGCCATCATCATGAATTACGCCAATGCCGACATGGTTGGCCATTCCGGCAAACTCGAAGCCGCCATCAAAGCCGTAGAAGCCGTCGACGCCGGCCTCGCGCGCCTCTATCAAACGCTGCGGCCTCGCGGTGGCGCCTGGATCATCACCGCCGACCACGGCAACGCCGAAACCATGATCGATCCCAAGACGGGCGGACCGCACACCTATCACACAACTAATCCTGTTCCCTTCGTTCTCGTAACCGACGACGGTCATCTTCGCCTGCAGCCCGGAGGCGCTCTCCGCGATATTGCCCCAACGATGCTCGGCGTTCTCGGCCAACCCCAGCCAAAAGATATGACCGGCCGCGACCTGCGGCAAAAATAAGATAATGCACTCGCTGCGGAGGTAAACTTGCATGCAGGAAAAACCGAGCTCAGGCAAACCAAGCTACATTGGCAGATACGGCGGGCTCAGCGTGCCGGGAACGCGCGCCGGCGCTGTCGTCTCCATTGGATTGGTTGTTGTCGCGTGGCTTGCCATCCCAATCGCTCGTCCCTTCATCGTCGGCACCGTCGGCCTCGGCCTCATCGTGGGCCTGTTCCTCTGGCGACACAATAGATCGAGCGAATGAGCCGGACTTACCCAGCCGAGACAAAGTTGGTCATCTGCGTCTGGCACCCGTTTACATACTGGCGCCCGCAACCCGTCGTTCCCGAAACGCTCCGCCGCCGTTGGCCGGAAATGCGCGTCCTGCATCTACCCGACTACGATCATCTGCCGCAGGAATTGCCCGACACCGACATCTTCGTCGGCTACTCGCTGCGCCCGCAGCAGCTCAAGCTCGCCAAGAAGCTAAAGTGGCTGCACTCCACCGCCGCAGGCGTCGCGCAACTGATGTACCCGGAGCTGCGCGATTCCGGAATCGTGGTCACCAATCCCAGCGGCATTTTCTCCGTCCCCATGGCCGAACACACCATGGGCCTGCTTGTCGCGCTGGCCCGCAATTTTCCTGATTCCGTGCGCTATCAAAACAATTCTCACTGGGGCCAGCAGGATTTGTGGGACAAGCCGCAGCATCTCACCGAGCTGAACGGGCAGCTTCTGCTCATCGTGGGATACGGCTCGATTGGACGCGAGCTGGCGCGCCGCGCGCACGCCTTCGATATGCGCGTTTGGGGCGTCACGCGTTCCGGAAAAGGTGACGCAAATTACGCGGAGAAAATCTTTCCAACGGCGCAACTCGACGAGGTTCTGCCCGAAGCCGATTACGTCGTGGTCGCCGCGCCGGAAACTCCGGAAACCGCGCAGCTCATGAGCGCCGCGCGCATCGCAAAAATGAAGCGTGGCGCCCGCCTGGTCAATGTGGGCCGCGGCTCATTGCTCGATGAAGGAGGGCTGCTGCGCGCACTGGAATCCGGCGCCCTGGCGGCCGCGGCTTTGGACGTGACCGGAACAGAGCCACTCCCGCCCGATAATCCGTTGTGGAAGGCGCCCAACTTGTTCATTACGCCGCACACCAGCGGCGTAAGCGATCGCCTATGGGTCCGCCAAGCGGACATTCTCGTGCAATTACTGGAAAGATGGTTCGACGGCCGCGAGCTCTTCAACCAAGTCGACTTCACCCGAGGCTATTAGCTGTAAGGGTTGGGCTTTTAGTCCAGCCAGAGTTGCAGAGCAAAATTCATCTTCCAGGGGATTGTCGATTTGGCTCAGCAGAACCCATCTAGCAAGGTGTCATTCTGAGGCTATCCGACGCGGATAGCCGAAGGATCTCAACGTAATGGTTGCTAGAAAAGTCCAGGATAGGAAGGTTGAAACTAAAAACTAAGAACCAAAAACTCCTTCAATCCCCCACGCCGCCCTTAACCGCCGTATATCCCTCGCGCGCGTACACGACGACCTTTTGTTTCTTACCCTTCTGGTCCTTAACCTCCAGCGGGCTGCCGTCCGGCGCTACCAATTCCACCTTCACTTTGTGAAACTTCCCGTCGTTTGCACCGGTCGTTGGCGTGTATGACAGGCTGTACTGGTTGCGTAAAAACGCCGTGATGCTCTGGAAAATACCCGGAATTTCGCCATCGAACTGTGGGAACCAGGAATATCCTCCGGTCATCTGCGCAAACGTTTTGAGCTGGTTTTCCCCCTGCAGATAGTTCATGTGCGAACCCAGCGAGCCGTGCGATTCCAGAAAATTTATGTACGGCTTGTCCAGTCCCACGCAGAAAATCGTGGTGTCGGTCTGCCGCAGCAGCTTCATTGTTTGATCCAGCGTGTGCTTCGAAAACGTATCCACGCCGGTGGCTAGCACCAGAATTGCTTTCTTGCCCTTGACATCCTTCAAGCGGTCCGTGGTGTCCAGAATGGCGTCAAACACATTGGACTCGCTGAACCCCGGGAAATAAAGATGATAAAGCGCGTTGCGGACTTCATCTTTGTTCTGTGTGAAATCCACCTCCACCCGGGATTTCATGTCGAAGGTCACCAGCGCTACCCAATCCTTCTGTTTCAGGTTCGGGAAGAACGCATCGGCCCAATACTTTGCCTGGTATGCAAACCAGTCGTAGTAACCGCGGCTGCTGAACTCCATCAGCATCACGATGGTGATCGGCGCCTCGCTGGAGCCGAAGTTGCTGATCGTCTGCGCCGTTCCGTCGTCAATGATTCGGAAGTTTTCCTTCTTTAGGCCCGTCAGCAGGTCTCCACGGTTTGTGGCGGCGATTACATCCATAGTGACCACCGGTACTTCCACGGAGATGCTGGCCCCGGCCTCCTGCGGCTTTTGTTGCGGAGGCGCGGGCTTCGGCTCCACGGGCGGAGCGCCCGGCTGCTTTTGGCCGCCTTGCGGTCCTTCCGGCGCCTGCCCGCGCGCATTCATTGCGCCCACCCCAAAAGCCAGCGCGCCAGCAAAAAATACCGGCCAAAACTTGGAAAGATTCGCTCTCATGCTCGGTCCCTCAATTTACAATGATAGTCGGACTTGCGCCGGCGCGGCAACGCCCTCCGGCATAGCGGCTCTGCTTCCAACTCGTTGAGCTTACGTAACCGCTCAGAGCCGCGCGCGGCAAGTTCCCTACACCGCGCATGTTAGTATGAAGCACATTTGCTTTAAAGCGTTGCTGGTGCGCCGAAGGCAGATGGGTCAAATGACCACGGGCCAAGGGATTGTCACGTGGAAAAATGGAGGATGGCTTTGCTGATTTCGAATCGCGGAACACGCATGCTGTTGCAAGCGGGAGTGATTTTCTTCACAGCGGTGGTTCCGCTCGCGGCGCAGGGTATCCCGCCAAATCCTACGCCGGCTCATGCCAACCCTTCTCCTCTCGCTGATACCGAAGCGCTCTCCAGGGAAGCGCTGGTATGGCTTGCGCAGCTCATCCAGATCAACACCACCAATCCTCCCGGCAACGAGCAGGCTGCTGCGAAATACATCGCCGGCATTTTGGAGAAAGAGGGAATTACCCCGGAGATTCTGGAAGTTGCGCCGGGCCGCAGCGCCGTCGTGGCCCGGCTGCGCAGTTCCGCCATTTCCAACCCGTCGCGCGCGCTGCTTTTGGTAGCGCACATGGACGTTGTCGGCGTCGAGCGTGCCCGGTGGACGGTCGACCCATTTGGTGCGCTTATGAAGGACGGCTACATCTATGGCCGCGGCGCCCTCGACGACAAGTCCATGCTGGCCGCGAACCTGGCTGCCATCATCGCGCTGAAGCGTTCCAGCGCTCGTCTCAACCGGGACGTGATTTTTCTTGCCACCGACGATGAAGAAGCCGGCGGCGACGCCAGCATCAGACCTTTGATTGCCAAAAACTGGGACAAGTTCGCCGCAGGTTACGCCTTGAACGAGGGCGGCGAGGTGATTTCCAAGGGCGGCAAAGTGCAATACGTTGCCGTGCAAGCCAGCGAAAAGGTTTCCGTCAACGTCGCGGTCATCGCCAAAGGCCCCTCAGGACACGCTGCGATTCCCACCAAAGACAACGCCGTCGTGCACCTGGCTGCGGCCGTAGCTAAAATCGGCGCGTACTCCGCGCCCGTGCACTTCAACACCGTAGTGCGCCGCTATTTCGAGGGACTCGCCGCCGTCTCCGACGACGAAATCGCCAAGTGGATGCATTCCCTCGAAACCACCGATCGCGGCGAACACGCCCAACGCGTCATTTCCGATGCGAATCCTCAGTGGGCCTCCATGATGCGCGATTCCATCGCGCCCACCCTGTTGTCAGCCGGCGTGCGCGCCAACGTGATTCCCGGCGAAGCGCGCGCCATGTTGAACATTCGCTTGCTGCCGGGAGACACGATCGACGTGCTGCTCGGCGCGCTCAGCAAGCTAGTCAACGATCCGCACGTGCGCTTCGAAGTCCAGCCCAACGCCGGGCTCGCGGCGCCGACCTCTTCCCTCGAGTCCGACTTCTATGCGGTCATCACCAAAGTTGTTTCGCAGGAGTTCGGCGGCGCTCCCGTGTTGCCGTATCAATCGCCTTGGGCCACCGATTCTTCCCAGTTGCGCTTGCACAACGTGCAAGCCTACGGCTTGTGGCCCTTTCCGGTCACCGATGAAGATCTAGCCCGCATGCACGGCGATGACGAGCGCCTATCCGTAGCATCCTTCAATAAAGGTGTCGAAACGCTGCTGCACATCGTCTCTGACTTTGCGGTCACGAAATAGATGGCTTTTCGCCACTCCAAAATAGTCTGCACCATCGGGCCTGCCAGCCGGTCGCCGCGAATCATTGATCGGCTGCTGCGGGCCGGCATGGATGTTGCACGCCTCAATTTCTCTCACGGCTCGCACGCAAATCACGCCGAGAGCATCGCCATGCTGCGCGCTGCGGCCACGCAAATTCACAAACCCATCGCCATCCTCGCCGATTTGCAAGGCCCCAAGATTCGAACCGGGCCGCTTGCCGGCGGCGCGCCGGTAATTCTGCGTACGGGGCAAAAATTCGTAATCACCACCGCGCGCGTCCTCGGAGATTCCACGCGCGTCAGCACCGTCTTCAAGCCGTTGCCGCGCGAGGTTCATCGCGGCGACCGCATTCTTCTTTCCGACGGATTGATTGAGCTGCGTGTCGAGCAAGTGCGCGGCCGCGAAGTGATCTGCGAAGTGGTGAACGGCGGCGCGCTCGGCGAACACAAAGGAATTAACTTGCCCGGCGTAAAGCTGCGCGTTCCCGCGCTTACACCGAAAGACCGTGAAGATTTGCTCTTCGCTCTGAAGCACGGCGCAAATTACATCGCGGTGAGTTTTGTCCGTCGGGCCGAAGATGTGGTGCTCGCAAAAACACTGGTGCGCCGCGCCGGAAAAGATACTCCGGTGATCGCAAAACTGGAAAAGCCCGAAGCGATCGAAAATCTCGACGCGATTTTGCGCGTAGCCGATGGTGTGATGGTCGCGCGCGGCGATCTCGGCGTGGAAATGAATCCGGAGCGCGTCCCCGTGGTACAAAAAACAATCATCAAGCGCGCGCGCGAATTTCGCCGCCCGGTTATCACCGCCACGCAGATGCTCGAATCCATGACGGAAAATCCGCGCCCCACCCGCGCGGAAGCTTCCGACGTGGCCAACGCCATTTTTGACGGCTCGGATGCCGTGATGCTTTCCGCGGAAACCGCCAGCGGCAAATATCCCGTGGAAGCGGTGAGCATGATGGCGCGCATCATCGAAGAAGCAGAAAGCAGCATTACGGAATTTCCGCGGCCGGCGCCGCAGGAGCGTTTAAAAGTTGCGGAGACGGTTGCCGAACTGGTGTGTCACGCGTCGCGCGAGCTGCACATGAAATTAATCGCGGTATTCACGCACAGCGGGTTTACCGCGCGGCTGATTTCGCGTTACCGGCCGCTGGTGCCCATCATCGCGTTTTCACCGGAGGAAGAGACACGACGGCGCATGGCGCTGATCTGGGGTGTGCACCCGCAGACTATTTTGGATGTGCGCAAAGTCGACGGACTCGCGGTCGTCGCCGAGAAACGCTTGGTCGAAGAGCGGCTGGTGCGCAAGGGCGACGTCATCGGCATTGTCGCGGGAACGCCGATGGGCATTCGCGGCACGACCAACTTCATGAAGTTCCACGTAATCGGCGGCATCGAGTAGGTCTTCTTTTCTCTCGCTTCTAACTTCCAACCTCTAACCTCGAACTTCTAATTCACCCAACGGTCGGGGCGCGATGGCGGGTCTTTGTGTTTGTTCATGTAGACCTGGAAGCGTTTTTTATTGCGCTGCATTTTCCAGTCGCTAACGGTGTTGCGCACGCTGTAGAGGAAGGAGCCGCGGCGCAAGTAAATGTAGCCAATCAGCATGCCTCCGAGGTGGCAGATGTGGCTGATGTTGTCTCCGCCGAGTCCGAACGTGCCCAAAAATTCCAGCGCGGTCATGATGATTACAAACGTGCGCATGCTCATCTTGAGGGGAATGGGGAACATGATGACCTGGCGGTCGGGAAAGAGGATCGCGCAGGCGAGCAAAACGCCGAAGATAGCGCCCGACGCGCCAATAGTGGGAGTATCGGACGGTGAATGCCCCCAGAAGACTGGAACCGTCTTGACGATGACGTTGATTAGCCCAGCGCCCACACCGGTGAGGAAATAATATTGCAGGAAACGATTGCGTCCCCAGGCGAGCTCCAGTTCGCGGCCGAACATGTAAAGCACAAACATATTGGTGAGGATGTGCCAGATGGTGGAAGCGTCGTGGAGGAACAGATAGGTGAAGGGCTGCCAGATGCGCAGGCCGTGCGTTACGCCGGAAGGGACCAGCCCAAACATGAGCACGAACCAGTTGTAGGCGGAGGTTCCGGAAAATGTTTGCAGCAGGATTTCGAGAATATATACCGCTACGTTGGCGATCAGCAGCCATTGGACCCCTGGCGTAACGAAAAAATTAAAACTGAAGCGGTAGTTTCGTATTCCCGGGCGCGATCCCATGGTCGTTCCAGTGTACGGCTCAGCTAGAAGCCAGTCAAAAGTCGTTTTCCGCCTAATCCAGCTTCTTGCGGGCGAAATAAAAGAGAGAAGCCGCTAGAAGGACGAACATGATTACGCCGAAGAGATGGCTGGTGGCCAAGGGGCCAAGGAGCTTGGGGCCGAAGGAGAACAAATCGGGGCGCCAGGGGAGGCGGAGGATGGAGGTCAGCCATTGCGGCACGCGGGTGGAGATTTCGGGATCCTGCAAGAGATTGATAATGATGCCAAGGAGGCCGAAGACGCCGCCGGCGGCGATTAATCCGCTGGAATAGAGAGCGCCGGGGCTGGCTTCGCTTTCGTCTTTCTTTTTGGTGGTGGCTTCGACAAGCGCGCGGACGAGTCCTCCGGCAAACATGGCGCCCGTGGTAGCTATGGAAAGATAGGAACCGGTGGCGAAGGCGAGGGACCGCACGCCGAGAATTTCGACGGCAATTACCAGAGCGACTCCCATCAGCACAAGATGCCACGGGAGACGCTGATTGAGAATTCCATTGATGACGGTGGCCATCAGGCGGGCTTGCGGAGCGGGAGCTTTGTCGCCGCCGATGCCTTGCGCCCACTGGTATTCGATTTTGTTCGTGGTGGGGTCATAGAGATATTCGCCGTCGGGGACTTCGTGCGAGCCCAGCGAATTGATGAGCGCGTAATTCTTGCCTTGATAGGTGAAGGAGTCGCGTTCGATTTTTACGCCGGAGGGCAAGGACTGGATGCTGACGGGGATCTCTGTGGGCAGGTAGCGCTCGAGGCCTTTGTTCATCAAGTTCAGCGTGGCGCCGATCGCGACGGTGGAAACGGTGACGCCGATGAGCAGGCCCATCTGCTGCCAGAACGGCGTGGCACCGACGAGGTAGCCGGTCTTCAAGTCCTGTGAAGTCGCTCCAGCAATGGCGGCGGCGGTGCAGACTACGCCTCCGATCATGAGCGCGAGGACGGAATAGTTCGGCGCGGTCCAGCCGGCAACGAAGAATATGGCGCAGGTGGCCATCAAGGTAGCAATACTCATGCCGCTGACGGGATTGGAAGAGTTGCCGAGGAGGCCGCTGATGCGTCCGGCGACGGTAACAAAGAGAAAGCCGAAGACAACCACGAAGACTCCAGCCAAAAGATTCTGGTACCAGCGCGTCTCCGCGCCTTGCATGGGATGAAAGGTGAGCAGCACCCACATCATGGCGATTATCACGATGGAACCGACAATCACCCAGCGCATGGGCACGTCGCGCTCAGTGCGGCTGGCAGCGGCGGAGTCCCTGCCTTCCGCGCGAACGTCTTTCAGGCCGGCGCGCAACGCGGAAATGATGGTGGGCAAGGTGCGCAACAGCGTGATCAAACCGGCGGCAGCGACCGCGCCGGCGCCCATTGGACGGATGTAGCTGCGCCAGATATCGTCGGGTGTCATTTGCGGAATCGGAATCGTGGAAGGATAGATCGGCGTGCCGCCTGCCATCTGCCCGTAAAACTTGATGGCGGGCATCATCACCAGCCAGGAAATGATCCCGCCGGCGAAGAGAATGCCGGAGACGCGCGGGCCGATGATGTAGCCGACGCCGAGATATTCCGAGGTGATGTTCACGCGAAAGCTTGCGCCGGGGAACCACCTTGGGCGGGCCTCGGGCTGTTCCGTCCAAGCGAGGACGGTTTTCATCAGGAAGGTGTAGACGCCGCCGAGACCGAGTCCCCAGAAGACGCGTCCGGCGAAGGAACCACCGCGCTCACCGGCGACGAGCACATCCGCGCAGGCCGTGCCTTCAGGAAAGGCGAGGTTGCCGTGTTCTTTCACGATGAGCTGGCGGCGCAGCGGCACCATGAAAAGAACGCCGAGCCAGCCACCGAGAAGCGCGAGGGGGAAAATACGCCAGAAGGTGAATTCGGAGCCGAAGCCGAGAAAGATCAGCGCGGGAATGGTGAACATCACGCCGGCAGCGAGCGACTCGCCCGCGGAACCGGTGGTTTGCACAATGTTGTTTTCCAGGATGGTGGAGCGTCCGAACGCGCGCAGGATGCTGATGGAGAGAACGGAGATGGGAATAGAAGCGGAAACGGTGAGGCCGGCGCGCAAGCCGACGTAGACGGTGATGGCGCCGAAAAGCAATCCGAAGAGCGCGCCGAGTATGACGGCGCGAATGGTGAATTCCTTGAGCGATTCTTCGGGCGAGATGTAGGGGCGAAATTCTCCAGGGGGCGCCGTGGAACTCCATGGACGGTCGGAAGTTGCAGATGGCTTGCTCACACGGACCTCCCTCGCAGCCGGGCAGCCGAGACCGGCGCGGGGATTATGGACCATTTTGGAGGTAAGACGTTAGAGGTTCGGGGGCGGAGGGGGAGGGAAGCAGTATTGGGCCGGGCATCGAGAGGAAGTTGGTGGCGCGGTCATCGGTCCGTCCGTCGAACGGGGTAGGACGTTGCGGGGTCTAGACCTTGTTGCGGCGCGATGGGAGCGACCAGACGGCGTCGGCGCGGCCGAGGAGGAAGGTGAGGAAGCAGAGCGCGAAGACGGAATGGCTTAGGCTGGCGCCGAAGTATTGCCAGAGGGGGGCGGAGGAGCCGGGGTAGTCGGAGGAGAAGAGCAGGGTGAGAATGAAGATCAGGCCGGCGACGCTTGCGGGGTGGACGAAGACGCCGAGAAGGAGGGCGAGTCCGATGGCGAGTTCGCCGTAGGCGACCAGGAAGGCGATGGGCGTGGCGTGGGGTAGAACGAAGTTGCGGAGGGTGGAGACCATGAAGGGGTAGGCGCCGCCTTCGGTGAGGAATTTGTTGATCCAGAATTGAAAGCCGCCGTGCAGGGTGAATTCTGTGCTGAAGATTTTGTATTGGGCGAAGATGAGGAAGAAGAGGCCGACGCCGATGCGGAGGACGGCGAGGGCGCGCGAGTTTTGGGCGTCGGGGGAAAGAGGCACGGGGGGATGATAGTCAAAGCATGGGGCTGGGGAGAAGAAAAAGATTTAACACGGAGGACGCGGAGGTCGGAACACAGCGAGCGCGGAGAAGCACTCGAATGACGACAGCTTTAGGTACGGCTCTCGACCTTGAGGTCAGCCGGGTTGCGTGCAAGCAGCGGAATAACTAGTTGTTGGATTTGGGAGCGGCTAGCTTGCGATTTTTGTCGGCGATTGCGTCGGAGCGGCGGGGTGCGGCCACGCTGCGCGCGGCCACGGGTTGGAGCGCGGGGGCGGCGGGCTTATTGTTGCGGGCTTGCGAAGGCGCGAATGCAAATTGCGGCTTGGCTCTTTGCGCCGGAGCCTTGGCCGATGCGGCGGCGGCCCAGGAATCGGTGCCGTCGAAGTGATCGGGTGCAACTTCGGATTGAGCGCGAGACTGGGGAGCGAGGATGAGAGCACCGCCCAGGCAAAGCAGGACGATTGGTAACTTATAGAAGGTAAAGGGTTTCACGAGGCACCCGCTTTCTTTTTTGCCGAGGCGCGCATTGTCGCGGCTCAGGCCAGTTTTCCGACTAAGGGTTTCCTAATTCGTCGATTCTGGTTGTGACGACGAGATGCGTCGATAGAGCGGGAGTACTACGTGTGCGCGATATGCCAATAACCTTGCGTGGTCATGATTTTGGGGAGTGTGGTGGTTGGGGATGCGGGGAGAAGAAAAAGGATTAACACAGAGAGCGCAGAGGACGGAGCACTGAGGGCACGGAGAAAACTAACGCGGAGAGTTTCAAGATCAGGAGAGACGCGAGCGGACGCGGTCGCTCAGTGCTTTGCCGTCGACGGTCTTGCCTTCGAGGGTGGCCTTGGCGGCTTTTACTACGGCACCCATTTGCTTGATGGAGGTGGCGGCGGTTTCGGCGATGGCTTTGGAGATGGCGGCGTCCATTTCGGCATCGCTGGCGCCGGCGGGGAGGTAGGACTCGATGATGGCGAGCTCTTTGGTTTCCTTTTCGGCGAGGTCGTTGCGATTGCCTTTGGTGAATTGCTCGATGGATTCCTTGCGCTGCTTGACGAGGGTTTGCAGGAGCTGGATGGATTCGGGTTCGTCGAGCTTGCGTAGCTTTTCGGTTTCTTTATAGGTGATGGCGGACTTGACCATGCGGAGGACGCTGAGGCGGAGCTCGTCCTTGGCGCGCATGGCGTCGGTGAGGTCTTTCTGGATTTTTTCGGCGAGGGTCATGGGAATGAATATAGCAGAGGAAGAAGAAAAGAATTTAACACAGAGTTCACAGAGGACACAGAGAAGAGCAAGAGGGAGTAAGATGCGGCGGATATGACGACGCGCTACGACGTGGCGGTGATTGGGGCTGGGGTGTTTGGGGCGTGGACCGCTTGGCATTTGGGGCGGCGCGGGCGGCGGGTGTTGTTGGCGGACGCTTATGGGCCGGGGAATGCGCGGGCGAGTTCGGCGGGGGAGTCGCGCATCATTCGAATGGGATATGGGGCGGATGAGCTGTACACCCGATGGTCGGTGATGTCGCTGGCGCAGTGGAAGGAGTTTTTTGCGGCGGCGGGGGAGCGGCTGTTTCATGAAACGGGAGTTTTGTGGCTGGCGGGGAAGGACGATTCAAGAGTGCGGCAGGCTGCGGAGGTGCTGGCGCGATGCGGCGTCGCGTTCGAGGAGTTGAGCAGGAAGGAGTTGGAGAAACGCTATCCGCAGATCGGATTGGAAGGAATTACGAAGGGGCTGCTGGAGTTGCACAGTGGGGTGCTGATGGCGCGTCGGGCCGTGGCGGTCGTGGCTGAGACAGCTCAGCGTCTTGGCGTAGTGTATCGCGTTGCGCAAATCGCAGAACCGCGAGGCTCCGGAGCAATTTCTGCCGCCACGACGAATTCCGGCGAGCGCATCGAGGCCGACACGTTTGTGTTTGCTTGCGGCGCTTGGCTCGGGAAAATTTTTCCGGAGATTTTGGGGGCGCGGATTTTTCCAAGCCGGCAGGAGGTGTTTTTCTTTGGCGTGCCCGCGGGGGATGCTCGATTTGCGCCGCCGGCACTGCCAACGTGGTTGTTTCAAGAGGATGAGATTTACGGGATGCCGGATTTGGAGGGCCGCGGGTTGAAAATTGCGGTGGACCGGCACGGCGAGCGTGTCGATCCGGATACGCAATCGCGTTTGGCGAGTGCGGAAGGTGCAGCGGAGGCTCGGCGATTTGTGGAGCAGCGGTTCCCGGCACTATGTGGGGCGCCGATTGTGGAGGCGCGGGTTTGCCAGTACGAAAATACGTGGAATGGAGATTTTTTGATCGACCAGCATCCGGAGATGGACAACGTTTGGCTTGTTGGCGGCGGATCGGGGCACGGTTTCAAGCATGGACCTGCGGTGGGGGAATATGTGGCGGGGCGGATTTTGGGTGGCGGAGCGGTAGAGGAGAGGTTTTCGTTGGCGAGTAAAGAGATGGTGCAGAGGAGGACAGTGTTTTAGAAGAGGGGACAGGCAGGATTCATCGCAGGCAACCATATGCGATGGAGCAGAGGTGGCTGTCCCACTGTCAGGCTTTTTGGGCGCGGCGGCGGGGAGTTAGCGGGGTGGGGTGGCGCTTGGCGCGGCGGGCTTTTTCGAAATAGAGCTGGGCGTCGGCGTCAGAGAGAAGTTTTTCGATGCGCTCTCCGTGACCGCTGTAGATGGCGATGCCGATACTGGCGGAGAGCTGCGGTTGTTCGAGGTCGCTGGCCAAGACGGCACGGATTCGATTGGCGACGCGCGCGGCTTCATCATGCGAAGTTTCCGGCAAAACGAGAGCAAATTCGTCGCCGCCGTAGCGCGCCGCGGTGTCGATCGCGCGGCAATGGATGCGCAGGATGTGCGCGAGTCGATTGAGCGCGTGACTGCCGACCAGATGGCCGTGCGTGTCGTTGATTCTCTTTAGGCCGTCGAGGTCGAGCAGGAGAACGGCGAAGGGGCGGTCGCTGCGATTGGTGCGCTCGGTTTCCGTTTCAAGGACGTCGAGCAGGCGGCGATAGTTGGCGAGACCGGTAAGCGGGTCGCTGACGGCGAGGTGGCTAACTTGTTCGAAGAGCCTGGCATTGTCAAGAAGAGCGCCGCCGAGGGCGATGGCGTAGCTGGTGACGGTGAGTGCTTGGGCGAGGACAAAGGGCGAATCAAGCAGGCGCAGGGACTGCGAGGCGGCAAGCTGCGCGCCGAGATTCATCCAGGCGGCGGCGTAGATGGTGCGGTCGAAGGCGGAATCTTCGAGTTGGAGGCGGCGACGAAACCAAATTACAGCGACCAGAAAAATTCCGGCGGGTAGGAGTTGCAGCGGGCTGGGGAAAACTGCGCCGGGATGCGGGGAAACCTCCGGGGGAAGGCGGCGCAACGCTGCGGTGATGAGATAGGCCGAGGCCATGACGGTAAGCAGGGCGCCGGTGATCTCGCGGTGAGGGTGACGCGACCGCGGCAGGAAATGTTCAACGAGAAGCGCGACAACGAAGAGAAGGGCTAGAACGACGCGGCTGACCCACCAGGAAACTGGCGCCCAGCGCAATTCCACCGGAGTATTCTGCTGGAACTGAAAAAACAGAAGGCTAGACGCGGTGAGGATGGTGCCGGAGAGAAGGAATCCTGCGCCGAGGATCAGCGAGATGCGGTCTTGCGTACCTTGGAAGCGGACGAGAGTGACGGCGGCGAACACAAACGCCAGCAAGCCGGTGGTGACCTGCAGATAGCCCTGCAAGACGGGGTCGGGTTCGAGTGGCACAACGCGGAGCCACATGGCGAAGAAGAAAAGGACTATGAACCCGGAGACACTCGCCAGGATGGGAGCTACGCGACTGCGGCTATTCATTAGGGCGGACTCGGCCATAGTTTCTTCTCTACTGCGGGCCGCGTCCCTATCTAATTAGACTCTAATTTGGTTGCCAGTGTTGCGACAGAAAGTGAGTGGATTCTCACTAAGAGATAACCGCTGTGGAAATTCAGTGTCCGATAGTACAGCTGGCCGATGGTACAGGTGAAACGTCGGAAATTAGAGGCCGCTAATTTTTTCCTCCGTGTTGAGACTTGAAAATTTCGCGGACGCGGGCGAGCGTGTCGATTTCGGCGGCGGGCTTGTCCGGGCGCAGGCGCACGATACGCGGAAACCGAAGGGCAAAGCCGCTGTCGTGGCGCTCAGAGCGCTGGATATTGTTGAAGGCGACTTCGAGGACGATTGTGGGCTCGACGTCGCGCTGGAACCCGCGGTCTTCGGTGGTGTGTTCCAGAAAATATTGGGTTAGTTCGTGAATCTCGACGTTGGTGAGGCCGGAGTAGGCTTTGCCGATGTTGACGAGCCGGTCGTTGTCGCGCACGGCGAACGTGTAATCGGAGAGGAGGCCGCGGCGCTTGCCGTGGCCGTATTCAGCGATGGTGACTACCACGTCGAGCGTGGCAAGAGGGCGCTTGAGCTTCATCCAGAATTGGCCGCGGCGGCCGGGGACATAGGGAGATTCGGGCGCTTTGGCGAGGAGGCCTTCGTTACCCCCATCGAGGGCGAGTAGGAAGCGATTCTCGATTTCGTCGACCGTGCGGCAAACCTCGGCGCGGGTGAACTGGAGGGTGGGCGGCTCGCCTGCGGCGAGGAGGTGCTCGAGCAGGAGGCGGCGCTGAGCGAGTGGAGTGTCGAGAAGTGAGCGGCCGTCGAGGAGGAGCAGGTCGAAGGCGACGTAGCTGACGGGAAGTTGTGAACTGGTGAAAAGATCGATTTGTTTGCGGCCGAGGCGCTGCTGCAGCTCGGTGAATGGGATGGCGCGGCCGTCGCGCCAGCCGATGATTTCGCCGTCAAGGATAAAATTGCCGGTGATTGCGAGGATAGGTTCGAGAAGCTCGGGGAATTCGGTCACGCGGTCGAGGGTGCGGGAGTAGATTTCGACTTGCGAATCGCGCTTGTGAACCTGAGCGCGGATGCCATCGAACTTGTCTTCGACGAGGGCGCCGTTGGGGAACGCGGCGACGAGATCGGCAGGAGTTTCGGCAGGGCTGGCCAGCATGACGGAGATGGGGCGGAAGAGCTGGAGCGAGACGGAGGAAAGTTCGTTGGCCACCGCGAGGCGGAGGACGTCGGTGATGTCGCCGAGGAGCATGTTGGCGCGCTGGACGGTGGGAAGAGTTTGATCGAAGGCTTTAGCGATGGTTTCCTCAACGAGGCTTTCTTTCAGGCCGATGCGCAGCTCGCCGGTGGCGATTTTGATGAAATATTTGACTTCGAGGGCGGAGAGGCGCTGGAGCGTGTGCTCGAGAAGGGCTTGCTTCGCGGCGCCGCCGCGCTGCTGCGCGAGGGATGCGTAGACTTCGGCGATTTGCGGAAGACTGAGCGAGGGCCTCACGGAGAGATGGCGCAGAATTTCTTCGGCACCGGCGCCGAGATCGCCGTGTTGGCGAAGGATTGGAGCCAGCGCAGCGGGATTCTTATTTGCGATATTGGCGACGGCGCGAAGGAGAATCGCGAAGCCAATGGAGAGGACGCGCTCTTCGCGGCGAGGGAAGACGCGGCCGCAGAGGTAGAGGGCGGCGATGGCGGACTCATCGACCTGTGTGGTGCGGAGATAGTCTGCGACCAAGCTGACCTTTTCGTTCTTTTTGGAAGTGGCGGCGACGGATTCGCAGAGTTGCGCGAAGTGGAGCATGGCGGATGGCTAGTATCGCATGGAGGAGATACGAAGCTTTGACGCAGGGAAGTTTGCGCTTGCCTGACGGGGGGGATTCCCACAGAATGACCGCGCTTGAAACGATTCAATAGGGTGCGACTTAACGGTGTTGAGTTAATCGGTGTTGAGTTAACGGGACAAGGGCTTGGGCACGGAAGCGACAACGGTAACGGCGGCAGCGCCGAGATTGCGGCGGACGCTTACGCTGTGGGATTTGATTTTGTACGGGATGATCGTGCTGCAGCCGGTTGCGCCGATGTCCGCGTTCGGAGCGCTCAGCGATCGCGGACGGGGCCACGTGGTTACCGCAATTTTGATCGCCATGGTGGCCATGCTTTTTACGGCCATCAGTTATGGGCGCATGGCGCGGGCGTATCCCAGTGCGGGATCGGCGTTCACGTATGTGGCGCAGGAGATCCATCCATCGATTGGCTATGTGACCGGTTGGAGCATGGTGATGGATTACATCGTGAACCCATTGGTGTGCGTGATCTGGTGTGCGGGGCAGGCGCATGAATTTGCTCCGGCAATTCCCCGCTGGGGATGGAAAATTATTTTTGCGGTGGCGTTTACGCTGCTGAACCTTCGCGGGATCAAGACATCAGCGAGAGTGAACGCGGGGCTGACGGCGGGTATGAGCGCGGTGGTGGTGGTGATTTTCGTGACGGCAATTCGTTATATCTTCGGGCATCCGCACAGCGATCCGCAGTTTTTTACCAGGCCGTTCTACGATCCGCAGACGTTTACGTGGGGCAACCTGTTTGGCTGCACGTCGATCGCGGTGCTGTCGTATATCGGCTTTGACGGCATCTCGACGCTTTCCGAGGAGGCCGAGAATCCGCGACGTAATATTTTGTTGGCGACGGTGCTCACGTGCGTAGTGATCGGCTTTCTCTCGGCGGCCGAAGTGTATGTGGCGCAGCTTGTGTGGCCGGCGACGGAGGCGTTTCCGAATCCGGACACGGCGTATGTTTGGGCGGCGGCGCGGACGTGGGCGCCGCTGTTTACCATCGTGGGAGTGACGTTGGTGGTGGCTAATTTTGGCTCAGGGATGGGAGCGCACATTGGGGCGGCGCGACTGTTGTACGGGATGGGCAGAAGCAATGCGCTGCCTTGTTCGTTTTTTGGCGCGATTGACCCGAAGCACCAAGTGCCGCGGAACAATGTGATCTTCGTCGGCGCGCTCGCGCTGTTTGGTTCGTTCTTTCTTACCTACGGGCGGGGAATCGAGCTTTTGAATTTCGGGGCGCTGATCGCATTTATGGGCGTCAACGCCGCGGCATTTGTGCGCTATTTCTTGCATGCGGAGCAGAAAAAGGCGTGGAATCTTATCCCGCCGGTGCTTGGCTTCGTTATTTGCCTGGCCTTATGGTTGAGTCTTAGCCGCCCGGCGCAGATCGTTGGAAGCATCTGGATGATTGCGGGAATTGCATTTGGGATCTGGAAGACACGCTGGTTCCGGGAGCCATTGTCGTTCGAGGTGCCGCCGGAGTAAGGAGTGCGGCGGCGGAAGCCGCTGGAGTGTGCTCAAGCGCGCCCTGACAACGGTGCGGTGGACCGTGATCGCAAAGCGGTTGCAAGGCGAGTGAGTCTGGCGGGATGATGTGGGCCACCGAGGAGCCCTCCTGGTGAAGCGGCCTAGCGAGAAAAGCCAAGCAGTCACGATGAGAGACGTGGCGACGCAGAGCGGATTTTCGCCTGCGACCGTGTCGATTGTGCTGAACAACGCGCCGCTGGCCAGGTATATCGCGCCGGCAACAAAGAGACGTATCGAAGAAACGGCCAAGAAACTTGGCTACCGGCCGAACGTGATGGCGCGATTCCTGCGCAGCAAGCGCAGTCACAGCATCGGCGTGTTGTTTTTCGATATCACCGACCCATTTTGCACCCTGATCATGCGCGGCGTGGAAAACGCGCTGTATCAAGCTTCCTACCTGGCGATTTTCGCCGACGCGCACAACCAGCGAAGCCGCTTCGAACGGTACCTGGAGTTGCTGCTGGACCGGCACGTCGAAGGATTGATCGTGGTGGCCAATTGGCTTTTTGTCGACATTCAGCTTCTTGCCGACTTAAGCAAGAGAAATATTCCTTCGGTGACGATCGGCTGGGAACTGCCGGGAGACAACATCAGCTCCGTGATGGTGGACAACGAAACTGGTGCGCGGCTGGCGCTGGAGCATCTGTACCAGCTCGGCCATCGCAAAATCGTGTTTATCCGCGGGCCAAAGATGTTGATCGACAGCGCGCCGCGTTGGCGCGGGATACAAAAATTCGCGCAGGGCGCGGGCATGGCAATCGACCAGGGCCTGGTTTTGCAATTGCCGGATTCGCTCGATCCCAATTCCAGCTTTGAGAGCGGTTATCGCTACACGGAGGAATTGCTGGAACAGAAGAGAAAATTCACGGCGGTGATGGCGTTCGACGACCTGACGGCGTTGGGAGCGATCCGCGCGCTGACAAAGGCCGGAGTGAAAGTGCCGGAGCATTGCTCGGTGACGGGATTTGACGACGTGGCGCTATCGTCGCTGGCCGCGCCTTCGCTGACCACCGTGCGGCAACCGATGGAAGCCATGGGCGGGTTAGCGGTAAACATTGTGATGGATGGAATTAACGCGGCGCTGGAAAAGCGCGAGTGGAATGTGGTGAATCAAAAAATGAATCCGGAGTTGGTGATTCGCGATTCGACCCGGGCGGTTTCACTGACGGGGGCGAACGATTGAGGGGTATTGTTGAACGCTGGTGCGGCGAAGCCGGTGTTCCATTTTGTCGAGAGGCTCGGTTGAGGTCCTTCGGGCATCCTTGTCGGATGCCCTCAAGATGACAACCACTCTTTCGTCTCGAAGTTATTGCGACGGAGGCAGGAAGACTTCCGATGGCGTCAGGAATTGCACGTTGGGAACTTCTGTGGTTACGCGGATGCGCTCGAACTTGCCCTTTTTGCCGCCACCGCTAGTTTGGAATGTGAGCAAATACTGATTGTTGAGATGTTCCTGGATTTCGTCGAAGTAGGGCTTCAACGAAACCGGGCGCTCGAACGACATGTAATACGACTCGGCGCCGGTTTCTTCGGAGAGCTTGCTGAGATTGGCCTGCGCGTTGAAGACGCGGAAATATCCGCGGCCCAGGTGTCCCCCGCCGGGATAGTAGATGGTCCAGACGTTGATGTTGTTTTTCTGCGCGTGCTCGATGGTGGTGTCGAGGTCGGGATCAAGTGGATCGAAGCCTCCGCGGAAGTAGTCGATGCCGGAGGAAATCATGATGATGGACGAGCGGTGATCGCCTGCCGAAGACGGCCAGCGCTTAATCCAATCTTGCAGCGAAAGATACGGGCTGGAGAAAGCGCCTAAATTGCCGAGCGGAATGCGCAGAGCTTTTGCGGCGAGCGCGTGATCCTGGGTGAAATCCTGCGCCACCATGGCGGCGCCATTACGGGAGTAGGCTACCGCGACGAAGGCGTTTTGCGGCTGCGCGGCGATGAAGGCCTTGAGATCGCTCCACTGGCTGGCGGCCTCGGAGTCGATGGAATCGTCAATCAGAATGGCCAGGTACAGATTTTCGCCATGGCGCCAGTCCGTGGCTTGCACGCGTTCTTTGCCTTCAAAGACCTGTATGTCTTCCTTTTTGATAGGCGGAGGGGAACCTTTCTTGGCGACGGCGGTGGCCGTGAGGGTAACGGCGCCTGCGGCGCGAACGGGTACGGAGGCAAGCGAAGCAAACGTTAAAGCGAAAACGGCTAGCAGCAAATGCAGCCTGGGTCGAGGGTTGAACTTCATCGAAATCTCCTTTTCTCTCGCTTAATTAGATGCGCAAACGGAAAAAATCGCATAGCATCGGTGCGCCGAAGCGTCAGAGGGCAGCGATTGTACAGATAAGTCTTTTGTATCCGGCAACATGGCGGAGGGCGGTCGTTCTGTGCGAACGCCAGCATTTTGACCTTTTTGAGCGAGCTACGTGGAGAGGACTGCTCAGGTGAAGAGTTATATCGGGGCGATTGACCAGGGCACGACTAGCACGCGCTTCATGGTATTTGACAAGGACGCGCGCGTGGTGGCCATCGCGCAGAAAGAGCATGAGCAGATTTTTCCCGCACCGGGCTGGGTGGAGCACAACGCGGAGGAGATCCTGCGCTGCACGCACGAGGTCATCGCAGCGGCATTGCAACAGCGCGGCTTGCAGCCCACCGACTTGGCGGCCATTGGGATCACCAATCAGCGCGAGACGACCGTAGTCTGGGAGCGCAAGACGGGCCGCCCGGTGGCGAACGCTCTAGTTTGGCAGGACACGCGGGTTGGTGACGACGTGGCGCGCTTTGCCAAAAATGGGGGGCAAGACCGCTTCCGAGCGAAGACCGGCTTGCCGCTTAGCACGTACTTCAGCGGGCTCAAGCTGCGTTGGATTGTGGAGAATGTTTCGGGTGCCAGGGAAAAAGCCGCTGATGGCGAGTTGCTGTTTGGGAATATCGACACCTTCCTGGCATGGAACCTAACTGGCGGGCCGCGAAACGGCGCGCACGTTACCGACGTGACCAACGCGAGCCGCACGCAACTGATGAACCTGAAGACGCTCGATTGGGATGACGAGCTGCTCGCGGCGTTCGAGATTCCTCGCGCGATGTTGCCGGAAGTGCGCTCGAGCAGCGAAGTGTATGGCGTGGCGAGATTGCCCGCGATATCGGGGGTGCCGGTTGCAGGAATCCTGGGGGACCAGCAAGCGGCGCTGGTCGGGCAGGCATGCTTTCATCCTGGCGAGGTTAAGAACACGTACGGCACGGGTTGCTTCCTGCTGATGAACACGGGCGAGCGCATGGTG
>WNFQ01001533.1_pt1 | contig 21984 bp, 21 predicted proteins | sample 5400171 | NCBI WGS metagenome assembly WNFQ01 (sample SAMN13153356, study PRJNA577476) | soil metagenome | isolation source: 20 cm soil under Madrone tree | place: USA:California | collected 2016-06-14 | reverse complement strand
GCACCGGAGAGAAGACCCTGCTGAAACGCGATCCGGTCATCGGCAGCTTCGACCCCGCGAACTATCGAACCGAAATCCTGTTCGCACCCGGGCGCGACGGCGCGCGCATTCCCGTATCGCTGGTGTACCGCAAGGGCCTCGCGCGCGATGGTTCCGCGCCGCTGCTGCAATACGCCTATGGAGCGTACGGCCTGTCCACCGAGCCGAGCTTCTCATCGGCGCGCCTGAGCCTGATCGACCGCGGTTTCGTCTATGCGATCGCCCATGTGCGCGGCGGTCAGGAGATGGGCCGCGCCTGGTACGACAACGGCCGCAAGCTGCACAAGATGAATTCGTTCACCGATTTCATCGACGTCACGCGCCATCTCGTCGCAGAGCGCTACGCCGCCAGGGATAAGGTGTTTGCCATGGGCGGCAGCGCCGGCGGCTTGTTGATGGGAGCGATTGCCAACTCGAGTCCCGAAGACTACCGCGGCATCGTCGCGCAGGTTCCCTTCGTCGATGTGGTCACCACCATGCTCGACGACACCATCCCGCTGACCACCAATGAATACGACGAGTGGGGCAACCCGAACGAGCGCGAAGACTATGACTACATGCTGTCGTACTCACCCTACGACAATGTCCGAGCTCAAGGCTACCCCGCGATATTCGTGACCACCGGCCTGTGGGACAGCCAGGTCCAGTACTACGAACCGGCCAAGTGGATCGCCAAGCTGCGCGCCCACAAGACCGACCAGAACCCGGTTTTCCTGCATGTCGACATGGAAGCCGGCCACGGCGGCAAGTCCGGCCGTTTCCAGCGCTATCGCGAGATCGCGATGGAATATGCCTTCGTGCTGGACCAGGCAGGAATTCGACGTTAAAAAAAGGCGCCGCGAGCGGGGGAAGCTGAATCGCGGCGCCAAGATTGACTAGGGAGGAACCGCGCCCCAGGCCCACCCGGTGATCCCACCCAGGCAGACGCATCATCAGTCGGACAGGCTTAGGGCTGGGTGGGATGAACCAGCACGCAAGCCTGCGATTTCGCCTTCAATGAATCGCAGATCGCGCGCGCATGTTTCTCCGTGAGCCCCGCGACCTGCAAGCGATACAGGGTCCCGGAGGCGCTCTTCTTCGGCGCCACGGTCGGCGAGAGTCCGGCCAGAAGCTTGGGATAAGCCTTGTCCAAGTGCTCCCACCGCAGGTTGGCGGCACCGGCGCTCGACTTGAAAGCGCCGAGCTGGATCCCATAGGCCCCCGTCGGCGCGGAAGATTTCGCTGCCTTCGCCGACGGCGCACTCGGGGACCCGGTCGGCGCCGGGGCCCGTGCTGCCCCGGACGGTTCCGCCGGCGCTGCGCCGGAACGCTTGGCCGACGCTGCGCCCGAAGGCTGCGCCACGGCAGCGGCAGGCGGCTTCGCCGCGTCAGAGCCAGCCTCGCCCGCCGGTGGATTACCGGAAGTATTCGCGGTTTCCGGTCCGCCAGGTGCGGCGTTCGGCGGTGCCTGGGCCAGTGTGAAATTCTCCACCCGGATGCGGGCCTCCTCGGTCCATTTACCTTCCGGGTACTGCTTCAGGAAAGCCTGGTAGGCTTCTTGCGTATCGACGTCGCGCGCCTTTTGCCAATCGCGCTCCTCGTCGAGTTCCTTGACGCGTCCTTTGGCCTGCGCGGTGAATTCGCCGTCCGGATACTTCCTGATGAATTGCTCGTAGGAATCGGTGGTGTTCGCCGCCCGGGCCTTTTCCCAGTCGCTCTGCTGGCGGCTGCAGCCGGAGATGCCGAGCAGCAACGCAAGACCCAGGCCAATGACCGATTTGTTCATGACTATTCGTGCTCGAGAGAGGTTGCCGATGAAGCCGCATTCTACTTCGAATCGCGATGTCGCGGCGACGCCAAGCTCGTCACAGCACGCCCAACCCCGGATAGGATAATAGACCCCATGAGCGAGCAAAAACGTCGATTCTTCGAAGGCAGCCCGGCAACACCGACCTTTATCGGCGCCGACTCCGTGTTCGTCGGCAACATCCGCGGCGCAGGGCATTTCGTGGTGTCCGGCGAAGTGCACGGCGACGGCGATCTGCAGGGCGGCCTCAACCTGTCCGCCACGGGAAGCTGGCACGGCTTCATCCAGGCGCAGCAGGCCATCGTCGCCGGCAAGATCACGGGAGGCATCAACGTCAAGGACAAACTGGAAATAGGCCACACCGCGGTGATACGCGGCAAGGTCGCCGCACGCACCATCGCCATCGCCAAGGGCGCCATCGTCGACGGCGAAATCGAAGTCACCTCGGGCGCGCCCGTGCTGCAATTCGAAGAAAAGCGTGAACATTAGCCCGACGGCGGGCTCGCTTCGCGAATCCACGGGATGTCTCCATTCGCGGACAGCGATTGCATGGATTATAAAGGACGGGGTCGCCTCGACCCCGTTGAGAGTTGCGCGAAGCGCATGGAAATCAAACAATACGATGTGGTCGTCGTCGGCGGCGGCATTCACGGTGCCGGAGTACTGCAGGCCGCCGCGGCCGCGGGCCACAGCACGCTGCTCATCGAACGCCTCGGCCTCGCGAGCGGCACGTCCAGCCGGTCGAGCAAGCTGATCCACGGCGGATTGCGCTATCTCGAATCCGGCCAGTTCGCGCTGGTCCGTGAGAGTCTGCGCGAGCGCGCCATCCACCTGCGGATCGCCGCGGAGCTCGTCGAGCTCAAGCCCTTCTACATTCCCGTTTATCGCGACACGCGGCGGCGGCCCTGGCAGCTGAAGCTCGGGCTGTGGATGTATGCGCTGCTGGGGGGGTTCGACGCGAGTACTCGCTTCGGCACCGTGCCGAGACGCGAGTGGCCGTCGCTCGACGGCCTGGAAACCCGGGGACTCCAGGCCGTCATTCGCTATCACGATGCGCAGACGGATGACGCCCTGCTCACCCGCGCGGTGGTGCAGTCGGCATTGGCCCTGGGTGCCGAGCTCGCGATGCCCGCGAGCTTCACGCGCGCCACCCTCACCGACGATGCCGTCACCGTTGCCTACGACCAAGACGGAACGTCGGTGGAGTGCACAGCCCGGGTGCTGGTCAATGCGGCCGGCCCCTGGGCGCCACACGTCGGCGGCGCCATCCAGCCCGCCATCCCGATTCCGGACGTGGATCTGGTGCAGGGCGCGCACATCCTCCTGCCCTTCGCGGTGACTTCCGGGATCTACTATGTCGAAAGCCCCGCGGACGGCCGCGCCGTTTTCGTGATGCCGTGGCACGGCGCAACCTTGATCGGCACCACCGAAACGCCCTACCGCGGCGAACCGGACAAGGTGCACCCGCTGCCCGAAGAAGAAGAATACTTGCTCGCCGTCGCGCGCCATTATTTTCCGCAGTTCAGGCACCTCACGCGCGAGCACATCACGCAGCGATTCGCCGGGCTGCGCGTTCTGCCTGCCGCGACCCAGACAGCCTTCGACCGATCGCGCGAAACCCTATTCAGCACCGACCGCGAGCCCAAGCCGCGGGTGCTCGGCATCTACGGCGGCAAGCTCACCGGATGGCGCGCAGCCGCCGCCCACGTCCTGGAACGAATCAGCGTGTCCCTGCCCGAACGTCCGAGGCGGGCCGCAACGGATCAATTGATTTTGAGGAGACCGATATGATCAAGAATGGCATGGCAGTGCTGGCCCTTGGGCTGGTCGCGACGCTCGCGCACGCCGACGATTACCTGAGCCCCACCAACGAGCGCGTCCGCCTGTCCATGGGCTTCATGCACCTGTCGTCGACGACCAACATTCGACTGGACAGCACCGGAGGCTTGCCGGGTACGTTTCTCAACGCGGAGAACGTACTGGATCTGGACAAAACCGACTTCGAACCCAAATTTCAGGCCATGGTACGGGCCGGCGAGCGGCACCGGCTGCGTTTCGATTATTTTACCCTGGATCGAACCGGCAATTCGACTCTGACCCCCGCAAACGCGCCGATCGCGTTTCGCGACGTCGTGCTGATGCCCGGAGATCCGGTGAATACCAACTTGAGCATGCGCACGCTCGGGATCACCTATGAATACTCGTTCATCCACCGCGAGAAATTCGAGCTCGCCGGAACGTTCAGCCTGAACGACACGGACATCTCGGCCCGCGCGCGCGTGACCACCCAGACGCGGCACGTGAATCAGACGGAAGATCAGGCGGGCCCCTTCCCGACATTCGGCCTCGACTCGACCTATGTGCTGAGCAAACGATTTTATCTCGATGCCCGGGCGCAATACTTCAAATTGAACGTCGACCACCTCAGCGGCTCGCTGGGGTTTTACGAATTCGCCGGGCTCTACCGGCTGCGCCCCAACATCTCCTTCGCGCTGGGCTACACGGACATCAAGGCGACCTTGACCTCGAGGCAGCGCACGACGTCCGGGCAATTCGATTTCGGCTCCAAGGGTCCGGAGTTCTTCGTGCGCGTTGCCTTCTGATCCGCGTTGCCCCCTGATCCGGCGTCGCCTTCCCGAGGCGTCTTCCGACCCGGCGGCGACTTCGCCGTTCAGTGATCCGAACTGCTGTCCGCCGCGAACTCGACGCGGTTGTTGGCGGCCGCCGCGCGATTCCATTCCCCCGCCGTCAGCGACTCGACGCGCGCCGGATACGGCGTGCTCGGACGCACGCTCCCCGCGTTTTCGACGGCGACGTTGATCGCGCCCGCCGTGCGCTGGTGAACGCCGGCAATCAGGTTGGCGAAGGCCAGGGACTGCCGCTGATGGCCCGACAAGGATTCGTCGAACGGATTGCCGACCAAATCGCACTTGCTGACGGGGACGCTCGCGCCGGCCGGCATGAATCCATCCGCGGTGTTGCCGCTGAGGCAGAAAAGGCCCGACAGGCTCGTGATCTTCACGACCCCGTGAAATCCCTGCGCCTCGAGTTTCGTCAGCAGTTCGCGCAGCACCTCGAGACGGCCGTGGTCGAAGGGTATCTCGCCGTAAGGAACGGGTTCCGCCCGCAGTGCAGTCGCCGCCACGGTCGCGCCGGCCGGCGGTCCGGTGTTCGCGGAGGCGGCCGCCAACGCGGCGGTGAGATCCTTGACCGATGCCGTAAGGTCGACGCGTGCGCGCTGCAATTCCGCATTGGCCGCCGTGAGGCCGGCGACCTCGGCTCGCGATTCCGCCAGATCCTCGCGCGCGACGAGCCAGCAGGCCGCGAACGAAACCGCGATCACGCTCGCCGCGGCGATCCCCGCGGCCCAGGGCCACGCAGGCCGCGCCGCGCGTGCCGGCGGCGGCGGCGCCTCCAGAGGTGGAGCAGAAAGGGAATTCCGCACATCGCTCACGATGCGCGAGGCGAAGCTGTCGAGGCTCGCGACGATGAAGCGGCGCACGTCGGCCGCCTGATCCCTCACCGCCGATTCGACCCGGCGTCCCCAGTCGATGGTTGCGTCTGCCGTGGGCGGCCGCGCGACCGGTGTGCCGCCTTCGAGCTCCACCGGCGCCAGCGCGGGTTCGTTCATGTCGCGCCGGTCCGGCAACAAGTGCAATTCGTACAATACTTTCGATACATCGACCGGGCGCACCTGCTTCGGGAGCACGCCCATCGCGCCGAGCGCGCGCGCCTGGCCGACATACAGTTCGCCCTCCTGCGAGGTGTACATCATGATCGGGATCATGGCCGTCTGCGGATTGCCCTTGATCGCCTGCACCGCCTGCAAACCATCCATGCCGGGCATGAGGTGGTCCATGAAAATCGCGTCCGGGCGATTGCTCTTCAGATACTCGATGGCTTGCTCGGCTGATTCCGCCATGTCGACTTCAATGTCGTACTTCTCGAGCATGCGGCTCAAGATGACGCGGGCCGACTTCGAGTCGTCGACCACCAATGCGCGTTTGCGGGGCATACCGATAGTGTATCCCAGTCTTTACGCTGCGGAAGGCGCCGGCTACGCGCGATGTCGCACGCAGCGGACAGATTCGCGGCAGCGCATTCGAAGCGCCGCTGCAAATCCTCGGCCGAGCGCCGCCGGGTGTGCGGAACCACCGCGCTCGCCGGCCTGAAACTTAAGAGGCGGCTTCGGCGCCTTGCGATTCCTTGTTCTGCGCAATCCACGTCAACGCGGATTCGACGTCGGCGAGCTCGGCGGCGGTAAACCCCTCGATCCTGACGCCGGTCGCCTCCGCCTTTTTCCTGGCGAGTTCGGCGGCCGCGACCGTGTGCACCCACACCAGACCTCGGCGTACTTTGGCCGTGAACTTTTGCTGCTTTTCTTCGGTCATGCTTCCTCTCCTTAAAATGTCTGGACTTGGATCCGGCACGATACACGAAACCCATTGACAGTTCGAAGGAGGCTGGATCGGGAAGGCATTTCCCGGGGCGTGAAAAACATGAATGTTTTTCCCGCAGCCCCCGGGGGCGCAACGCATGCGTTGCGCGGGTGGCCACGGATGGCCACCCAGGGCTTGCGCGCAGCAGGGACTGCGCAGCGCAATGGGTTTACGGCGGCCCGGGAAATGCCTTCCCGATCCAGCCTCCGTGCATGAGAAAGCTTATCGTTCACACGTAGTTCCGGCTAGGGCACTGAAATCGCGCGATCCAGCCGCGCACTGTAGGCGTTGAGCGCGTGCGAGACCACCCCTATGTAACGGTTGGCTTCCTCCCAGCGCCGCTCTTCGATGGCCTCGCGAACACCCGGCAGCGTCTTCGCACCGTATCCGGTATGTAAACCCGGTGCATAGAGCATATGCTGATACCATTCGCGGCCGGGCAATCCGCGCGGATCGATCAAGGATTGCTCGAGGTCGGCCAGCGTCGCATTCACTCTCTCGAGTGCCGCATTGGCACCCGGAGCGTCGATGGCTTCGAGACGCGAGTACACCTTGTCGAATGCCTTCGCGCTCTGCTCGAGCATCGCGACGGCGTTGTCGAGTTCCGCAAAATTCAAGTACGGAACCTCGGCGGCGCGCAGCGGCGGTGCGCGCGGTCGCTTGGGATCCGCAGCGAGGTCGTACGCGGAGGCGTCCAGCAACTTCGACAATTCGAGCGTCTTCACCCGCATGCCATCGGCGAGCTTGTGCAGCTCGTCGTCGTATCCCGCGACCGAGGCGGCGAAATCGCTTTCGCGCGCCGGCAGCAATTGCCCCTGAGACGCTCTGAGCATCAGACGGCCCGCGACCTTGGCGAGCGCCACACCGTACTCGAACGTGGGATCGACGAAGCGCCGGTGGTGATCGAAGGAATCATAGGCGGAGTGATAGACGCCGTAGTCTGCTTCACCCTCGAAGCCGACATCCAGGGAGTTCACGCCGAGGTGCTGCAGAAACGGAGTGAAGTCCGAACCGGTGCCGAGCGGGCCGAGATCCAGATCGCCGCCCGGGCTGGCGTGGCCGCCGGATTCATAGTTGGCGACATGTGCCCTCGCCACGGCGCGCGCCAGAACGCTCGCACCCGTCTCAGGATCCCTCACATCGCGCGCCGCTTCGCTGGCGAAGTGCTGCAGGCCGTGACTGCCGCTCACGCCGAGATAGCCGCGGCCATTGGTGTCGGAATTGACATAGAGAGCCGCCTTGGACTTGAGTTCCGCCGCGTGCGATTCGGCCCATTCGGTGGAGCCGATGAGGCCCGGCTCTTCACCGTCCCAGCTCGCGTACACCAGGGTGCGGCGCGGCTGCCAGCCATCCCTCACCAATTTACCGATCGCCTTGGCCTCGGCCATGAGAGCGACCTGACCGGCGAGCGGGTCGGTCGCACCGAACACCCAGGCGTCGTGATGATTGCCGCGGACGATCCATCGATCGGGCTCCTGGGCGCCGCGCATCTTCGCAATCACGTCGTACAGCGTCTTCTGGTTCCAGTCCGACAGCACCTTGAGATGCACCTTCGCCGGACCCGGACCCAAATGATACGTGAGCGGCAATCCGCCGCGCCACGCGGCGGGCGCCACGCGGCCGCCGAGCGCCGCGAGCAATGGTTCCGCCGCCGCATAGGAAATCGGCAACACCGGAATTTTCAAAATGGTCTTGGCGTCCTTGATCGCGAGCCGCTTCGCGTCGGCCGTGGCGCCCACGCCGGGAGTCAACGGATCGCCCGAGTAGAGCACCAAGTCCCCCACCGAGCCGCGCTGCACGCCGTCGCTCGGCCGATAGCCGCCTTTGGGATAGGTGTCGCCGGCTCCGTAGCCGTCGTCGCGCGGATCGGAATAGATCAAACACCCCACGGCGCCGTGTTCGTAGGCAAGTTTCGGCTTGAGTCCACGCCAGCCGCCGCCGTATCGGGCCAACACGATGCGGCCCTTGACGCTCACTCCCTGCCGTTCGAGTTCCAGGTAGTCGTCGGGCATTCCCTGGTTGACGTACACCAGTTCCGCCGTCACGTCTCCGTCCGCGCCATAGACGTTGTAGGCCGGCAGCTCATCCTTGGTCTTCGAGGAAGTGCCGTCGCCCGCGACCGGAGGTTCGGTCAGCCGGGCGATGAAATGCGTCGGCGCGACGAGTTCCAGCGAGATGTCGCGGGGCGTCGGGTACAACACGGAAAATATCTCGATGGACGCGTCCCAGCCCCATTCGCGGAATTTCCTCAATTGAAATTCCGCGTTCGCCTTGTCGTGAACGGAGCCGACATGATTGGGCGCGGAGGACATCTGCTCCATCCAGGAACGCAAATCCGCCGCCGACAGATCCGCGTCGAAGCGCTGTTCCAGCTGCGTCTCGGCGGCAGCGCCGCTGCCGGAGAATCCCTGGATCTCGGCCGCGCCCGCCGGCGATGCTGCCGAAGGCGGTTCAGCCCGGGCGGCGCAGGTCAGTGCGCACGCCGCCAGGCTCGCCGTCAGCGTCGCCGTCAGCCACGACGGCGCGTGCGTCATCGGCGTATCGGCCGTGCGCGTCACCGAAGCGTCGGCCGCGCCCACCCTCCACGTGACCCGACGGCGCCGTGACACAGCCGATGTTTCTGTCGCCGCCAACATATTCCTCTCCTTAGGAGCCTGTCTGACTAATGATGCGCCTGCTGCGGCCGTCCCACATCGGCATATTTCTGCGATCGGTTCACTCACATAGTACCCACTATGCTCGCGAACCGATCGCAGAAATCTGCTCGATGTGGGACGGCCTCGCGACGGCGATCATTAGTCAGACAGGCTCCTAGTCGCGTATGCCGGTGCCGCGGTTCAACAGCACGACGGCGAGCGCGAACATTCCCGCGGCCGCGGACACCATGATCGCGTAGGCCAGCCTGAGATCGACGTCAGTGGTGCCGAGAAAGCCGTAGCGGAACGCGCTGACCATGTACAGAATGGGATTGGCATGCGAGGCGGCGTGCGCCCAGCCGGGCAGCATGGTGATCGAATAGAACACGCCCCCCAGGTAGGTGAGCGGCGTGAGCACGAAGGTCGGGAACCAGGAAATCTGATCGAAATTCGTGGCGAACAGCGCATTGATGAAGCCGCCGAGCGAAAACACCATGCTGGTCAGGAATACCGCGGAGATGATCGCGAGCACATGCGTGAGCGCGAGATGCGTGAAGAACAGCGCGACGACGGTCACCACCGATCCCACCAGCGCGCCGCGCAGAATGCCGCCGCCCATGTAGCCCGCGACGATCAGCCAATTGGGCATGGGCGAAACCAGCAGCTCCTCCAGGTGCTTGCCGAATTTCGCGCCGAAGAACGACGATACGACATTGCCGTAGGAATTGGTGATCACCGTCATCATGATGAGGCCGGGCGCGATGAATTGCATGTAGTCGTAGCCGCCCACCTGGCCCACGCGCCGGCCGATCAGGCTGCCGAAAATGATGAAGTACAAGGTGGCGGTGACCGCCGGCGGCACGATGGTCTGTCCCCAGATGCGCACGATGCGGCTGAATTCTCGAATGATGATGGTTTTGAAACCAATCCACTCGGTCAATGCGCGCGAGGCGGACATGTTCACGGCTGCAGCGCGGCGACGGGTGCCGCGCGGCCGGCCAGGGTGCGGCCGGCCGCGGAGGCGCTGCCGTCGACGAGGCGGATGAACAATTCTTCGAGCCGGTTGACCTTGTTGCGCATGCTGTTCACTGCGATACCCTGCGCCGACAGTTGCGCGAATATGTCATTGAGGCTCTGTGTCTTCGCCATTTCAATTTCCAGCGTGTGCTCATCGGACAGCACGGCGGTGAATCCCGACAACTGCGGCGCGAGGCTGCGCGCATCGCGCAGGTTGAACACGAACACTTCGGTCTGCAGCTTGCGCAGCACGTTCGCCATGCTGTCGCGTTCGATGATGTTGCCGCCCTCGATGATCGCGACATTGCGGCACAGGTTCTCCGCCTCTTCCAGATAATGCGTGGTAAGGATGATGGTGGTGCCCGCATCGTTGATGTTGCGCAGGAATTCCCACATGGAGCGCCGGATTTCGATGTCGACGCCCGCGGTGGGCTCGTCCAGGATCAGCAATTTCGGCTCGTGCATGAGGGCGCGCGCGATCATCAGGCGCCGCTTCATGCCTCCGGAGAGCGCGCGCGCAATCGAGTTGCGCCGGTCCCACAGCTGCAGCTGCTTGAGATACTTCTCCGCGCGCTGCTTCGCCAGCGGTCTCGGTATTCCATAGAAGCCGGCCTGATTGACGACGATGGTGAAGCAGGTCTCGAACAGGTTGAAGTTGATTTCCTGCGGCACCAGGCCGATGCAGGACTTCGCCGCTTCGAGTTCCAGATCGATGTCGTGCCCGAACACCTCGACGACGCCGCCGGTCTTGTTCACCAGGGAGGTGACGATGCCGATGGCCGTGGTCTTGCCGGCGCCGTTCGGGCCGAGCAATGCGAAAAAATCGCCCTCGTCAACCTCGAGGTCGACGGCTTTGAGCGCTTTGATGCCGTTCTTGTAGGTCTTGGTGAGCTGGCGAAGGACTAGGGCTTGCATAGGAGCCGGGTAGCCTAAACCGGGCGGGGCCCCGCCCGCAACGCCAATCATCGCCGCCCTCGGGAGCCTGCCTGAACTTGGGGCCATCGTCGCAGGAGCTGGAGCTGAGTCGGGGCAGGCTCCTGCGTCAATGATCGGGCAACCGTGCCGCGGCCGCGAGCTGCAGACCATAGAGTTGAACGCGGCGCAGCGCCGCCGGATCGGCGCGCGACGCGGCGTCGGTGAGCGCGCCCCAGTACGCCGTGCAGCCGCTCCATCTTGCAGTCAAATGCCCGGCCTCGGTTGCCACCAGTGCGGGCAGCCGATTGACCGTGATGCGGCGGAACGCGGCCGCGGTGGCGCCGGTCATCCCCAGCAGCAGCTGGGCCTTGAGGCCCGCGCTCGACGCGACGTGCCAGGCATAAAACAGCGCCAGGCGTACGAAATTGACCGTCTCATCGTCGGCGGCCGATTCATCCGCGACGTGCCAGACTCCCGAATTCTGCAAGCGCGACCGCCAGTGTCCCTCGTCCTGAAAGCGCAGATCGAACAGCGCGTAGGGGCAGCCGGCCGCCGCGGCCCGCTGCGCCGCCGACAGGGGCGCCACCAGCCCGGCCACCCAATCCGTCGTCCGGCCCGCGGTCAGATCCAAGAATCGATGATTCAGATCGCGCAGCGATCCCAGTATTTCGGCCGACAGGTGCGATTCCTGCGCCCAGTTGCCGACGAATGCTTCCTGCATGACAGCCTCCCGCCAAAGTCCGGTTTAAGTGGGGTGTTGCGGGGCGCCTGCGCATTTCGCCGCGAATACAGCAGCTATCACACGCCGGAACCACTTGGCAATCACGCTAACTTTGTGATTAATTTCTGTCAAATTCTTTTTGAGCCCAATACCGGGTGAATTGCACCAAGGGAGCCGACCATGAGAGTGTCCGATGACCGTTATACGAGGGACCGCCAGCGCCTCGATCTCGCCCTGCGCTTGATTCGCCACGAAGCCCGCACCTTCACCATTCGCCAGTGGACGGGCCTCTCCGACGATCGGATTCGCAAACTGTATCGCAGCTATGTGATGAATCATGACGCGCGGCTCGTCTCCAGGCATCGCGGCAAGTCGCCGCGCCAGGCCGCCTTTTTCTTCAGGAACGGCGAGCTCAATTTTCAATCGGCGCAGCTGGCGAGTCTCTACGTCATATACGGACTCCTGTGTGGTACGGAATCCGGGCTCGAGCCGCGGTATCGCGTCGGATCGCTGGAGTCGGGCATCCTGCTCTGCCAGGCCTACGAGGCGTACCTCGAGCTGCATGTGCCCACCGGCATTTCCTTCGAACATGCGTGGTTTCTCTTGCTGGCGCTCGCACGGCACGACGAGGTCGGAATCTCGCGCTGTGCCGTGTGCGGCGGAGTGCGGCTGCACGACTTGCTGGCCAGGCACAAGATCGCCTGCGGCACCTGCGGCCCCATGGCCGGAGCCGTCCCGGCGCCTGCGCGCGCGCCCGTCATTGGCTGCGCCGCGCCCTGCTAGCTACTCGGAGATCGCAATGCGCGCCGCCGCTCTCACCGAGGGAGTTCGCCCGGCAATGTTACGATCGGGAGCGACATGTCGGCACTCCACTCATCCATCGAGCCGTCATAGACTACGACGTCGGGGTGCCCGAGCAATGTAAGAGCCAGGGCATCGCCGGTCGCCGATATTCCAGCGCCGCAATAGACAACGACGCGGTCGGCTGCGAGTGCGCCTGTCGATTCGAAGTGCGCCCTTAATGCCTCGAGGGGTTTGAGTAGATTGGTTTCGGGATCCAGCAAATCGGGAGCGGGGACATTGACGCTTCCGGGAATATGACCTGTGCGCGCATATCCCGCGGGCGCACCGGCGTGGACAGCAGCCGGCAACGCGTTAACGGTGCATATCGCCTCATCCCCCATGGCAGCGAATACCTCGCTCTTTCCAACGAAAAGCGGTTTCGTGACCACCGGCGTGAACACAGCCTTCGCAGACGCAGTCGCAGGCCCCGTTTCCACAGGCCGACCCTCCGCCCGCCACCTTTGAAACCCACCGTTCAGCACGGCTGCGTTTTCGAAGCCGAAGTGACGCAAACTCCACCACACGCGCGTCGCCCACCATGCGCTGCCGGTGCTATACAGAATGACACGCTTGCCTTTGCCGATCCCGAACCGGCTTGCGGCCTTGGCAAAGGCGTCCGATGAAGCAATCGAGAAACGGGTGGGTGCGTCCGGGTCCGACAATTCTCCTTGTACGTCCACGAACTGCGCAGACGGAATGTGCCCAGCCTCGAAAACTTCACGGGCCGGCTTTCCCGGACTGGTTACTCCCGGCGTCAGGGTGGTGGTGCAGTCTAGAATGACAAGATCGCCATCACCCAGTTGCTCCGCCAGCCAAGCGGCGGACACGACCGGGCCTGGCAGCTCGGAAGATACGGTCATGAAAATCTCCACACTGTTGTCGTTTGGGCCTCATCGAACACCAATCGGTCGGCGCGATCCCAATCGCTCGACGCCAAGCATCCGGCAACCACGTTTCAAGCCGGCAACCATTGCTGTCGCCATTTTTGAACGACGCAGCACGAAAGTCCACGAAAATCTATCCAGATGTAAAGTTTTCAACAATTGAAACGATGCCGCGATGAGGGCGCAGAAAAATCTTGATCTGAAAGAATACCAAGCTGTATCGCAGCCATGTGATGAATCATGACGCGCGGCTCGGCTCCCGGCATCGCGACAAGTCGCCGTGCCAGGCCGTTTTTTTCTTCAGGAACGGCGAGCTCAATTTTCAATCGGTGCACGCGCCATTGGCTGCGCCGCGCCCTGCTAGAATCGGGGGATGCAGCAAAGGAATCTCTTCGCCGGTCCCTACCTGGAGCGAGCCGCCCATTTGCGGCGGGATCCCGCGTGGTTCGCCGCCGCGCTCGCCGACGGGCACAGCCGTGCGATACCGGTGTGGAATTTGCGCAATCTCATTGCCGAGGGCAGCACCCCGCGTGCGGCGTATCTGGAGCTGGTCCACATACCGTCCGAACGGCGCAACAGCGCGGAACTGGTCTTGCTGGGCCGATTCGGCGATACGAATTATTTCACGTACGAAGTCGAATCGATCGAACCTCCGTCGCTGCTGCCGGGTACCCGCTTCGAGGATCTGCGCGTCGTCGCTTCGGTGCTCCCGATCGACGAAGCGGGACTCTTGGGTTATGCACGCGCCATCGTCTCCTGGCGGCGGCGGCACCGCTTCTGCGGCACCTGCGGTGCGAACACCGTGTCCGCCAAGAGCGGACACGCGCTCGTGTGCAGCAACCCAAGCTGCCGCCATGAACAGTTCCCGCGCATCGATCCGGCCATCATCGTGCTGGTCAGCGACACGGAACGGGCCCTCCTGGGACGCCAGGCCGCCTGGCCGGTCGGCCGCTACTCCACCGTCGCCGGCTTCGTCGAACCGGGGGAGTCGCTCGAAGATGCGGTAACACGCGAGGTACTCGAGGAAACCGGCATCGAAGTCGACCGCATCGAATACCACTCCTCGCAGCCCTGGCCCTTTCCGGCGTCGCTGATGCTCGGATTCACCGCACATGCAGTCACCACGGAGGTGCATCTGCGGGACCAGGAACTGGAAGACGCGCGCTGGTTTACCCGCGCGGATCTCGCATCGAACGGCGTGCTGCTGCCGCCGTGGCAATCCATCTCGTTCCGTCTCATCGAACACTGGTTCGACGCCGGCTCCGACATGCATCTTCGCGATATTCATGGGAGCTCACCCTGGCTGCAATCGCGCTAGGCGGAAGCTACGCGACCCTGGCGTTCGTGCTGTGCGCCGCCTTTTCCGCCGGATTCGTCGACGCCATCGTCGGCGGCGGAGGCTTGATTCAGCTGCCCGCCCTGCTCGCGGGCTATCCCGGAGCCGCGCCGCCGGCGCTCCTCGGGACCAATAAACTCGGCAGCATCTGCGGCACCGGCGTCGCGGTCACGCGTTACATGCGTGTGGTGCGCATCCCCTGGCGGGGACTTCTGCCCGCCGCGGCCGTTGCGTTTCTCGCGTCCGTCGCCGGCGCAGGCTCGGTGAGCGCGGTGTCCCCCGCGCTGTTTCGACCCTTGGTGCCCATCATGCTGACGCTGGTGCTGACCTACGTGCTCTGGCACAAGGACTTGGGCGCCCGTCACGCGCCGATCGCATTTTCACGCCGCCGGAGCTATATCGCATTGGCGGCGATGGGCGGCATCGGTTTCTATGACGGGTTCTTCGGACCCGGCGCCGGCAGTTTCTTGATGCTGCTGTTCATCCGCTTCTATGGATACGATTTTCTGCACGCCTCCGCCGGGGCACGCACCATCAATGTGGCGACGAATGCGGGTGCGCTGCTGTTGTTCGGAATTCACGGCGAGATTCAGTGGGGCTTAGGGCTGGCCATGGGCGCCTGCAGTGCCTCGGGCAGCGTGCTTGGAGCCCACACCGCCGTCAGGCACGGCGGCCGATTCGTCCGCGGAGTGTTCATCGCCATCGTCGTCGCGCTGACCGTCAAGACCGGCGCGGACGCGTGGATTTTCCACCGCTAGGCACGGAAACCCAGTCCCGTGGCCTGGACTGCGGGAGCGCGTCTAGAGATCGCCGCCCGCGGTATCGTTGCGGCGTCTCAATTGGCGCTGATAGGGTTTGGTGCCCAGGCTCATCATGGGATGCGCCAGGCGGGTCTTCAGGCAATACATCGCCTGGTCCGCCCGATGCAGCAACGCTTCGGCGGTTTCTCCGTCGTGCGGATACATCGACTCGCCGATCGCGGCGGTCAAATGCTGTTCATTGCCTTGAATCCAGTAGGGAAGCGCCACGCGCTCGCGGATGGTATCCGCCACCCGGGTCACCGCCGCCGTATCCGGCACGCTCGGCAGCACTACCACGAATTCATCGCCGCCGTAGCGGCACACGAGATCGCCGGTACGCACTCTGGCGGCGATGCGCGTCGCCACCGTCGTCAGAATCTTGTCGCCCGCGGCGTGGCCATACTCGTCATTGATGCCTTTGAAGCCGTTCAGGTCGATGAACAGCAACCCCACGTATTGCGACTGCAGCGCAGCCTCGCCGATGGCCGCCTCCAGGAGCTCCAGCATGCGCCGGCGGTTGTAGAGACCCGTGAGCGGATCCCGATCGGCGAGCCGCTGGGCTTGCGCCTCGCGCTCCTTGAGTGCAGCCAATTCACGCATCAAGTGCGCATTGGTGGCGCGCAGAGTTTCCAGTTCGCGGCGCGCGTCGGTTCGCTCCACGCTGCGCAAAGCCGGCACGGCCGACCGCATCGCTTCGCCGTTCAAAAGCATTTTGCTTCGACCGTATGCCACGTGGGCGTTGCGCTCAACGTCGCGATTGCCATCGTCGCCCTGATTTTCGCCGCCCGCTTTGCATGGCCGAGCCCGTAGGGGAAAACCTGTCGTCGGCCGTTTGACAATAATTATTCCTGCCGGCTGACGAACAGCAGGGCGGCGTCCATGCGAGGGCTCTCGCCACCCGAATCTTCCCGGACAGTTGGCGCGCACCCTCTCCAAGGGCTGATGCGCGCACCTTCAGCGGATGTTCAAAACGCCGACGGTTCCGTACTGGGAGGCGTCGTCGACGTCTCCGAGACTGGCATCGCAGGCGGTGTTGCCATCGGCGCCAGAGTCAGCGGCGCAGGGGCTTTCGGCCGGGCCGTGGTTGGCTTGCGCGCGCTCCGCCTGGGCGCAGCTTTCTTGGCGACGGGTTTGGCTTTGGCCTTCTTGGGCGCAGCCTTGACGGCCTTCTTCGCAGCTTTCACCGCTCTGCCGACTCTCTTGGCCTTGGCCTTCACCGGCCGGGCTTTCTTCTTCGCGGCGCTCTTCTTGACGGCACGCTTTGCCTTCGCCTTTGCCACTGGACGCTTCTTGGACTCGCGCTTCTTTGCCATAGTCACTCTTCCTCCTGGAGTTCGTTCGAACTGTGAGAGTAGCCCCGAAAAAGTCTGCTGTCATCTGCGCGTGAAGCTGGAGTCAGCAACACGGATTGCGTAGGCTGCCCGAGTGTTGCCGACCGAACCCATTCGCCCACTGAAAGATGTCTGGTTGAGACCCCGGCGTGTGTTTCGTGAATTGGCGGCACGGCCCGTCGGGCCCACAGACTACTTGCTGGCGGCGGCTCAAGGCATGGGTAACTTTCTCGCACTGTTCCGGCATCAAGGAGCCGGAGCGCACATGAGCGTGGAAGAAATTCTCGCGAAATCCTTTGTCTACGGCGCCGTCGCGGGCATGGTCAGCGTGTATCTGATGGCGATCATCTACGGGCGTCTGGGCGTTCGCGCCGGCGGCAAGTCGACGACCGAGCAAGTGATTCATATTCTCGCTTACGGCGGCGTACCCATGGCGGCCTCGGTCGCGATCTGGGTGCTGACTGCACTGCTCGCCGGGGAGCCCGCCTTCGTCGAGACCCCTCGAGCCGATCTCGAGGCATTCCTCGCGCTGCTGCTCCACGTGCAGTTCATCTCCTACGTCCTGCTGTTGATTTGGAGCGTCGTGCTGCAGGTGATGGGGCTGAGCGAAATTCAGGGCCTCGCCACGCGCAAGGCCTTCGGCGTGTGGTTCCTGGGGCAGATCATCGGGTTCCTGGCGTCCCTGTTTCTGGCCCTGATCATCGAAATGCTATTTCCCGGAATCCTGATCCACGTCATCCCGCAGAACTGACGCTCGGCGCCGGCGGTTGACCGTCGAGTTCCGCCGCCAGGCGCCCCGATATCGCGTCGGACGCCGGCATAGGCGCTTGTTTCGCCGGGACCGGCTGTCTCGCTTCGGTGCTGCGGTTCGCTTCGGTGCTGCGGTTCGCTTCGGTGCTGCAGCTCGCTTGGGCGCTGCGGCTCGCTTCGGGGATGCGGCTCGCTGAGCAGATCGCTTCGATGTCCCGGCAGGCGATGTCTTGGATTCCGACGCCTTGGCGCGGACTTTTCTGCCGGCCGCGGCTTTCTTTCGAGGGGCGGCCGACTTGCGCGCGCCAATCTGCGGTGCGGCTTGCGCCGCCTTGGCCTTTTTCCTGGCTTGTTTCGCGGCCTTCTTACTCGCCTTCGCTATTTTCCGGGCTCGCTTGAGCAGGGTCTTTGCGGCGCGTACCTGCTCTTTCGCCGCGTCGGCGCGCGCGGCGGCCGTTGCTGCCTCGGCATTCAGCCGTTGCGCCGCAGCGGCAGGGGTCGTGCGCGCATCCGATGATTGAGACGTTGCCACTGATGCGATGCCTCGCCAAACAGAGGGTCGCCGTATAGCCTAGTCCTCGCTGCCCGGGCTGTCACGTATCGATCAGGTGATCGTCACCCGTCCATAGCCCAGGGACATCAAGGCAGGGCGCGGAACAGGAATTCGCGAATATCGGCGACTTCTGCGGCGCAGACGGCGTGTCCCATCGGATAGTCATGCCACTCCACGGCATATCCCTGCGCCTCGAGGAAATTGCGCGCGTGCACCCCCAAGCCCAGGGGGAGCACGGTATCCCCTTGGCCGTGACCCATGAATATCGGAGTGGAGTCGTTGCCCGGTGCGCGTTCGGCGCTGAAGCGGCTTTCTCCGGGAAAATAACAAGACAATGCCATGACGCCCGCCAGGCGTTCCGGCAAGCGCACCGAGGTGTACAGAGACACCGCGCCCCCTTGCGAAAAACCCGCAAGGACGATGCGGTTCCTCGGAATTCCACGCTCGCCTTCGCGGGCGATCAGCCGCCGAATCTGTGCATCCGTGTCGCGAAAGCCGGTCAGGTCTTCAGTCGCCTTGCGGTCCAATCCCTTGATGTCGTACCAGGCACGCATGGACATGCCGCCGTTGAGGGTCACGGGGCGCACCGGGGCGTGGGGAAAGACGAAGCGCCACGCCCGCTCGCCTCGATGCACGATCTCGGGCACGATGGGTTCGAAATCATGCCCGTCGGCGCCCAGACCATGCAGCCAGATCACGCTGGCGTTCGGCATAACCGCGGTTTCTACTTCGATGGTTTCCAGCATGGCCGTATCTTATAGCGTCGGCGCGCCAACCTTGCCAAAAATGCTTTGCAGCGGCGACAGCGGCCCCATCGCCTCGAGTTGCCGCGCATCACCCACCAGCACGATCTTGCCGCGCACCTTGTCAGCGGCGGCGAGCATCCGCTCCAGCTGCTTGAGCCCGATCATCTCTGCCTCGTCGGCCACGAGTACATGACGCGGGGTCAATGGGTCCCGCCCTTCCTGCCACGCAAGCTCGAGCGAGGCCAGGGTCTGCGACGGGATGCCCGAGGACGCCTGCAAGCTCTCGGCGGCGATTCTCGAGAGCGCAACGCCGATGACCCTCAATCCTCCCGCCTCCCAAGCCTCGCGCAGGGCGGTGAGAAGAGCGTTCTTTCCACTGCCTGCCGTCGCGGCGACCGCCTTGATGTCGCCCTCGTTCACCGCGTATTCAAATGCGCTTCGTTGCTCCTCGGTCAACACAGGCGGCGAAGACCCGGTGGTTCCCGTCTGTGGCTCCACTCGCGGCGCGGGCGGAACGCCACGGCCGCGCCGCAACGCCATCGCCGCCACGCGCCTCATCAGCGACTTCTCTGCCTCGATCAGGTCCCGGCTGGTGAAGCGGACCGGATCTGCGCCGTCGGGGGTCAGCGCCACCAGGTCGCCGCACGCCATGACGGCGGCGAGCACCGCATCGAACTGCTCCGGATCGCCGGTACGCGGCTTGAGAAATTGGACGAGTTCCCGATGCGTGAAGATCGGCCGCTGATGGCACAGCGCGCGAAGCGCCACGGTGGGGTCCTCCAGGATCATTTCGCCGTTCTCTTGCGCAATCCGCTGCCGCTCGGCGACGCGCTCCTTCAAATGGCCGGGCAATGCTTGCTCGCCCCCGCTCCAGCGCTCGATCCCCTTGCGGCCCGGTGTGAGTTCGCTCTGCTGCGCCTCCAGCGTCCGGTGATCGATTCGCACGGCGTGACCGGCCCGCGCCAAATGCTGATTGGCACGTTCGGCCCAGGCCGCCCGCCACTCCATGAGATTGGACTTCCGGTTCCAGTGCCGCATCTTGGGCCCGAACCCCGATGGCGTCGCTCGGCGCAGGGTGAGCAGGATCTGGGCATAAGGATTGTCGGCATGATTCCGGCGAATGCAGAAATCCGCGATCATGCCCTTCGAGACGAATTCCTGTGCGATGAAATCGCGCAGGAGCGCCACGCTCTCGGCGTGGGAAAGCTCGACGGGCACACCGATATCGATGGCGCGGGCGAGTTGCGAATCCTTGCGGCGCTCGCCGGCCTCAACTCGATTCCACAGCGCTTCCCGGTCGTGCACCCAGGCCGGCGCGTCTACGGGCGACATGATTTCCGAATGCGCGGCTTTGCGGCCGCGCGTGTAATTGCGGGTGACCCCATACACCTCATCCCGCAGGGCGGATCCGGAGCGATACGCGGCGGCGGCGGCGATGCTCTGCCCCCGCCCCCGCGAGATGATTTTTGCGGTCAAATGGTAGATGGCCAAGTTGTTCCTAGACGTATAAGTGTATAAGGATTATCCACCGACCAGACTCTACGCGCGGCAGTATGTCAAAATCAATGCCGAACACATGCGGATGCGTCGAGGGCGCCCTCGCTTGCACCCGATGACTTCGCGGCACACCTGCGACCAAAGGACAACTCCATGCCCAAACTCGATGACCAGATTTCGACACTGCAAGAGAAACTCACCCAGCTGAAGCTCCGTCAGCAGCGCCTCGATGCGCGCAAGCGCGCCATCGAGGCGCTGCGCGAGCGCAAGGCCATGACCCGCCGCAAGATACTGGTCGGCGGAATCGTGCTCGCCAAAGTGGAGCAGGGAGAGATCGACGGCGGGCAGTTTCGCGGTTGGCTGGACCAGGCCCTGAGCCGCACCGACGACCGGGCCTTGTTCGGCCTGCCCCTGCGCAATCCTCCGCCCCTGCTCGATCCCGCTTGAACTTGGCGCTTGAATTGGCTTGTTGAATTTGGCGTTGACAATGCGTGCATTTTTATGCAGCATGCGCGCAACTTTATGCACCCGGTCAGATTCGATGCTCCGTTCCGATATCGACGACGACAACACCAGCGCTCCGGCGCGCCGCTCGACGCTGGCGAAGATCATTCGTGAGCAGGCCGTGGGGCGCCAAACCGAACTCGTGGCCATGCTGCGCATGCACGGGCATGTTGCGACCCAATCGAGCGTCAGCCGGGATCTGCGCGAACTGGGGGTGGCCAAGATGGGCGATCGATATGTGCTGCCCGACAGCCCCGCTGCCCCCAAGAACGATTTCTCGACCCTCAAGCAGTTCGTCAACGCTCGTTTGACCGCCGGCACGAATCTGACGGTGCTGAAAACGACCGTGGGTGCGGCGCAGAGCGTGGCCGTCGCCATCGACACGGCTCGGTGGCCTGAGGTCATCGGCACCCTATCCGGCGACGACACCATATTCATCGCCACGGCCGGCCCGCGCGAGCAGCGCAAACTGGCCGACCGCCTTCTCGCCCTCTTCGGACGCTAAACCCCATGACATCGACTTCAAGGCAGGGCGCCGAGCCCATACTTTTGGCTTTTTCCGGCGGCCTCGACACGTCTTTCTGCGTCCCCTGGCTCAAGGACACCTATCGGCGGCCGGTGATCACGGTGACCGTCGACACCGGCGGCATCGACACCGCCGCGGCAGAGTCCCTGGCCCGGCGTTCGGCGCAGCTCGGCGCCATCGAGCATCATCTGATCGATGCGCGGGCCGGCTATTTCGAGCAGGTGCTCAGATATTTGCTCATGGGCAATGTGCGCCGCGGCGGGATGTACCCGCTGTGCGTGGGCGCCGAGCGCGTGCTGCAGGCGCAGACGATCGCGCAAATGGCGCTCTCGCTGAAGACCACCATGGTCGCGCATGGCTGCACGGCCGCCGGCAACGATCAGGTGCGCTTCGAGGTGGCGTTGCGTACCTTGGCTCCGGACCTCGAGATCATCGCGCCGGTGCGCGACCGTGCGTTCAAGCGGCCGGAGCAGCTCAAGTACCTCGAAGATCATCGCCTGCCGATTCCCCCGTTCGGCGCGGCGTACTCGGTGAACCGCGGACTCTGGGGCGTCACCATCGGCGGCAAGGAGACACTGACGTCCGAGGGCAGCATTCCGGAGGAGGCGTGGGTGCTCTCCAAGGATGCTTTTTCGGCGCCTCGCCTGCCTGAGCGCCATTC
>WNFQ01000983.1_pt1 | contig 22003 bp, 19 predicted proteins | sample 5400171 | NCBI WGS metagenome assembly WNFQ01 (sample SAMN13153356, study PRJNA577476) | soil metagenome | isolation source: 20 cm soil under Madrone tree | place: USA:California | collected 2016-06-14 | reverse complement strand
CACGATCGCTGTTGTTTGTCGATTTCGAATTGGAGACCGAGAGGCCGTCGCCACGTCGATCGGCCTGACAACGAAGCCCTCTGATATCTCGACCCAGAGCGGAAGGTTAGCTTCGAATTGCATACTGCGGATTTCGCGCTCGAGATGCTCAGCCATTCCAAGATAGTACCGAGAATTGTTCGAGAACAGTCTAGAGATCTGCCGCTTTGTTTGGACAATTTCACATTACAGGCGATCGGGATCTGCTGGAGTCCTAGCCCGTGGAACCGCACGCATGAATCCCCACCAACTACGACGATCGCTTGAATCGATGGTGACGGGCTACGCTCGCTCGTTGACTGAACGCGCGATACGATTAATTCGGTTCGGTGGATTTTTACCGCCCTCCCCGTTCTCGGTGTGACGCAGTTCGTTCGGTGGCCTCCGCGAAATTATCAGGAAGCGACGGATAATGCTGCCGTTGGTGATTTTGCTTTGGTGGTTCTGCGCATTTGAGTTCTTCAACATCGCGACACCTGTTGGGCCGCTGAGTCGAGAGAAGCATCAAAGGTCACTCATCTCATCAAGAAGCAGCATCTAGGCCGTGCCAATTGTTGCCCTATTTGCGACGGCCCGCGGCTCTCAGTATGGTCGTCTCGGACACATTGGGCCCGCCACGTTTTTTCACATGCTTGATAACCCGGTCTACGAGCTGCTTGTTAAGCAACTCGTGTTGCGGCGGTATTCTTTCTGGAAACAGCTCATTTAACGCATCTTGCGCGGCCTTTAGTGTGGGAGCTTCTCGTTTCTTCGTTTTCGGTCCCCCGTCGGGTCTGGAACGGACCGAGGATTGCTTTGGACGGTCTAGCAATTTCGTTTCGACGTCGGGCCTGCAGACTTCAAGAGTCTTTAAGAACCAATAGCCAGGCCGATGGCGGTCGTCGGAGCGCACCAGCCACGACTTAATCGGTCGTGACTCGGTCCAATCGAAATTGTCCGCGCTCAATGCTTTTGGAATTCCAAGCTTATCCCCCATTATGGTAATAGATGACGTCTGAATGCCACTCGAATGTCTGTCTAGCCGAGCGCGAATTTGGATGGCGCCGTCGGAAATGGCATAGCTCAACTCGGCCTGGGCTTTTTCAGGCGAAGCACCATTAGATTTTGTGATCAGCTCAATCGCGGTCGGCAGATCAATCCAGTCTGGCTGATAAGACATCACACCTAAGCCTTGCTGGCCGCGCTAAGATGTCGCGGCTGTCCTTCGCCCTATGTGTGGTCAAAGCGCTCGCATGAAAAGGGGGCCGGCGAGGTTAACCTTTGGGAGCCGGTATTTGGGAGATTCGCGTAATGGACCGTTATGGAATGTCGTCATCGCGCCGTTCGATGTTGGGCTTTCACGTCGCACGAAGCCTAACTTGGATTGTTGTTCCGGTTGCTCTCGGGAATCCTGCGCAAGTTTGGCTTGGCAACCGAACACGTGGAATTCAAGTCTCTCAAGGTAAGGAGGAAGACCCATCGTCTCCTTGAATTGGACCGGCTTAAGGGCGCACTGCGGCACTGCGATAACTTGCGAGGCCGTCGCGAGCCTTTGGTCTGGTCTCACCTATCGTCGCCACCGAATTCCTCACGATCAGTTCGGGCGCCAATAGTACGCGCCTGTTCAGGATCGGAGTGCCGTTGATCATGTCGACCAGGATGGCGGCGGCCTGCTTGCCCAGACCGGCGGTGGGGGTGCGGATCGTGGTGAGCGCCGGCGTTATTGCGTCCATGAAGGGCATGTCATTCATGCCAACGATCGAAATATCGTTAGGGCAGCGGATCTTTCGCGCCTGCAGATGCCGCAATGCGCCGACAGCGAGCATGTCGTTCGCCGCCGCGATCGCCGTGATCTCGGGATTGTCCCGCAGGAGCGCACGGCAGGCGATCTCGCCGTCCTCCACCGTGAATTCCGCGCCGTACGCGATCGCAGGCACGACGCCGATCTGCGCCAGTGCCCGGCAGGCGCGGCGGAAACCGCGATACCGATAGTAGCCAGTCGAGACGTTCTGCGGCCCGGCTATGTGGGCGATCCGGCGGTGGCCGTGCTCGGCCAGATGACGCACGGCGAGCTCCATCGCCTTTGCATCATCCACGCGCACGCTCGGCACGAATTCGCACTCGGGATCGCGAAACACGGCCACGGTGGGAATATTCGCCTCGACGCAGGTGCCAATGATGGGGTCGTTCCGCGCAAACGTAGCCACGATCAGACCATCGACGCCCTGGCCGATGAAGCGCTCGATCAGCGCGGCCTGGCGCTCGGGATAATTGTCGGTGTTGCCGACCAGTGTGACATAGCCGATCTCGGCAAAACGATCTTCGATCGCGCGGACGATCGGCGGATGCACCGGATCGCCTAAATTGGACACGATGACGCCGATAGTGCGCGAGCGCTGCGTGCGCAGTCCGGATGCCAGCGCATTGGCTCGATAGCCGAGCTCACGGACGCAAGCTTCAACGCGCTCGATCATGTCCGGTGATATGAGGTGTCGCTTCTCCGGGTTGAGCGCGCGCGAGACCGTCGACCAATGCACGCCCGCGCGCTTCGCCACATCGACGATAGTAACCCGTGAGCCGCGGTCGATCGTTGTTGTCTTCGAGTTCCTCTTGCGCGGCATTCACGATCCACTTGAATCTTGCGCGTTCAGCATACCGGAACTTCGGGTGCAATGGCACGAGATATCCGAATGACCAGTTGAAAAGCTTAGCTTATTCTTTTGCGGCAGGCAAACGTGTGCATCCCAGTTGACAAACGTGTGCATAAGCCTTAATGATCCGCCCCGAGGAAACGCAAGGCTGCCGCTTCCGCCGGACTTTTTCGGCCGAAAGCGGAGTGAAGCGGTGAGCCTGCACGCCGCGCGTGCTTGCCGCTGCACAATGAGGGAGCTGCGATGGACGCCTTCGTGTACCAATCGTCGCCAGTCCGCGTCGTATTCGGCGCCGGGACCATCGCGCAGTTGCCGGTCGAACTCGATCGGCTGTCGATCTCGCGCGCGCTTGTGTTGACGACGCCTCCGCAGGAGAAGCTGGGGCGAGAGATATTGGCGCTGCTGGGCAGGCGCGGCGCGGGGCTATTTGCCGGCGCAACGATGCATACCCCAGTCGAGGTCACCGAGCGCGCAATGGAGCAGGTGAGGGCCCTCGGCGCGGACGGCGTTGTTGTCGTCGGCGGCGGGTCGACCACGGGGCTCGGCAAGGCGATCGCGCTCCGCACCGATCTGCCGCAGGTGGTGGTGCCGACGACCTATGCGGGGTCGGAGATGACGCCGATCCTTGGCGAGACGCGCGAGGGTCTGAAGACCACCCAATCGAGCCCGAAAATCCTGCCGGAAGTGGTTGTCTACGACGTCGATCTCACCATGTCTTTGCCGCCGGGGCTGACAGCAACTTCCGGCATGAATGCGATCGCCCATGCGGTGGAAGCGCTCTACTCCCGCGACAGAAATCCGATCATTTCGCTGATGGCCGAAGAGGGCATTCGCGTGCTCGCGCGCGGTTTGCCCGCGATCGTTGCCGGGCCCGATGACCGCGAGGCGCGCTCGGATGCGCTCTATGGCGCCTGGCTATGCGGCACATGCCTCGGGGCTGTCGGGATGGCGCTGCATCACAAGCTCTGTCATACGCTCGGCGGCACCTTTGATTTGCCTCATGCGGAAACCCACACGATCGTGCTTCCGCATGCGATGGCCTATAACGCGCCCGCGGTGCCGGAAGCGGCGGCGAGGGTTGCGCAGGCACTGGGTGCGGCGGATGCCGCGAGCGGGCTCTACGAGCTTGCGCGCGCTCTCGGCGTGAAGCTCGCGCTCAAGGACATCGGCATGCCGCGCGAAGGCATCGACAAGGCGGCTGATTTGGCGGTCACCAATCCCTATTGGAATCCGCGCCCGCTCGAACGTGGCGCGATCCGCGATCTGATGGCGCGCGCCTGGGCGGGTGAGCCGCCGCAGATCGTGCCGCCGAGCGCTTGAGGAGTCTTCGTAATGGCGCGTACCTTGATCCAGTCGGCAACGATCCTGACGATGGACGATCGCCTCGGCGATCTCGCCGATGCCGATCTCCTGGTCGAGGGCAATCGCATCGCGGCGATCGGTCGCGATATCGCTGCAAGCGATGCCCAGACTATTGACGGCCGTGGCCGCATTGTGATCCCAGGGCTGATCAACGCCCACATGCACACCTGGCAGACGGCGCTGCGTGGCTTCGCCGCGAACTGGACGCTTCCCGAATATTTCCGGCGCATGCATGCGGGCCTCGCAACCCTGTTTCGGCCGGACGATATTTATATTGCGACCCTGATGGGCGCGCTTAACCAGATTAACGTCGGCACCACCACGCTGGTCGACTGGTGTCACAACAATCCGACGCGCGCGCATACCGATGCCGCCTTGCGGGCGCTGTTCGACAGCGGCATTCGCGCGGCGTTCTTCCATGGCTCGCCGAAGCCCGATCCGAAGCCGGGGCAGCCGCATTTTTCGGAAGTGCCGCATCCGCGACGCGAGGTCGAGCGGCTGCTCACGGGCCCGCTTGCCGACCGCGACGGACTCGTGACGCTCGGCCTCGCAATTCTCGGACCACACTATTCGACGCTCGAGGTGGCACTGCATGATTTTCGCCTCGCCCGCGAGCTCGGCCTGATTGCCTCGATGCACCAGGGCGGCGGATCGGCGAAGACGCCGGGGGGTTGGGAAAAGCTGATCGAGGCGGGCCTCGTCGGCCGCGGCGTCAACGTGGTGCATGGCAATGATCTTTCTGACGAGCTGCTACGGCGTCTTGTCGATCTCGGCGTATCGTTTTCGGTGGCTCCGGAAAACGAAATGATCCAGGGCCATGGTTTCCCGATTACGGGCCGTCTCATGAAGCTCGGGGCGCGCCCGTCGATCGGGATCGATCTCGAGTCGGTGCTTGCAGGCGATCTGTTCGGTGTAGCTCGCGTTGCACTCTCGACGCAGCGCGCGTTTGACAATGCGGAGGCGCGGCGCACGACCGGCGGCATCCCGGAAACCACGACCATCCCGGCGCGCGAGGCGTTGCGCTGGATCACCGTCGAGGGCGCCCGCATGCTGGGGCGGGAGGATCGCATCGGTTCGCTTGCACCTAACAAGCTGGCCGATCTCGTTGTCATCGATGCGGACGCGCTCAACCTCGCTCCCGTGCACGACCCGGTTGCGACGGTGGTGATGCAAACGAGCCTGGCCAATATCGAGGCGGTGATGATTGGCGGCGTCTGGAAGAAGCGCGGGGGGCGGCTTCTCTTCAACGGCGTCGAAGAGCGCAAGCGCGAGCTCTCGCAATCGGGCGAGCGGCTGGTGCATGAGATCGAAGGGCAGGGAAGGGCAGCTTGAGCATGGCAGCGCAGACGGAGAGCATCGCGTGGATCGGCGTCGGCAAGATGGGCTTGCCGATCGCGGGCCGCATCGCCGGAGCCGGCTACCAGGTGACCACGTTCGACGCAAGCGCCGAGCGGCTCGCCGCCGCGCGTCAGCATGGCCTGACAGTCACTGCATCAGCGGCCGAAGCCGTGGCGGGACGATCGGTGGTCTTCACCTCAGTGCCAGATGATACTGCACTGCGCGCGGCGGTGCTGACACCACACGGCCTGCTCAGCGCCATGGCGCCGCACTCGATCCTGATCGAGACCTCTACCGTCAGCGCTGAGATTTCGGCGGAGCTCGCAGAGGCGGCGCAGCGGCATGGCATCGATTACTTGCGCGTGCCGGTGTCCGGCAACGCCAGCATCGCCCATACCGGTGCGTTGACCTGCTTCGTGTCAGGGTCAAGGACGGCGTTCGAGCGGGTGAAGCCGTTGCTCGCGACGTTTACGCGAGCGCAGACCTATCTTGGCGAGGCGGAGCAGGCCCGCTTCGCCAAACTTGCGGTGAACCTGATGATCGCGGTCTCGGCCGTCATGATGGCGGAAAGTTTAGCGCTGGCGCGCAAAGGCGGCATTGACTGGCGCGATATCCTTCAGGTGCTCGATGACAGCGCGGTAGCGTCACCGATGGTGAAATATAAGACTCCTCCGCTTGCGACCCGCAACTTCGAGTCGACGTTCTCTTGCCGCCAGATGGCTAAGGACCTCGATCTTATCTTGGGCGCCGGCCATGCGGTTGGCGTGCCGCTTCAGCTCGCAGCTCAGGTGCGCGAGACCTACGGCTCAGTGATCGCGCAGGGCGAGGGCGAGACTGACTTCATCGCGACGGTACGCCACTTGGAACGCTTGTCTGGTCTCGGCGAGCCCGAACTTTGATTGCCGGAGGTGCTGATGCGCAATTTCGATGAAAACAACATCACCGCGGCCGTGTTCGAGCGCATCAAGAATGCTCCGGACCCCCGCGTAAAGGAGATCAGCGAGGCGCTGGTCCGGCATCTGCATGCGTTCGTTCGCGAAGTGCGGCCGACACAAAAGGAATGGGAGTGGGGAATCGATTTTCTCACCCGCACCGGGCACATGTGCGACGACAAGCGCCAGGAATTTATCTTATTGTCGGATACGCTCGGCGTGTCGATGCTGGTCGATGCCATCAACCATCCGGTGCCGGAAGGCGCGACCGAGACCACCGTGCTCGGACCTTTCTACGTGGAGGCCGCACCGGAGAAGTCGATCGGCGAGGATATTTCCGGCGGCATGCAGGGCGATCCGCTGCTCGTCACTGGCACGGTCTCCTCACCCGAGGGCAAACCGATCGGGGGTGCCACCATCGATGTCTGGCATTCCGACAATGACGGCTACTACGACGTGCAGCAGCTCGACGAGATCGGACATCTTGCCATGCGTGCCCGCTTTCACAGCGACGAGGAAGGGCGCTTCCGCTTCTGGTCGATCAAGCCGGCGGCCTACCCGATCCCGCATGATGGCCCTGTCGGACAGATGTTGGAAGCGCAGGGGCGGCATCCCTGGCGTCCGGCGCATGTGCATTTCATGATCTCGGCGCCCGGCTACGAGCAGCTCGTGACCCATGTGTTCGAGGCCGGTGACCAGTATCTCGATTCGGACGTGGTGTTCGGCGTCAAGGACAGCCTGATCCGAGAATATGTGCGGCATCCGCCGGGACGTGCGCCGGACGGGCGCGTGCTGGGGATACCGTACTATCACTTGAACTACGACTTCGGTTTGAAACCGGCCGCGAAAAAGCAAGCCGGTTGACGGAGGGAGCACGGCAGCCGACCGGCAGAAGTCGGTACCGCGCCAACGAGATTTCGGGGAGGAATTTGATGAGACCGCCGGTCAATGCAACGACACTCGTCGACCGCCTTGCGGGCGTGATCGGATCGCGTGCCACGCTTGCACGCGGCGTGCTCGAGCAGCACGGGCGGAGCGAAGCCTACCACGAGTGCCTGCCGCCGGACGTGGTCGTCTTTCCCGAGACCACGCAGGAGGTGGTCGAGATTGTCAAGCTCTGTGCGAGTTTAAGCATGCCCATTGTTCCGTTCGGTGCCGGCACGTCGCTCGAAGGCCACACGGCCGCGGTGGCTGGCGGGGTATCGATCGATTTCTCGCGAATGAACAAGCTGCTCGGGGTGCATGCGAGTGACATGGACGTCGTGGTCCAGCCAGGCATCACGCGCAAGCAGCTCAACGCGCAACTGCGCGACACAGGCCTGTTTTTTCCCATCGATCCCGGCGCCGACGCCTCGATCGGCGGCATGGCATCGACTCGCGCTTCGGGGACCATGGCGGTGCGCTACGGCACCATGAAGGACAACATCATGGCGCTCGAGGTGGTGCTCGCGGATGGGCGCGTGATCCGAACCGGCAAGCGCGCGCGCAAGTCCGCAGCAGGCTATGACCTTACGCGGCTGTTCGTGGGCGCGGAGGGCACGCTCGGGATCATCACAGAGGTCACGCTGAAGCTGCACCCTTGGCCGCTGGCGATGTCTGCCGCCGTGTGCAGCTTCGATAGCCTGCATGACGCGGTGGATACCGCGATCGCGGTGATCCAGTCGGCGATTCCGGTGGCGCGGATCGAGCTCGTCGATGACGTCATGATGCGCGGCATCAACGCCTACTCGAAGCTCGGCTACCGCGAGGCACCGACGCTGTTCTTTGAATTCCATGGGTCGGACGCGGGCGTTGCCGAGCAGGCTGAGACGGTGCAGGCGATCGCCGCCGACCACGACGGCCTCGGCTTCGAATGGGCGCGCGCAGCGGAGCAGCGCAGCCGGCTTTGGCATGCCCGCGACAACACGCTCTACGCCGGAATGGGTTTGCGACCCGGCGCGCGAGCGCTGATCACCGACGTCTGCGTGCCGATCTCCCGCCTCGCTGAATGCCTGACGGAGACGCGACGAGATGCCGACGCAAGTGGCTTGGTCGCCCCGATCGTCGGCCATGTCGGTGACGGAAATTTCCACATGTTGATCCTGGTCGATCCCGCCGACGCGCAGGAGATCGCGCGAGCAAAGGCACTGCATGCGCGAATGGTTGCCCGCGCCATCGCCATGGAGGGAACCTCCAGCGGCGAGCACGGCATCGGGCTCGGCAAGATTGGCTTCCTTGCCGATGAGTTGGGCGAAGCAGTCGACGTGATGCGCGCCATCAAGGCGGCGCTTGATCCGCAGGGGCTGATGAATCCCGGAAAAATCTTCGAAGGAGCGCACGCATGAGCATGGCGCTGCCGATCGGCGAACCGCCGCCGCGCAACGAGCCTGCGCCATTGCTGGAGCTGGGGGGCATCTGCAAGGCTTTTCCAGGGGTGAAGGCGCTGGACGAGGTGTCGTTCGCCGTGTGGCCCGGCGAGGTGCACATGCTGCTCGGCGAGAATGGTGCCGGCAAATCAAGCCTGATGAAAGTGCTGTGTGGCGCCTATCACGCCGATGCGGGCGAGTTCTTCCATCGCGGCAAGCGGGTTGCGATCAACTCGAGCGCGGACGCGCAGCGCCTCGGCATTGCGGTGATCTTCCAGGAATTCTCCCTCGTTCCGTACCTCGACATCGCGCAAAACATCTTTCTTGGCCGTGAGCCGAAAGGCCCGATTCCGGGGACCATCGATCGCCGCAAGCTGCTACGCGATGCGAGGCGTGTGCTCGCGAGCATCGGCTTCGACATCGACCCGACGATCACGGTTGCGAAACTTGGCGTGGCACAGCAGCAAATGGTGGAGATCGCAAAGGCGGTCAGCCAAAACGCCCGGATTCTGGTGATGGACGAGCCGACGGCGGCGCTCTCGGACCGAGAAACCGAACTGTTGTTCGACCTGATCAGGCGGCTGAAGGCCGATGGCGTCGCTATCATCTACATCTCGCACCGGATGGCGGAAGTGTTCGCGCTCGGCGACCGCATCACCGTGCTGCGCGACGGTCGACGCATCGGCGAGGTCGATCCCGCCCGGGCCACGCCCGATGAGCTCGTGCGCATGATGGTCGGCCGCACCGTTGACATGTCCTATCCACGGCATTTCGTCGAAAAGCCCGGCAAGGTGCTGCTCGAAGTGAAGGGGTTATCGGCGGCAACCGGGATTTCCGACATCGATTTTGTGGTGCGCGAAGGCGAGATCGTTGGCCTGTGCGGCCTCGTCGGGTCGGGCCGTACCGAGGTGGTGCGCGCGATTTTCGGCGCCGATCCGGCAAGCGCCGGACGCATCGTCTTCGACGGCCGCGAAAAATCCGGTGGTCCGGATGAGGCGGCGCGGCTCGGGCTTGCCTTGATTCCTGAGAGCCGCAAGAGCGAAGGGCTCGCGCTGGCGCGTTCCGTCGGCGACAACCTAGTGGTCTCCGCGCTGCGCAAATTGTTTCCGAGCCGCCTGTTCGAGCCGCGCCGCGCGCTTCGCGTCTCAGACGATCTGATCGCGAAACTGCGGATCGCTACCCCGAGCGCGCGTCAGACCGTTGCGCTGCTCTCCGGCGGCAACCAGCAGAAGGTCGTGATCGGCAAATGGCTCGCCGCCGGCGCCCGGCTTTTCATCTTCGACGAACCGACCCGGGGCATCGACGTCGGCGCCAAGGCGGAGATCTTCGCGCTGATCGATCGCCTCGTGGCGGACGGAGCCGCCGCGCTGATGATCTCGTCCGAGCAGGCGGAGATTTGCCACATCTGCGACCGAGCGTACGTGATGCGCGAAGGCCGCATCGCCGGCGAATTGTCCCGCGCCGAACTCACCGAGGAAAACATCGTCCGACTGGGGATGCATCATGCCTGAGGCTGCTCTCTCGATTCCCGCTAATCCGCTGCAGCGCCTTCCTGGCGTCGCAATCATGTTCGTGCTGCTTGTCGCGATCTTCGGCATGTTGGCGCCCGGTTTTATGTCGGCTGTCAATATCGCCAACGTGCTGATGCAGTCGACCCTACTGCTGATGCTGTCGCTGCCGATGACGCTGATCATCATGACCGAGGGGATCGATCTCTCTATGGGCGCGGTGCTGACCCTGACCTCACTCATGGTCGCAATCGTCTCAGTCGCTTCCGGATCCATGTTGCTCGGGCTTGCAGCGGCGCTCGTGGTCGGGCTCACCTTCGGGATCGCGAACGGCTGCCTCGTCGCCGTGCTGCGGATTCCGCCATTCGTAGCGACGCTCGGGACCCTCGGCATGGCGCAGGGGCTTGCGCTGATCGTCAGCGATGGCCAGAGCGTCGTCGGCATTCCCCACAGCGTGAGCGACATCTACTCAGCGGCGTTGCTCGGCGTGCCGGTGCCGATCATGCTTGGCGTACTCGCCTATCTAGCCTTTCATGGCCTGCTCTATCACACACGCTTCGGCACCTACATTTTTGCGCTGGGCGGCAACCGCGAGGCGCTGACTTATGCCGGGCTATCGCCCACAAGGCTTCTGATCGGCGTTTACGCGCTCGGCGGCGCCATAGCGGGGGTCGCAGGCCTTCTGATGACCGCGCGCATGAACGCCGGCCACCCGACCGCCGGTCTTGGTCTCGAGTTCGATGCGATCGCCGCGGTCGCGGTCGGCGGCACCTCGTTCGAGCGGGGCAACGGTTGGCTGGGGGGCACCGTTCTCGGCGTCCTTGCGGTCGGTGTGCTGCGCAACGGTCTCAACCTTCTAGCGCTGCCGTCCTCTATTCAGGTTGCGAGCGTCGGTGTGCTCGTCATCTTTGCGTTGTTCCTCGACGGATTGCGAGGCCGGTCATGACGGACTTGACGAAACAGACGCTTGCGCCAGGGCGGGCGTTCATCTCTGACGATCTGCTGCAGGTGTTCTATCGCCTGCTCGCTGCGCTGCTGATCTGCTTTTCGCTTGCCATACTCAGCGACTCGTTTCTCACGCTCGGCAATATCCTAAACGTGCTTCGGCAGGCGAGCCTGTTGTTCTTCATCGCCTCCGGGCTGACGCTGGTGGTGCTGACGGCCGGCCTCGATCTCTCGGTTGGCGCTAATGTCGCACTCTCCGCCTGTTTGGCCGGCACGGTGATACACCAGACCGGCTCGCCCGCTCTCGGCGTGCTGGCCGCTCTGGCGACCGGCGGCGTCATCGGTCTTCTCAACGGCCTCATGGTCACGGCGCTGCGGATCCCGTCCTTCATCGCGACCTATGGCATGCTCTGGGTGCTGAACGGGCTGACCTACTGGTACATGGCCGGCGAGATCATCCACGGTTTCCCGCCGGGCTTTCGTCAGATCGGCAGCGGCTATCTGTTCGGCTTGCCCACGCCGGTCTATCTGCTGCTGGTCTTCCTCGCCATCGGCACCATCTTCGCGCAGCGGACCATTTGGGGACAGGAGATCTATGCCATCGGCGCCAATCCGGTCGCGGCCCGGCTCTCCGGCATTCCGCTAACGCGGCGCCTGCTGCTTGTCTATGCGGTCTCCGGCACCATGGCCGGACTTGCCTCCATCATCTTTCTCGCGCGGCTCAATTCGGCGGAAGCCGACATCGGCGAGAGCCTCACGCTGCCCGCGATCGCCGCGGTGCTGATCGGCGGCACGTCCCTGTTCGGCGGCGTCGGCACGGTGTTCGGCACCTTTATCGGTGCGCTGATCCTGACGCTTGTACTGAACGGCATGAACCTGTTGTCGGTCAACGCGAGCTGGCAGCCGCTGGTTACCGGCTTCATCGTAATTGTTGCGGTCTGGCTCGACATGAAGACGCGCCGGCGAGGTCAATGAATTTGCAAAACGTCCACGCAAGAAAAGGAATGGAGACATGAGCGTGAGAGTATCGATTTGTGCAAGTCTGGCCATACTGGCTTCGGGCGCGATGGCAACCAGCGCGTTCGCTGACGGCGAGACCATCGCGGTCTTCACCAAGAACCAGACCAATCCGTATTTCCAGACGGTGCGGGTCGGCGCCGATGCGGCGGCAAAAGCGCTTAACGCCAAGACGCTGCAGTATATTCCGACCAAGCCGGACAGCATTCCGGAGCAACTCAGCCAGATCGAGGACGTGGTGGTGAAGAAGCCCGATGCCATCGTCTTCATTCCGGTCGACTACAAGGCGATGGTGCCCGGCGTCGAGAAGATCAACGCCGCCAATATTCCCGTCGTCAACATCACCGACCGCTCCGCCGGCGGCAAGTTCGTGTCCTTCGTTGGCGCCGACGATTACAGCCTCGGTCTCGAGACCGCCCGCTATCTTTTGAAGACGCTTGGCGGCAAGGGCAATATCGTCATCATCGAGGGGGTCAAGGGCTCGCTGACCAGCGTCGACCGTGTGCGCGGCTTTAACGATGCGCTGAAGGAGAATCCGGGCGCCAAGCTACTTGCGTCCCAGCCAGGCAACTACCAGCGGCTGCAGGCTCTGCAGGTGATGGAGAACCTGATCCAGTCGTACCCGCAGATCGATGGCGTGCTCGCCGCGAATGATGCGATGGCCGTTGGCGCCATCGAGGCGTTGGAAGGCGCGAACCGCAAGGCGCAGGTGATCGGCATCAATGGAACCAAGGAAGCGGTCGACGCGATCAAGAGCGGCAAGCTGCTCGCGAGCGGTGACTACAACGGCTTCCTGCAGGGCTGTGTCGGTACCATCATCGCGATCCGCTCACTGCGCAAGGAGCCGGTGATACCGGAGATCGTGCTGAAGCCAACGGTGATCACCAAGGCCAATTATCAGCCTTACGAAACGCCCGTAGAATCCCGCGCGTGCCCGAGTTGGGACGAGGCGGCGAAGCTGGGTGGGAAGTGAGTGGCATCAACAAACGCGGCGAATGTTCCTCAGGGTGAGGATGCACGGCCGGGCTTGTCACCGCGGGTCGGATGTTTCCGACCTGCGGAATGAACAAAGGGACGTAACTCGGCGAAGCCGAGTTGCTATGCCATACACGTCTTTCTCACGGAAAGGCTGCGAAGACTTCATGACGAGACCAAGCCAGACGCTCAGGATAGGGACATAAGGGAGAGAACTCCGGAGACCACCATGCTGTTTGCCATCCACGCCATCGACCGCGCCGGGGCGCTGCCGACGCGGCTCGCGTACTACGAGGCGCACAAGGCGTTTCTTTCCGATACCAAGCGCTTCGGCGTGACCATCGTGATGTCCGGCCCGCTTGTCGCCGACGACTGCCAGTCCATGATCGGCAGCCTGTTTCTGGTCGAGGCGCCGAGCCGTGCCGCGATCGAAGCCTTCCACTATGCAGACCCGTTCTTTGCCGCAGGCATCTGGGAAAAGGTAACGATCACAGGCTTTCTGCGCCGGCAGGGCTGAGAGGAGATGCTCAACGATGTTAGCTATCGAGATGGATGCAGAAGTGGTAGATTTAGGCCTCGCAGTTCATCCGCATCCAGCCCTGTCCAACAGCGTTCGCTGCCGATCGCGTCGAAGATCATTGGTTGAACTCCACGATGGTGCGCGATGACATTTGCACGCGCGTGAAAACTTTTGCGGTGAAGATCCTATGAGCTCCCCGAAAATCTCGCTCAATCCGGCGCTCGCTTTCAATCACGTGGGCATCACTGTTCCTGATATTTTCGCAGCCATCGACTGGTATGCCGAAGTATTTGGAGCGGCGCACATTATGGGACCCCGTCTTCTGAAGGCGGATGCGCAGGCGACTAGTGAAACGCCGAGTATTTTTGGGCCGCGATTCCGGAGCGCCTACCAGGCCCATTTGCTATTGGGCAACGGTGTGGGGCTTGAATTATTTCAATTCGTAGAGCCTCCCGTCGAGACTCCGACTCCGAACATGCCGTACTGGAACCGAGGTCCCTTCCACATTGCCGTCACGCATCCTGACGTGGATGGGCTGGCCGCCCTGATCGTTGAGAAAGGAGGCCGCAGGAGGGGAGAACCCGTTAATTTCGTTCCAGGCAAAGCATGGCGCCTCTGCTATTGCGAAGATCCTTGGGGAGTAGTGATTGAAATTATCTCCCACAGTTATGCCGAAATGTTTGCAAATTGGCCCCAGCCCGGAATGACTGAAAAGCCGGTGATGATAGAGCGTCCGTAAATTGGCTTGTCGACGACATCCGGAAGCCCGAGATATCAACCTGACATCTTTCAGTTTTGGTGCATTAACCGGACAGTCGTGTCCCTGTGCGGGAACGAAGAGCCTGAATGCAGCGCGTCAACGAAGCCTCGCCGCCAGAAACGCCGTGAGCGCTGCATCGAACTCGTCCGGCTTTTCGGCATGCGGGACGTGGCCGACGTCGGCAATTTCGATCAGTTTGCCGTCTGGAAGGTCCTTGAGCGCTTCGCGGCCGAGCACCGGCCAATTGCCGAGCGGCTTGATCGCTTCGGGTGAGGCATAGCGGCGAAAGAACACGCTGTGATCGCTCTGTCCGATCACGAGCAGAACCGGCATCTTCAGTAGTCGATATTCGTGGCGGATAGGTTCGTTGAAGATCATATCGTAGGTGAGCGCCGTCGCGCGCGCCCAACGCGGATACTCCGGACTTTGCAGCACACGGGAAAATATCTCGGTATAGTGCTGTGCTACCGGCGGCCAGCCGACGAAGAACGCCGCCATGAATGTGCGAAAGCTCTGCGGTGTCTGTGTCATCTCGGTCTTGATTAGCGTTTCGACCGACTGCGGCGCGATGGCGCTTCGATAGTCTTCGAGGCCGATCGGGTTCTCCAGCGCCAGCACCTCGGTCGTCTCAGGATAATCGCGGGCGAAATAGACAGCGAGCATGCCTCCGAAGGAATGGCCGACGATCGCCGCACGGTTCACGTCGAGGCTGTCGAGCAGCGCCTTGGTATTGCGCGCCAGAAGATCGAAATGATAGCGGATGTCGGGCTTCGATGACTTGCCGAAGCCGATCTGGTCTGGCGCTATCACGCGATAGCCCTGGCCCGTCAGCGTCGCAATGGTGTGGGCCCAGTAGTCGCCGGAAAAGCTCTTGCCGTGCAGCAATACCACGGTCTTGCCGTTCGGCGTTGCGGCCGGTGCCACATCCATGTAGGCCATGCGCAGCGGTTGGCCCTCGATCGTGAGATCGAGATAGTGCACCGGGTAGGGATACTCGATGCCTTCGAGGCCGATGCCAAGCGGCGGCAAGACGGCCCGTTGAGAAATCGCGGGTGGCGCGACCTGCGTTTGCGCCCTCGCGCCACCGTTTGACGCGAGAGCGAAAAGAAGGGCAGCGATGGTTATCGGGAGTCGACGGGTCATGTTGAATTGCATCTGTTGGCGCGTTGCATGAAATGCCGGGTGCGTGAAGCGAAGCCCGTCGATGGGCTACGCCGCCTTCGCGAGCGGCGCGGCGAGGATCGTGTTGATTTCGACGCGGGCCTTGTCGAGCTTGTCGTTTTCGAACATCAGTCGGCCGGCATCGATGAAGGTGACGTCCTTGATGCCGATGAAGCCAAGGATGTGCCGGATATAGGGGGTAGCGAAATCATAGCCGCTGCCGAGCGGAACGCCGCCGGTCGTAACAATGACGACGGTCTTGCGATCCTTCAGCAGGCCCTCGGATCCGGTCTGCGACATCCGGAAGGTGCGGCGCGCCCGTACCACCTGGTCGAACCATGCCTTCAGGCTCGCAGGAATCGAGAAATTCCACAGCGGTGCCTCGATGACGAGGAGATCGGTCGCCTCGAGTTCGGCGATCAGTTGCTCGGAGCCGGATAGGGCGCGGACTTGGTTCGCGTCGCGCTTATCGGCGTCGGTGAAGCTGGCGCCGATCCAGGCAAGATCGGGCAGGGCGACGCCGGTCGATACGTCGCGGAAGATCGTAGTGGCCGCGGGATCGATCCGCTTGACCTTCGCGATGAGATGATCGCCGAGCTGGCGGCTTTCCGAATGGTCTCCGCGAGGACTGGTCTGGACTCTCAGGATCTTCATGACACGCTCAATGTGTTGTCGGTCGTTGATTGGGTTCAAAAAGCGGTAGATATTGCGGGGTTACGAAGGGCCGCGAGCCGTTCACGTCCGTGAGGCGAGGTGAAATCGATCGCCGGGCCGACGGGCACAATCCCGCTCGGATTGATCGAGCGGTGACTCTCGTAGTAATGCCGCTTGATGTGTTCGAAGTTCACCGTCCCGGCGATGCCGGGCCATTGGTAGACATCCCGCGCATAAGCGGACAGATTTGGATAATCGACCAGCCGGCGGATGTTGCACTTGAAGTGCCCGAAATAAACCACGTCGAAGCGGATCAGCGTGGTGAACAGCCGGATATCGGCTTCCGTCAGGCTGTCGCCGAACAGAAAGCGCCGATCGGCAAGCCGCTCCTCGAGCCAGTCGAGGGTCTCGAACAGCGGGACGACCGCTTCCTCATAGGCGGCTTGCGTGGTGGCGAAGCCCGCCTTGTAGACCCCGTTATTGAGCGTGTCGTAGATGCGGGCGTTGACCGCGTCGATGTCGCCGCGCAAAGCCTGCGGGTAATAGTCGCCGGGCCTTGCGCCGATCGCGTTGAACGCCGAATTCAGTATCCGGATGATCTCGGAGGATTCGTTGTTGACGATGGTGCGCCTTTGCTTGTCCCAGAGCACCGGAACGGTGACGCGACCGCTGTAGCGTGGATCGGCGGCAGTGTAGATCTGATGCATGAACTCGGCGTGGTCGACCGTATCCGGAATGACGCCGGCGCCGTCGGTGAAGCTCCAGCCGCGTTCAAGCATCAGCCAGTGCGCGACCGATACCGAGATCATGTCCTGGAGGCCTTTCAACGCGCGCATGATCAGCGTGCGATGCGCCCAGGGGCAGGCGAGGCTGACATAGAGATGGTAGCGGCCGGCCTCAGCGTTGAAGCCTCCTTCGCCGGTGGGGCCGGCGCTGCCGTCGGAGGTGATCCAGTTGCGGAACGCTGCGTTCTTGCGCACGAAGCGGCCACCGGTCGACTTCGTTGCATACCAGACGTCGTGCCATTGACCATCGATCAGCATTCCCATCTTGGCCTCCTCTGGCTGCGATCACTGCGTGTTGGCGATAAGTTCAGGTGCGGGTGATCGAGGCGCCGCCGTCGACAAGCGAAGCGGTTCCTGTGACGAAGGCGGCATCGTCGGACGCCAGATAAAGAACCGACCGCGCCAGCTCTTCCGGCCGCGCCACCCGCTTCAGCGCGTGCAAATTGGTGATGAACGTTGTCTTTTCGGGCGTATCGTTCATTTCCCGATACATATCGGTGTCGACCGCACCCGGAAGGATCGCGTTGACCCTGATGTTCTGGGGGCCGAACTCGGCGGCAAGCGCCTGTGTCAGGCCGATCAGGCCCGACTTGCTCGCGGCATAGGCTGCAACGCCGGGGAATGCGAAGGTGTGTCCGACGAATGTCGAGGTGAAAATCACCGAGCCGCCGCCGTGCTTGACCATCTCAGCGATCTGGTGCTTGGCGCCGAGGAACGAGCCGGTGAGATTGATGGCGATGGCGTCGCTCCACCCGGCCTCGGAGACTCCCGTGGAAGGGCCGGCCTCGCCGAGCGTGCCGGCATTGTTGAAGGCGACGTCGAGCCGGCCATAAGACTTGACCGCCAGCGCCACCAGCGCCTTGGCATAATCCTCCGAGCGCACGTCGCCCGCGAGGGCAACCGCGCTGCCGCCGCTGGCCTTGATCTCGGCGATCAATCTCTCAAGCTCGCCCTCGCGGCGGGCGCCGACGACGAGCTTCGCGCCCTCGACCGCGAACAGCTTTGCGGTGGCCCGGCCGATGCCGGCGCTGGCACCGGTGACGATGGCAACCTTGTCCTGAAGACGTCCGATCCGCTGGGTCATGTCCGTTGCTCCTGTTGGGTCACGTCGATCGTGACGGGTGTGGAAGAGGTAGACCCACTCAGAACCTGGAAAAAGGCACGGAAACTGGTTATATCATTCAGTTTTTATGAATGATCGGGGACGAATATGGACCGTTTTCGGGCTTTGGAGGTTTTTTCGACCGTGGTCGGTCAGGGCAGCTTCACCCGCGCGGCCGACAAGCTCGACACCTCGCCGGCCAACGTGACTCGCTACATCAATGAACTGGAGGCTCTTCTTGGCGCGCGGCTGCTCAACCGCAGTTCACGGCGACTGTCGCTGACCGAGTCCGGCAAAGCGCTGCACGACCGCGCGCTTTCCATTCTCGAGGACGTCGCGGAGGCGGAGGCGATCGCATCCTCCTCGGCCGTGCAGCCGCGCGGCCGACTACGGGTGAACGCGCCGCTGAGCTTCGGCATCCGTCACCTGGCGCCGCTGTGGCCGCGCTTCATGGCCCGCTATCCGGAGATCGTGCTCGACATCAGTCTCGTCGATCGCGTCGTCGATCTGGTCGACGAAGGCTATGATCTTGCCGTTCGCATCTCGCGCGGCGGATCGCCCGCGCTCGTCAGCCGCAAGCTCGCGACCACGCGCCACGTCGTCTGCGCTTCGCCCGACTATATCGCGCGTCATGGCGCACCGCGGAGGCCCGAGGATCTCAGCCGCCATGCCTGCATCGCCTACACCTACTCCGCATCGTTCGAGGAATGGCGCTTCTTTGATAAGGCGGGCAAGGAGCATGTCGTGGCGATACGCAACATCATGTATGCCAATAACGGCGATACGGCTGCGGCGGCCGCGCTCGCAGGTCTCGGAATCGTGCTGCAGCCGACGTTCCTGGTCGGCGAGGACCTGCGTCACGGCATGCTGATCGACCTGTTGTCGGAGTATCGCACGCCTGAGATTGACATACTCGCAGTCTACCCGAGCCGCCGCCACGTCAGCGCAAAAGTGCGCGTCATGGTGGACTTCCTGGTCGAGGCTTTTCGCGGCAAGCCGTCGTGGGAGTGACGGATAGTCAGCCGGATTGCTGATTGCTGTCCTTGTCCTGACGAATTTAGCCAACCGCATTGGACGTCAATGCCATAACGACTTGCTCCGCCCCGGCGTAAGGCTAGGCCGGGAAAATCATGATTGAGAGCGAGGCCGCGATGGATTTCGAACTGTCGAAAGAACAACAGGAGATCAAGGATCGTGCGGCTGCCTTCGTCGAGGAGGCCTGCCGGCCGCTCGAGCAATCCTGGGGCAACGATGACTATGCGGTACGGCTCCTGAAGCAGCCGCCGGTCGTGCCGGCGCTGGCGAGCCATAAGTCATATATGACTAAACCTATGACTTAGAGTATGACTTAGAGTATGACTTAGCCCACCTCGCCGCTAGAGCAGCTCGGGCGACGGTGGCTGGGGCTCGGCTTTGAACTTCGCCCGCCAGTTTGCCGAACGCCTTCAGAATCCGCTGAGCCTCGCAATACTCTCGATTGAGCTCGCTTTCCATCCAGGCCTCATGGTGCGCCGCCAGAAAGCCTGCCGTAAAGTTCGCGAACTGGCGACATCTCGTCCTCCGCCTCGCGGACCAGCTCGCGGGACAATGAGCACAGACTATGCGTCGGCCGGGCTGGACAAGCTGCAGCTTGGTCATATCAGGCATTTTGACAATCTGTCACGGCAGCCACCCAACGAATGGGCGCTGATGAAGGGCAAGGGTTACGGCCAGGAGGATTTCGGAGGTTTTCGGTTCCAGCTTGCCTACATGGCTTACGCCCTTGCACTAGCGCATCGGCATCGCCTGCCGGCCGCGCCCGGTGTGTTCAAGCCGGTGTTTCAGCGGTTGATCGAGAAAATTCTTTTGCCCGAAGTGTGGATGTACTGGCGCGACGTGAGCCGTGGCGGCAGCATCTTCAACGCCCATCTCGCCGACAAGTATAGCGAAGAGTGGGATCCAGTCCGCCGCGACAATATTATGTATGGTGCCTACGTGCAGTCGATGGCGTTGCTCTATAATTATCTATTCAACGACGACCGCTACGCGAAGCCGGGCGCACTGACCTTCCAGTTCTGGTCATATTTTTGGGGCGGCCAGCCCAAGCGTTTTGAATACGACCAGAACTCCCTGAACGATCACATTTACTGGCAGATGGTCGAAAGCGGCTACCTGGGCGTCGCCTGCGAGCCCAATTGCATCTTCCAGATCTGCAATCAGCCGGCAATCCTTGGATTTCGGATGCACGACCTCGTTAATGGAGGCTCGAGCGCCGAAGAGGTGACTCGCGGCTACGAGCAGGCCTGGAAGGACTTTGGTCGCATCGGAGACAACGGTCACTATCACATCATGATATCTGAGGATGCCAAGACTGTACGGCAGAACATGGGAAAGGCGCCGTGGGTGGATGCATGGGTGGGGGCGCTAATGAACATGTGGAATCGTGATTTCGTACACCAGCACTATCCGCGCCAGATTAGTGATCTCGTGAAGGCAGGTGAAAATGGCGCGCTCTCGATCAACGTGCCCGCCCGGCCTGAAATCATGGGCCAGCGCATCGTAACCGACGATTGCGATTTCGGCTGGGTCACGGCGTGGACATCGGAGATGGGCGATGCCGAGCGATTGCAAGGATTGCTCGCCCACGCCGACCGATACATGGCCCCAGCCTGGCGCGAGGGCGGTTTGTATTATCCGCGTAACGACAGGATCGAGGATGCAAATGGCAACCGGACACTGATCGAACCGATGTCGGGAAATGTGCTTTTGGGCTACGCGCGGCTCAATATTCCTGATGGGCTTTGGCGTCTCTACAACGAGCCGTGGAGCAAAGCGCATTTTGAAGAGCCGGCCATTACCGAGGTGAGCTCGGACATCGATATCGGGCGCGCGGTGTTCGATCCGAAGGTCAACAAGTTGGAAATGATTGTCGAACGGCGCGATGACATTGCCGGCGACGGTTCAATACGGCTGTCCCGGGCATTGTCGCGTGGGCGCTGGTCAATGATTTGCGAAGATATCGAAATCGCCCACGGTGCCGCGGGAGATGTTGTGGTGACCGGCCCCTTAAACGTCAGCATCGAGAAAAACTATCTTGTCATTCGCGTTCCGAGGGGATTTTCGCATTCGTGCGCCGTGGCGTTCGCGGCAAGGTAGCAGGTCAGATGAACGAGGTAGGATTACCACCGGCGTCGCCGATCGGCGGCTCTTTCGATCTGGTCGATCATCATGGTCGCCGGGTAACCGACGCCGCCTATCGGGGGCGCTATGTTCTGATCTTCTTTGGCTTTACGAATTGCCGGGTTGTGTGCCCGCGCGCGCTGACCAGGCTGTCGGCTGCGCTGGATTTACTCGGTCCGCTCGCCGATCGCATTCAGCCGCTCTACATTACGGTAGATCCGGATCGGGACACGCCGGAGGCCATGCAGGTGTTCCTGCGGTCCTATCCCCGCTTCGTCGGCCTAACCGGCTCGAAAGAGCAGATCGATCGGGTCAAGGGCGAATTCTGTGTATTTGCTCGGCGGATCAGCGATCCCGACGATTTCGATGGCGCTACGATCCGTCACACGGCGATCGCCTACGTAACGGGGCCCGATGGCAGGTATGTAAGCCATTTTACTGATACCAGTTCCTCCGAAGAGACCGCAGATCGGCTACGAACGCTGCTGGCTCTCGCTTAAGATGGTGGCGAGACCCGTTAGGTTGACGCAGGCGCGTTGGTTGGTTGTCGCTCGATTTCCGCCAGCGACCGGAGCGACGTGCGTTTGATAACGATACTGTTGGAACAAACGCGGACATCAAGCGAAGAGTTCGATCGGATCCAAAAATCCTCTCAGCAAGTGCTGCTCGATCCAGATCATGTCCTCATGTCCCGCACTCAAGCAGTTGCAAAGCGTTCCGAGACTGGCAGCGAGCCGCTAGCTCGCTGCTACCGGGCTCATTTGCCGAAAG
>WNFQ01000762.1_pt1 | contig 22003 bp, 23 predicted proteins | sample 5400171 | NCBI WGS metagenome assembly WNFQ01 (sample SAMN13153356, study PRJNA577476) | soil metagenome | isolation source: 20 cm soil under Madrone tree | place: USA:California | collected 2016-06-14 | reverse complement strand
AAAGGGAGTCGGGCCGAATTTCGCGGATTGGCTTGCGCCGGACGAGCACACTGATAAGGATCTCTTGGCCACCGCGTATTGGGCGTTGATCGCAAACATGATGTCCGAGATGGCGCACGCCGCCGGGAAAGAGGCGGATGAAAAACGCTACAGCGAACTTGTCGGCAACATTCGCACTGCTTTTCAGAAAGCGTACATCAAGGATAACGGAGAGGTTGGTACGGGAACGCAAACGTCGTATGTCGTGGCTCTTTACACCAAAATGGCGCCGAAAAGTCTTGAGCCTATGCTGGTCGACAAGCTCGTCAAGGATATCGAATCCCGGAATTGGCATCTTTCGACTGGATTTCTGGGGACGCCCTTCCTGCTTTTTACTCTGGCGGACCACGGACGCACCGATGTGGCGTACCGCTTGTTGCTGAACGACACCTATCCATCATGGGGATACATGCTTTCCAAAGGCGCGACCACCTGGTGGGAGCGTTGGAACGGCGATTCGGGCGATCCTTCCATGAACTCCTACAACCACTACGCGTTCGGCTCCGTCATTGCGTGGGTCTACCGCTATATGGCCGGGATTGATACAGCTCTCGGCTCACCTGGCTTCAAGAAAATTGTCATTCGTCCGCATCTCGACCCCCGCGTCACCTCTGCGCGAGGCGAATACAACTCGATGTATGGAAAAATTATCACCGATTGGAGGGGAACTGCCGAGGGACCTTTCCGGCTCAGTCTGGCAATTCCCGCCAATACCACAGCCGATGTCTTTTTGCCGGCAGCAACACGGGGGCAGGTCACGGAAAGCGGCAGAAAGGTGGAGACGCGGCGAGAAGGAGAGTCACTGGTCGTCTCCATCGGTTCAGGGTCCTATGATTTCACGGTGGACTGACCCGTTTGGAAGCAGCTTCGACGCAGTGGCACACGGTGGGAACGGAAAGCGAGGAAATCGCCTTGATGCAGGAAATGAGTGGCGCGCCTGGAGGGGTTCGAACCCCCGACCCTTAGCTCCGGAGGCTAATGCTCTATCCATCTGAGCTACAGGCGCGCGGTTCGTTTCCTAATGGAAACCAGGAAGCAGAGTACACTTCCCTGCTGCGATTCTATCGCTGAATGAGCGCTGGCGCTAGGGCGGAGGATAAGGCTAGTGGGCAGCCCTGGAGGACGCCGCAGAGCGCCGTCTCTTCTTCGAAGTTGAAGCCGAATCGGGGTTGTACTCCCCACAAAGAAGACGGCCCAATGCTAGCCTCTGGCGTGGTCTTTGATTTGTCTGGCCAGTTTTTCGATCTCTTCCGCCTTTTTCAGCATAGCCAGGGAAAGAATCGTGGTGGAATCGGTTTTTTCCACCTCCGTCTTTAGCTGGGCCGCGAGGTCGTAAAGCTTTTCTACATCTTTCTTTATGCTTTTCTGGCGCTCTTCGAGCATAGCCTTGCTGCTGTTCGCCGGAAGATTCGCGGAGTTCGGATTGTTTGAGGCGTCGTCGGGACCCTCGGGGCGGCGCTTGCCGCGCGAGCTGTCTTGCACCGAGGAGTCCTGGAAACGCACCAGGGCTGCCGGCACGGCAAAAGACATGAGCAGCAAACTACGTCTGGAAGATTGCATGGTTCCTCCCCAGCCAAGGAAGCGCGCCGACGCACTTGCCGCGCAACCCCGAGTGATATACTTTCCCTCCCATAGAACATGATGTCTAGCCCCTTCATCCATTTCTTCGATTTCACGGTACCCAACACGCTGCACCTTGCGGGCATTCTCGTTCTGGCCCTGATTTGCATCCGCTTACTGCGGGCTGCGACGAACAAACTGGTCAGGCCAGCGGCTACGCAATCGAAGGGCGCGCAACAGCGGGAACAGCAAACGCGCGCATTGGCGGACAAGATCTACGGCACGGGAAGCCAAGTGATCTGGATTGTGGCCGCGCTTACCGCGCTACCCGAATTCGGGATAAGCGCGCTGCCTGGAGCAGTGATTGCGGGCGCGACGATATTGGGCTTCAGCATCGGAGCGCGGGACATGATCCGCGACGCTATCGCGGGCTTTCAGATTGTAATGGAAGACCAATTTGCAACCGGCGACACGATTCAAACGGGCGATACCGTAGGCCGCGTGGAGCAACTGACGCTGCGGCGGACCGTTGTGCGAGACGGACGCGGCGCGCTGGTGTCCCTTTCCAACGGCGAAATGAGGTCGGTTAGCAACCTGAGCCGAGACTGGTCGCAGGCGTTCGTGGATATCGGCGTGGCCGCGGGCGTGCCGCTGGAAAAGACATTGCAAGCCCTGGAAAGCGCGGCGGTGGGGTTGCGCAGCGACGCAGTCTGGTCGCAAGCGCTGGTCGACGGGCCGCGCGTATTGGGCGTGCAGGGATACGATCAGGCCGGCACGACACTGCGCTTGCAGGTGCGCACAACGCCGACGCGGCAGGACGAGGTGTGCCGCGAACTCCGCCGGCGCATTCATATGGAGTTTCAAAAGCAAGGCATTGCGGTAGCCAGCGGAGGGGCAGCCGGCGCGGCAGGGGCGGCGCTGACGTGAGAGGACGACGGACCGGCGGACTGACGCGAGGAGGACAACATGGCGCAAGTGAGTTATGAGGAAGTCAACCTGATGTTGCGGCTGTACGATATGAGGCGCGAGCCGCGGCTGCGGCAAGCGCGCGCGTGGTTCGTTGAAAATTTCCATCCTAAGTCCGCGGAAGACATGATGGAGAAATATCCGCAGGGAGGCGAAGAGAACACATTCATTCGTATGGTGATCAGCTATTGGGACATGGTGGCGAGCATCGTCAATCGCGGGCTGATCAATGACGAGCTGTTCTTCGAGAGCAACGGTGAGATCTGGGTGGTGTGGGACCGGATGCGCACTATCGTGCCGACTTGGCGGGCGGCGTTCAAAAATCCACGGCTGTTTGCGAACATTGAAGAAACCTACAAGCGGCTGGAAACATGGCGGGAGAAGCATGCCCCAGGATCAAGTGCGGCGATGCGCAACATGATGGCGCAGACACTGTCGAAACCGAAAGGCACGTGAGGCGCGGCGGACATCAGCGGAAACGCTCGCCTGCGGGCTGTGGGGCGGGCGCAACCTCGCGCGGCTCCTCACGCTTGGCCAGCCTGACGCAATTGCGGCCAGCGGTCTTCGCAGCATAGAGCGCCGCGTCTACTTCGCGCAGGAGTTCATCCGCCGGGCGTCGTCCCCAATCAGAACTCAAAAGCACTCCCAAACTCATGGTGAGTCCCAAGAGACCGGCGTCGGTCTGGATAGGCGGCGTGCAAATGACTTTGCGAATTTCCTCGGCACGGGCCATCGCAGAATCCGGCCGGCAATTGTTGAGCACGATGAGGAACTCCTCGCCGCCATAGCGCCCGACAAAATCATAGGAGCGTACGGAAAGAAGCAGCCGGCGAGCTACTTCCCGCAAGACCTGATCTCCCACCAAATGACCGTGAGTATCGTTGACGCTTTTGAAATGGTCGAGATCGCCCAGCAAAACGGCGGTGCACCCGCGTTCGCGCTGCGAGCGCACCAGTTCGCGGCCCATTAGATCCATGATCACGCCGCGATTCCACAGAGAAGTCAGAGGGTCATGCGTGGCTTTGAAGCGCATTTGCTCGCGAGCTTCCACCAGGCGATTCTCGAGGTGCAGGATGCGCTCGCCGGCTCGCAGACGCGCTTTCAGCTCCTCGGCGTCGAAGGGCTTGACCAGGTAATCGTCGGCGCCGGATTCCAGTCCCGCGACGATGTCCTCCTTGGACTCCCTGGATGTCAGCAAGATCACGTACACATAGCCCTGGTCGCGGCGCTTACGAATTTCCCGGCAGACACCGGGGCCGTCGAGCTCGGGCATCATCCAATCCAGCAAGGCCAAACGCGGGGCATCGGGCTTGCTTAAGATCTCGACCGCGTGGCGCCCGTCTGCGACGGCGGTTACCTCGTAGTCGGTGCGCTCAAGGGTTTTCTCAAGCAGCCGCCTGGACAGCGCGTCGTCATCGGCGATTAGAATCCTCACGGGCGCGCCCCGGCCAGATAGCTCTCCATTTCGGGGAGAAGTCCTTGCACCTCTTTTTCAAAAGCCGCAAGAGCGCCGCCCAGTGACGAGATCTCTCCGGCGCGAGCAAGCTGCTCCAGTCGGCTAGCGGAAGCGGCCGCCTTGGTTACCGCCAGATTGGCCAGCATGCCTTTGAGCGTGTGGCTGACGCGGGCCGCCTGGTCGGCGTCGTTGGTCGCCACAGCGTTCCTAAGGGCCTGGAGATGGTCTGGAAATTCGTTCTTGAAAATCGATAACAGCTCGCGCAACAGCTCGCGGTCATTATCGACGCGCGCAAGCAGTTCGCTCAGGTTGACGCTGGCAGCGTCGGAAGAACGGTTGGCTTTGTTCACGTTGCTGTCCTCATGATTGATTGTGGTGTGAGTCAAACGACACGATGAGGAGCGCCGTGACCTCGGATTGGCCCTGGCACTCCAAGTTACATGCGGGCAGAAGACCGCGATGGGCCGCGCGCGACACAGTTCGCCGTCCTTTAAGGTGGCAAGCGCGAGGCCATACGGCAGCCGGAGGTCGAACCTAAGCTATTGAAAACAGACCAGTTCCTAGAGACCGCTGGATCCCATCGAAACTGTGTATTTCCAATGCAGAACATCGCCACACATTCGGTTCATTGTGAAACAACTGCATCGCCTTCGCGGAGCGGCCAGCTCGCGATTGTGCCCCTGGCCTGAACCTTACCATGACGATTTGCCTGCACCTCAGCCCTCAGACGCTCCGTTTTGCGAGCATTTGGCGCAGGTACACACTTATCGCCTGTTGGGTACAGCTTCCGCTGTATTGTTGAAATCGCCGCCCAGATTTATACCTGTGTAGCAGTACATCTCTCGGCCAGATGTCCTCTGACGCCGCGCTCGTGAGGCTAGGTGCGGAATCCACGGCGCACAGCGACTCGGGCACCTAATCGCCAGCGATTCCGGATCCAAAGGAGCGTTTCCGCATGGAAACCCAAAGCCTTCCTGAACGTACATTGGTTGCCAAAGCGCAAGCGGGCAACGATGAGGCTTTCACCGAACTGGTGCGAAGACACTCCGGCCAAGTCTACGGACTCTCTTTCAACATGCTGCGGCACCGAGAGGATGCGGAAGACAATCTCCAGAACGTTCTGGTCAAGGCATTTCACAACATCAACCGCTTCGAGGGGCTCCGAACGTCTCTGAGGATGAGCCGCGGTCCTTCCCGGAGATCGAAGATAGCCGGCAGGATCCCGAGCGCGAATACATAAGTAAAGAGCTGACCCGCAAAGTCTTTCGCGGACTGAATCCCTCGCTGCAAGATACCTTCATACTTCAGAAGGCGGAAGGATGGACGAACCGGGAACTGGCAGAGGCGCTGGGAATCACCGTATCCACGGTGAAATCGCGAGTATTTCGCGCGCGCGTGAGGCTGCGCCAGCAGCTTGTGGCCCTGACACAACCAGAGCAGGTTGCCTTGCAAGGATGACTTACCGTCGCTGCGCCATAGAACCTTCCTGACAACCTCTGGCATCAATGTGGTTTGCCCTTTTCGTCTTGCCGCCGCGGGACACGGGCGGGCCATGCAACTATCACGCAAGCGATTCTGTTTCTGTGCAGTTGCTTTCGCCAAGGCAAAAGCCGTTAACGAAAATGGTATACCTGTCCGCATGTACATTCGATTTTCTTTCCTCTTGGCGAACTGCGCGCACGCCGGACAACCATTACATAAGTATTACAAAGGACCGCGAAAGCCCATGCTACGGTGGAAACAGATTTGAGTGAGATTGTTTTTTGAGGACACAGGGACCATGAGCATTTTCCAACGAGACCGTACGTTTCAGCAGCCTTTGAATTGGACGACTACGTTTTTCATGCTGGCTTTCCACGTCGGCGCCGTTGCGGCACTGTTCATGTTTAGCTGGAAAAACCTGGCCATCGCGATTTTCCTGTGGTGGTTGACCGGAAGCATGGGAATCGGCATGTGTTATCACCGGCTGCTGACCCACCGCGGTTACAAAACGGCGAGATGGCTGGAATACTGGATGGCAATCTGCGGAACCATGGCCCTTGAAGGCGGCCCCATCGCCTGGGTAGCTACGCACCGCATCCATCACCAGAACACGGACAAAGAGGGCGACCCGCATTCTCCCAATGACGGCGGTCTGTGGGCGCATATGGGCTGGATCATCACCGGCCAGGCCATGCACCAGAATACCGCTGAGTTACTGCCTTACGTTCCGGACCTGCGCAAGCAAAAATTTTACATGTGGATCAGCAAATACCACTGGATGCCACTCGTGGGACTTGGCGGCATTCTCCTTGCTATTGGCGGCTGGCCCTGCGTTCTGTGGGGCGTGTTTTTGCGAACAGTTGTCGGACTGCACGCCACTTGGCTGGTCAATTCCGCTACACACATGTGGGGTTCGCGCCGGTTCCTTACCGGGGACACTTCGACCAACAGCTTCTGGGTTGCCATCCTGACTTTTGGCGAGGGATGGCATAACAATCACCACGCAGCACCGCAGGCGGCCAGGCATGGCCTTACCTGGTACGAAATTGACGTGAACTGGTACGGAATATCGGCGCTGAAGAGCCTGGGCCTGGCATGGGACATCAAAGTGCCGAAGCTGCAACCGGCGTCCGAGCCAGTCAAGCCCTTGGCGCCCGCCATTGCGCCCGACCGCCTTGTCGAAGAGGAAGAGTTGGTTACTACTTCTGTCGGAGATTGAACACCAAGCATCGCCACCTAGTGCGGCGCTCCCGCTGATGAATTAAACTAGCGGCAATGCGCATCACCAGCCGCACAAAAGCCATCGCTTTCTTCATTACGCTGGGCGTCTGCCTCGTTGCCCTGGCGATCTTCCTGAACATCACCTGGATCGTGTTCCACTGGCGGCAAGTCGTGCCGCTGGTTTTGGGGATTATCTTCTTTGGCGTGATTATCGCCGGCTTGGTTGTCAACACCATTTTCATCGTGCGCGAGATCCGTCGCAACGAACGGCAAGACAGCTTCCTCAACGCCGTGACTCACGAACTCAAGACGCCGGTAACGTCCATACGTCTATATCTCGAGACATTACAAAGCCGGCCACTCGACGAAGCAAAGCGGCGCGACTTCTACCGCATCATGCTCGAAGACTCGGATCGCCTTCTTGGCATGATCGAACAGGTGCTGAAAGCGGGCGAGGCGCGCCATGCCAGCCGGCGCCGCAACTGGCAAGAAGTGGATTTTGCTCAGGTGGCGCGCGAAACGCTGGAACTCGCTCGCCTGCGCCACAATCTCAAACCGGAAGCGCTGCGTTTCGGCAACGAACCGCCGGAGGACCTCGTCGTTATGGGCAATCCCGAAGAGCTGCGCACCGCGGTCTTCAACCTTCTGGATAACGCCATTAAGTATTCCGGGGAGAACAAAAACATCGTCGTCGATGTGCGCACGCCCAACATTGATAGCATCTTTTTCAGCGTGCGCGACCAGGGCATCGGCATCCCTCGCGTCGAACTCAAGCGCATTTTCAATCGCTTCTATCGCATCCAGAGCCCCGCCACCGGCAAGGTCAAGGGTACCGGCCTGGGCCTCTTCATCGTCCGCTCCGTCGTGCGCCGTTACGGCGGCGATGCCTACGCGGAAAGCCAGGGAGAAGGATTGGGCAGCACCTTTACGATTCGCTTGCCGCGGGTGTATCGCGCATGAGCCGCGTTTTGGTGGTCGAAGACGAAGCACACCTCGCGCAAGGGCTCCGCTTCAATCTGGAAGCGGAAGGCCATTCCGTGCACGTCACCGACAAGGGCGAGGAAGCTTTAACGCTGCTTCTGAAGGACAACGAAGGATTCGATGCGCTGATACTGGACGTGATGCTTCCCGGAAAAGACGGCTTTACCGTGGCCCGGGAACTCCGCCAAGCCCAAAACTACATACCCTTGCTGATGTTGACCGCGCGCACGCGCCCGGAGGATGTACTCCAGGGATTCGAATCCGGCGCCGATGATTATTTAGCGAAGCCATTTGATCTGGCCATTTTGTTGGCGCGGGTGGAAAGCCTTTTGCGCCGCAAAAACTGGCTCCGCAACTCCAGCGCCGCTAAACTCGAGCCCGTCGTCGCAGAAGGCGAATCTCCAGACGTGTTCCATTTCGGCGACCGTATCGTTGATTTCGCCAACCTGCAACTGCGCGGCGGCGGACAGGTGTTCCAGCTCACTCTCATGGAAGCGGAGTTGCTGCGCTATTTGATACGCAACAGCGGCCGACCCGTCTCACGCAAAGCCATCCTGCAAAACGTCTGGAACCTCCACGAAGACACGGACACCCGCGCGATCGACAACTTCATCGTGCGTCTGCGCCGCTACATCGAGCGCGAACCCTCTAAACCGCGGCACTTGGTAACCGTTCGAGGTCTTGGATACCAGTTCGTGCCCAATCCCAAGAACACCAAGTAAGCCGCACCATCTCCCCCGCAAAAGACGACTGGGAATCCCCGACCGCGCGGTCTTCGCTTGGAAGCTTCCGCAGGCCAGCAGGAAATAAAACGCCGGAAATTATCTTGGGAGGGTTGGAGGCGCGGGTGGGATTCGAACCCACGAATGGAGGTTTTGCAGACCTCTCCCTTGGGCCACTTGGGTACCGCGCCAAGCTTTTCAGTATAGCGAAAAGACGAACGAGTGTCAGGGCGCTGCTAGAAGGGGTTAATTCGCTGCGATCTTCTTTCGCAAGCGCATTCAAGTCAAGCTGCAAACAAGACGCGCAGATATGCTTTTTTTACTCGATTTCTTGCAGAATAAAATCCTTCAAATCTTGGCGGATTCTTCGATTCCCTGCAGCTCTTTCCCGGGCTTGAAGCGCACCGCCTTGCCGGGAGGAATGTTCACCTCTTCGCCGGTGCGCGGGTTGCGCCCGATGCCCGTCTTGCGGGGCTTTACGCTGAAAACTCCGAAGCGCCGTAGCTCGATGCGCTGGCCGCGGCCGAGCGCGTTCTTCAATGATTCGAAGACAGTCTCGACGGCCTGCTCGGCTTTCGTGCGGCTAATACTAGTCGTTGTCACAACGGCATTTACGATATCGAGCTTAATCACATGCGCCTCCAGCGACTCGGCAGATGCTAGAGGGTGCGTCGTGGGTTGTCAAGACATGGCGGCTAATCTACACTGACCTTCCTTTTGCATTCGCTCGTTCCCAAGGAGTGCGCACGCAAACGCAGGAGGCGTGGATGTCCGTTAAGCCAGACCGCTGGATCCGGCGCATGGCGCTGGAGCACAAAATGATCGAGCCATTCACCGACCGCCAGATCCGCGAAGGGGTCATCAGCTATGGAGTCTCGTCCTATGGCTACGACATCCGCGTGGCCGATGAATTTCGCATTTTCACCAACGTAAATTCCACCATTGTCGATCCAAAGCATTTCGATCCACGCTCGCTGGTCGACTACAAAGGCGACTCCTGTTTGATCCCGCCGAATTCCTTCGCCTTGGCACGTTCTATCGAATATTTCCGGATTCCACGCAACGTCCTGACCATTTGCCTCGGCAAGTCCACCTACGCCCGCTGCGGCATCATCGTGAATGTCACGCCGTTCGAGCCTGAATGGGAAGGCTTCGTCACCCTGGAAATCAGCAACACCACGCCGCTCCCTGCAAAAATTTACGCCAACGAAGGGCTATGCCAAGTCATCTTCTTTCTTTCCGACGAAGATTGCGAGGTCAGTTACAAAGACAAAAAGGGAAAGTATCAGTCGCAGGGCGGCATCGTATTGCCGCGGCTATAGGACAAACCCTACTCAGCGCATCATCGGAAAAGCTTGCTCGCGATCTCCGCGACGTGCTTACCCTGAAAGCGCGCAATTTTCAGCTCATTCGCGCTAGGCTGGCGCGATCCGTCGACGCCCGCCAGAGTCGTCGCACCATAAGGAGTTCCGCCGCTGATGTCCGCCATATTCGTCAAGCCCGATTCGCTGTATGGCACACCAACCAGAATCATTCCGTGATGCAGCAGGGTACTGTGAAAGCTGGTGATAGTAGTTTCCTGCCCACCGTGCTGCGAAGCCGTGGACGCAAAAACGCTGCCGATCTTACCGATCAGCGTGCCCTTGGCCCACAACCCGCCGGTCTGATCGAGAAAATTCCGCATCTGTGCAGCCATGTTTCCAAACCTCGTAGGCGTCCCAAAAATCACCGCTTGCGGCTCCGCAAGCGAGTCCATTGTCGCGATTGGAACGTGCGCAAACGCCGCGCGCGCCCCTTTGGCACCCGATTTCTCCAAGATTGCATCCGGCACAAGCTCCGCAACCTGGAAGAGCGACGCCTCGGCCCCGGCTACTTCTTTAACTCCCGCGAGCACAGCCTCGGCCATTCGATAGACGTGGCCATACATGCTGTAAAAAATGACGTGTACCTTGATGCCCATCCAGTCCTCCAAACGTGAGAATGTTCTGTTCAGGGAAGCGTTAAACCAGGGCCGCAGTAACGAGCGGATATCCGCGTTCGCGCCAAGCGTTCAACCCACCTTGCAACGGTCGGATGCGCCGCACGCCTCTGTTTCTTAAGAGCAGCGCCACACGGGCGCTGGTAGCCTCGTTGGGTCACGTACAGTAGAGAATGACCTCGCGGTCGCGCGGCAACCGGTCATCCTTCTCTTCCACATCCTTGGCGTCCATGCGGAACGCGCCGGGAATCGTATGCGGGTCAGCCTCGAAGTCCACGGAATGCCGCAGGTCAACGATAACGAGATCTTCTCCGGCGTCGATCTTCTGCTTCAGTTCCTCTGCCGTGATGCGCGCGATGCGCAACTCTCGCAGGAATCGCTGTCTCGCGATGAACTTATATGCAACGTACGCAGCCAAGACGCCGATAACGAGAACGCCCAGGCCGCTGCCGAGATGAAACGCGTGCTCGGCAATTCTTTCAATCTCGCCGCTGAAGACATAACCCAGCCCTACATAAACACTCGACCAAAGAACCGCGCCGGTCACGTCGAAAAGCAAAAACCGCGCCAGTCGCATGTGAAAAATGCCCGCCAGCGGCGGAGCAACGCTGCCCAGGCCGGGCACAAATTTCGCAAACACCAACGACCGCGCACCCTGTTTCGCGAAAAGACCTTCTGTGCGCCGCACGCAGGAATCCGGCTCAAGCGAAATTTTGCAGAGAACCTGAAGAACCTTGATGCCGCGCACACGTCCCAGCGCGTACCAAGCGGAGTCAGCAACCAGCGAGGCGAAGACACTCAGGAAGATCGAGCCCGCGAAGCTAAATCGGCCCGTCCCAGCTAGAGCGCCAGCAGCCAAAAGAATCGGCAGCGAAGGCACGGGCAAACCGATCTGTTCGGCGAATACCCACGCGAGCAAGACGACATAGCCGTGGTGTAGGAGGAATTCCAGTGCGCTGTGCATGATCGAGCCGGGTCCCAGGAATGCGCTTAGGTCGCAACGAAGGGAGCAGTATGCCCCCAACCGCCGGTCATAACAAATTCGCCGAGTGGCTTACGCGTGCGCGGCGCCAATTCGCGGTCACGCAGCTTCTCCGGTAGCGACTCCGGATTCCCGGGAAACCCGATGGCCATTGCCGCCACCGGCTCCCAATCCGCCGGAATAGCAAATGTCTGCCGCGCTTTCTCCGCGTCAAAGCCGGCCATCTGGTGCACCTGCAGGCCGCGCGCGTTTGCTTCAAAAGTAAGCTGCGCCGTTGCGCTGCCCACGTCATGCAGCGCTACTCGGTTCGCCTTGCCTTCGCGCTGCGTCTTCAGATGGCCCACGGACAACGCGAGCGCCGGCGCGTACTTTGCCCAGTTGGCATTGAATTCCACTAGCACGCCCAGCATCTTCGCGAAGTTCTCCGGGTCTTCTTTTGTAGCCACCAGATAGGCCCACGGCTGCTCGTTGTTGCTGGACGGCGCCCAGCGCGCTGCCTCGAAGAGGCTCCGCAGCACCTCAGGCGGCACTGGCTTCTCCGCAAACGCGCGCGGGCTCCAGCGGTTTCGTATCAGTTCATGGACCGCCACATCGGTAATGGCTGGTTTGTGCATGGTCTGAACCTTGCAGATGTTGTACTGCGACGTGCGTTAGATGAACGGAATGCGGAAGGCGGTGCATGCATATCGTCCTAACTGTTAGCCGCAAGCGGCGCGCATCAATCCCCGGACTTCGGAGCGCCCTTTTGTACCAATTCGACGTCGATCGTGATCGCCACGTCGTCGCCAACCACCCATCCGCCGTTGTCCATCTTGGCGTTCCATTTCACGCCGAAATCCTGCCGGTTGATCTTGGTGGTGGCGTTCGCCGCGGCTCGTTGGTTGCCCCACGGATCTTTCACCGGCGCCGTCGGCCCTTCCACGTCCAGCACGACTTGCTTGGTGACGCCGTGAATGGTCAGGTCCCCGGTCACTTTCAGTTTGCCGGCCTCTACCTGCTCCACCTTGGTCGACTTAAACGTAAGTGTCGGGTATTTTTCGACTTCGAAAAAATGATCACTGCGCAAATCCTTGTCTCGATCCGGCACGCGCGTGTCCACCGAAGCGGCATCAATGGTTACCTCCACGGAAGACTTGCTGATGTCCTTGTCGTCGAACTGAACCGTTCCGCTCACTTTCGTGAACGCGCCCCGTACCGTCGAAATCGCCAGGTGGCGTACCGCAAACTGCGCCGCGGAATGGTTCGGATCGATCTGCCAAGTGGAAGTTGCCGCGCCCGCCGGCAGCGAAAGCGCCGCTGCAAATGCGGTGACGGAAATTGCCCGAGTTAGGAACTGGCCCATTATTTTTCTCCTTTGTACCGCGATTAGACTTGCTTGCTTGTCCCCTACCGCAAAATTTTCACTTGCTGCCTTCCGCGCAGATCTCATCCAGCAAATCCGCCAACGTTCTTACGCGTGCGGCCGCCATATGCGCGAACTGCTGCTTGTGGAGCTCGCGAACCGTCGGATCGAGGCGCTTCAGCACTTCCAGTCCGCCGCTCGTGATTCTCGTCTTAACCACGCGCCGATCGTCACTCTGCCGCTGCCGCGTGATCACGTGGCGCTTTTCCATGCGGTCCAATAACCGTGTCATGTCCGGATCGTGCGAAATCATGCGTTCCGCGATGCTGCTGCAGGCCAGCCCTTGCGGCTCTGCGCCCCGCAGAATGCGCAGCACATTGTATTGTGGGCCGGTAAGACCGTTCGATTTTAGTAGCTGTTCCGCTTGCAGCGCGAGCTTGTCCGCTGCCTTTTGCAGGGCAATGAACGCCCGGTCCTCGCTGGGCAGCGAGCCGCGCTGCGCTTGCGCTCTATTCATAGCGCAACAATAGTCGTTATAACAGATATTGTCAAGAGGAAAAGAAAACTCCTTTTCACTACTTGCGCAGCGGCCGTACGTGCATCTCGCTCATAAAACTTCCTGCCCTCTGCATCACCACCGCCTCTACCGCGTGCGCCACGTCTTCCGGCTGCAGCGCTTTCCCTGTGTCTTTCATTCCTCGCCCGGAAAATTCCGTCGCTACGCTACCCGGGCAAATCACGCTCACGCGGATCCCGTGATCGCGCAAATCCTCCGCCATGCAGCCGGAGAGCCCCTGCACTCCCCACTTTGACGCGCAGTACAGTCCTCCTCCCGCGAACGTGTTCCTCCCAGCAAGCGAGCTGATATTGATTATGTCCCCGACGCCTTGCCGGATCATCGATGGAACCACCGCACGCGAAACCAGGAAAACGCTCTTCAGGTTCGTACTCAGAACCCGATCCCATTCTTCTTCGCTCCTTTCGTGTGCCGGACCGAAAAGCCCAATGCCCGCATTATTGACCAGGATTCCTATCGGCCCAAGCTTCGCTTCCGTCGCAGAAACGAGTTTCTCCACTTCATCCGCGCGCGTGACATCCGCGGTTTGCCAGAAGGCCCTTTCAGTTAGCGCCCGTAACGCATCCGCCGTCGCGCGCAGCTTATCGCCGTCGCGGCCGCAAATGGCTATCCCCGCGCCCAACTCGGCGAGCTTTATTGCAATCGCGCGTCCAATGCCGCGGCTGCCCCCGGTCACCAGCGCAATCTTACTCGCCAGCGGCCCTCCCAAATTGCCCGCCTCATTCGTTTTGCTTATGCCGGCCATCACAATTCTTCTTTCGTCAGGGCCACCCTTTTCATGCCAAAATCATCTTAACATTCAGCCGCAGGGACCGCTGTGCGTGCCGTACGGAACGCGCTCGGAGCTTGGATAATGGAATGTAAAATACTCAGGTCCCTGTAGAGTAACGCCTTGCAGATTTACGTGCGCTTTTCCTATAATCCCAAAGTTTTACGAACCAGCGTCAAACCCGGCAAGAGCACTCCAGGGTGTAGCGGACGTATATGAACAGGCTTGGAGTTTGAGCGAGGAGAATGGCATGAATCGAACACGTAGAATGGCGGGCCTGGTAATCATCGTAGCGCTTTGCCTGGCGATTAGCGGCGCGTCAAACGCGCTCGGTCAGGCACCCGCCGGTCAAGACGCCGGTGCGGGGAAACAACAGTACACCATGGCCGAGTACAACGCCTACCAAGCGGCCGCTGCGGAAAAGAATCCGGCCCAGCAGATTAAGCTCCTCGATGATTTTGTCGCGAAATATCCAAACTCCGCGCTCCTCATCTACATCTACCCGCTCTATTACAACGCCTACAGCCAGCTTAAGAATTGGCCGAAAGTTATCGAATACGCCGACAAACTCCTCGCCCTCGGAGAAAAGGCGGAGGCGCCGATTCGTTACCAGGCCTATTACGCTCGCGCCTTTGCCTACAGCAACCTGCCGCAGCCGAAAGGCGAGGCGGACGCCGCCGCCAAGGAACAGGCGGCCAAGGCCTGCGAGTCCGCGAAGGCTGGCTTGAGGACGCTGAACGAACTCAAAAAGCCCGACAGCATGTCCGAGGACGACTTCAACAAGCAGAAACAGCAGCCCGCCATTCTTTTCAACTACACGCTCGCGCAATGCTCGATGATCCAGAAGGACTACCAGACGGCCATCGATTCCTATAAAACCGTACTCGAAAAGAATCCCGACGACGCGGTCACCAGCTACAAGATTGGCCAAGCCTACATGGCCATGAATCCGCCGCAGCAGATGGACGCCTTCTGGTATTTTGCCAAAGCAGTCAGCGCCAAAAATGCAAACCAAACTCAATCTAATCAGGTCAAAACGTATCTCCGCAAGGTTATCGCCAACTATCAAGGCGGCAACGTTTGCGACAACCTGAGTGATGCGGAGCTTAATGAACTTTTGCAGTTAGCTGGCAGCTCTGCTGAGCGCCCGGCCAGCTACAAACTGCCCAGCTCAGCCGATCTCGATGCCGCCCGCAAAGACATGACCATCGCCTCCGTCATTGCTGACCTAAGAGCTGGTGGCGACAAAGCCAAAATCACCTGGCTGGCTTCTTGTGGCCTGGAGTTTCCGGATGTGCCTGGCAAGTTGATCGAAATCACCCCGGGCTCGGACGCCGTGCACCTTAAGGTCGCCTTTGTCACCAGCGATGCCGAGTTCGACGCCAAAACCACTCCGGACATGGACGTCAAGGTTGTCGGCCAGCCCGAAGCTGCCAAGCTCGAAAAAGACAATCCCGTGCGCTTCACCGGCACCTTGGTGGCTTACGATCCCGACCCCAACTTCATGCTCCACTGGGATAAGGCCAAGGTGAACGCCGAGGACATCCCCAAGGAAAAGGAAAAGAAGTCTACGAAGAAGCGGCCAGTAACCAAGAAACCCGGCCGCACCTAGGGCCCGCCACTACATCGCTGGCGGCCCCAAGAAATAACTTGTCAGCCTGAGGCCCGGCGCATCTCGTTTTTAGCCTGAGGCGCAAGACGGGAGGGCCGGGTCGAATGACCTCAACTGAGGCTTCCTATAGAACTAAACGGCTCGCCGAAACCTCCGGCGAGCCGTTTTTCTTTCATCAGCACCATGTTCGCGAGAATCAGACTATGACCTGCTCATCGTCAGTGGCGATTCCGGTGGTCCAGTTTGTAAGCGTCGATCTTGCGGCTCAGCGTATTGCGGTGAATACCTAGAATCTGCGCCGCACGCGACTGATTCCCCTCCGCGCGCTCCAGCACCCGCTTGATAAATCGTTTTTCAAATTCCCCCACCGCCTCATCAAACAAAATTCCCCGCTCCACCATCTGGCTCACGAGTCCTTCGAGTTGATCCTTCACGGCACACTCCAGAGAGAAGCGCGCGATTCCGGCCCGGCGTTAGTCCAGTTCGCGCCCAGTCAGGATGCGATACGCTTCCCGGTACTTGCCACGCGTTGCAGCCACGACCTCCGGAGGCAACTCCGGGCCGGGCGGGGTTTTCGGCCAGTGGATGCTCTCCAAATAGTCGCGGACAAATTGTTTGTCGAAAGAGGCCTGCGGCCCGCCAGGTTCGTACTGCATGGCGGGCCAAAATCGCGAGGAATCCGGCGTGAGCGCTTCATCGATCCAAATAAGCTCGTCCTTGAGCAAACCAAACTCAAATTTAGTGTCCGCCAGCAGAATCCCTCGAGGCTCCGCGTACATCGCCGCGCGGCGGTAGATTTCCAGGCTGACGTCGCGCACTGCTCGTGCACGCTCATTTCCAATCAACGAGGCCACCCGTTCAAACGAAATGTTCTCGTCATGCCCGGTCGCCGCCTTCGTTGCCGGCGTGAAAATCGCCTCTGGCAAGCGATCCGACTCTCGCAGGCCGGGCGGCAACGCAATGCCGCAGATTGCTCCGGTCCTCTGATAGTCTTTCCATCCCGAACCCGAAACATAGCCGCGCACCACGCACTCAATCGGCAATGGCGCGGTCTTCCGCACCAGCATCGAACGCCCTGCCAGTTCCTCATGATAAGCGTCAAATGGCGCCGGAAATTCCGTCGCGCTAAGCACATGATTTGGAATCACATCGCGCAACAGATCAAACCAGAACAGCGAAAGCTGCGTTAGTACCCGCCCCTTGTCGGGAATGGGCGTCCGCAAAATCACATCGAACGCCGACAGCCGGTCCGTGGCCACAATCAGCAGCTTGTCGCCGGCATCGTAAATGTCGCGCACTTTGCCGCGCGCCGCGGGCGATAGGCCGGCGAACTTCGTTTCCCGTAATACGCGCATTGTTGCACCGAAGGGCACGGAAGAATTTCCCCTGCAAGAGTGCTGAGCATTCTAGCGCAGCGCAAAGCGAAGTCAATCAGGCGCGCGCGAAAAAAATAATTTTCAACAGGAGAAGAAAAAGAAATACCCGCAATAAGAAGGACAGGCTAGACAAACGGAAACCTTTTGCACTTTTCTACAGTCGCTGTGCTGAAAATCTGTCGAACGAATCGTGCTTGCAGGGTTCAGGCCGCGGACGCTGTCGCGGCCGCGCTGCGCTTTCGCGTCGGCGCTTCCTCGCCTTCCCATCGCACGCTCACCAGCTTCGACACGCCGGGCTCCTGCATCGTTACGCCGTAGAGTACGCTGCCCGTCTCCATCGTCTTGCGGTTGTGCGTGACGATGATAAATTGTGTCTGGCCGCTCATCTCCCCGACCAGCCGCGTAAAGCGCCCCACGTTCGCTTCGTCCAGCGGCGCGTCCACTTCATCCAATATGCAGAACGGGCTCGGCTGATACCGGAAAATCGCAATCAGCAGCGCCAGCGCCGTCATGGCCTTCTCACCGCCCGACAGCAGCAAAATATTCTGCAAACGCTTGCCCGGAGGCGAAGCCACCACGTCGATGCCCGCATCTCCGGAGCTGTCGGGCTCGGTCAGCCGCATCTCCGCCGTCCCGCCCCCAAAGATTGTGTGGAACGCCTCGGAAAAATTGCGATTGATGCTGTTGAACGCCTGTTCGAATTTCTCCCGAGAAACCAGGTCCAGCTCAGCGATCGCCTGTTGCGTATCGGCAATCGACTGCAGCAAGTCATCGCGCTCCCTCGTCAGGAACGTAAATCTCTGCTCGCACTCGTTGTACTCCTCGAGCGCCATCATATTCACCGCGCCCATCGCTTCGATGCGCGCCTTCATTTCTCGATAATTCGTTTCCGCGACGGCCAACTCTTCTCCGCTGATGAACGCCGTCTCCGTCGCGATCAAATCCTCAGGCTGCGCATTCACCTCCGTCATGCATGTCTCGCGCAGGTGCTGCCGGTCGGAATCGTTCCGCGCGCGTTCCACCTCCGTGTGGCTCCGCTGCTCGCGTACTTCCTGCAGCGTCTGCCGCCCCATGCGCAGGTGATCTTCCATCTGCGTGATGCGCGTCCGCCCGCTCTCCCACTCCTGCTCCAACTCCCGCTGCCGCGTCTCCAGCCGCAGCTTCTCCGCGCGCAATCCCTCGAGCTGCTGCGCAACCTCCTCGCTCTGCTTCACCAGCGCGGCCGCTTCGTCGTTGATCGAAGCTTCCTGCTGCCGCAGCGCGGCGTCCCGCCGCTCCAACTCCGCACGTTCCTCCAGCAGCCGGGACGCCACCGCCTCCGCCGCGGCCAGCCGTTCATGTATCGCCGCAAGCTCCGCGCGCCCCGCGGCCACCTCATTTTGTTCCGTCAGGATCGACCCGCGAAGCTGCACCAACTCCTCCGCAAGCCGCGTGCTTTCCGATTCCGCCTCCGCCCGCGAAGTCGCTGCCGCCGCGAGTTGATGCTGCCCCCGTTCCGCACGCAGCCGCGCGTTGTCCACGTCCTGACGAATCCGCACGAGCTCGTTCTGGCAGAGCGTCAACTCCAGCCCCAACCGTGCCAACTCTCCCTGCGTCTGTTCGTGCCGGTGCTTCGCCGAATAAACTTCGCGTTCCGCAATCTGCTTTTGCGCGCTCACTTCCTCCAGCGACTGCTCCGCTTTGCGAAGGTCCGCAACCAGAATTTCCAGCGCCGCGCGCGCGTCTTCGCCGCGCTTTTCCAATTGCGCGATTTCCCCATCCAGCGTCCGCAATTCCCTCTTCATGCCCAGCGGACCCGCCTCATCCGCCCGCCCGCCGGTCACCATGCGCCCCTGGTAGCAAGTTCCATCCGGCGTCACAAATGCGTACTGCGGATTTTCGCGCGCCAGCTTTTCCGCCGCTGTCGCACTGTCCGTCAAATACCCCGCACGCAGCCGCGGCAAAAACTGTTTCGCCGCCGCGCCCAGCGGATCCCGGAATCCCACCAGCTTATCGAGCCGCGATATCACGCCATCTTCCGCCCGGAAATGCACAATCGGTTCGTATTCCGTCAACTTCAGGTTCCGCAGCGAATCCACAAAAAACGTCGCGCGCCCACCCACTTCATCGCGCAACAACGAAACTCCCGCCCGCGCATGATCGAACGTCTCCACCACCACATACTCCAGCTCATCCCGCAGATACTGCTCGATGGCCGCTTCGTGCTGTTCCTCCACCTCTGCGTAGTCCGCCAGCACTCCCACCGCATGGAAGTCCCGCCCCGCCCCGCTCTGATTCGCCGCAAACAGCTTCTGCACCGCGTCCGCCGTGTACGACCGATCGTTCAAAATCTGTGTCAGCGTCGCATGCCGTGCCCGCACTCCAACCACCGACTCGCGCAGCGCGTCTGCCTGCGCCGTCATCGTTTCGCGTTCCTGCCGCAGCCTGCCAATCGAGGCCTGCAGCTCCCCGGCCTTGACCATCAGCAAGTTCAGCTGCCCGTTCGCCGCTTCAAATTCCAATGCCGCGCGCTCCGCGTCATCGCGCACCTTGATCGACGATTCCAGCAGTTCCGCTTCGCTGGCTTCGCTTTTCTGCAGCGCCGCATTTTGATGGACCAGCGCCTCTTCCGCCTGTTTCTGCTCGCCATGCAGACGCAGCAAGCTCTCACCAGCCTCGGAAGCCGACGCCCGCAACGCCTCAATCCGCAATTCCCAATCGCGAATCTGCGCCCCACGCGATTCCGCCCGCGACGCAAGCTCCTCCACGCGCTCCGTAATCACTCCTGACTCGTCGCGCAGCACAATCACCGATTGCTGTTGTGCCGCATTTCGTGAATCCCACTCCGCGGCCCGCGCCGCCGCTTCCACGATCTCCGCCGCAATCTGCCCGTGCCTTCCCGCCAGCTCTTCTGTCCGCTGCCGGTTGAACGCAATCCGGTTCTCACTCCGATCCACTTCCAGCGCCGTCAAGTTCAAATGGTTCTGGTTCTGCCGCAGCTCCGCATCTAGCGTATAAATTCGCTGATTCAACGAATCCTGCTCGCCTTCCTGCCGCTGAATCTCCTGCACGTGATGTGTTTCCGCCGCTGTCAATTCCGCGAGCCGCTTGCCGATTCGCTCCGCCTCCCCATCCAGCTCCCGCGCCTTCCCCGCCAGCATCTGTCGCACGATTCCGCGCATCTGGTCGCGAATTTCCGAATACCGCCGCGCCTTCGCCGCTTGCCGCTTCAGCGAACCAAGCTGCTTCTCCACTTCCACCACAATGTCGTTCACCCGCGACAAATTCACTTTCGATGACTCCAGCTTCGCCTCCGCCAGCCGCTTCTTCGTCTTGAATTTCGTTACCCCCGCCGCTTCTTCAATAATCGCCCGCCGCTCCAGCGGCTTGGTCGACAATATCAACCCAATGCGCCCTTGCTCGATGATCGCGTACGAATCCGGCCCCAATCCCACGCCCATGAACATCTCTTGAATATCCCGCAGCCGCGCCACGCGCCCGTTGATCAAATACTCGCTCTGCCCCGACCGATACAGCCGCCGGCTAACCACAACTTCGCCGGGCTTCACCGCCAAAACCGGCTTGTCCGCCGCTTTCTTCCGCCGCTTCCCCTTACCAAATTCCGCCTCCGCGGCAGCTTCTTCTCCCGTCGGCGCTACATTTGCACCCCCAGGCCCTGCGTCTTGCATTCCCTCGGCCCCAGCCTCAATCGCCTCTTCACTCTTCTCTGTGCCCTCCGTGCTCCCCACCTCTGTGAACTCTGTGTTAGGTCCCTGGGGCTCCGCCGGGGTCTCCGCCGCGCTCTCCAGCACAAACCGCGCCGCTTCCGCCAGCTCCGCGTCCTCCATCGTAAGCGTCACTTCCGCCAACCCCATCGGTGGCCGCTTCGTCGTCCCATTGAATATGCAATCCGCCATGCGTTCCGCGCGCAGCGATTTGTGACTCTGCTCGCCCAGCACCCAAGAAATCGCATCCACCACGTTCGACTTCCCGCATCCATTCGGCCCCACGATGCACGTAGTCCCCGTCCCGCTGAACGTCACCACCGTCCGCTCGCAGAACGACTTAAACCCCGTGATCTCCACTTTCCGCAGCTTAAGCAAGGTCTCCCCTTTGGTCCCTCATCGCACGCTAATCTCAGACTGGCACGCCATCACAACTCGCGCAACCATTCTTTCCCGTCCCTTGGTGGGAGGCGCAACACCCCTGCGCAACAAACACCACGGACCGCTCGTGCAACGAGAAACGAACTTGATCTTCAGGGAAGGAGTTACCGTCGACGACAATCCGACCGTGACGCGGTCGCCCGTCAAAACGTTTGGCAGGTTCTCGATCAGAGCCCAGCCGCCTGGCGCGTGAATGGCGGTACGGGAAAAAACACTAACACGAAGCCTTCTCGCTGTAAAGCACTCCGCAACGCCTTGTGGTCTACGTGCTCAAAGCCACAACGATCTCGTTAAATCTTTCCGCCCAACTTTTCGTCCTTCTTCAGATACTTGTCATACCACGCCAATATCCGATTCAACCGATCCAGCAAATGCTTCTCCTCATGAAACCCATGCGGCTCCCTCGGATACACCACAAATTCCGCCTCCACTCCATATCGCTTCAACCCGCGATACAGCTCCTCGCTCTGCCCCAGCGGATCAACCGTGTCCGCATCTCCCTGTAGCACCAGCGTTGGCGTCTTCGCATTCTTCAAATGCACGAACGGCGAGCTATTCAGAAATCCCTCCGGCTGCTCCCACGGAACGCCGTAAAACCATTCGTCCCCCGCCGGATGATCCTCCGTCCCAAACTCCGAAATCAGATCTGCCATGCCCGCGCCCGAAACCGCCGCCTTGAAGACGTTCGTTTGCGTAATCGCCCACTCCGCCATATACCCGCCGTACGACCATCCTCCAATTCCCAGCTTCTCAGGGTCCGCGATGCCGCGCTTCACCAAATCCTCCACTCCGGCC